>Ga0114931_10000976_pt1 | contig 36099 bp, 34 predicted proteins | sample 2SBtaG_FD_89579 | JGI IMG/M metagenome (GOLD analysis project Ga0114931, IMG submission 89579) | Deep subsurface microbial communities from Kolumbo volcano to uncover new lineages of life (NeLLi) - 2SBTROV14_V59a metaG | ecosystem: Environmental > Aquatic > Marine > Volcanic | place: Kolumbo... | reverse complement strand
TGCGCGCACGCATTCAACACGAGCACCAGGACGCCCGTTCGTGACCATGACGCATCCCGGGCTGCCGGCCGCATGGGCGACAGCGGTCACGATCCTGGTCACTTTGCTCCTGTTCTGGGCGCTGATCATGCCGGCCCCGGGACTTCGCCGCCGGCCGGTGCTCAACCTGGCCGGACTGCCGCTGGTCGGCGGCGCCCTGCGCCGGTTGACCACGACACCGTGGCTGCTGTTTGTGCTGAAGCTGGGTTTCGCAGCGCTGTTCCTGCTGGTGATCGCCGCCGGTCTGTTCGGCAGCCCGATCCCGGAACGCAACCTGGCCACGGTCCTGACCTGGACCCTGTGGTGGAGCGGCCTGATCATTTCGATCTTTTTCGTCGGTACTGCATGGTGCGCAGTCTGCCCATGGGACACGCTTGCGCAGTGGCTGGTACGGCGGCGCCTGTGGGGTCGCGCCGAACCGAACAACAGCCTGAACCTGCGCCTGCCGCGCGCGCTGCAAAATGTCTGGCCGGCGCTGCTGATGTTCATTGGGCTGACCTGGCTGGAACTCGGTGTCGGGATTACTGCAGACCCGTATGTCACGGCACTGGTGGCGCTGTTGATGGTCGTGCTGGCCACCGTGTCGCTGGCGATTTTCCGGCGCAAGACCTTCTGCCGCAATATCTGCCCGGTGGGGAGAACCATCGGCTTTTATTCACAGCTGGCGGCCGTTGAACTGCGTCCGGTGGATCAGGATATTTGCGCCAGCTGCAAGACGCTGGACTGTTATCACGGTACGGCGAAAGTCGAGCCCTGCCCCACTTCGCTGGTCATGGGCCGCCTGACACAGAACAGTTATTGCACGTCCTGCGGCAATTGCACGCAAAGCTGTCCGCACCAGAATGTTTCCTGGCGCTTGCGCCCGCCAAGCGCAGAGGCGGTTTACGGCGCGCGACCGCACTGGGACGAAGCCTGGTTCATGATCACCCTGCTGGCGCTGACCTCGGTTCATGGACTGACCATGTTGCCCGCCTGGGAAACGTGGATGAGCCGCGTGGGCAGGATGATCGGCGACTCAGGACAATTACTCTGGACCTTTACGCTCGGGCTTGTCTCTTGCGAACTGGCCGTCGTTCTGGTTTATGCCATGGCCGTGGTACTGGCCCGGTTTTGGCTGCCCATCGAGCGGAGTTTCCGGCAGCTGTTTTCCACCTTCGCTTTCGTCGCGCTGCCCCTGGCCTTCGCTTACCATATTGCCCATAACCTGAATCACCTGATCCGCGAAAGCGGATCGATGGGAAAGGTATTTCGCAACCCGCTCGGCATCGATACGTTGCCGATGAGCATGTCCGAAATGCATGCCCGGCAACTGGACATGATAATTTCGCCGCAAGTGCTGGCGGCAATACAGGCCGGCCTGTTACTCGCCGGGTTCGCGATCGCGATTCAGGTCGTGCGCTCGCGTGGGTTCCCCCTGCTGACCGCCAGCGGTGCCGGCAGCGGCTGGCGGTTGTTTCCGCTGCTGGTTTTTGCCGCTGGCATGACGCTGTTTAATTTGTGGCTGCTGACGCAACCGATGACCATGAGAATGTGACCGGCATGGATCGACGTGGATTCTTCAAAACCGCCATCGGCAGGGCCGGCAAGACGGTCGTCGAGCATGTCGACCGCAAGGTTGCGCGGCATGCGGCACACTGGGTACGACCACCGTTCGCATTGCCGGAACTTGAGTTCCTGTTAAATTGCAGTCGCTGCGGCGACTGCGTGACAGCCTGTCCGCATCATGTCATTTTCCCGTTACCGGCCAGCCGGGGCGCAAAATTTGCCGGCACGCCCGCCCTCGATCTTTTAAACCGGGGATGCCATCTGTGTACGGACTGGCCGTGCGTGACGGCCTGCGGCACCAGTGCGTTGCAGCTACCCGAGACCGCGCCGGATGAAGCACCGTCCCCGCCAAAACTGGCACGGGCATCGATCGATGAAACCCGGTGCTTGCCTTACCAGGGGCCGGAATGCGGCGCGTGCGCCGGCAGTTGCCCGATTCCGGGAGCCCTGAACTGGGACCGATACAAACCACGGATCGATCCGGATGCCTGCGTCGGCTGCGGCCAGTGCCGGGTTGCCTGCATTGCCGAACCGAAGGCGATACGCATCGCTTCGCTCTATAAAGATGTAGAGTAATGCCGACGGAATTTACCGGCATCAAATCCCGGGCACGAAGGATCAATAAAAATGACGGATCTGCAACAGGAAATTGAAGATTTTTTTGCGGACTATTCACAGCGCTGGAATAGCCAGGACTATGCCAGTCTCGGGGAATGCTGGGATCAGGACGATACGCAACCGTTCTATCGGCCGATGGAGAGAGAGAATTTCATCACGGACCGGGAAAGTTTGCGAAAATACTGGAACCCGGTGCCGGGCAAAAGGGTTATCGGCGGACTGTGGAATGTTTATACCAACCTGAAACCCAAGCTTGTAGGCGCCGATGTCGTCGTCGTAACGTTTGACCTGGAGTGGGATCTGAAACCACCCGGGCCAGGCCTGCCCGTCGGCGGCACCGATCCGGGCATGGCCGTGCTGAAGAAAACCGCACAGGGCTGGCGGATGGTGGCCTATGTCGAAGCCTGCATGTCGCCGATCACCTATGTGCGCAAAATGTTCGAGCAGCAGGCCCGACCGTCTTTCATCGATTTCCTCAGACAGCGGGAAGCCGAAAACGAGGCACGCGACCCGGCAGCAAAATGAAGCGCCGCCCCGCACGAGCCTGATCCCGATGGATTGACTTGACTTTAAAGCCTGCTTTAAGGCTTAGGCTGTTGTCATGGCCCGATCAATGGAAGAGTCAATGTCCATCCAGCACGCTCAAAAACCCGAACCGGCTCGCTACCGGATTGCCGGCATGGATTGCGGCAGTTGCGCCGTTACGCTGGAAAAAAGCATTGCCCGGCTGCCGGGCGTGGAACGGGTGGAGGTGAATTTTGCGACTGAACTGATGGAAATTCTCGGCCAGGTGGATCGCCGGACCCTGGAGGCACGGGTGGCGGAGCTCGGTTACAGCCTGGTCGACGATGCCGATGCCGGGGCTGCTGAACCGGATGCGGACCTGCCGGAACTTCGTGGCATATCGGGCTTTGTCCGCTTTCTCTGGCACGATCCGATCACGCGTTTTGCCCTGCTGGCCGGCAGCGCCCTGATACTCATGGTCCCGTGGATGCTCCTGTCCGCCGATGGTTCGAAGATCGCTTTTTTCATCAGCGGGATGTATTTGCTGGTCACGCTGATCGCAGGTTTTCCGGTGCTGCGAAAAGGACTGCGATCGGTCGTCTATGCCCGGCGGATCACCATTGATTTGTTAATGGGCATTGCCGTGATCGGAGCCATGCTGATCGGCGCGACGGGTGAAGCCGTGACCGTGATTCTTCTGTTTACCCTGGGTGAAGCGCTGGAAAAATACAGCGCCGAACGTTCGAGGGATTCCTTGCGCGGGCTGTTTCAATTGCAACCTTCTCAGGCGACGGTATTGCGCGGGCACGCGGGGCCGGAAAGTGAGCATTATCACCGCAGCGTGATACCCATCGAGGAACTGGCGGTCGGCGATCGCATCCTGGTCAAACCCGGCGAGCGCATCCCGGTTGACGGAACGATTTGTGCCGGGGTATCGACGATCGATCAGTCGGCCATTACCGGGGAAAGTATGCCAGTTCGCAGGGAGATCGGCGACGAGGTTTACGGCGGCACGGTCAATGGCGAAGCGGTCCTGCAGATTATCGTCACGCGGTCGGCCGAGAATGCAACGATTGCCCGAATTGCAAGGCTCATTGAGCAGGCCCAGTTGCAACGCTCTCCGGCCGAACGGTTTATTGACCGATTCGCCCGGTGGTACACGCCTGCCGTCGTTTTGTTGACGATTGCCGTGGTCCTGATTCCAACGCTCGGCTTTGGCCAACCGTTTCTGGACACGCCCGACGGTACGCACGGCTGGTTGTACCGGGGTTTGACGCTGCTGATCATTGCCTGCCCGTGTGCCCTGGTCATCAGCATCCCGGTCACCGTGGTCAGCGCACTGACACGCCTTGCCCAGCTTGGCGTACTGGTCAAAGGCGGTTCGCAACTCGATGAAATCAACCGGATTCGCGTTTTTGCCTTCGACAAGACCGGTACGCTGACCCGCGGACGACCGGAAGTTGCCGCCATGAAGAGCATGGCCTGCGAACACCCGGCTGCCGTCGCCCAGTGCGATGAATGCGATGACATGCTGGCGCTGGCCGCCGCCGTCGAGTCGGGTTCCGAGCATCCGCTGGCCCATGCGGTACTGTCCGAAGCATCCTCACGCCATGTGCAGGACCGGTATCAACCGGCAACCGGGATCACCGCACATGCCGGAAAGGGTGTCTGCGGCAAGACCAACGGCAACCGCATCGCGGTCGGCAGTCAGGCGATGTTCAGCGAAAAGGGCCACGATGATGTCGAGCTGCCCCCCGACGTACTCACGTCCGGAAAACAGCATTCGCTGATGATCGTGGCACGCGAAAAAAATGTGCTGGGTTATATCGAGGTCGAAGACCAGCCGCGCGAAGGCAGTATCGCGGCCCTGAAAGCACTGCGCGAGATTTCGCCGGAGATACACACCGTAATGCTGACCGGCGATAACACGACAGTCGCCGACGGGATTGCACAGAGAATCGGCGCCATCGACGATGTGCGGGCAAACCTGCTGCCCGAGCAGAAACTGGACGCGATACGGGAAATGGAAAAACAATACGGCCATGTCGCGATGGTCGGCGACGGCATCAACGATGCCCCCGCCCTGGCAGCGGCCCGCATCGGGATTGCCATGGGCGCCGGCAGTGCCCAGGCGATGGAAACTGCCGATGTGGTCCTGATGCAGGATGACCTGTCACGTCTGCCGACGATCGTCCGCATCAGCCGCCGGACACGCCGTGTACTGAAGGAGAACATTGCGTTGAGTCTCGGCCTGAAGCTGGCTTTCCTGGCGCTGGCCATTCCGGGTATTGCCACCTTGTGGATGGCCGTGGTTGCCGATGTGGGCGCCACCCTGCTGGTAACGCTCAACGGCATGCGATTACTCAGGGACGGGGGTCGGACCTCCATAACTCACTGAAAATCCGGTAAATCCTGATTCAGAAACAATAAAATAATCCACTAAATACCGCATTTAGTCGTCAAAAATGAGCGGTTAACTCTGAATGCAGACTGAATTGATTTCTTATCTGACAATTCTGAGGGCCAAATACCCGTTTTAGTGGCCGATATGGGTCTCGCTACCGAAATATACATATATTAATCAAGGAATTGCCTTGGTCCGACCCCAACAGTTATCATGTCGACTTCGTCCTGCTGCAATTCGAACAGTCGCGCATAAGTGCCGCCGGCCCGTAACAGTTCCTCGTGAGTGCCACGCTCGACTATTGCTCCGTGGTCCAGCACGAGAATTTCATCGGCATCGATCACGGTCGATAAACGGTGTGCGATCGTCAGTACCGTTCGGCCCTGCCTGACCGCCCTGATCGCCTCGTTGACCTCTTTTTCTGTTTCCACGTCGAGGTTCGATGTTGCCTCGTCCAGGATCAGGATCGGCGCATCCTTGAGCAGGGCCCGCGCAATGGCCAGTCTTTGACGCTGGCCGCCCGACAGCTTCGAACCCATCTCGCCGACTTCTGTGTCATAACCGTCCGGCAGGCTGTCTATCCATTGGTCGAGATGCGCCTGGCGTGCCGCATTCTCGACTTCTGCCCGGGTCGCACCGGGTCGGCCCATCAAAATATTCTCGCCAATCGTGCTGTTGAATATATAGTTTCTCTGCGATACCACGGCGATCAAATCGCGCAGGTCACGCAGTGTAAAATCCCTGACATTGACACCGCCGATCTGAACCTCCCCCGAATCGACGTCCCAGAATCGCAACAGCAGGCTGACGATCGTAGACTTGCCGGCACCACTGGCGCCGACAATGGCGACGTTGCCCCCCGCTTCAACCTGAAAACTCAGTTTGTCGAGCACCGGTTTCCGCTCATACGAAAAGCTGACTTCCCTGAAACTGATCGACGGCGATACCCCTTGCGGTGACTCGGTAACAAGGTCTTCCACGACGGGCTTCTGGTCTGTCAGTTCGAACAGGCGATTGGCGCAGACGATAGAAGTCCGGTAGTCATTGACGACATTGGTCAGACCCACGACGGCTGCAAAGCTCGAAATCGTAATGGCGAGAATAACCGGCAAGTCCGCCAGCGCGGATATCTCGCCCTGGTTGACCAGCCCGATGCTGACCCACGCCATCGACAACGCCGCGCCGGCAATCAACAGCTCGGTCAGGCCGCGCTGCACACTGTCAGCACCCGTCAGCCGGTCCTGCGCTTTCTGCAGGGCCACCCCCATTTCCCAGGCCTGTCGCCGCCTGCGTTCGCCATAGCCGAAAGTAACGGTGTCGCGCAATCCCTGGAAACTGTCGGTCAGAAATGCGTTGACTTCTCCCTGTATCACCCGGACTTCCTCCCCGGCGCGCTGGCCCAGCAAGACGACGATGGCCGGAAGAACGAGCACCATACAAACCAGAAACGGCAACAGCGTCCAGGTCAGCAATGGATGAATCTGCCACAGATACGCGAGCAACAGAGTCGGCACTGTGACGGCCGATATGACCGGCGCTATGGTGTGCGCATAAAACGGCTCGATGCGTTCGCAGTCATTGATGACACGCGAAATGGCATCGCCGCTGCGCAAGTCCACGGTCCCGGCCGGCGCCTGCGGCTCCATGCCGTCATAAAACTGGTTGCGCAACATGGCCAGCAATCGAAAGGCGACATAGTGACCGGTGAACTGCTCGATATAGTGCACCGTGCCCAGCCCGGCGGCCGTCAGCACCAGCCAGCCGGCAATGGACCAGATCACCGCCGCTCCCGGTTCAGCCACAAAACGTGCGACCGCCGCTGCGGCCAGCGCAATCAACAGCGTGGCGGCGAGCTGACGTGCAATGCGCATGGTCACCGATATCGCCATGACCCCCCGCAACGGTCCGATAAAGCCGAGCAAACGCTGCAGGGTCTGGACGTGTGTAAACCGCTGCTTCATGATGAAAGCCTCACATCCACCGGCTGATGAATACCGTGCGTATGGACCATACGGGCGTACACGCCACCGGCTGCCAGCAACTCGTCCGGCGGGCCGCTTTCAACCTGCCGGCCCTCGGCCATGACAATAATGCGATCGGCCTGTTCGACCGTACTGAGCCGGTGCGCGATGAGCAATACGGTTTTTCTGTCCATCAATTTGGCCAGTGCCTGATGAACCAGCCCTTCGGTCTCCATGTCGATTTGCGAGGTCGGCTCATCCAGAACCACGATAGGCACGTCTTTGAGCAGGGCACGGGCAATCGCGACTCTCTGGACCTGGCCGCCGCTCAGGGCCAGCCCCCGCTCCCCCACCATCGTGTCAAAACCGTTGGGCGCCTCTTCAATAAAATCATAGATGTTGGCCGCCCTGGCGGCGGCAATCAACTCCTCCATCGTTGCATCCGATTTGGCGACCCGCAGGTTCTCGGCAATCGTGCCGTAGAACAGGTAAGGATCCTGCGGCACGAGCGCAATCTGATTGCGTACCCAGTCGATCGCAACCTCGTCATAGGCATGGCCCCCCAGCGTGAGCGTGCCGCTGCTCGCCTGCAGGGTTCGCAGGATCAAATTACTGACCGTGGTCTTGCCCGAACCACTGTGGCCAATCAGGGCAACGGTCTCCTCCGGCTCGATGCGCATCGAAAAATTGACCACGGCCGGCTTGTCCGCACCCGGATATTGGTAGGAAACATGCTCCAGGCTGATCGCCGGTGTCGCCAGGGTTCCGGGCGTGGCCGGATGCTCCGGCTCCCTGACATCCGGTTTGATATCCAGAAAGGCAAGGATCTTGTTGGCAATTTCCCTGCCGATGGCGCCGGCGAAAAAGAACTCTCCGATCAGGCTCAGCGGTTTTGAAAATTCGGCACTGATCAGCACCAGCGCGACAACCGCGCCGGGTGTCAGGTGACCGCCGTGCAGCCTTAACAGGCCGACAACGGTCAGCACCAGCGTGGTGCCCAGCGCAAAACCGAAATCGACAAAGGCGATCATGGTCTGATTCACCGCCAGCAGCCGCATCGTCTCGACGCGCTGGCGTTCGTTCTCCCGGTGCATTTCCTGACCGCGACTGTTTCCCTGGTTGAACATTTTCAGGGTCGTCATGCCCTGCAGCGAGTCCAGGAATCGTGCGCTCAGGCGATTGTTCGCTTCGGCAAATCTGTCACTGACGCCGCGAAAGTTTCGGGACATCATCCCGAGAAAGACCGGAGTCAGCGGAATGGCGACAATCAGGGCAAGCCCCACGACCCAGTCAATAACCGCCACATACACGCACAGCAGAATCGGCGTCAGCATACCGATGGCGAACTGGATCAGATAAACGCCATAAAACATTTCCAGATAATTCATGCCGTCCACGGCAGTGTTCACCAGCTCACCGGTGCGGCGCTTATCGAACAGCGCCGGGCCCAGTCGCAGCGCCTGCCGGTAAACGATGTCGCGAATCGTGATCTTGGTTTCCGCCGAAGCCCTGAATTGCGCCAGCCGGAACAGCCAGCCCAAAAGAGCCTTGCCCGCCAGCAAGGCGACCAGCCAGGGCAGCCAGTCGCGCAGCTTGTTCACACCGTCAATCGCGCCGTCTATGGTTGCACCCAGCACCGTATACAGCACGACACTCAGCGCCAGGCCGACAATACCCGCAGTGATACCGATGAATATCCATTTTTTCGTGGAACTGACGATCAGTCGTTTGTCGATACCGAGCACAGGGCGGTTTCTCCATTTCCAGGTGGTGCGGTGCCGCGCAGCCAGCGGGCTTTCTCAACATAGACCTTAAAGACAGGTTGAAGGTCAAGTGCGGGTATAGAATAGCACCCGGAACGTACCGGATAGCGGAAATATGAAGCTGCTGACAATCGGGCAACTGGCCAGACACGCCGGCGTGGCGACATCCTTACTCAGATACTACGAAACCAAGGGACTGCTGGTCCCAGCCGGGCGCACCGATGCGGGCTACCGGCTGTATGCGCCGGAAGCCGAACAGGATCTGCGCTTCATTCAACGCGCCCAGAGACTCGGGTTTTCGCTCGCCGATGTGCGCCGGTTCATGGATGGACTCAGCGGCGCCGGACTCGAAGACGCAACGGTGGCCCATACGGCCGAACAACGGTACCTGGAGATCGAACGAAAACTGACCGAGCTACAGGTGTTGCAGCATGAACTGGAATTGTTTCTGCTGGATTTTCGTCATCGCATGCAACAACAGGGAGAAAAACCCGGCGCCGCGCTCTACGCCAGGCTGCTGGACCGCATCTGCGATCATGGCAACCATCAACATTCGTCCGCAGCATCACTGGAATGGCTGCTGGATCGCGCCGGCTGTTCACTGGCGAGCCTGGAGCAACCCGGTCTGCTGGATGCCTTGCGCGGACGGCACGTACATGTCTGGCGCGAAGGCGACGCTTACCGCATTCTGATCCCGGGACACGACCGGGCGCTGCAGCGCGCCCTGGAAGAAATAACCCGCATCGAAAGCGATTGCCGGGCTCATCCCGCCCTCACCCTGGACCGCGTTGAGGAGGGGTTTGTTTTTGTCGCCAAAGGCGACCGGGCCTTTTTGTTTGTACAGTTCTTCCTTGCCCTCGAAATGGGGAACTGACGAGACCGAACCGGAAGCCGGCCGACAGTCGCCCCGACCGGCCGCCCGGCGAAAGGCTCTGCCCGCTAACTTGTATTAACAGGCTGTTAATGTGTTTTTCCCGGACGCAACGCCTTGTAGCCCGGACGTTTCTGCGCCCATTGCGCAGCGGTTTTTGCCGACTGCGCCTTGCTCACGATCTGTCCGCCCGCAACCCTGGCGGTGGTTGCCGGCGTCTTATCGGGAATATCGCCGGCGGCCAGAACCGGGCCCGGTGGCGCAGACAGCAACATCAACAGTATCAGGGTTCTCATATGGTTTTTCCGTTCAAACAGCTAGCCGGGTACCGCTGATTATAGCGGGCCGGAAACGATTCGTCCCATTACAGCCATCCCCCGAAAATCCCTGTCTCACAGGGCCCCGTCACGCAAATCCAGGCGAAACTGCGGCGCAGTTCGCACATTTGCGGCAGGCTTCGGGCAAAATGTCCCGAGAGGTTATGGGCCTGCCACTGGTCCGCGACCGGTTTTAAGGGTTATAACGGGTTATGACTGACAGACTGGCGGTGGTGCCCGAGCGGGATCGACGCGACCAGGCCAGGCAAATGGCTGACCAGGTCACAGCAACGATCGGGCGCATCATTCTCGGCAAAGAACGCGAAGTGCGCCTGACACTGGCGTGCCTGCTGGCGCGCGGCCATCTGCTCATCGAAGATGTACCGGGTGTCGGCAAAACCCTGCTCGCCCGGGCGATCGCCATTGCGCTTGGACTCGAGTATCAGCGCATACAGTTCACCAGTGACATGCTGCCGGCCGACATCATCGGGGTGTCGGTTTTCGAGCAAAATCAGGCCGGCTTTCGTTTTCACGAAGGTCCTTTGTTTGCCGAAGTCGTGCTCGCCGACGAGATCAACCGGGCGACGCCCAAAGCGCAAAGCGCCCTGCTCGAGGCCATGGAGGAACAACAGGTCACGGTCGACGGCAACACTTACGACCTGCCCGATCCTTTTTTTGTTATCGCCACTCAAAACCCGCTGCACCAGATCGGCACATTCCCCCTTCCCGAATCCCAGCTCGATCGTTTCCTGATGCGCATCGGGCTGGGCTACCCCGGGGAGGTTCTCGAACGCCAGTTGCTGGCCGGTGAGGATCGACGCACGCTGCTCCATGCACTCGAACCCTCGCTGACCAGACACGACATCATCGAAATGCAGAAAACGGTGCACGCCGTGCATATCTCCGAGGCCATACTCGATTACGTGCAGGCGCTGGTTCGCTTTACCCGCGAAACGCCGGAAATCGAACTCGGTCTTTCACCGCGCGGCGCACAGGATCTCGTCAATGCCGCCCGCTGCTGGGCGATGATCAGCGGACATTCCGGCGTACACCCGGAAGACGTCAAGGTGGTGTTCGCTCCGGTCGCCGGCCATCGACTGCGCACCCGCAACGACACGAGTCACCCGGATCCGGACATCGCGACCTTCGTGCTCGAGTCCGTTCCCGTGCCTTGAACGCCATCGCACAACGCCTCAACGAAACATTCGGCCGGAAAGCCCGGGACTGGGCCCGCCGCCGACAGGGTATCGACCCCCGTTCCAGCCGCCTGGAAAGCCGCAGAATCTACATACTGCCTACCCGTGCCGGCATCATTTATGCCGTTGTCGTGTTTACGATGTTGCTCGGCTCGATGAACTACAACAACAACACGGGCTTCGCGCTGACCTTCCTGCTGACGGGCATTGGCATTATCAGTATCTACCATTGCCACCGGAATCTTGCCGATGTCTATCTGCATTTTGCAGGCAGCCAACCCGTGTTTGCCGGCGAATCGGCCGTCTTTGACTTCATTATAGAAAACAGAAGCCCCTACGCGCGCGCGCAACTGCGCTTCGGGCATGAAACCCGCCAGGAAATCTGTGACGTACTGGCACCGGGCGAACGTCAACGTGCAGGTGTGCGCATCGACGCAACCCGACGCGGCCGGCTCAATCTGCCGAGACTCTTGCTGGCCACGCGTTATCCGCTCGGTCTGTTTCGTGCATGGACCTGGATAAACATGGACATCGCCGAAGTCGTCTACCCGCAACCTGCGCGGTCTGCGCCGTTTTACACGGCGCATCACAACGGCATTGCGGCGACCGGGAAAAGATCGCCCGGGGATGACGATTTTTCGGGGTTAAGAACGTATCGCGCAGGCGATCCACCGAAAAGAATTGCGTGGAAAATCCTGGCCCGTACCGGTGACACGCTGATTTCCGAATACTTCGGCGGCTCCGATGATCTCGTCTGGATCGATTGGTGCGATGAACCGACCCGTGACCTCGAAAAACGACTGTCATTGCTGACCCGGCGCGTTCTCGATGCAGAGGCCGCCGGCGGCGCATGGGGCCTGCGTTTGCCCGGCCAGACCATCGGCCCGGACCATGGCGCGACCCACCGGCATCGATGTCTGCAGGCGCTGGCGCTGTATGACGCCGACAACAGGCGGAACGATTCGTGATGTCGCGGCCCGACAACCGGCCGGCAACCCGCGAGCGGCGCCTGGAGGCGCCGGGAACTTCGGGCGGGCAGCTCGCCTGGCTGGTCGCCTCGATCTTGCTGGCCGGTGCGCCGCATTTGCTGCATGTGCATCCCTGGGTACCGGTGGTCGTCGGCGCCCTGCTGGTCTGGCGCATCATGGCGGCACTCAAACGCTGGTCGCTGCCCAGCGCATGGATTCGCATTCCGCTCACCCTGCTGGGCTTTCTCGGCGTCTTATTCAGCTATCGACAGTTGTCCGGGCTCAGCGCCGGTTCCGCCCTGCTTCTCATCATGGCGGCAATGAAACTGCTCGAAACCCGCGGTCACCGTGACCGGGCTATCGTGATTTTCATCTGTTACTTCCTGTTGTTCTCGACATTTCTGCGCGAACAGGCAATCTGGTCGGGCGCCTATCTGTGCATCGGCGTGCTCGTCACCACGGCGGCGCTGATCGAGATCTCCAGATACGGCCCGGTCATCCCGGCACCAACCGCCATGGCGCAAGCCTCGCGACTGGTGCTCCGGTCACTGCCGATCGCCGTGCTGCTTTTCCTGCTCTTCCCGCGCATCCCCGGGCCCTTCTGGTCGTTGCCGCATGCCGGCAGTCAGGCGGCCACCGGCCTGTCCGGCGAACTCAATCCCGGCGATATCAGTGAGCTGGCCCTGTCGGACGAGGTTGCGTTCCGCGTGCGATTCGATGCAGCGCCGCCCGTCGCATCGGCTTTGTACTGGCGCGGTCCGGTAATGGAAGAATTCGACGGGCGCAAGTGGACCCAGCGACAGACATGGCAGGGCGCCACTGCCGACCGCAGACAGGCAACGGGACCGGCCATCGGCTACGAAATCACGCTCGAGCCGCACGGCCAGCGCTGGCTGCTGGCGCTGGAGATGCCGCAAACCTGGGATGCACCCAGCGCCCGGCTCGGTGCAACCGGACAATTGCTGAGCGAGATGCCCGTCGTTCGGCGCCTGGCCTATCACGGCACATCCATTCTGGGCGGCAGAGGCAATCAGGATGCCGATCCCGCGCTGCTTGACCGGGACCGGCTATTGCCGGCGATCGGCAACCCGCGCAGTATTGCATTCGGTCGCCGGCTCCGCGACAGCGTGACCAGCGACGCCGGGTATCTGCAGAAATTACTCCAGTTTTTTGCCGGCGAACGTTTCTACTATACGCTGCGGCCGCCGTCGCTCGGCACGAATCCGATTGATGAATTTCTGTTTGAGACCCGGCGCGGATTTTGCGGTCATTATGCATCCGCATTCACGCTGCTCGCACGCGCCGGCGGTCTGCCGGCGCGAGTCGTTACCGGTTACCAGGGCGCCGAATGGAATCCGCTGGGCCGCTACTGGATCGTGCGGCAATCCGATGCCCATGCATGGGCGGAAGTCTGGATTGACGGACACTGGGCGCGCTATGACCCGACCGCGATGGTAGCACCCGACCGCATCGAATATGGCTTCGATGCGGCCATGGAACGCAGAAATGAAACGGTGGGCAATCCATTTGCCGGCAACCGGCTGCTCATGCGTGTCGCCATGGGCTGGGATGCCGTCAACACAGGCTGGAATCGTTGGGTTTTGAGTTTCGGTCCGCAAACCCAGTCGACGCTGATGGGTTTCATGGGTATCCGCCACCCGTCAATCGAGCACCTCATCGTGACGATGGCCGTCTCAATCACCGGGTTGCTGATACTGATCGGGCTGCTGCAGCGTTACCGGACCCGGCCCAGGCCCGACAGACTGATCGCCGCTTACAATCGCCTGTGTCAACGCAGTGCCCGGATCGTACGTTGCCGGCAACCGGCGGAAGGACCGCAGGAGTACCTCTTGATGCTGTGCGAGCAACGCCCGGATCTGGCCGACGAACTGCGCGCGCTGTTCGACATGTATGTAGAACTTCGCTATGACGGTATCGACGATAAGCGGCTACGACGCCGATTTCTGGCTGCCGTACGTGCCTTCAGACCGGCCGCGGCCTGACCCGCGTCAACAAGACGAGGCCGAGTCCGAACAGCAGGATAATCGACAAAATACCCAGGCGCTGACTGCCGAAAACCAGCGCGACCGAGCCGATCAGAACAGGGCCGAGAACGGCCGAAAATTTTCCCAGCATATTGTAGAAACCGAAATGAGCCGCACTGCGATCGGCCGGCACCAGGTGAGCGAACAACGACCGGCTCAGGCTTTGCACGCCGCCCTGCACCAGGCCGATGCAAGCGGCGAGCACATAGAATTCCAGGGCCGTCGTGATAAATACAGCGGCAGCCGTGATGACGACATACACGCCGAGCCCGACATACAGTCCCGTTCTGGCGCCTATTGTCAGCCCCAGCCGGCCGAAGACCAGTGCGGCGGGAAACCCGATCAGGTTCGTCATCAGGATGGCGCGAATCAGGTCCTGCATCGACAATCCCTGTGACAGACCGAAATCGACGGCCATCTTGATGATCGTGTAAACGCCGTCGATATATAACCAGTACGCGACGAGGAACAGGCTCAGGTTCCTGTCACGGATAATGCTTCGAAATGTATCTATAAAAAGCGACAGGCCGGCCCTGATCGAATGCCGTTTATCGAATTCCTCGCGCTCGTGGACCCACAACATCAGCGGGATGGAAAAAACGGCCCACCAGGCCGCGACGAGAATGAACGCGAGGCGGATAGCCTCCATATCAGAACTCAGGCCGAATGCAGACGGACTCGAAACCATCCAGATATTCAGCACAAACAGCAACGAACCGCCGAGATAACCCAGACCGAAGCCGAGCGCAGAGACCTGATGAAGCCGTTCTGTCGATGTGACATCGACGAGCAGAGCGTCATACAGGGAATTACTGCCGGCGAAACCGATTGACGCCAGCACATAACAGGCCACGGCAATCGGCCATTGTCCGTGACTGACAAAAAAAAGTGCGCCGGTCATGACGATGCCGAGCGCCGCGAACAGGCACAGCAAGCCCTTGCGCCGTCCCATCCGGTCGGCAATGGCGCCGACCAGCGGCGCGGAAAGAGCGACGACCAGGCTGGCGACACCGTTCGCCATGCCGAGGCGGAAGGTCGTTACCGTCGAAGCGACACCTTCGCTCCAATAGCCGGCCAGCAGCACGGGAAAGAAAACGGTCACGACGCTCAACGCAAACGCCGAGTTTGCCCAGTCATACAGCGCCCAGCCGATTACCGAACGATGCGACCAGTACCGCGTCAATCAGCTAACCGTCATGTTTGGCCGACGGCGGTGCCGCGACGTTTCTGAAATGACGCACAAGGACGATGGCATCCTCCTTGCCGTCGCGCGCCTTGTAGTAATTCTCGCGCACACCGAGTACTTCGAACCCGGCTGAACGATAAAGGCCAAAGGCGGATTTGTTCGACGGCCTGACTTCCAGGTAGATTCGTTCGGTCGATGCCTGCCTGGCCAGTTGCATCATGTGCTCGAGCAGACGCCCGCCGATTCCCTGCCGGCGCAACTGCTCGCTGACACAGATATTGAGCAAGTGAGCCTCGCCGGCTGCGATCGACATGATCCCGTAGCCGACCGTATCGCCGTCACTGTCGAGCACGAGATTGGTGTACCCGGCCAGCAGGCAATCGCGAAAGATTCCGGCGCTCCAGGGAAAATCATAGGTCGCACTTTCAATGGCAGTGACGGCTTCGATATCCGACGAGCGCATGGGCCGGATACGCGGCGGAAGATCCCTGACGACGGCAATCACGCCGTACCTGCCCCGGCTATGCTGCGCGCCAGACACAGATCCTCCCAGGCCTTGCGCTTTTGTCCGGGACTGCGCAGCAGATACGCCGGATGGTAAGTGACGATGACCGGAACGGAATTTTCCGGCTCCCCGAAACTGTGCACGCGTCCCCGTAACCGGCCGACGGGCTGGTCTTCATCGAGCAGGTTCTGGGCGGCGATGCGCCCGACAGCGAGAATCAGACGTGGCTGTATCAGCGCGACCTGCCGGCGCAGATAAGGCAGGCAAGAAGCCACTTCATCGGTATGCGGATCTCGATTGTTCGGCGGGCGACATTTCAGGATGTTGGCAATATAAACGCGTTCGCGACTCAGCCCGACTGCACGCAGCATCTCATTCAGTAACTGCCCGGCCCGGCCGACGAAAGGTTCGCCCTGGCGGTCTTCGTCAGCGCCCGGCGCTTCGCCGATAATCAGCCATTGCGCCTGTCGATCGCCGACGCCAAACACCGTTTGCGTGCGCGTGCGGTGCAGCGGACACTGCGTGCACCCGGTTACCTCGGATTCGAGCGATGCCCAGTCCGGCTCAACCGGTTCGGATTGTTGCCCGGTACCGTTGACGTCCCCCATTGCGATACGCGGTAACCAGACACCGATATCCATTGCGTGCAGCAGGCGGCACTGTTCACCGTCCGGAAACTCAGGCATCGAGCTGCCCTTCAGGTTTGAGACTCACCTTCGTCCCCGCTCTGCTTGCCTGCCAACCGCCGTCGTCGAATACAGATCGAAACGACGGGGCCGGAAATTGCATAGCCGGCTGCCATCGTAAACAGTACCGTTGGCGGATCGAGAAAGATCAACACGAGCGTCAGCGGGATAGCGAGCATATACGTAAAAGAGATACGCCGGTCCGGGCTGACTTCCTTGAAACTGTAAAAATGCAAGCGAGACACCATCAGCGCGCCACCCAGCACGGTGATTGCGGCTGCAAACGCAAGTGCAGCGCCACCTGACCAGCCCATTTCGCTGCCGAGCCAGACCATGAACGTCACCAGTGCGGCCGCCGACGGGCTCGGCAAACCCTCGAAAAAACGCTTGTCGCAATTTTCGGGCATGACATTGAAACGCGCGAGTCGCAAAGCTGCCGACACGGCATACAGGAATGCGGCCAGCCAGCCGAGCTTGCCCCACAACCAGCCGTATTCGGCCAGCCCGTGCAGGCCCCACTGGTAGACGATGATGGCCGGCGCAACACCGAAAGCGACCAGGTCCGACAGGCTGTCAAATTCCTTGCCGAAATCCGACTGCGTGCCGGTCAGCCGGGCCAGGCGGCCGTCGAGTCCGTCGAGCACCATTGCAATGAATAGCGCGACGGCGCTGCGCGGGAAATTCCCGTCGATGGCCGCAACAATACCGTAGAACCCGGCGAACAAAACGCCGGTCGTCACGAGATTGGGAAACAGGTAGATGCCTTTGTGGCCCGTGACGCTAAACCGACGCTGTGAGTCTTCTTTTGACACTTTGGTATTTTTCCGTGGCTGCCTGACAGTGTGCCACGTCGCGCGGCGGAAAACACGCACCACACCACCGCAGACCGGTTACCTGGGCGCCAATTTGGCCAGAATATCGCTTCCGGCCCGCACCCGGTCGCCCTCCCGCACCCGGATTTCCGCCGTCGAGGGCAAATAGACCTCGGCACGCGGCGCCAGGCGAAGATAGGCAAATCGGTGTCCCTGCCCGACCCGCTCGCCGTAGCGAACGAACGCTTTTGGAGCGAGCCGGCGACCATCGCCCGGAAACAGCAGCACGACATCGTCCTGCTCCTCGCTGCGTACCCAAAGGCCGCTTGGAACGGGCGTCAGGCGGGGATGTTCCGCTTCCTCACGCACGTCGAGAACAGCCCCTTCGATGGGCGACCTGACGGTATACGCGCCAAAATAACTGGTTTTGATCGAGATTCTGGTCCACTTGCCGGGCAACGCGCCGCCGACATCGCAGGCGATTTCGGTGATCCGCCCGTCGACCGGCGCAACGACTCCAAGCGGCAAGGGCGGAATGCTGCGGTCCGGATCGCGGAACAATGCGAACAGTAAAAGACACAGCACTGCGACCGGACTTGCCCACAGCGGTCCCCAGTTCCAGGCGATAAAAAACCCGCAGATCGCCGTGACGATCAACCAGGGCCATCCTTCGCCGGCGATTATAGATCGTCGATGCGCAATCACGAGCGCAAATTAACCTTAGTGACGGAACCCGTCAACCTGACCCGGCGCGACAAACTGGATAGAATGTGCGCGACTTCACCGGAGGGCCCGCTGGCTCCAGTAACGGTCACTCGGACTATTCTCGACAGTACACCGACACAAAGATCACGAGCCATGCGACTGAGCCAACTTCCACTGACGACTTTCAAGGAAACACCCGCCGAGGCGGAAATAATCAGCCATCAGCTGATGCTGCGCGCAGGCCTTATCCGCCGCCTTGCATCAGGCCTGTTCACGTGGATGCCGATCGGATTGCGCGTGTTGCGCAAGGTCGAAACGATCATCCGCGAAGAGATGGATCGGGCCGGCGCCTTCGAACTGCTGATGTCCGCAGTGCAGCCGGCCGAACTGTGGCGGGAATCCGGCCGCTGGGATCGCTACGGGCATCTGCTGCTGCGCATGACAGACCGGCACGACCGCGAATTTTGCTTCGGACCGACGCATGAAGAGGTGATCACCGACATTGCCCGCCGCGAACTCAAGAGTTACCGCCAGCTGCCGGTCAATTACTACCAGATTCAGACAAAATTTCGCGACGAGATCCGGCCGCGATTCGGCGTCATGCGCGCCCGTGAGTTCATCATGAAAGACGCGTACTCTTTTCATATCGACCAGGCATCGCTCGAAGCCACTTATAAACTCATGGCAGACGCTTATGCGCGTATTTTCACGCGACTGGGATTGCGCTTTCGACCGGTCGAGGCCGACAGCGGCGATATCGGCGGTGCGCGATCACAGGAATTCCACGTACTCGCCGATTCGGGCGAGGATGCGATTGCCTGGTGCGAGACCAGCGGCTTCGCCGCGAACGTCGAACTCGCACCGGCGCTTGCGCCGACCGAACCCAGACCGCCCGCGACAGTCGATCTGGCTGCGGTGCAAACGCCGTCGGTCCGTACCATAGACGAGGTTGCCGCCTTCCTGTCGATCGATCCGGCGCAGTGCCTGAAGACCCTGATCGTCGAGGGCGAGAATGACGGTCTCGTCGCGCTCGTCGTACGCGGGGATCATGAATTGAATGCCATCAAGGCAGCAAAACTACCCGGTGTCGCCGCACCGTTACAGATGGCAGCGCCCGACCGCGTCCAGGACGCAACCGGTGCTCCCCCCGGCTTCGTCGGACCGCTGGGGCTGACCATTCCCGTCTACGCCGACCACAGTGCTGCCCACATGGCCGATTTCGTCTGCGGGGCAAACAAAATCGATGAGCACCTGACCGGTGTCAACTGGGGCCGCGACCTTCCCGAACCCGAAGCGGTCGATATCCGCAATGTCGTTGTCGGCGACCCGAGCCCGGACGGCGATTCGCTGTCCATTGTCAGGGGAGTTGAAGTCGGTCACATCTTTCAGCTGGGTGACAAGTACAGTCGCAGCATGAATGCGCAGGTACTCGACCGCAACGGGCGCGAGGTCAGCATGCTGATGGGTTGCTACGGCATCGGCGTCACCCGCATCGTCGCGGCAGCCATCGAACAGAATCACGACGAGAAAGGCATTGTGTGGCCCGGGCCGATGAGTCCGTTCGACGTAACGATATTGACCCTGAACCCGAAAAAGGTACCGGCCGTCAACGAAGCGGCCGAAACGCTGCTTGGCGCACTGGAAACCGCCGGCATCACGGTCCTGCTCGACGATCGCGACACGCGACCGGGCGTCAAATTCGCCGATGCCGACCTGCTCGGCATCCCGCACCGAATCGTGATCGGCGAGCGTGGATTACGCAACGGCACCATAGAATACCGGCACCGCAGGACCGGCGAAGAAAACAACCTGGCCATCGATGAGACCGCCGGTTTTCTGGGTGAACGCGTCTTACGGGACTGAGCATGCATCCGTTGATTAAATTTTGGTTACCCGCTGCCACCCTGGGCATCCTGGTGATCTCGACCGGGCACACGGCGGAAACTCCCGACCCGGTCCTGCGCCAACGGTTACGCGAAGCCATGCAGGATACAACGAGCTTCCCCAACGAGTTCGACGCCCAGGTGTGGCTGACGGACATGGCCAACCGTCTCGGCAACCAGGTTGCCGATCCCGGGGAGCGGGTTCTGATCCTCAAACGCGCCCACCAGGAGGCGAGTCGCGCACAGTTGCCGCCGGAAATGGTATTGGCCGTCATTGATATTGAAAGCGCATTCGACGCTTACGCCGTATCGGTTTCCGGCGCCCAGGGGCTGATGCAGGTCATGCCGTTCTGGCTCGATGAAATCGGCCGGCCCGGCGATCGACTGATCGAGATCGGCACCAACCTGCGCATGGGATGCACGATACTGAAGTATTACTACGACATGGAAAACGGCGACTGGACACGTGCGCTGGCCCGCTACAACGGCAGCCTTGGCAGCAGGCGATATGCCGAAAAGGTACTGAACCGCTTACGCTCCCGCTGGTTCCAGCAATAACCGGAGCCGGGGTCGGACCAGTATAACCCTATGTTTATGATAAAAATATCTCTAAAAAGATGCCTGATCGAGCGCTTAAACCCGGCATTTCATGGCTGTTTTTGCGCATGCAAGAACGAATCAGGCCTTTCAACCACGCATTGATCCAACTCAGAAATGAGCCTGCCATACCTTGAGCAATACTTTTGGCGCTCAAATGGCCCAATTAGTCGCCGGATTTTATGACTTTCCGAGTGATATTCTTTAATTATCAAATGGTTGCGCTGGTCTGACCCCGGTCTTGCTGGCGTTGCGGCTGGTCAGCAGTGCTTCAAAGGCCATTTGCTTCGCATCGATAGCCGCTTTTTTGGCCTGCCAGTAGGCATTGGATGTGCCGGTTGCGAGAAACGCCTCGGCATCCTGTAATAATCCTTCGGCCTGACCGAGTTCGTCCTCCGCCAGCCGATCGGCGCCGGCCTCCTTCGCCGCGGCGATCGCCTGACGAGCATCGCTCATTTCCTGTACCGGTGGCGCAGCCGCACAACCGGCCAGGGCGCCGATGAGTGATATCAGGCAGAGCCACCTGGTGCATGCGGACAGAGTCGTGAAATTCATATTGCCCATGAACCCAATCCCTGACGATCCGTTTAGTTTGCTGCGGGCGGCAGTCGCCGTCAAGAAAACAGGCATACAATACCGGGGCATTCTCAATAATGGATCCGATAATCTCATGACAATGACCATCTACCACAACCCGCGTTGTTCGAAATCGCGCCAGACACTCGATTTATTGAGAGTCAACGGCCATGAACCGGAAGTGATCGAATATCTGCAGACGCCGCCCGATGCCGAGACACTCAAAAACATCATTGCCATGCTCGGCGCCGAACCGGTCAAGGTCATGCGTACCGGGGAAAAGGAATACATGGCAGCCCGCAACGAGGTTGAAGCGATGGACAGCGCCGGGCAAATCGAATGGCTCGCAGCCAACATACGCGTGTTGCAAAGACCCATCGTCGTCAACGGCAATCGTGCGCGTATCGGCCGCCCGCCAGAGGCGGTTCTGGAGATCCTGGACTGATGGCAGAAATTCTGGTTCTCTATTACTCGCGTTACGGCTCGACGGCCCGGCTTGCGGCACAGATTGCCCGGGGCATTAATTCGGTCACCGCCGCCAATGCGCGGGTGCGAACGGTGCCGCCAGTCTCTACTGAAACCGAGGCTACCGGTGATGTCATACCCGACCAAGGACCTCCCTTTGCCACCCCGGCTGACCTGGGCGAGTGCGATGGACTGATCCTCGGCAGCCCGACGCGTTTCGGCAACATGGCCGCGGCATTGAAATACTTCATCGACGGCACGGCCGGCGACTGGGCCGCCGGTCGTCTGTCGGGCAAGCCGGCCGGTGTCTTCACCTCAACGAGCAGCCTGCACGGCGGGCAGGAGACAACGCTTCTCTCGATGGCCTTGCCGCTCATCCATCACGGCATGCTGTTCGTCGGCGTACCGTATTCCGAACCTGCCCTGAATGCAACGCGCAGCGGCGGTACGCCCTATGGCGCAACGCATGTCGCATATGAACAATCGGCGACCGATCTGACCACCGAAGAAGCGGCAATCGCCAGAACGCTCGGGTGCCGGGTAGCCGAAATTGCGGTTCGACTGACCGGACAGACGACGCGCTGATGCCGTCGGGCTTCCAGTCGCGCGCGTCGGCACTGGTCAGCTTGCTGATCATGATAGCCGCGCTGTTATTGCCCGTGCCGACACCCTGGTCCGGTACCGTGGCCGTCCCCCTGATCATATTGTTCGCCACCGGTTGCAAGCCGCCGAGAAAATGGGGCGGCTGGGTTGCCGCCGCGATGGTGCCCTATTTCTGCATCGCGCTGGGCGAGGTGATCGCCAACCCGGAAGAACGCCTTATGGCCGGTCTGCTGGCCGTCTGCGCAACAATCACTTTTTTCGCAGCGCTGGACTTCAATCGCAGAACCGGCGTCAGCCTGCGGAGCTAAGCAGAAACGACCTGACGAACGGAATCGTCAGCCTTTTCTGTTCAGTCAACGCTTTTCTATCCAGCCAATCGAGCATTTCAAACAGGAAACGATTACCGCGGGCAACGCGGGCAAACAGAAAAGCAGCAACATCGTCAGGCAGTTCCAGTCCGCGCCAGCGGGCGCGGAGCTGCATGGCCCTGATCTTGTCATCGTCCGACAGCGGGTGAATGCGAAAAGTCGCACCGGATGCGAATCGCGAGGCAAGATCCGGCAATGAAAATGCGCAGTGCAACGGAGGTTTTTCAGCGGCCATGACCAATCGGGTGCCGCGCAGACGCACGCTCTCGAAAAGCGTAAACATCGCCTGCTCCCATTCAGCGCAACCGGCCACCGAATCGATCTCGTCGATGCAAATGACATCAAGATCGCCCATATTTTCAATCATGGCCGGCTTGAGTTCACTGCCCGGACCGACCGCTAAATAGGCCGTACGAAAATCGTGCTGATACGCTTCGTTCACGCAGGCCTGCAATAAATGCGTCTTGCCGAACTCCGGGCCGCCCCATAGCCAGCACACGGCAAACGCGCGCACCGTAGCAGCCTGGCGCAAGGCATGCAGCAGTACGCCGTTCGCACCCGCCAGCCAGGTCTCGAAAACGGCGTGATCGGCGAGCTGCACATCCAGTGGTATTTGCTCCACGAAAGATCTTCTCGTCAGGCCTGTCTTGCCGACCAGGCTTTGCGGCCCCAGCGCATCACGTAATCCAAGCCACTGACCGCGCTCGTACAGAAAACGCCGGTCCCGGCCAGGACAATCGCGATGGGTGGCAGCCAGCCGAAGACCTGCTGTGCGATGACGAGCACGATGTACAGTAATTGCAGCATGGTATTGATTTTACTGATCACCGTCGGCGCGGGTTTCACGGGACCGATCAGAAAGTTATACGCGATGGCGCCACTGACTATCACGACATCGCGGCCGATGACAACGCAGGTCAGCCACAACGGAACCAGATTCAGTGTCGTCAGTGTCAGCATGACGGCCACCAGGAGTAATTTATCCGCAAGCGGATCGAGTATCCCACCAAGCCGGGTTCGCCAGTTGCACCGCTTGGCCAGAAAGCCGTCGAGTCCGTCCGAAAATCCGGCAATGAAAATCAGCACCAGAGCCGTCATGAACCGACCATCGAGTAATGAAATAACGATCGGTACGACGAGCAGGATACGCAGGACGCAAATGAGATTCGGAATGTGCGACGCTCTGAACACGGTAAATAACCTAAGGGCCGGCGAGCAGCACATAATGCAGGTTCGGCATCGCGCTGGCGAAGGAATCCGCCGGCAAGGCGCGAGGCACGCTGCCCGGGGAATCGTCGATGGGCTGAAGCACACGCCGCAACGCAATGCTGCGCATCAGCCGGTCCGCATCGCCGCGCACGAGCAGGGAAAAAATCACCGTTTGGTCTGCGACCTCATCGACGGAATAATCCTCGATGACATCGAGCGCCGAGAGGTACCGGCTGAGCCGGCCGTAGTCATCGAATGAATTGACGCCGTCAACTTGCAGCCTGATCCCACCGGGCGCTCCGCTTGCTGTGGCGAGACGGGCAGCGAAAAAATCGGCAATGCGATCCGGGCCGCTGGCGATATCGCCATCCCAGTCGAATCGTTCCTCGCCTCGTATCAGTGTCCAGCGTACCCGGGCAGTCGCCACGGTACGCACCTGCGCACGCCCGACGAGTATGGCATCCACGCCATAGCGCTGGGACGCCAGCACCAGCGATTCGGTAAAGCCGCCCCAGACATCGGAGATGGACACGATATCGAGTTCTTCGGAATCGACAATAGGCAGAATCATCGGCAGGCCGCGTTCACGGGCCGTATTTTCCAGGATCTCGCGTACCGTTGCCTGCCGTTCTTCCCTGTCGCCGGGTACCGGTGGCGACACGGCCAATACGCCTGCTCCTGCTTCGGGCCCAGCGCCGGTTTCGGTATCGACATCCGGCTCCGCAGCCAGGATATCGCGCCTGCCGTCACCGTAGTCCATCACGAGCCAGACGAGTGTCAATGGCCGCTCCGCGCCCCAGACCGGCTGTTCGAGGCTGTCCAGTGTCCGGCGCAAAGCAGCCTGATCGAACAGGACCCAGAGACTGCCATCGGAATTTGTCCGATATTGCTCGACAAATGTATCTGCGGATGCGAACCGGCTCATCACAACCGGGTCGGTCGCGACATCGCGTCGGCCGGTGACCTTGACGAGCACCTGGCGCAACGCGGCGCCAAACAAGGCAGACCGGTTTTGCGAAACGCCGTCCCCGGCCGGGACCAGCGCGGCATAAAGATCCGTGACACGCGCCGCGCCAGCGCCCGGAACCTGCCCGACGCACAACAGAAAAAGAAGTATGCGCAACGTTAGTCGTAACCTGTTCATATGCACTATTATACCGTCGCACCTGGTTCCAAGGGCATCGGACATGGCTGATAACGACTATTTAACCTACAAAGATGCCGGCGTCGACATCGATGCCGGCAATGCACTGGTCGAACGCATCAAACCCGTCGTCAAGACAACAGTGCGTCCGGGCGTGCTTGGCGGTATCGGTGGATTCGGCGGGCTGTTCGAACTGGACCTCGAAAAATACCGGCGGCCGGTACTGGTTTCCGGAACCGACGGCGTCGGAACCAAGCTGAAACTCGCCATCGAGCTGAACCGTTACGATTCGATCGGTATCGACCTCGTTGCGATGTGTGTAAACGATATTATCGTACTGGGTGCCGAACCCCTGTTTTTCCTCGATTATTACGCGACCGGTGCGCTCGATGTCGCCACCGGAACGACCATCGTTGCCGGCATTGCAGACGGCTGCCGCCAGTCCGGCGCGGCTTTGCTCGGCGGTGAAACCGCCGAATTACCCGGTCTGTATGCCACCGGCGACTTTGATCTGGCCGGCTTCTGCGTCGGCGTCGTCGAGCGTGATCGCATCATCGACGGCTCCCGGCTGCGCGCCGGCGACGCATTGCTCGGACTCGCCTCTTCCGGCCCGCATTCCAACGGATACTCACTGGTTCGCCGGGTGCTCGATCTGCATCCGGATGGCACCGCATTCGATTGCGACGGCACACCGGTGGGCGAGTTACTGCTGGAACCTACCCGAATCTATGTCAAGGCGATCCTCTCGCTGATTGCCGCCTGCCCGATCGGCGCGATCGCACACATCACCGGCGGTGGTCTGCCCGAAAATGTCGTGCGGGTGCTTCCGGAGGACCTCGATGCCCGGATCGATACGAGCGCATGGGCCCGCCCGCCGCTCTTCAACTGGCTTCAGGAACAGGGCCGGATCGAGGAGTCCGAATTACTGCGCACATTCAATTGCGGCATCGGCATGGTCATCGCCGTGCGGCCCGATGATGTCTCAACGGCCCGCGAAGCGCTCGAAGCCGCCGGCGAAACCGTGCTGGAAATCGGTTCGGTCACGGCCGGCTCCGGACAGGTACTGATCGAACGATGACCACGCCGTCCGCCGGAGGCATCGGCTCGGGAATGCGCGTGGTTGTCCTGGTATCGGGCGGCGGCACCAACCTGCAGGCCATCATCAACGAGATCCAGTCCGGTGAACTCACCTGCAACCTGCGTGCCGTCATCAGCGACCGGCCCGGAGTCCTGGGGCTCGAACGCGCCGACAAGGCCGGTATCCCGACCCAGGTCGTTGACTACGGTTACTATGAACGCGCCGATGCCGACGCGGCGCTGGCCGGAGAGCTCGCGTCACTGGCACCCGGCCTGGTGGTGCTCGCCGGCTTCATGCGCATCCTGCCCGACGCAATCGTGGCGCAATATCACGGCCGGATGCTGAACATCCATCCTTCGCTGCTGCCAAAATACCGCGGCTTACATACTTATCGTCGGGCGCTCGAGGCCGGCGACACTCACCACGGCTCGACGGTGCATTTTGTCACGCCGGAACTCGATGCCGGACCGCCGATTATTCAGTACCGCGTACCGATCCATGCCGACGAGACTGAAACGAGCCTGGCAGCACGCGTTCAGCAGGGCGAATACCTGATCTACCCACAGGCCATCCGCTGGTTTGCCGATGGGCGGCTGCGACTCAGCCAGGGCGAAGTCTGGCTCGACGGCCTGCCGTTGAACGAACCGGTGATTGTGGATGAATAAAGAACGTCGATGCACCTCACCGGCCCGGGCCCCGGAATCCGCGAAAAACCGGAATCGAACAAATTGCAAATTGTCCGCATCTTTCCAGGGATTACCCGGCTGCGACAGGGCAGTCGGCACCAGGTATCGGGGGCGATAAAATTCAGCGAACTGACGTCACTGGATAAAACGATCGCTTCCACCGGTTGAAATACACTGGCAACCCGGGTCTGGGCGATCCGGGCAACCACGACGGCATACCCGAAATAGCCAAACACCCCCACAAACAGCAAGCCGATGATGGCAAGCCACGGTTTCCGCTTTCCCGTCTGGACAGGCAGGTCATTCATCGGCGGAAACGGCGGCATCGCAGGCGCTCATAACAGATAATACATATTAATAATACCTCTCAATACATTGTATTTACTAAGCTTTTGGTAATGTTACGCCGACCTGGCCCTGGTATTTTCCGGCACGATCCTTGTACGACACCTCACACGCTTCGTCCGACTCGAAGAACAGCATCTGCGCAACACCCTCGTTCGCATAGATCTTCGCCGGCAGCGGCGTCGTGTTGGAAAACTCCAGCGTCACGTGCCCCTCCCATTCCGGTTCGAGCGGCGTCACGTTGACGATGATGCCGCAGCGGGCATACGTCGACTTGCCCAGGCAAATCGTCAGCACGTTGCGCGGAATACGAAAATATTCAACCGTTCTGGCCAGCGCAAACGAGTTCGGCGGGATGATGCATACGTCACCCTGCTTGTCGACAAAGCTGTTTTCGTCAAACGCCTTCGGGTCGACGATGGCCGAATTGATATTTGTGAACACCTTGAAGTCAGCCGCGCAGCGCACATCATAACCGTAGCTCGACGTCCCGAAAGACACGATCCGGCCACCACCGTTCCGGCGCACCTGGCAGGACTCGAACGGCTCGATCATGCCGTGTTCTTCGGCCATGCGGCGAATCCACAGATCGGATTTGATACTCACCGCAGAGAAATCCCGGTCACTCGACAACGATTTTCGGAAACGCGCTCTTCCGGTCGCGGGGTGCGGCGGCGAGTTGCACGGCGGTCGCCCGGGCGATCGCGAGATACTTTGCCGCGAGCGGGCCGTCCGGGTCGCTGACAACCGTCGGTTCACCGCTGTCTGTCTCGCGCTGAATACGCGCATCGAGCGGCAATTGGCCGAGCAGCGGAACCCCGCTTTCATCGCTGAGGCGCTGCCCGCCGCCGGCTCCGAACAACGCTTCTTCATGCCCGCAAGCCGTGCAGACATGCGTGCTCATGTTTTCGATAATGCCCAGGACGCGCACGTTGACCTTCTCGAACATTTTCAGGCCGCGCCGCGCATCGAGCAAGGCAATATCCTGCGGCGTCGTCACGATGACGACCCCGGCCAGCGGGACGCCCTGGGACAGCGTCAGCTGCGTATCGCCGGTGCCCGGCGGCAGGTCGACCAGCAGGTAATCGAGATCGCGCCAGTTGGTCGAAAAGGCCAGCTGATTAAACGCCTGGGTCACCATCGGTCCGCGCCAGACCATCGGCGTGTTCTGGTCCACCAGGAAGCCGACGGAATTGGCCTGCAACCCGTATGCCTCCAGCGGTTCGAAGCTTTCGCCATCCTTGCTGACCGGCCGCTGCCCGTCCAGGCCCAGCATCTTCGGCTGGCTCGGCCCGTAAATATCCGCATCGAGCAGCCCGACCCGTGCGCCCTGCCGGGTCAGTGCCAGCGCGAGGTTGACCGCTGTGGTCGATTTGCCGACACCGCCCTTGCCCGACGCGACGGCAATAATATTTCTGACTTCGGGCAGCGGCTTGAGAGTTCCCTGAACGGCGTGTGCCCTGACCTGCCATGTGACCTCGACATCTGCCGTCTGCGCGCCGGTCGCCGAACAGATGACCTGGCCGAAAAACCCGGTGAGTTGCGACTGGATGTCGGTGACCGGAAAACCCAGCGCGATGCGCACCTTGAAGGATGGCGGTTCCGGTCCGGGTTCCACGGAAATACGGGCCGATTGCAGACTTACGCCCGGAAACGGGATAGTTTCACTGCGAAGGGCAGCTTCGATACTTGTAGCGGTGACTTCTGACATGATTCGTGACGGGTTTAACAGTATCCGGACCCCGGGAAGCGCGACATTCTACCTGAAGAAGTTGCCAATCCGGCATTCTGTCGACAGGCAGGTTCCGGATTTGTGTAGCATAATACCGTGATCGTCGGTCGACTGGCGATTTATATGGGTTTGGGTGTTTTTCGCGGTGGGTCACGGGGCCGCGGAATCTGCGTGGTATTGGGGTCAAATCGCTGGTTGTATGAAGTTCATCAGCTCAATGCGGGCCGAACGCTCGATTGCCCGGTTTCTGGGTGAAAGCGACGTCGATGCTCCGGCTGCACGCAAAGCGGCCGAATCGTTGCGCAGGCTCGGCGGCAACGCGGTGCCCAACGTGATCGACGCACTGGCCACGGCGGACAAGAACCAGACGATGGTCCTGATCGAAACGCTGACCAGTCAACTCGATGACAAGACGTTTCGCCAGTTTGCAGCCGGCCTGGGGCACTCCAACCAGCGCTGCGTTTCAGGCGTGGCATCGGCATTGTCGGCCGGCACGGCCTATAACGTGAACAAACTCGTCGATCTGCTCGGTGACGACGGCATATCCAAACCGGCATTGATCGAGGTCATGCGGGCGAAAAAAGACCGCCTGAACGTCGGCCAGTTGCTGAGTCGCGCTTACGACCTGGAGCCGCGTGAAAAAGCCGCCCTGTTCAAAATTATCGGTGCAATCGCATCCGATGCGACGGTGCCGGAATTACTGGCGCGGATTCAGGGCAAGGATTATGCCGTACGCGTACATATCATCAATATCCTGTCGCGGTTTAACCGGCCTGATGTCGCACGCGCGCTGGAAAGTCAGCTTGCCGATCCGCATAAATCGATTCGCCAGGCTGCGATTGGCGCACTGGCGCAAATGGAAGGCGACTTCGATGTCGCACGCATCTGCCGGATGCTGCTCGATCCGGACATGGATGTACAAAACAAGACAGTTGACCTGCTGGTCAAGATGCATCACCCGGACACCATGCAGCACCTCGTCGCGGTGCTCAAGGACGAATCCGAATATGCTCGACGCTCGGCCGTCGAAGTACTCAACGAGATTGCCGAGCCGGCGTCAATCAGGCACCTGCTCACGGCCATCGAGGATGAGGACTGGTGGGTCCGGTCCCGTGCATCCGACGCGCTCGCGGCCATCGGCGGGCCCAAGGTCATGGATGCTGTGCTCGAACTGATACGCGACGAGAACGAGAACGTGCGACGTTCGGCCATCGAAATCCTGAACCAGACCAAGGATGAACGGGCCGTCAAACACCTGATGCAGGCCGTCAACGACGATGACTGGTGGGTACGTGAACGGGCCGCCGATGCGCTCGGCGAAATCGGCGACCGCAAGGCCGTCGGCGCATTGCTGCAGATGCTCGACGGCGATGTTCGCTCGATACCGGCGGCGGTCCGTGCACTCGGAAAACTCGGCGGCGACAATGTGGCGACAAAGGTTCTGCCGATGCTCAATCATACCGAAAAGAGCGTTCGCTTCGAGGCCGTCAATGCGCTGGCCAAACTCGCCGACCAGTCAATAGCCACGGCCATCAAGAGCCAACTGCAGCCGCTGATGTCCGGCTCCGACGAAACGATCGCCAGGATGGCCGCAGATGCCGTCGTGCGCATCGACAACCGCTTCTCGACCACCGCTGTCAAGGCCGACGAAATCGCCAGCCGTTTTGCCGAACCCGCGCACACCCTCCTGGTGGAGGAGCCGATGCTCGAAGAAATTGCCACCCAGAATCTGCAGTCCGGCACACACCTCGACATCACGACACTCAAGGCCGGCGATATTATCGAAGGCCGGTACAAATTTATCGACAAGATCGGCAAGGGCGCGTTCGGCACCGTCGTGCTGGTCGAAGATACCATTGTCGATGAACGGCTGATCCTGAAATTCCTGAATGCGAATGTCAGTTCCGACGAGGAAATGCTGCAACGATTCGTCCACGAACTCAGGTACTCGCGAAAGATCACGCACAAGAACGTCATCCGTATCTACGATTTTGTCAGCCTGGGCGGCAATTACGCCATTTCGATGGAGTATTTCCCGTCGCATACGCTCGGTGCCGAAATAGCCCGCCAGAAACCGATGCCGCTCGACAAGGCCATCCGCTGGAGCCAGGACATCGCGACCGGCATGGCCGTGGCTCACCAGGTCGGCATCGTTCACCGTGACCTGAAGCCGGCCAATATCCTGATCGATGACGAAGGGCTGCTCAAGATCGTGGACTTCGGCGTGGCCGCCGCCGCATCCTCGGGCGATACACAACTGACAAAGACCGGCTACGTCATCGGCTCGCCCAAATACATGGCACCGGAGCAGATTCTCGGCAAGAAAGTTGATGTGCGTGCCGATATCTACAGCCTCGGCGTCCTCGCATACGAGATGCTGACCGGTACGCCGCCCTATACCAAGGGCGACCACATGTCCGTCATGTACCAGCACGTTCAGGGCAAGGCTCCGTTGTGCGAAGAATTAAATCCGAATATTCCGGCACCGCTCGCCGCCATCGTCAAGAAGGCGATGGAAGTCGACAAACTCAAGCGGTATAGTTCGATGGATGATCTGCGCGAGGCTCTGGCCGGCGTAGCGTAGAAATTCTTGACGGTTTCTGCGCGCTGATCGATAGCCTGATGAGCGTTGGGGTCCGGGGACCTATCCTGTAAATGTCGAGAATCGATGCCTTTTTGAAGCTGGGCCTAGCCCAGGGGTGTTCGGACGTGCACCTGGCCGTCGGCGTGCCGCCGATGTTGCGCATGCACGGCGACCTGATGCCCATCAAGTTTCGCGAACTCGGTGATGCGGAACTCGAGAGCTATGTCAGCGAGATACTGACGGCCAAGCTCAACAACCAGTTCATGTCCGGTGCCGATATCGACTTTTCCTACGTCTCCGAAGACGGCGGCCGGTTTCGCGTCAATGTCTTTCGCAAGGCAACCGGCATCGGCGCGACATTTCGCTTCATTCCGCAGAAAATTCCAACGCTCGACGACCTCCAGTTACCGGGTGTTCTGGCCAGGCTCTGCGACCATCACCAGGGCATGGTTCTGGTGACCGGGTCGACGGGCACCGGCAAGTCGACGACGCTGGCGGCCATGATTAATTACATCAACCAGACGCGAACCCAGAATATCATCAGTCTCGAAGACCCGATCGAGTTCGTCCACGAGAGTCAGCGTTCGCAAATCATTCAACGCGAACTCGGCACGCATCTGCCTTCGTTTGCCGAAGGCATCAGATCCGCGCTACGCCAGGATCCCGATATCATTCTCGTCGGCGAAATGCGCGATGCCGAGACGATATCGATGGCGATGACCGCCGCCGAAACCGGGCACCTGGTGCTGGGGACGCTGCATACGACCGGTGCGGCAAAAACGATTGACCGCATGATCGATGCACTGCCCGGGGAAATGCGCGAGCAGACCAAAAGCTTCCTCGGCCAGGGTCTCAACGCCGTGGTGACGCAAAATCTTGTCAAGACGCCGGACGGCAAGGGCCGACGCGCCGTGCTGGAGATCATGGTCATGACCCGCGCGATCGCAAAAATGATCGCGACGGATCAAAGTCACCAGATCCCGGCCCAGTTACAAACCGGCCGCGACCTCGGCATGCAGACCATGGACTACGCTTTGCTCGAGGCGATCAAGGCCAAGCAGATCGACCCGGACGATGCGTATCGATTCGCAACGGACAAAAAGGCATTTCAGAAATACGTTACCGATACCAGCATGCTGCCGCAGCTGGACATCGGCAGCTAAAACCGCATTCGAGCCAGCATGAACCAGATTGACGAATTTCTGCGCCCGCTGATCGCCCGCAACGGTTCGGACCTGCACCTCGTGGCCGGCCAGCCGCCGCGCATTCGCATCTACGGCGCGCTGAATCCGCTGCGCTCCGAACCGCTGGGCAAGGAAGAGGCCCAGGAGCTGCTCATTCCGATCATGTCGGCACAGATGCGCAAGGATTTCGACGAACACGATTCATGCGACTTCGCCCATTCGGTGCAGGACGTTGCGCGCTTTCGCGTCAATGTCTTCCGGCACATCGGCGGCATGGGCAGCGTCATGCGCGCCATCCCGTCACAGGCCAGAACACTCGACGAACTGAAAATGCCGGCGGCGGTCAGAAACCTGTGCCGCCATACCCAGGGCCTGATTCTCGTGACAGGCAAGACCGGTTCGGGCAAGTCCACGACACTGGCGGCCATGATCGACGAACTCAACAAAACACTGAACGGGCATATTCTGACGATCGAGGATCCGATCGAGTTCGTTCACGAACGCCAGCAATGCCTGATCAGCCAGCGGGAACTGGGCATTCACACCCCGAGCTTCGCCAGTGCCCTGCATTCGGGACTGCGCGAAGACCCGGACGTTATCCTCGTCGGCGAGATGCGCGACCTGGATACCATCAGCATTGCCGTGACGGCCGCCGAAATGGGCATCCTGGTCCTGGGCACCTTGCACACGAACGGCGCCGCCGCCACAGTCGACCGGATCGTGAATTCATTTCCGGCGAACAAGCAGAATCATGTGCGCACGATGCTGTCCACGTCGCTGCGCGGCGTCGTCTCGCAGCAACTGGTGCCGCGAAACGGCGGCGAGGGACTCGTGGCGGCGCTGGAAATCATGGTCAACACGCCCGCCGTCGCCAATATCATTCGCCAGGGCAAACTCGACCAGCTCGAAACCACCATGCAGGGCGGTCGCAAGGACGGCATGACGACGATGGATTCGGCGCTCAAAAGCCTGCTGGACAAGGGCACGATTACCGGCGAGGCGGCGTACGAGGCGGCCATCGAAAAACGCAAATTCGAAGACGTCAAAGAAAACAACGCATGACGAACCAGACCGGAACGGCCGCCAGAGACATGCTGGTGACGAGCGCACTGCCCTATGCGAACGGTCCGATCCACATGGGCCATCTCGTCGAATATATTCAGACCGATATCTGGGTGCGTTACCAGCGCCTGATCGGTAATCGCTGCACATATGTCTGCGCGAGCGATGCGCACGGCACGCCGATCATGCTCAGCGCACGCAACGACGGCGTCAGCCCGGAAGAACTGGTCGCGCACTTTCGCGCCGAACACGAGCGCGACCTCGCCCGTTTTTTTGTCTCCTTCGACAACTTTTACACGACCCATTCAGAGGAAAACCGCGGACTCGTCGAGCGGATCTTCACCCGGCTCGAAGCCGCGAACCTGATAGAAAAACGCACGATAGAACAGGCCTACGACAAACAGGCCGGCATGTTTTTACCGGACCGCTTCGTCCGCGGAACCTGCCCGATGTGCGGAGCCCCGGATCAGGCCGGCGATAACTGCGAAGTCTGCGGACGTACCTACTCGCCGAGCGACCTGGTCGACCCGAAGTCAGTCGTTTCGGGCACGACGCCGGTCCGCAAGGCATCCGAACACTATTTTTTCCGTCTCGGCCAATTCGAAGCCTCGCTGCGCGCCTGGATGGCTGCCGGCCACGTCAGCAAAAGCGTCGCCCGCAAACTGGACGAATGGTTCGAAGCCGGTTTGCAGGACTGGGACATATCGCGTGACGCGCCCTATTTCGGCTTCAGGATTCCCGGTACCGAAGACAAATACTTCTATGTCTGGCTCGATGCGCCGATCGGCTACATGGCCAGCCTGGAAAACCTGAGCAAAAGCAACGGCGGCGAGCCCGATCCGGATACTTACTTTGCTCCCGACAGCACGGCGGAGCTGTATCACTTCATCGGCAAGGACATTATTTACTTTCATACGTTGTTCTGGCCGGCGGTCCTCGAGGGTGCGGGCTATCGCAAACCCACCGGCGTTTTCGCCCACGGTTTTTTGACGGTCAACGGACAAAAAATGTCAAAGTCCCGCGGCACGTTCATTTCCGCCGCAACTTATCTGGAAGAATTGAATCCGGAATACCTGCGCTATTACTATGCCTTCAAGCTCGGACCGGGCATCGATGACATCGACCTGAATCTCGATGACTTCGTGGCAAGAATCAATTCGGATCTCGTCGGCAAATTCGTCAACATCGCCAGCCGTTGCGCGGGGTTTATCACCCGGAAATTCAATGGCCGCCTGGCCGGCGAACTCGATGACCCGGCGCTGTTCGACGCCTTTATCGAGGCCGGCGACGCCGTACGGTCAGCCTACGAGGAACGTGAATATTCCCGGGCCATGCGCAACATCATGAAACTCGCCGACCGGGCGAACCGGTATATCGACGGGCACAAGCCCTGGCAGCTGGCCAAAAACGAGGCTGACCTGCCGCGCGTTCAGGCTGTCTGCACACAGGGCCTGAACCTGTTTCGCATACTGATGATTTACCTGAAACCGGCATTGCCGGGTATTGCCGCGGAGGCCGAAAAATTCCTGAACACCGGCCCGCTGATGTGGGAGAATCTGCGCACGCCCCTGCTCGGCTCGGACATTCATGCATTCAAGCCCCTGATCACGAGACTCGATGAAAAAGCCGTCGCACGAATGGTAGAAAAATCCAGAGAAACCGCAGCCAGTCCCCGGCCCGATACCGAAACGTCGACCATATCGATCGACGAGTTTCTGAACATCGACCTGCGAATCGCTGAAATCGTCGCGGCCGAAGCCGTCGACGGAGCCGATAAACTGCTCCGGGTCACCGTTTCGCTCGGCACGGAGCAACGCACGGTGCTCGCGGGTATCCGCACGGCGTACGAACCCGAATCGCTGGTCGGTCGCCAGGTCGTCCTCGTCGCAAACCTTGCCCCGCGCAAAATGCGTTTTGGCACATCCGAAGGCATGTTGCTGGCCGCCGGCCCCGGCGGCCGGGATATTTTTCTCGTCAGCCCGGACACGGGCGCTCAACCGGGTATGCGCGTGCGCTGACCCGCCGCCGACCGGGGACGCCGAATGTTCGATTTCATCCTGATCATTCTCGCAACGGTTCTGGTCAATAATTTCGTGCTGGTCAAGTTTCTGGGCCTGTGTCCGCTGCTGGGCGCAAGCACCCGGCTCGAGACGGCCGTCGGCATGTCGCTGGCGACGACATTTGTGCTGACTCTCGCCTCGCTGCTCAGCTATCTCGTCGATACATGGCTGCTCGTCCCGTTCGGGTTGCAGTACCTGCGCCTGCTTTCCTTTATCGTCATTATCGCGGCGGCCGTGCAGTTTACCGAGATGTTCGTGCGTCATGCCAGCCCGCTGCTGTATCAGGTGCTCGGCATTTACCTGCCGCTGATCACGACCAATTGCGCCGTACTCGGTGTTGCCCTGCTCAATACGCGTCAGAGTCACAGCCTCGGCGAAGCGCTCGCTTACGGGATCGG
>Ga0114931_10000975_pt1 | contig 36106 bp, 33 predicted proteins | sample 2SBtaG_FD_89579 | JGI IMG/M metagenome (GOLD analysis project Ga0114931, IMG submission 89579) | Deep subsurface microbial communities from Kolumbo volcano to uncover new lineages of life (NeLLi) - 2SBTROV14_V59a metaG | ecosystem: Environmental > Aquatic > Marine > Volcanic | place: Kolumbo... | reverse complement strand
CGCCCAACTCATCAGGCGGGCGGATTCCTCGGAGCGCTCTTTTTCGCTTGTCAAGCCGGTCACCACGAGCACCACCCGGCGCCCGTTCCGCACCGCCGAAGCGGTCAATCCGTAGCCGGCTTCCTGGGTGTGCCCGGTCTTCAGGCCATCGGCGCCCAACGACTTGTAAAGGAGCGGATTGCGGTTGTGCTGACGAATCTTGTTGTAGGTGAACTCGGTCTCGGAAAAATAGTGGTAGTACTCGGGAAAATCCCGGATCAAACGCTGCGCCAGCAGGGCCAAGTCGCGCGTGGTCATCCAATGGTTCGGGTCCGGCCAGCCGGTTGCGTTGGCGAAGTTGCTGTTGGTGAGTCCCAGCTCGCGCGCCTTGAGGGTCATTTCCTTGGCAAAGGCCTCCTCGCTGCCGCTTAGGCCCTCGGCCAATACGATGCACGCATCGTTGCCCGACTGAACGATGACCCCCTGCAACAAGTCCTCGACGCGCACCTCCTCGCCCACCCGCACGAACATCTTGGAGCCGCCCTTGCGCCAAGCCTTTTCGCTGACCGGCAGCTTGTCGTCCAGGGAAAGGCGCCCGTCTCGCAGGCGCTCAAACACCAGGTAGACCGTCATGATCTTGCTCATGGAGGCGGGCGGCATGGTCTTGTCCGCGTCTTTGTCGAGCAACACGGTGCCGGTCTCCATCTCGAGCACGATGGCCTCGCGGGCCTTGGTCTCGATCGCGCCGGCCGGATCGACCGCCCAAAGGAAGGCCAGGACTCCCAGCAGCAGCGCCACGGCGCCGCGAGCCCCATGCCGGCGGGGCGGGAATTTCGTGGTCGGCTGTTGCACAAGCATGAACGGATTGAACCCCTTGAATATCCCATGGGCGCGCCCGGCGGTCACTCGACCACCATCCGGGCCTCGGTATGGCCATTCGCAAGCAGAAGACTCAACAGACGGTCCGCCTCGTCGACCGTGGCAAGCGGGCCAATGCGCACGCGGAAATACTGGCGATCGTCGACCTCCGCGGCGGCGACGCGCACGTCGCCCAGCTTAGCCAGGCGCGCGCGCAACCGGATGGCCAGATCGACGCGCGTGAACGCGCCCGCCTGGATGTAGATTTCGCTCGGCTCCACCGGCCCACGCGAGACCGCTCCATCGAGCGCGAACACGCCATCGCTGGCGATCGCGCCGGCGCGGGGCACGGCGGACGCGGTCTGGAACATGCCCGGCGTCGTGCCGCCGGTTGGCATGTCCTCTTCGAACATGTCCGCCTCGAGCACGTCGGGCGCGGGCAGCGCCCGCGCCGAGACGGGAATCAGCGGCACGGCGTCCGGGGCATCGGCCGCGGCCTCGGCGCTCAAGGCGGCGAGTGTCAGGCGGCGGCTTTCGTCCTCGACGATCTCGACCATCACCTTGGCGGTGCCTTTGGCCCTAAAGCCCAGCAAATCCGCGGCGCGCCGCGACAAATCGATGATTCGGCCGTTTTTGAACGGGCCCCGGTCGTTCACGCGCACCTTGACGGAGCGCCCGTTCTCCAGGTTCGTGACACGCACGATCGAGGGCATGGGCAGGGTCGGATGAGCGGCGGTCAGCGCCGACTGATCGTAGATTTCCCCGTTCGCCGTGCGCCGCCCGTGAAAGCCGGGACCGTACCAGGAGGCGATGCCGGTGGCGCGATAGGTGTAGTCTACCTTGGGATAATACCAGACCTCGCCCACCCGATAGGGCGATCCCACCTTGTAGGTGCCGGCCGAGCGCGGCGCGCGCGCGCTCCCCCCGAACTCGGCGCGGGAGATTTGCTTGGCGGTGTGAACGGCCAACTCGGTTTCGGCGCAGGCGCTCAAGCCAAGGACAGCCGAAATCGCCACCGCCAAGGGGGTGATCCGCCATCGCCTCATCATCTTGTGGAATCCGTATTTTGCATGCGCAGATATAGCCTCATCTACTTTAGCCAACCGAGATCGCGCCGGCAACGCTCAGTCGGCGGCTTTGTTCACCTGTCCACCGTTCGCCATCGCGCGTCCACGAAGGGCGTCGAGCAGGTCGATCGTCGGGTATCCGTCCGCCGCCAGGTCCACGCGGCGCTGAAACGCCTTGATGGCATCGCGGGTCCGGCCACCGACAACCCCATCCGGCGCGCCCGGGTCGTACCCCAAGGTGGCGAGCAGGTCTTGCATCTCCGCCACCTGCGCGCGGCTCAAGGGCTGCTCCAGGTCGGGACGCGCGCTTTGCAGGGGGGGCAGGCCGACCAGCCGATCCGCCAGATGGCCAACCGCGATGGCATAGAGGATCGAGCGGTTCCAGCGCAAAATGGCATCGAAGTTGCCGTAGACCAGAAACGCCGGGCCGGCGAGCCCGGCGGGCAGAACGACGGCGCCGCGCATGTCCGCCACGGGCAGATCGCGCCCGTCGATCCGGCGCACGCCGAGCCGCTGCCAGTCGGCCAGGGATTTGCGGATCTTCAGATCCGCGAGGCCCGGATCGAAACCGTCGGGCAGGCGTACCTCGCGCCCCCACGTCTGCCCTCCATTCCAACCGACGGCCTTCAGATAGTTGGCGGCGGACGCGAAGATGTCGGGCAGGCTTTGCCACAGGTCGCGCCGCCCGTCCCCGTCGAAATCGACCGCGTGGCGCAGAAAGGTCGAGGGAATGAACTGCACCTGCCCCATGGCGCCCGCCCAGGAGCCTTGCATGGCCTCCGGCGCGATGTTCCCATCCTCCACGATCCGTAGGGCGTCCATGAGCTGAGTACGGAAAAACGCCCCGCGGCGCTCGTCGAAGGCTAGGGTCGCCAGGGCGTTGATGACGGAAAATCCGCCGGTGTAATCGCCGAAATTGCTCTCCAGGGCCCAAAAGGCGACCAGAAAGCGCGGCTGCACCCCATAGCGCGCCTGTACGGCTTGCAGCAGGGTGCTGTGTTCGCGCAGAAGCGCCCGCCCCCGCTCCACGCGCCGCGCGTCGATTCGCTTGTCCAGGTAGGCCCAAAAGGTCTGGGTGAACTCCGGTTGCCGCCGGTCCAGCTCGATCACCCGCGCAAGTGGCGCCACATTGCCCAACGTAGCATCCAGTGTCGCCTCGGAAATGCCGGCCGCCCGGGCCTCGCGCCGCACGCCGTCCAGCCAAGCCGCGAAATCCGTGGCAGCCCGCGCCCCATGGACGCCGCCGAGCAACGCGAGTGCCAACGCCAGCCCGAGAATCGCGCCGGCGGAGCCTGCCCATCGTCGCGGGGCTTTGCTCATGAAAATCCCCCAGCCGCCCTGTTCAAGGTCCCGGGTCAAGGTCCCAGACCGTCGCGCGTGCCCGCATCCACCGACACCACTTTCGCAAACGCCCGTTAAGGACTCGTTAACTGGATGGGTCAGGCGCCACATGTCCATACTGGCTACACGCCGGTCAGAAAGCCGCGGAAGCGCCGCGCCACCTTGGCCGGCGGGATGGTCGGTCGGCCCAGGTTTGCGATCGAGCCCGGCGCCACGCGCATGTGAACGAGGTGCGGGCCGGGCGCCGCCAGGGCATGGGCCAGCGCGCCGCCCAGGCCCGCGAGGTCGTCGCACGCCACGACGCTCGCGTACCCGCAGGCCACGGCGACGCCGGGGAAATCCACATTGGCCGAGACGGTCGCCTGGCCGCCGGTCGAATCGTGGACGCCGTTATCGAGCAACACATGGATCAGGTTGCCCGGCGCCTGGCCCCCGATGGTGGCCATGTTGCCCAGTTTCATGAGCGCGGCCCCGTCGCCGTCCAGCACCACCACCGGCCGCGCGACGTTGAGCGCCACCCCCAGGCCCATGGCGCTGGCGCAACCCATGGACCCTACCTGATAAAGGTGCTGTGCCCGGTCGGCGATGGTGAACAGCTCGCGCCCGCACTTGCCCGTGGTGGCGATAAGGACCGCCGCGTCGGGCACCGTCTCCAGCACTCGCTCCAGGGCGGCGAATCGCGTGACGGGCGCGCCACCCGCCCGCCGGTCCAGCGCCGTTCCGCGCGGGCGCGGCGCTGGAGCCGGCGTGGCGAGCGCCTCGGGCGCGACGCTATCCTTCTCCATGATCAGCGCGAAGGGCAGGCCGCTCTCGCTCATGGTGGCGCTCACCGCCTCCAGGGCCGGCCCGATTTCATCGTCGGCGCGCGGGAACGGCCGGTGCGGCACTTCCATGCCGTCCAGGAGGCGCTGGGTCGCCCGGCCCATGAGGGCGTGCTGGGGCTCGTCCTCGATACCCGGCTGGCCGCGCCAGGTGGCGATCAGCAGGATCGGGATGCGAAACGGCCAGTTGAGGGAGGTCAGCGGGTTGACCGCGTTGCCGAGGCCCGAGTTCTGACACATCACGACCGCCTCCCGGCCGGCCAGCCACGCCCCCGAGGCAATCGCCACCGCCTCGCCCTCGCTGGTCGCGCCCACATAGGTCGTCTCGGGGTCGTCGATGACCCGATTGATGAGTGGCGTCAGGAACGAGCACGGCACCCCGGCATAGAAGCCGAACCCGCGTGCCCGGGCGCTTTCCAAAAACGAGTTGGCCGAGATCATTGGCGTGCCCACTTCGGCGAGGCGGCATCGAGGCGGGTATGAGCCAGGGCGAGATTCAACATCGCGATTTCGAGTCCGGTCTGGGATTTCTCGATAGTTGCGGCGGATTGTGTGTACTCTGCGTGCCCCGGTGTTTTCAAGCCGCTCTACGGCGAAGCAAACCGAAGGCGCGCGCGGCGTCTTGCGTTCGCTGGCCGGTACTGGAAGGATGCGGCAAACGCACGCTTGCGATTATCCCATCGTGGGGAAGCGGCGTTCGACCTGACGCATGAAGGCAAATCGATCCGCAGCGTGGTGGTATTTTGACGAGGAATAAGTAGTGCCGCACGGCGAAACGAGCACGCTGGAAGGGGGCGTGGCCGAGGTCTGGCCCGACAGGGTGTCGATCCAGGACTGGGTGGAACCGAACGTCAAGATCGTGATCTTCGACGACACCGAGGCGTACCACCGGCGCCTGATCGGGCGCGTCATGGCCTTGGAAAACGATCCTGCCTTGGCCAAGTCCTTCCCGGGTTATGCGGGTAGTTCCAAGATCTACCACCTGGACCGCTGGTCCTGCCCCGAAGCCGATCTCATCAACCGGCGCGCGCTTGAACTGTTCAAACGCACCTTGGGCACGCGGCACGCGGCCGTCGATCTCAGTTGGGCCAACATCTACCGCGAGGGCGATTACTGCCTGCCGCACAGCCATGTGCGCGCCACGGGTAGCATCGTCTATTTCCTCGATCTTGCCTTGGACAACGACACCGGCGCCGGGGCCACGGGCACGGGCCGCTTCTGCTTCGCCGACCCGCGGCTCAAGGTGTGCTGCCAGGAAGAGCCGCTTGCCATGACCACGCCCATTGGCCCGATCGCCCGCGATGGCATGATGATCATGTTTCCAGGTAAGCTGGTCCACATGGTGGACGTATTTCGCCGGCCGGGCCCGCGCATTACCCTGGCTTGGAACATCAACGAACACGCCGTGCCCGGCTCGCCCCTGCCCGATTCGAGATCGGCTTGATGGGAAGGACCCAACGGACTACATCCAAGAGGTCGCGTCACTAGCATTCGCGAATTCATCGCCACGCCACGGAGGAGCCCTGGTTTGCCACGATCCGCCGAAATCGAGACACTGAGCGAGCAGTCCTGTTTCGACGGCCTGCAAGGCTTCTACCGCCACGAGTCCCGTGCCTGCGGCGGGCCCATGCGCTTCGCGGTCTACCAGCCGCCCCAGGCCCTGGACGGCAAGGCGGTGCCGGTGGTGACCTATTTGGCCGGGCTGACCTGCACGGAGGAGACCTTCCCGATCAAGGCCGGGGCCCAGCGCGTCGCCAGCGAGCTTGGGCTCATGCTGGTCGCCCCCGATACCTCGCCGCGCGGCGCCGGCGTCTCGGGCGAGGACGACGATTGGGACTTCGGCACCGGGGCCGGATTCTACCTGGACGCGACCGTGGCGCCCTGGTCCCGTCATTACCGAATGTATGCCTACGTGACCGAGGAGCTTTGCGCGGCGGTGGCGGCGCGCTTTCCCGCCGACATGGCGCGCCAGGGGATTTTCGGCCATTCCATGGGCGGGCACGGAGCCCTGACCCTGCATCTCAAGAACCCGGAGGTGTACCGCTCGGTCTCCGCCTTCGCGCCAATCGGCGCGCCCATGCGCTGCCCCTGGGGCGAGAAGGCGTTCGCCGGATACCTGGGCCGGGACCGAGATGCCTGGCACCGTTACGACACCACGGATTTGGTTCGCGCGCGCCCATCCCACGCCAAGGTCCTGATCGATCAGGGCACCGCCGATCCGTTCCTGGACGAGCAACTCAAGCCGGACCTGCTGATCGAGGCGTTCGAGGAGGCCGGGCAACCCTTCGAGCTGCGCATGCGGCCCGGCTACGACCACAGCTACTATTTTATCCAGACCTTTATGGAGGATCACCTGCGCCACCACGCGGACGTCCTGCATGCCTAGCGCCGGCACGAGCGCCGGCGCCTTACCCGTGACGGCGTTGAAGGCCCTGGCGCGTCGGAGCGATGGGCCGGGCCTCGCCCATCTGGCCGGCCACTTGGCGCTGCTTGGCGCGACCGGCGCTTGGGTCGCCCTGGCCACCGGGACCCCGTGGATCGCGCCCGCGCTGGGGGTGCACGGGGTGATCCTGGTCTTTCTGTTCGCGCCCCTGCACGAGACCATCCATCGCACCGCGTTTCGCGCGCGCGGGTTGAACGACGCGGTGGCGTGGGTCTGCGGTGCCCTGCTGGCGCTGCCGCCGGTTTATTTTCGCGCCTTTCACTTTGCCCATCACCGCTACACGCAAGATCCGGCCCGCGACCCGGAGTTGACCACCCCCAAGCCGCGCACCTTGGCGCAATATCTTGTCTATGTGAGCGGCGTGGCCTATTGGCGGCGCCAACTTGGCGGCTTGGCCCAGCATGCCATGGGGCGCGTGGACGAGCCGTTCATCGCCCCGCGCCAGCGCCCGGCGGTCGTGCGCGAGGCGCGCGTCCTGCTCGCGGCCTATGGCGGGCTGGCGCTTGGATCGATCGTGCTGGGCAGCGTCGCGGTCCTCGTCTACTGGCTGATCCCGGTCGCCCTCGGCCAGCCCTTTCTGCGCATGTATCTGCTGGCCGAGCATACCGGCTGCCCGCACGTTCCGGATATGCTGGCGAACTCGCGCACGACCCGCTCAAACCGCGCGATGCGCCTCCTGGCGTGGAACATGCCCTATCACGCGGAGCATCACGCCTACCCGGCCCTGCCGTTTCACGCCCTACCGGGGGCGCACGACATGCTGGCGCCGCTAATTCGGCACAAGGCCAGGGGTTATATCCAGGTGCAACGGCACATCGTCGGTGCCTTCTGGCGGCGCGGCGCGCCCGCGATCGAAACGTAGCGCCTTTTCAGGCGCCGTTGGCCGCCCGCGCGATCTCGGGGTCCCTCAAGATCGCCTCGTCGTCGGCGCCCACGTCAACGTCGCCGACGATCTGCCCGCCCGGCGCGATCGCGATTTCCGCGTAGCGAATCCTGCCGGCCGCGCGCCCCGTGGCGGTGACGCTCAGGTGTTCTCGCACCACCAGGGTGCCATCGACCACGCCCGCGATCTCGGCCCGATCCACGACCGCCGTTCCCGTGAACAGGCCGCCCTTCAGAACCTCCAGCGCCCCGGCCCGGAGCGACGCCTCGACCCGACCCTCGACCCGCAGGACCTTGCAGGATTCAATCTCGCCCTTGACTTCGATCCCCTGACCGACGATCAGGGTACCGGGCGGCGCGCTGTCCTGGCTGGGGGCGCGCGTCGGCTGGCCGATCCCAACGATCCCCTTGGGCAAGGGTCGCGCGCCGCGTGGCTCCTTGGCCCCGTGCGCGGCCGCCGGCCGCGCCGGATGGATGGTGCTGGTAGACATGACCGCCGGTCTCCCTGTGCGTTCGGCATGCGTTCGGCGTTTCTTGTTTGCCCCAAGGGTACCGGAGCCGGGGGGCAAGCGCCTAGAACAAATTTAGGCGATCGGGCCACGGCAAGTTATCCACGGGCATGGCCCACGGCCGGGGCCGGAATTGGAGACCGTCATGAGCACCACGCGACCGCGCCGAAACCGGGCATCCAAGACGGAAGGCGCCAAGCCCATCAGCCTCGCGCTTCAAGGCGGAGGCTCCCACGGCGCCTTCACCTGGGGCGTGCTGGATCGGCTGCTCGCGGATGATCGAATCCGTATCGAGGCGATCAGCGGCACCAGCGCCGGCGCCATGAACGCGGCCGTGCTGGCCGATGGCCTGATGCGCGGTGGGCGCGCGGAGGCGCGCGAGGCGCTGGCGCGGTTTTGGGAGGCGATCGGCCGGAATGGCCGGTTCGGCCCGATCCATCGCGGACCGCTCGATCACGCGAGCGGTAGCTGGAACCTTCATGGCTCGCCGTCTTATCTCATGTTCGACTGGTTGAGCCGCTTCATGTCCCCCTATCAGTTCAATCCGCTCAATTTCAACCCGCTGCTGGATACCTTGCGCGAGACGGTGGATTTCGAAAACGTGCGGGCTTGCGACTGCATCGAGCTTTTCGTCGCCGCGACCAATGTGCGCACCGGCAAGATCCGCATTTTCGGCAATACCGAGCTGAGCGCCGAGGCGGTTATGGCCTCGGCCTGCATGCCCCACGTATTCCAGGCGGTCGAAGTGGACGGCGAGCCCTATTGGGACGGTGGCTACATGGGCAATCCGGCGATCTACCCCCTGATCTACAATTGCGAGACCAGGGACATAATGCTCGTGCAGATCAACCCAATGATCCGAGAGGCGATCCCGACCACGCCGCCGGAAATTCTGGATCGCCTGAATGAAATCAGCTTCAACTCCAGCCTGATGCGCGAGATGCGCGCGATTGCCTTCGTCACGCGCCTGCTGGAGGAAAACCAGATCGACCAGACCCGCTACAAGCGCATGCTCATTCACCGGATCGACGCGCCGGCGCGCATGAAGGACCTGGACGCCTCCAGCAAGCTCAACGCGGAGCCGGAGTTCCTGCGCTACCTGTTCGACATCGGCCACGGCGCCGCGGACGCGTGGCTGGCCGCCAACTACGCGGCCCTGGGCCACCGCTCCAGCGTGGATATCCGCGAGGATTATCTGTAATCAGCGCCCAGCCAGCAGGGTGCGATAAAGCTCCGGCCGGCGCTGGGTCATGAGCGGATAGCGGTTGCGCACCTCGGTAATAAAGTCCAGGTCGAGAAAGGCGGTCACGCAATCCTCGCGGTCCGAGGCGGTGGCCAGCACCACGCCCCATGGATCGACGATCATGCTGCGCCCGACGAAGCCGAGGCCCGACTTAGGCTCGACGCCGTACTGCCCCGAGGCGACCACGAACGCCTGATTCTCCGTCGCCCGGGCGCGCAGAAAAAACTCCCAGTGATCGAAACGCGGGCTCAAGAACGCCGACGCGCAAACCAGTACCTCCGCGCCGTTCAACGCCATTTCGCGGTACACCTCGGGAAAGCGCAGGTCGGAGCAGACCGATAGGCCGATGCGCGCCAGGTTGGTGCCGTGCACCTCGATCGACCCGCCCGGCGTGATCGCGTCGGATTCGCGAATGCCGCCCTTGATATCGACCCGGTTGGGCGCGTCGAACAGGTGGGTCTTGCGGTAGACGCCGACGATCTCGCCTTGGGGCGAAATGAGCGGCACCGAGTTGTAATAGGTTCCGCCGCCGCCGTCCTCGTACATGGAGCCGGCGATGAACATGCCATATTTGCGCGCCTTGTCGGCCAGCATGTCGATGGTCGGGCCGGGAAACGGCTCGGCGATCTCCTTGTGCAGGCCCGGCTCGCTGAACCCCAGGCCGGTCCACAACTCGGGCAGCACCACCAGGTCCGAGCCGCGCGCGCCGGCCACGTCGAGCCAGGCGGCCATCTTGTCCACGGTCGCCGCCTTTTCCCCGTCGACCGCGGTGATCTGAATCGCCGAGGCCGTCAACTGCCGCTTATCGCTCATTCTCGCCTCCATGGACTCAGGCGCGCTCCGCCCCATAGTAGAGGGAAACGACGTGTTGCGCCTCGGCAAAAAACAGCCAGCGCTCGATCAGCACGCCCGCCATGGCGATGAGCGCGGCGAGGATGCCAACGAGCCCCGTGCCCAGGGCGCTCCCCAATGCGCCCGCGAGCACGATCAAGATCGCGGGCACCCCAAAGCCGAGGAAAAGTGCGAGACGGCGCAGCTTGAACGCATGCTTGCGCGCCACTCCGAAACCCATTTCGCGCATCAAATAGTTAGGCTCGCTGTGCGCGTTCTCCCACGGGCGTACCGTGCCCATCCCGTCCAGCCCCGTTGCCGACGCCAGGGTCAGGCCGCGCCGCGCGCCGTCGATCGAACGCCAGTAGCCGAGCTTGGCCAGGGCCCCCAGCAGGAGCGCCACGAGTGCCAGCCAGGCAAAGAGCGCCCGGCCCTGCCCAAAAAGCGCGCTCAGCGCAAATAGCCAAACGGCGCCGGTGGCGAACGCCAGCAGTAGATAACCCGGCGTCACCCAGTCGTTGTGCCATTGGCGGATCGTCTTGAGCGAGGCGTAGATCATGCCGGTGCAATAGACCGTCGCGAACGCGCCGAGCGCGGCGGCCACGCCGAAGGCGGACCACGCGCCGTTGGTGCGCCCATAGGCGATCCAGCCGAGGGCGAATGCGAGCGCAGGCACGTAAGTCGCCAGCGCCACCACGCCCTCGCGCGAGAGCCAGGAGCTACGCCACTGGCCGACCGCCCGCCACGCCCGCTCCGGGTGCCCAAGGTGCAAGGCGGAAGAGAGCAGCCCGCCTGTAATCATGGCGAGCGCAAGGCCAAGCGACACAGTGCCCAGCAAGGGATCGGCGGGGACCGCGCCGGCGGCGCCCAACACGCCGAGCAGGAACAGGAGCCCATAGCCGGCCCCGGAGAGGGTGGTGAAGATGAGAACCGAATAGGCTGGGTGCATGATCCGCGCCTCAGGCCGAAAGAACTCGATCGAGCCACCGAAACACCCGCTCCGCGGGGTCGCCGGCGCCCGGCCCCGGCTCCGCCACCGGCTCCGCGCGTCGCGGGCGTGGGCGTGGGCGCGGCGGCAGATACTTGTTGACCGGCCGGTAGCCAAGCTCCGGCATGAGGTCGCGCCCGCCGCGCGCGCGCACCAGGCGCGAGACATCGCTCTCCGGATCGCCCAGATCGCCAAAGTGGCGCGCGCCGGTCGGGCAGGCGCGCACGCAGGCCGGCTATCGGTCCGCCTCGTCCAGGGTTTCGTTGTAGATGCGGTCCACGCACAGGGTGCACTTCTTCATCACGCCATCGTCGGCGTCGTATTCCCGCGCCCCATAGGGACAGGCCCATGAACACAGCTTGCACCCGATGCAGGTGTCCGGATCGACCAGGACGATACCGTCCTCGGCGCGCTTGTAGGAGGACCCGGTCGGGCAAACGGTAACGCAGGCCGCCTCCTCGCAGTGCAGGCACGAGCGCGGAAAATTGAGGCCGATCCCGGTACCACCGTCGTCCAGCTCATAGCCGTGGACGCGGTTCAGCCAAGTCCCGTCGGTATCGTCCCCATAGGCGTTGCGGTCGCTCAGCGGCCCGGTGAAGCCGACAGTGTTCCATTCCTTGCAGCTCACCGCGCAGGCATGACAGCCGACGCACGTGTCCAAATCGATGACCAGGCCGAGCTTCTTCGTGCCGGGGGCGGGCAAATCGGTCATGCGCCGCACCCTCCCCGGCCATCGGCCGCCCCGAAGCGCACGGTGGCGGGCGCCGGGGCCATGCCCGGCGGACGCGGGAGCGTGGCGAACGCGGGCTCGTGGGCGCGCGCCGCGGCCGGGCCGATGCGCTCGACCTTGACCCGCAGGTCGTACCACGCCGCTTGGCCGGTTACCGGATCGCTGTTGGAATAGCGATAGCCGCCCGCCCGTTCCGGCAAGAGCTCGCTAATCACGTGGTTGAGCAAAAAGCCCCGGGTCGCCTCCGGGGCGCGCGGGTCCAGGTTCCACGCGCCGGCGCGCTTGCCGATCGCGTTCCAGGTCCACACCGTCTCCGGGTTGACCCCGTCCATGAGGCGCGCTTGGGCCTCGATCCGGCCGTGGTGGCTGGTGATGCGCACCCAGTCGCCGTCCGCGATGCCCAGGCGCGTCGCCGTCTCTCGGTTCATATAGAGAGGGTTGGCGGCGTGAATCTGGCGCAGCCAGGCGTTCTGCGAGCCCCAGGAGTGATACATGGCCATGGGCCGTTGGGTAAGCGCGTGCAGGGGATAGTCCGCCGCCTCGATCGCCGCTTCCTCGAAGGGGGGATACCAGATCGGCAGGGGGTCGAAATATGTCTCGATGCGGGCGCGCTCCCGCGCCGGCGGGCGCACGTCCCCGTGGCCCCGCGCGGCCAGGCGAAAGCGCTGCAAGACCTCCGAATAAAGCTGAAAGACGATGCGCTCCGGCGCGCCCAGCAAGCCGAATTCGGTTGCCCATTCCAGATAGTCCCGATTGGCGTGGCGGTAATACCGCTGGGACTCCGGCAACGTCATGTGCCAGAAGCAGCCGTTTTCCACGTAGCGGTCGAGTTGGCCCGGATTGGGCGCGCCGCGCCCGTGGGTCTTGCCGTCCGCGCCGCGCCAGCCGGCCAGGGAGCCGATGCCCGGCGCCCGCTCGTGGTGCACTAGGTAGTCCGCGTAGCCGCCGGGATAGCGCGCGTTGCCCGCCTCGTCGGTCATGCCGGGCAGGCCGATGCGCGCGCCCAATTCGAGCAGCACGTCCTGAAACGGCCGCACATCCCGGTCCGGCGCCACCACGGGCTGACGGATGGAATCCGCCGGCCCGTCGGCCTCGCAAATGGGCCGGTCCAGCATGGAGATGCAGTCCCACCGCTCCAGATAGGTGGTATCGGGCAGGATCAAATCGGCGTAGGGCACGGTCTCGGAGAAGAACGCATCGGAATAGATGATGCGCGGGATGCGGTAGGCCCCGGTCTCCGGGTCCTTGGCGGTCAGCGCGGCCAGGGTGCCCGGCACGTCCATGGACGAGTTCCAGGCCATGTTGGCCATGTACATGAACAGAAGATCGACCGGATAGGGATCCCCCGCCGCGGCGTTGGCGATGACCGTGTGCATCATGCCGTGGGCGGCGAGCGGCGCCTCCCACGAGAACGCCTTGTCGATGCGCCGGGGGGTCCCGTCCGCCTCCACCAGAAGGTCTTCCGGCGCGGTGGGAAAGCCGAGCGGCGGCCCCGGCAGGGGTTTCCCGGCGGCGACCTGCCCCGGGTGCCCGGCGGGTTTGACCGGCGGCGGGGTCGGGCGCGGAAACGGCGGCTTGTAGCGAAAGCCGCCCGGGCAATCGATAGTGCCCAGCAGGATTTGCAACAGGTGAATCGCCCGGCAGGTATGGAAGCCGTTGGAATGGGCCGAGATGCCGCGCATGGCATGCATGCTGACCGGCCGGCCGACCATGTGCGCGTGGCGCCGCCCGGCCCAATCGGTCCACGGGATGTCGAGCACGATCTCTTTGTCGAAGGCCGCCTCGGCCAATTCGGCGGCGACGCGCCGGATGGTGGCCGCCGGCACGCCCGTGCGCTCGGCCACCGCCTCGGGCGCGAACTCCTGGGCGCTGTAGCGGCGCACAATATGCTCGAACGCCGGCACCGCGCGGGTGCCGTCGGGCAGGCTCACCGCGCCGTGCAAGGCGGGCGCGGCATCCGGGTCGTGGGCACTCGCCGGGGCGTCGCGGACACGGTCCCACACCAGGGGCTCGCCGTCGGGCCCACGCGCGAACAGCCCGTCCCGCGCGGTACCGGGCGCGTCCACCACGAGCCAGCCCACGTTGGTGTAGCGCGCCAGATAATCCAGATCGACCCGGCCGGCGCGCAGCAACTCGTGCACCAGCGCGAACACGAACAACCCGTCCGTGCCCGGGCGAATGCCGATCCATTCGTCGGCGATGGCGGAATAGCCCGTGCGCACTGGATTGACCGAAACGAACTTGGCGCCGGCTTCCTTGAGCTTGGCCAGGCCCATCTTGATCGGGTTGGACGCATGGTCCTCGGCCACCCCGAACAGCAGAAAGTATTTGGTATGCGCCCAGTCGGGCTCGCCGAACTCCCAGAACGAGCCGCCGAAGGTATACAGCCCGGCGGCGGCCATGTTGACCGAGCAGAAGCCGCCGTGGGCGGCGTGGTTGGGGGTCCCGTACTGGCTGGCCCACCAGCCGGTGAACGCCTGGCTCTGATCGCGCCCGGTGAAGAAGGCGAGCTTGCGCGGGTCCTTGGCGCGTACCTCCGCCAGCCACGAGGCCGCCAGATCCAGCGCCTCGTCCCATTCGATCTCCTTGAAGGCCCCTTCCCCGCGCTCGCCCACGCGCAACAGCGGCTTGGCGAGGCGCGCCGGGGAATAGTGCTGCATGATCCCGGCCGAGCCCTTGGCGCACAAGACGCCCCGGTTGACCGGATGGTCCCGGTTGCCCTCGATATAGCGGACCGCGCCGTTCTTCAGGTAGACCTTGATGCCACACCGGCAGGCGCACATGTAGCAGGTCGTGCACTTGACCTCGTCACCGACCGTGGGCGACATCTCCACGGTAGGTTCGTGCATAGGCGCGCGCGCGCGAAGCGACATGGCGTCTCCTGCCCCAGGCTTGTTGTTCCGGTTTCATGATCTGGCGAACACGCCGAACCGGTGCCGACTCAACGGTCGGTTTTATAGATGATTCGCTCAAGCCTGTCATGGAGCCACTGGGCCGCAATCGTTGCGGCCAGGCCCTAGAACGCGCCGATGGCGAGCAGCAGCCACGCGGGCATGGTGACCACGGACGCTAGGGTAGTCAGGGTAATCAGGCGCGCCATTAGGTCCGCGTCTCCGCCGAGTTGGGTCGAGAGGATATAGGCGGAGGTGGCGACCGGCACGCAGGCGCACACGATGGCCACCGCGCGTGCCGGGCCGTCGAGGCCGAGAAGCACGATCAGCGCGACCGCCGCCGCCGGCTGCACGATCAGCTTGAGGGTGGCGGTGAGCGCGACCTCCCGACCGTCCGCCAGGAGCCGCCGTGGCGCCAGCGCCGCCCCGACCGACAGGAGACCGACCGCCACCGCCGCCGACCCGATCAACTCCAGCGCCGCGTCGAGGGCGCCGGGCAAGGCGATCCCCGCGCCGTTGAGCGCCAGGCCGGCGGCGCAGGCCAGAATCAGGGGATTGCCCGCGAGCGATACCAGAAGCGATGGCCGCGCCGCGTTTGCCCCCGATGACGCGCCGTGGCGCAACAGCACGGTCACGGCCAGGATATTGCCAACCACGATCATGAAGGCCAGGGGCACCGCCGCCAGGGTCAGCCCCCGCGTGCCCAGCAGCGCCCCGCTCACGCCCAGGATGACGTAGGTGTTGAAGCGCGTGGCCCCCTGAAAGACGCTGGCGAAGCGCGGGCCGGTGAGGCCGAACGGGCGCCGCGCGGCGGTGGCGGCCGCGCCGGCCAGGCACAGCGCGCCCACGGTGACCGCGATCAGGCGCCACGCGGCGCCCAGCGCGATGTCGGCCCCGGCCAGGGTGCGCACCAGCAATGCCGGGAAGAGCGCGTAATAGGCCAGGCGCTCCAGCCCGGCCCAGACCGCGCGCTCCAGCGCCAACACCCGGCGCAGCCCATAGCCGGCGACGATGACGAGGAAAACCGGCGCGAGACTATCGAACAAAAGCGCCACGCGCCCACCCCATCCAAGCGATCAACGCGCGTTATATCACCTCGTCGCCGCGATCGTCGGTCTCGCCGTAGCGGCCGAGGATCGCCGGCTTCGAACCGGCGTAGAGGGCGTCCAGGCGCGAGGCGATCTTGGCGTTCTCGCGCTCGAAAAGGCTGTTGCCGGCGGCGTCGCTCTCGACGATGAAGGGGCCGAACGCCTCCACATCGAACACCCACATGGCCTGGGCGATGCCGAACTCCTCCAGCCAGTGCACCGCCGCCACGCGCTTGACGCCGCGCCCAAGGAGCGCGCCGGTGCCGTAGCCGACGGTGGTCAAGTAGACCGCCCCGTGGGGCACGAAATAGCGCCGGTAGACTTCGCTCGACATGCCGCCCTTGCCGATGATCGCCTTGGCGCCGGACATCTCGAACCAGGCATCGAGCCACTTGGCGAAGCGGAAGGAGGCGGTGGCGGTCACCGCGCCGACCTTATAGCCGCCGCCTGGGCGCCTGGCGGCGGCGGGCGAACAGTGGAAGTTGACGTTGCCCAGGGACGCGAAATCCACCGGCGGCGCGGCGCCCTCGTCCACCAGGCGCTGGTAGACCCGCTCGCGCCCGGTGTAGACCCGGCCGTCCAGATAGACCACGGTGCCCAGCTCGAGGCCCGCGATCGCTTCCGGCGTCAGCGGCGTTTTCAGGCGGACCTGGCGCGGCCCGCCGGCGGGATGTCCCATTCAACCGTCTCCCGGCGCATGTAGGGGGTGAACCACCGCGGGTCCGAGCGGTAGGCGACCGCGCCATTGGCCTCGATGCGCGCGGTGGCCCGTCGTGACGACAGGCAGAAGGCGTGCACGCTCATGGGCATGCCGCCGGTGTGGCAATAGCCGACCTCGATGTGACAATCCACGACCATGGAGGTGCCCACGAAGCCCATGGCGCCCATGCCGATGGTGTTGCCCAACTCCTTCAACTCCAACTCCAACTCCGCGATGCGCGGGTCCGGGTTGCGGTCCCCGACCGGGCGCAGGCACGCCGCCTGCTTGCCCAGCACCATGGATATATCCTTCGCGCCGCCGAGCCCGATGCCGACGATGGCCGGCTGGCAGGCGAGCCCGCGCTTGCCGAAGGCGATAAGCGTATCCAGGAAGAAGCGCCGGATGCCCTCGATCCCGTCGCCGGGAAAGAGCATGCGGTAGTCGGTGCCGAAGAGGCCGCCCTTGTGCATCGTGGTAAGTTCGATCCAGTCCGCGTCGGGCTCGAAGCTCACTTCGATCTCCGGCGCGTTGATGCCCACGTTGTTGTCGTGGTCCGTGCGCCACAGGGGATGGACCCGGTTGGGACGAAGCGGCACCTCGTGGGTGGCCGCCGCGGTGGCCCGGCGCAGGGCTGCTTCCAGGGCCACAGGCCCGCCCGCGAGGCGCGCCTCGTTGCCCAGCTTCACGTACCAGCGGGGCACGCCCGTATCGGCGCACATGGCGCGCCGGTCCTCCTTCGCGGCTTCGTAGTTGTCCAGCATGGCGCGCAGGACGAAGGCCGAAAGATCGCCGGTCTCGGTGTCCACCATGGCGCGGATTCCGGTCAGGTAATCCTCGGGAATCTCGATCGCGGCCGTGGCCATCAGCCGCTCGGCGACGTTTTGGATCGTCTCGGTCGCGATCATCGCCCGCCTTTCAGTCCGTGGCCGCCGGCGGCGGCGCGCCGGCCTCGCCCTCGATCAACGACTCGCCGGGGCGCACCACGGAAAACGCGACCGGCTCGTGCGCGACGGCGAGCGCCCCGTCCGCTTGGCGCACCACCGTGAAGGTCGAGGTTGCCAGATCGCCCGGATCGGCGAAGTCCTCGCGATAGTGGGCGCCACGGGAATTCTCGCGCGCCAGGGCCGCCAAGGCAATCGCGCGGCTGACCTCGATCAGGCTACGCAGATTAAGCCAGTCGTGCCAAGTCAGGTTGAAGGCGCGGCGCGGCTCCTGCAAGCCGGTTTCCAGCAACTCGCGCTCAAGGTTTTCGAGGGCCGCCGTGGCGCGGCGCAAGCCGGCGGCCGTGCGCAGGATACCCACGTCCTCCCACATGGCGTCGTAGAGGCGCTCCCGCAAGGCATTGAGGTCTCCCGCGGCTAGCGCGAAGGGATGCAGCGCGCGCGCCACCTCCGCCTCCAGCACTGTCTCGTCCGGTTCGCGCGGCCCATTGTCCGCCGCCCACACGGCCATGGTGTCGCCGGCAATGCCGCCGAATACCGTGGAGTTGGCGACCCCGTTGCCGCCCAGGCGGTTGGCGCCATGCACGCCGCCGGCATCCTCACCGGCCACGAACAGCCCGGCCAGTTCGCTCCGCGTGTCGGCATCGCACACCACCCCGCCCATGAGGTAGTGGCCGGTCGGCACCACCTCGACCAGGCCACCCGCCAGGTCGAACCCGCAATCGGCGCAGCGCTCCACCATGCCCTTGAATTGCCGGCGCACCTCCGCCGGGCCCAGGTGGCTCATTTGGATGTGGAGGCCGCCGTTGGGGGTAGTGTTGCCCTTGCGCATCTCGGCGGCCATGGCGCGGCTGACCACATCGCGGGTGGCGCGCTCGCCGCGCGGGTCGTAGTCCAGCATGAAGCGCCTGCCCGCCCCATCGAGCAGGTAGCCGCCCGCGCCGCGCAGACCCTCTTCCAGAACGGTGCCGGTCATGCGCGTATCGGTGCCGGCGAGCAGCCCCGTGGGGTGGAACTGCACCATCTCCATGTCGCGCAGGGCCACGCCCCGGCGCAGCGCCATGGCCAGGCCATCCATGCTCTTGTCGCCGGAGGGGGTGTGATAGCGGTACATGGTGGGCCCGGCGCCGGTCGCCAGCAGGACCGCGCGGGCGCCCACGAAGCGAAAGGTCCCGTCGCGCATATCCACGAACAGCACCCCGGCGAGCGCGGCGCCGTCGACGGCCGGGATCAGAGCCAGCGCGCGGTGCTCCTCCAGGCGCTCCACCGGCCCGGCCCAGACTTGCTCCATCAGGCGGTTGACGATCTCGATGCCCGTGAGATCCCCCTTGTGCACCGTGCGATCGAAGCTCTGCCCGGCGAACGCCTTTCCGTGCAGGGTGCCGTCCGCCTCGCGGTCGAAGAAGCAGCCGACCTCGTTTTCCAGTTCGCGCACCCGTTCCGGCGCGGTGGCGCACAGGCGCCACGCGAGCGCCTGATTGGGCAGCCACTTGCCGCCGGCGATGGTGTCCATGAAGTGACGCTCGACCGAGTCTCCGGGCAGCATGGCCGCGTTGTAGCCGCCCTGCACCATGCGGGTGCAGCCGCACTTGCCGAGCAGGCCCTTGGCCGCGACGGCGATGCGCAAGGACGGCGCGGCGCGCGCGGCGTGGAGCGCCGCGAACAGGCCAGCCCCGCCACTGCCCAGGATCAGGATGTCGGTCTCGTGCCGCTGGAACATTGGATTACAGGGCATTGAACAAAAAGGCAAAGGCAGCGACGAACGCACCGCCCCCGGCGAGCGCGGCCAGGGATGCCTGTCCATGGCGCCAGGGCAGAAATTCGAGGGCCAGCAGCCGCAGCCCGCCGAAAAGATGCACGGCGAGCAGAAAGACCAGCCCCATCTCGGCGGCCTTGACGGCGCCGCCCTCGGTCCAGGCCAACGCCGTATCGAGCGCGGCCGCGCCGCCCAGCGCCTGGCCCAGCAGCAGGAAATGCAACGGCAGGAACAGGGCCAGGGCCACCCCGGACAGACGGTGCACCGCGAACGCCCACCACAGGGGATGATTGCGGTGGGGGCGGATCATGCGATCACCGCCACGACCGCGCCCAGGCCGAGCGCCAGGAACGCGAGGCCAACGCCAAGGGTCGCCCACTCCAGCCCACGGCCGCGCCAGCCCAGGGTCTCGGCCGCGACGGCGCGCAGCCCGATGCTCCCATGCACCGCCGCGGCCACCACGAACAAGCCGTAAAATCCGGCCCAGAGCGGGCTGTCGTGGGTACGCGCGAGGATTTCCGCCGCGCTCAGGCCGCCTCGCACCGCAATGACGATCAATCCCAGGTGCGCGAGCACCAGGGGCGCCAGGATCAGCGCGCTAACGCGCTGGGCCACATAGAGGCGCGCCTCGCCCACCCTATGGTCGCCCGCGCAAAGCGGCTGCGAAGGCCGCGCGCTTCAGCCCGGCGATCGCGGCGGTTGGGTTCAGGCCCTTGGGGCACAGGCGCGCGCAGGTCTGCTGGCTATGGCAACAGGTGCAGCCGCCGTCGCCGGCCACGGCCTGAAGCCGGGCCGCCCGGTCGCCGTCGCGGGCGTCGTTTTGCAGGGTCCAGGCCCGGTTGAGCGCGGCCGGGCCCAGATAATCCGGCCGCCACGCCACCACGTCGCATCCGGCATGGCAGATGGCGCAGTTGATGCACTCGATGCCCGCATCCACCGCCCGCCGCCCGGGCGAATCCGGGGCCAGGCGCGGCAAGGGATCGGCGCGTGTCCCGGTCGGCGCGAAGCGCCCGCGCGCCGCCCGCCATTTCTCGAAGAAGGGGCGCATGTCGCACGCGAGATCCCGGATCACCGGCAGGTTGCGCAGGGGCTCGATGGTCAGCCGGCCATCTTGCGCAACCTTGGAAACGCGGGTGCGGCAGGTCCAGCGGGGAATCCCGTTCACGGTCATGGCGCACGACCCGCACATGCCGACCCGGCACGCGAAGCGATACGCAAGCCCCGGGTCCAGGTTGCGCTGCACCCAGGTGACCACGTCCAGCACCGATTGGATGGGGCGGTGGGGAACCGTGAACGCGCGCAACGCCCCCTTGGCGTCACCTTTCCAGATCCGCACCGCCAAGGTGCCGCCGTTGGTCAATCCCGCCCGCCTATATCCTCTCGACCTCGGTCACGAAGGATATAGCCGGTCACTGCCCTCGGCAACCGCCGGGGCCGGTTCAGACGACCTTTCGGATCGCGTCGACCAGCACGTTGACCTCGCCGTTTAATTGCTCCGACTGATCGGATAGACCGGTGGCGGCGGTGAGAACATTGCCGGCCGCGTCGCGGGTCTCGCCAACATTCTCGCTGACTCCCTGCACGGCGGAGCTGACCTCGGTCGTGCCGGTCGAGGCGTCGCCAACGCTCTTGGCGATCTCCTGGGTGGCCGCGTTCTGCTCTTCGATCGCGGCGGCGATGGTGCCCGAGATTTCGCTGACCTCGCGTACCGTCTTGTTGAGGACGTCGAATTTGGACACCGCCTCCTTGGTCGCGTTCTGGATTTGCCGGATCTGCTCGCCGATGTCCGCCGTTGCCTTGGCGGTCTGGTTGGCCAGGGACTTGACCTCGGAGGCTACCACCGCGAAGCCCTTGCCCGCCTCCCCGGCGCGCGCCGCCTCGATGGTGGCGTTCAGCGCCAGGAGGTTGGTCTGGTCCGCGATCTCGGAAATGAGCTGGATAATATCGCCGATCCGGTCGCCCGCGTCCGCCAGTCCTTGAATGCTGCCTTGGGTGACTTCGATTTGCTCGACGGCTGTATTCGTCACATCGCTGGCCCGCGACACTTGGGAGGCGATCTCGCCGATCGAGCTGCTCAGCTCTTCCGCGGCCGACGCGACCGTCTGCACGCTGGCCGATGCCTCCTCCGCGGCGGACGCGATCGTGGCGGTCTGCTCGCTGGTTTTCGATACCAGGTCGTTCATGTTGCCGGCGGTGTCGTTCAATTGCCCCGCCGCGTCGGACACGGAGCCAACGATCTTTCCGATATTGACCTCAAAGGTCCCCGATATCTCCCTGAACTCATCAGCCTTCTTTTTTACCGCGTCGGTCGCTCCGTTGATGATGCCGGCGGCGTTCCGGAACGCGCCGAGCATGCCGACGGTTATGATTCGGCGGAAATACTGATTGCGGGCAACATAGTCCATGGTCGCCATGGATTCCCGCACGAAAGCGTCGGAGCGGTCGATCACCTCGTTGATGCTCCACATCACCTCGCCAAGAATACCCTTTTCGCGGATCTCGGTAATCCGCGCCTCGAAATCGCCACCCGCGACCGCTTTGCAGACGCCGGCAACCCGCTTGAGCGCACGATTGGTTCGGCCGTGATGCACGACAAGACCGGCGAGCGCGCCAAACGCGACAAGCCCGCCGACCATCGGGCCCCAGACTCCGGCCCATGGGACGAAACCGGCCGTGGCCATGAAGGCGATCCCCAGCCCCGCGATCACAAACAGAACCTCGGCCCTAAACGGCGAGAATGAACTCATCGTACTCAACTCCCTTCTCCCGCAGAATATCGTGAAGAATCCGTGTCGAGGCGGCCAAGCCCGCTTTGCGGTCCGAGTGTTTGGCTTCCTCTTGCAATAGCGACCGATACAAGGGCTCGATCGTATTCTCGAGCACGCCGCGGCTGGCCACGCGCCGATTGGAGTGATAGCCGACCACGGCGCCGGCGGCGTCGAAACTGGGCGTGACATGGGCGAACACCCAGTAGTGATCGCCGGTCTTGGCCATGTTCACGACATAGGCGAACAGCTCTCGCCCGTCCTGAAGGGTGTCCCAAAGCAGCTTGAAGATGCACCGCGGCATATCCGGATGGCGGATAACGCTATGGGGCGCGCCGAGGATTTCCCGCTCATCGTAATCCGAAATACTCAAGAACAGGGCATTGACGTAGGTGAGCCGCCCCTTGAGATCAGTCTTGGAGACGATCAACTCGTCCTCGCCAAAGGTGCGCTCGCGGCCGGTCGGCTGGACCGTGCGGCTTAGCTTGCGGCTCGATGGGGCGCGTTCGCTCCGGCGAAGGATTGCGCTGCCAAGGCTCATGTAGCATCTCCTCGTGAACGGCTTGCAGTCCGGCTAAAAGCCGCGCAATTTTCATGATATCCACATGGTATTTACCTTGCTATTATTAAGAAATCACTATCGGATTAACTGTTATTCTTTCTACATACGATTGTATTCTTCATATAGACTTTGCAACCAACGAATCGTGTAGTAATTAGGCAAATCGTACTTCTCCCGCCGCGAATTGGCGCGGGCCCCGCAAACGGGTTTCGCGCGGGCGGGCATGGGCACCGCGAGCAGGATCAACGAGACTTGGTATAACTGGTTTGTCAAATTTCGATCGCCAAAGTACCATGCACGCCTTCGTGTTCATCGGTTTACGGGGGATCGAGCGTGCTCGTCCGGCGGGCGTCCAAGGCATTTGTCGGAGCGCGCGCGCATCCGTATCGTGGGGATCACGTGAACAAAACGTAGGCACATCGCGAGTAACGATGGACCGCGGTGAGCGGGGGCCGCCTCGATCCATCGTAAATGGGGCCGCGCCGATAATCCGCGGCCCCATTTCTTGTGCGCGTGCCGGCGCGGGAGGTCGAATTCTACCAATCAGGATACAACGATTCTTCTGCAATATTCATCCTTGCCAATCCATAATTGATATGTCAGACCTGCCGATAACGCTTTGCCTCATGCATTCTGATGGTTTGAACATGATAACCGCGGCACAGGTCAAGGCCGCCCGGGCGCTCTTGGGCATGGATCAACGGACGCTCGCCGAGGCGGCGGGGCTTTCGGTACCCACGATTCAGCGCATGGAGGCAAGCGCGGACGTGGTGCGGGGAAACGTGGATTCGCTCATGAAGCTCATCTCGGCCCTGGACGCGGCCGGGATCGAGATCATCGGCGACGGCGCGACAAGCGGCGAAGGTGGGCGGGGCGTTCGGCTCAAGGCCCATTAGAAGTTTCAAAACGGTGTTCGACGGACCACGCGGCCGCGCGCGGCGCGGTTCGACGCAACGGGTGATACGGTGCAAATGACGGCTGCGAGCGGAGCCTTGGTGTGCGTTGGCCTGCTGCTAACGGCGAGCCTGTTCGCCGTGGGCTTGGCGCGCGGCGCCGTCGGGTGCCGCGTTGTCTATGGCGCGTGCCTGGCCATCTGCGCGGCGGCGCTTGCCATCGCACTCGGCTATCTTCTGAGCGACGCCACGGCCCCGGCCACCACGCGCCTGCCCCTGGGGCTGCCATGGCTCGGCGCCCATTTTCGAGTCGACGCGCTCTCGGCTTTCTTCCTGGCGGTGGTCAACCTGGGCGGCGGCCTGACCAGCCTCTATGCCCTGGGATATGGCCGGCACGCGCCCGAACCCGGCCGCGTGCTGCCCTTTTTCGCGGCGTTTCTGGCGGCCATGAACCTGGTCGTTCTGGCCGACGACGCGTTCACCTTCTTGTTGAGTTGGGAGTTCATGTCGCTCACCTCGTGGGCGCTGGTCATGGCCCATCACGACCAACCCGGCAACGCGCGCGCGGGATATGTCTATCTGATCATGGCCAGTTTCGGGACCCTGGCCTTGCTGTTGGCGTTCGGATTGCTGGCCGGGCCAGACGGTGGATACGCCTTCGCGACGATCCGCGCGAGCGCGCCGGGCCCGGTGCTGGCGGGCCTGGTGTTGGGCCTCGCCCTCCTGGGCGCCGGGTCCAAGGCGGGGCTGGTTCCGCTCCATGTCTGGCTGCCCCTGGCCCACCCCGCGGCGCCGAGCCATGTCTCCGCCCTCATGAGCGGGGTCATGACCAAGGTCGCGGTCTATGGCTTCATCCGCATCGTGTTCGACCTGCTGGGCCCGCCCGACTGGTGGTGGAGCATGATCGTGCTCACCCTCGGCGGCGCCTCCGCGGCGCTCGGCGTGCTCTACGCCCTGATGCAGCACGATCTCAAGCGCCTGTTGGCCTATCACACGGTCGAGAATATCGGCATCATCTTCATCGGGCTCGGCCTGGCGCTCGCCTTCGAGGCCAACGCCATGGACTGGGCCGCGGCGCTGGCCCTGACCGCCGGGCTGTTTCATGTGCTCAATCATTCCCTGTTCAAGAGCCTGCTGTTTTACGGCGCCGGCGCGGTGCTGAGCGCCACCGGCGAGCGCGACATGGAGCGCATGGGCGGGCTGATCCACCGCATGCCCAAGACCGCTTTCGCCTTCCTAGCCGCCTCGGTGGCGATTTCCGCCCTGCCGCCGCTCAACGGGTTCGTGTCCGAGTGGCTGACCTTCCAGGCGATCCTGATCAGCCCGTACATTCCTCAATGGGGGCTCAAGCTCCTGATCCCGGCGGTGGGGGCGTTGCTCGCCCTCTCGGCGGCCTTGGCGGCGGCCTGTTTCGTCAAGGCGTTCGGGGTGACCTTCCTGGGCCGGGCGCGCTCCCCGGCCGCGCAAAACGCGCGCGAGGTCGATCGCTTTTCCATCGCCGCCATGTTCGTGCTGGTGGCCTTGTGCCTGCTCGCCGGCATCTTCCCCGGGTTCGTCATCGACGCGATGATCCCGGTGACCCAGGCCATGGTGGGCGGGCACATGCCGGCGCAGGGCGCCGTGCCTTGGCTCTCGATCGTGCCCATCGCCGAGGCGCGCAGTTCCTACAACGGCTTGCTGGTGTTCCTGTTCATCGCCGTTTCCGCCTCCCTGGCGGTGGTGGCGATCCATCGCCTCGCCTCCCACAAGACCCGCCGCGGGCCGGCGTGGGATTGCGGCACCCCGGACCCGGACCCGGCGACCCAATACACCGCCGGCGGCTTCGCGCAACCCATACGGCGCGTCTTCGGCGGCCTGGTCTTTCAGGCCCGCGAAACCGTACAGATGCCGCCGCCCGGCGACATGGCGCCGGCGCGCTTCGAGGTGCGCGTGCGCGACCTCATTTGGGACGGCATCTACGCGCCCATCGAGGGCCTCGTGGCGCGCGCAGCGGAGCGCATGAATGTCATGCAGTTCCTTACCATCCGGCGTTATCTCAGCCTGGTCTTCATCGCCCTCGTGAGCCTGCTCTCGGTGATCGCCCTATGGCTGTGATTTACGATCTGGCGATTCAGGGCGGGCAAATGCTCCTTGTCCTGGGCCTGGCGCCCTTGTTGACCGGGCTAGTGCGCAAGATCAAGGCGCGCTTGATGCGCCGGCGCGGGCCATCCATCCTGCAGCCCTACCGCGACCTCATCCGCCTCACCCGCAAGGAGGTGGTGCTAGCCGAGAATGCCTCGTGGCTGTTCCGGGCGGCGCCCTATCTCATCTTCGCGGCGACCTGGGTGGCCGCGGCATTGGTGCCGACCTTCGCGACCGGCCTGCTCTATAGCTGGTCCGCGGATCTCATCGCGATCATCGCCCTGCTAGGCAGCGCGCGCTTCTTTCTGGCGCTCGCGGGCCTCGATGTAGGCACCAGCTTCGGCGGCATGGGCGCCAGCCGCGAGGTCATGATCGCCTCCCTGGCCGAGCCGGCCATGATCATCGTGGTCTTTACCCTCGCCTTGATCGCGGGCTCGACGCAGCTTTCCACCGTGGCCGCGTACATGAAGTCGCCCGACGTGGGCATACGGGTCTCTCTCGGATTGGCCATGGTCGCCCTGATCATCGTGGCGATCGCCGAGAACGCGCGCATCCCCGTGGACAACCCGGCCACGCACCTGGAACTGACCATGGTGCACGAGGCCATGATCCTGGAGTATTCGGGGCGGCACCTCGCGGTCATCGAGGCCGCGGCGGCGTTGAAGCTCCTGCTCTACATCTCGCTCATCGCCTGCATTTTCGCGCCCTGGGGCCTGGCCCAGCCGGGCGACGGACCCGCGGCCTACGCGGTGGGCGTGCTCGTCTATGTGGGCAAGCTCGCGGTGGGCGCGGTTTTGCTCGCCTTCTTCGAAACGTCCGTGGCCAAGATGCGGGTGTTCCGCGTGCCCGAGTTCGTTGGCGCGGCGCTCATGCTGGCGCTGCTCGCCACCCTGCTCATGTTCATGACAAGAAGCCTTTGATGTCCCAGCTCGTCTTCGATATCGCGCACCTCCTGGCCGGCGGCATGGTGCTGGTCAGCTTCATGCTGCTCTATCAGGCGCGCATGTACGGGCTGCTCAAGGTGTTTGCCCTGCACGCCTTCGTGCTCGCGCTCTCGGTCGCGTGGGAGGCCTGGACCCAGGACGCGCCGCATCTCTACATCACCGCCGGCATCGCGCTCATCGTCAAGGCCGGGATCATCCCCCTGGCCCTGCATCGCATCGTGCGGCGCCTGAATATCCACCGCACGGTCGAAACCGTGGTCGGCATCGGCCCCACCATGCTGCTGGGCATGGCGCTGGTCGCGCTTTCCATGGTGCTCATGCTGCGCGTAACCGGCGACGCGGACCCGCTCGCGCGCGAGGACCTGGCCTTCGCGTTGTCGATCGTGCTGCTCGGCCTTCTCATGATGGTCACCCGGCGCAACGCGGTCAGTCAGGTGATCGGCTTCATGTCCCTGGAGAACGGCCTGATCCTGGCCGCCACGGGCGCCAAGGGCATGCCGCTGGTGGTCGAGATTAGCGTCGCGTTCTCGGTCCTGGTGGCGTTCATCGTGATCGGCATCTTTCTGTTCCGCATTCGCGAGCGCTTCGACACCGTGGAGCTGGACGTGCTGGAACGGTTCCGGGGCGACCGGGCATGAGCGGCCTTCCCTTCAATCCCATTGGCGCGATTCTGACCGTACCGCTCGTGGCCAGCGCGATGTTGGCGATCCTGCCCGGCTACCGCGCGACCGCCCGCCTGAACGTGGCGGCCACGTTCATCACCCTGCTGGCGGCGCTGGGCCTGTTGGTCTCCCGGCCGGAGGGCGGCCGACTGCTGGTGATCGACGATCTGAACATCGTCTTTATCGTGCTCAACACCTTCGTCGGGTTCACCACCAGCGTATTCAGCGCCAGCTACATCGCCCACGAGCTGGATACCGGCCACCTGACGCCCCTGTACGTGCGTTTCTATCATGCCATGTACCAGGTGTTGATGTTCGCCATGAACCTGGCGCTCATGGCCAACAACATCGGCCTCATGTGGGTGGCGGTGGAAATGGCGACCCTGACCACGGTCTTGATGGTCGGCATCTATCGGACCCACGAGGCCCTGGAGGCCGCCTGGAAGTACTTCATCCTGGGCAGCGTGGGCATCGCGCTCGCGCTGTTCGGCACGATCCTGGTTTACGTGGCCGCCCAGCCGGTCATAGGCGAGGGCCTGGACGCCATGGCCTGGACCAACCTGATCGCCCATGTGAGCGCGTTCGATCCGTCGCTCCTCAACCTCGCCTTCGTGTTTCTGCTGCTCGGCTATGGCACCAAGGTGGGCTTGGCGCCGGTGCACGCCTGGCTGCCGGACGCCCACGCCGAGGGCCCGACGCCGATCTCGGCGGTTCTCTCCGGCCTGCTCCTCAACGTGGCCCTCTACGCGGTACTGCGCTTCAAGATGCTGATGGCGGCCAACGAGCACGCCCTGGCGCCGGGGCCGCTCATGGTGACCATGGGTTTGTCGTCCCTGATCTTCGCCGCGCTCATGCTGTATCGCCGGCGCGATATCAAGCGCCTGTTCGCCTACTCGTCCATCGAGCACATGGGGATCATCGTCTTCGCGTTCGGCGTGGGCGGACCGCTCGCCAACTTCGCCGGGCTGCTGCACATGACCATGCACAGCCTGACCAAATCCGCGATCTTCTTCGCGGTCGGGCATATCGCGCAGATCAAGGGCACGCAAAAGCTCGCCGACATCCGCGGCCTGACCGCCTCCCACCCTGTCCTCGGCTGGGGTTTTCTCGTTGGCGTGGTCGCCATCTCCGGCCTGCCGCCCCTGGGCATTTTCATGAGCGAATTCCTGGTCGTGACCTCCACCTTCGCGCGCGAGCCCCTGCTGGCGGTGCCCCTGGTGGCGGGGTTGCTGCTTGCGTTCGGGGCCCTGTTGTTGCGGCTCAACGGCATCGCCTTCGGCGCGCCCCACGGCGGCAACGCGCCCGCGCAAGCCTCCTACGTGCCCATGGTGGCGCACCTCGCCCTGGTGCTGACCGCCGGGGTATACTTGCCGGGACCCTTGGTCGCGTGGTTCCAGAACGTCGCGGCGGCGCTAGGATAATCGCGCGGGATCAATGGCATGTCATCTCTGAGCGATATCTTGCAAAAGGGCCGCGCCGTGGCCGCGCACCGGCCGTGGCCGCGCGCGGTCGTGAATGCCGACGCCTGGCGCGCCGCGGCCGGGCGCCTCGCCGCCGGGGAGTGGAGCCTGCTCGGCCTGTGGGGCGAGACGGACGCGGTCCACATGGCGGTGCTCGACGAGGCGCGCGCCGACCTGGCGGTGCTGAGCCTCGAATGCCCGGACGGTACCTTTCCATCCGTTGGCCGCCACCACCCCGCGGCGATCCGCCTGGAGCGCACGATCCACGATCTCCTTGGCCTGGTGCCCGATGGCGCGGCCGACGCCCGCCCGTGGCTCGATCACGGCAAGTGGGGCGTGCGCGCGCCATTGGGCGAGCGGACCACGGCCTCGGCCACGGGCGACTCCTACGCCTTTCTGCCCGCCGAGGGCGAAAGCCTGCACCGGGTTCCGGTTGGCCCGGTTCATGCCGGCATCATCGAGCCCGGGCATTTCCGCTTTACCGTCAACGGCGAGACCGTGGTGCGCCTGGAGGCGCGCCTGGGCTACGTCCACAAGGGCATCGAGTCCCTCATGGCCGGCGCCGACGCGGGCGCGGCGGCGCGCCTGGCCGGGCGCGCATCGGGGGACAGCACCGTGGCCTATGGCATCGCGTTCGCGCGCGCGGTCGAGGCGGCGCTCCAGGTCGCGGCGCCGGCGCGCGCCATCTGGCTGCGCGCGGTCATGGCCGAGGTCGAGCGCGTAGCGAACCATCTGGGCGATATCGGGGTGATCTGCAACGACGCCGCCTTCGCGCTCATGCACGCCCATTGCGGGGCCTTGCGCGAGCTTGTCTTGCGCGCCGCCGACCGGGCGTTCGGGCACCGGCTCATGATGGACCGGGTCGTGCCCGGGGGCACCGCCGTCGATCTGGCCGAAGACGGCGCCCGTGCCTTGCGCCACATGGCGGCCCAAGTGCGCGCGCGCTTTCCCGAGCTCGTGGAGCTCTACGACAACACCGCGTCGCTTCAGAACCGCACCGTGGGCACGGGCATCCTGGCGCCGGACCTGGCCCGGGCGTTCGGGGCCGGCGGCACGATCGGGCGCGCCTCGGGCCGCCCGTTCGATGCCCGCCGCCTGCCCGGCAATGCCCCCTATGGGGAGCTGGATTTCGAGATCCCGGTCCTGCACGAGGGCGATGTCAACGCCCGGGTCTGGGTGCGTATTCGCGAGGTGGAACAGAGCCTGGCCCTGCTCGACACCCTGCTCGACAGACTACCCGGCGGCGCCACGGCCATCGGTCTGCCGACGCGCGCGGGCGAAGGGATGGCCCTGAGCGAGGGCTTTCGCGGCGACGTGCTGGCCTGGGTGCGCGTGGGCGACGACGGCCGGATCGCGCGCTGCCATTTGCGCGATCCCTCCTGGTTTCAGTGGCCCCTGCTGGAAGCGGTGATCGAAAACAACATGGTCGCCGACTTTCCGTTGTGCAACAAGTCGTTCAACTGTTCCTACTCTGGACACGATCTTTAGAGTCCCATGCGCAAGATTCTCTTCAAAGGCCTGTTTCAGAAGCCGTTTACGGAACCGGCCCCGTCGCCCGATACGGACGGTCTGGCCGAACTGGCCGGGCGGGTCGAGGCCGCGGCCCGGCAACGCCTGGGCCGAAGCCTGAGCATCCGCGAGGTCGACGCGGGCTCGTGCAACGGCTGCGAGCTGGAGATCAACGCCCTCAACAACTCGATCTACGATCTGGAGCGGTTCGGCATCCGTTTTGTCGCCTCGCCGCGCCATGCGGACGTTCTGCTGGTGACCGGCCCGGTTACCGCCAATATGCGCATCGCCCTGGAGCGGACGTACCACGCGACCCCCGCCCCCAAGTGGGTCGTGGCCGTGGGCGACTGCGCCCTCGACGGTGGGCTGTTCGCGGGCAGCTACGCATGTATCGGCGGCGTGGGCGAAGTCGTGCCCGTGGACCTGCACATTCCCGGTTGCCCGCCCAGCCCCACGCGCCTGCTCGCCGGGTTATTGGCCCTGCTCGAGGGCGCGGCCGCGCCCGCCGCCTAACAGAATCGGCCCGTACAAGGCCAAATACAGGACGAACGCGCCGAGCCACGCGAGCCCCCCCGCGATCAACAGCTCGGGTTGCATTTCGCTGGGCCAAGCGGCGGCAACACGCACCACGGCCGCCACGGTGACCAGCACATAGATCGCGACGGTGCCCGGCCCGGCCCGCAAGGGCCGGCCGGCGTGGCCGAGGGTCGCGCGGGTCATGATGGCCAGGGTCATGGTGCCGACCGCGCCGGTGGTCAGCGCGTGCAAGCCGGCGCTCACGGGAATGGCCGGAGAGAGGATCGCGAGCCCCAGGAGCACGAGACCGAACGCAAGCCACCCCTGGCCCAGGTGAAGGATCAGAACCAGCGGCTCCGCGCCGGTGCGCAAACCGCGCCAGCGCGCAAGGCGCAAGCCCGCTCCCGCCCCCGCGAGCACCAGCGCGGCCCCCGCCACCCTCGCCTCGGGCGCGGCCACCCACAAGGCCAGCGCCACCGCGCCGATCAGGAGCGCCGCCCGGTCGAGACCGGAGAACGGCCGCGGCAAAACCGTCGCGCCGCGCTTGGCCAGCCAGTTGCGGGTAAAGCTAGGCGTCACACGCCCGCCCACCAGGGAGATCAGCAGAATCAGCGCGGCCAGGCCCACGCGCCAGCCAAGCGCCGCCGTGGGCGCGCCGGTCAGGGCTTCCCAGTGCATCAGGGCGTTGCCGGCCAGCAGCAGACCGAGCACCAGCACCATGACCAGGTTGCGCTTGTTGCGCCCGGCGACGATCTCGCGGGCGACCGTGGCCAGCAGCAACGCGGGAAACGCCAAGTCAATGGCCGCCGCCACGCCCGGCCCGATGACATCGGATACCGCCACCGCCCCGCGCCCGGCAAGCCAGGCCAGCGCCAGACAGGCCAATGGGGCCCCGCGCACGGGCAAGCGGCCGGTCCAGTTGGGGATGGCGGTCAACAGGAAGCCGGCAACGGCGGCGCCCGCATAGCCGAAGATCATCTCGTGCCCGTGCCACCCGATCGGATCGAAGGCGCTGGGCATCGCGAACAGGCCCGAGAGGGTGGCCAGCCACAGCCCCAGCCCGCCCACGGCCCACGCGGCCGCCGCCAGGAAAAACGGGCGAAAGCCCAGTTGAAGCAGCACGAGTTTGGTTTCGCGTGGCGCGGCGGTCCGTTCGGCACGGCGCCCGCGTTCGTTTTCGACAGGCATCGATGGCATGTTCAAGAAATAGGGCTGGCCGCCCCAGCCGTGCCTTGACCTCGATCAAGACTTGGTACCCGGCGCCGGTCGCGGTCAGGCTTCCCTCTTGCGGACCGGGGCGCAGCCGGCGCCGGTTGCCTCGCCGGCCCCGCCCACCATGTCCCAGAGCGCCGCCGCGTCGGCCACGCTGACCCTGGGCCCGTCGGCGATCACGCCAAGGGGGCGCAGCTTCGCCAACGAGCGGGAGAACGTCTCCGGCTGCATGCCCAGCCGGCCGGCGATGAGCGACTTGTCCATGGGCAGGCAAATCACGGTCGCGCCAGCGCGCCGCGGGCACAGGCGGCCGAGGAACTCCGCCACCCGCTCGGTCGAGGAGCGGATCGTCAGGCGCTCCACCTGTTGCACGAGCTGGCGCATATGGCGCGACATGGCCGCCATCATCTTGACCGCCTTGTCGCCGTGTTCCACCAGATACCGGACGAAGGGCTTGGCCGGCACGACCAACAGGCGCGCATCCTCCACCACGAGGCCGCTAACCGGGTAGGTGGCCTCGTCGAAGATCGCCGCCTCGGCGAACGACTCGCCGGCGGCGAACACGCCGATCACGCTCTCCTCGCCGCGCTCGGTGCTGCGGTACAGCTTGACCCAGCCATCCAGCACCACATAGAAGCGCTCGGCGAAATCCCCTTGCAGAAAAAGGCTCGCGTTGCGATCGAACGTCTGAACGTACGCATGGGCCAGCAGTTCGGCCACGGCCTCCTCGGATAGGCCGCTGAACAGCGGCAGACGAAACAGCCGCCGCCGGTCATCCGACGTTAAGTCGCTCTGCCGCACTTATGCGCTCCAGATACGCTCCACTGACGCACGGCCAGCACCAACCGCGCATGGTAGAGGATTAGTCGAGCCGAATCGAGGCCGCCTCCAGCAGCGTATCAGCGAGACCCGGCATTACCGGCGAGATCATCCCGCAGTTCGCCCACCACCCGCTTGGCGGCCTGGCCGAGCAGCCCGTTGTCGCTTTGCAGGGTGACCAGCTGGAACCCGAGCCGTACCATCTGGGCGGCGTAGGCCGGCGCGCCGCAGTGAATTCCCGGCACCACGCCGTGTTGCTTGGAGGCGCCGAGGATGCGCTTGATCGCCGCCATGATCGTGGCGTCGGTCTGATCTGGCTTGGGTTCGCCGCCGAGGGAAAGCCCGAGGTCCGAGGGACCGATATAAACCCCGTCCAGGCCCGGCACGCTCAGGATGTCGTCCAGGTTGTCCAACGCCCGCCGGGTCTCGATCATGGCGATCGTCAGTACGGTCTCGTTGGCATGTTGGGGATAGTCCGCGCCCGCGTACATCAGTGCCCGCATGGGCCCGAAGCTGCGATAGCCATCGGGCGCGTAGCGGCAGGCGCCGACCAGGGTCTCGGCGTCGGCCCGTGTGTTGACCATGGGACAGATCACCCCATAGGCGCCGGCGTCGAGGCTTTTCATAATGATTCCCGGCTCCAGCCACGGCACCCGCGTCAACGGCACGGTGTCGGTAGTCGAGATGGCCTGCAACATGGTCACGGCGGACTGGAAATCGATCATGCCGTGTTGCTGATCGACCAGCAGGGAGTCCCACCCCTGATGGGCCATGGTTTCCGCCGACACGCTGCTGGGAATGCCGAGCCAGCCGTTGACGACGGCGCCGCCGTCGCGCCAGATCTTGCGAATCCGGTTCTCTCTCATGTGCTCGCCCCCACGCTCGGATGTGCCCTCTGCCCGAGTGGCGATCATAAACCCCGTGCCGTGCCGGGGCCAGGGAATAGGCCATCAAGATACTGGTTCTATTTTGATTTTCCGCGCGGGTAAGCGCGACCCGCGCCCTCGACTCACGGCGCCAGGGTGGTGCGATCCAAGGCGTCCAGGCCGTTCTTCTCGATGATCGCGAGGATCGTCTGGACGTATTTTATTCCATCCTGGGAATAGGCCCGCAACTCGGGCGCGAGCGGCGCGCCGCGCACCACGCCCCCGGCGCGCCGCTGCATCGCGCGCGCCCGGCGGAACGCGCGATAGGCGCGATGGGTATTCAGATTGCGTAGATAGGCTTCGACCGACGCGCTCAGGGACTCGAAGCGCTGTATCGCATATGTGCGGCCAGGCTCGCGACTGGCCGGCACCATGCCTTGCGGCCCCTCCTCGATCCATTGGCCGTAGAGCGCGTTGCCCTCGGCCGCGAAGCGCGAGGTGCCCCACCCGGATTCGACGGCGGCCTGGGCCACGGCCAGAGAGGGTGGCACTCCATCGACGCGTAACAGCAGCGCCCGCGGGTCGCGTGGGTCGGTCTTGTACGCGGCGGCCAAATTATCGAGCCAGCCCCGCTCGTTTCGCGTCAGCGCGGTGCCGGCGGCAAGCCGCGCGGCGACGCGCCGCAGGCGCCGGCGGTCGTTCGAGATACCCTCGTTGGCGCGCAGGACGATGGGCAGCAAAAGTTTCGTGAACATGCGCTTTCGCGCAGCCACCCGCGCCAGATCGGCCCAATCACGGGGCAGCCGCGCGACGAATATCCGCGGCACCGCCGCGCCGCCATCCGCCACCGCGCCAAGCCGGTACCCGTGCCGATCAAAGAGCGCCGCGATCTCGCCAACCTGGCGCGGCCCCGCGGTCGTCGCGTCGCGGCTCAGCCACAGGCCAAGCCAGAGCGGCCCCGCGGCAGCGAATACCACCAACATAGTGGCGGCCAGGACAACGCGCCATGGGTCCGCGCGGCGCCGAGTCGCGCGCCACAGGGCGCGGACACGGGCCATCGAAACCGCCGGTATGGTAAGTTCCATCAACATGGCGGCGACACTATGGCCAATCCGCAAAGAAAGATGAAATGAAAATATAAATGCGAAATAATGGATGAATAAGATGAAAAACGTGGCTATTTACGCACAAGACTCACCCGGCGGCATGCCGGCGTGCCCCATGCCCCGTCTTGCCGGGGAACGAGGATGCGCTATAATTTTTACAGAATGACCGATAGTTAGGGAGCAAACCCTAGGAGGTGGGCATGCTATTGGCGAAACTTTTCAGATCGCTCATCCAGCAGGGCGAATTGACACTGATCGATGCGACCGGCCGCACGCACCGCTTCGGCACACCCGAGAGCGGCCCGCGGGTGACCATGCGGCTCCACGACCGCCGGCTTCATTATCGCCTGTTGATCAATCCGCGCCTTTATCTCGGCGAGGCCTACATGGACGGCACCCTCACGATCGAATCGGGCACGCTCTACGATTTTCTCGACCTGGTGGGGCGAAACGCGGGCGAGCGGACGGTCGGGCTGTGGGATGCGTGGCTGCTGCGGGCGCGGCGCCTCTGGCGCGGACTGGAGCAGGCCAACCCTCTCGGCCTGGCGCAAAAGAACGTGGCGCACCATTACGACCTATCGGGCGAGCTTTACGATTTGTTCCTGGATTCGGACCGGCAATATTCGTGCGGGTATTTCGCCGACGGCGGCACCACTCTGGAGGCGGCGCAAGAGGCGAAGAAACACCACATCGCGGCCAAGCTGCGCCTCGCGCCCGATCAACACGTACTCGACATTGGGTGCGGTTGGGGCGGCATGGCGCTTTATCTGGCACGCACCGCCGGGGTTCGGGTGACCGGGATCACCCTGTCGCGGGAGCAGCTTCGCGTCGCGCGCGAGCGCGCCGAAGCCGCCGACTTGGCGGATCGGGTCCAGTTCCACTTGTGCGACTACCGGGAAGTGGCGGAACCCTTCGACCGGATTGTGTCCGTCGGCATGTTCGAGCACGTGGGCACCCCCCACTACCGAGAGTTTTTCGACAAGGTCTGGGACCTGTTGGTGCCGGACGGCATCGCGCTCCTGCACACCATCGCCCATCGCGAGCCGCCGACCAATACGAACCCGTGGCTGCGCAAGTACATATTCCCCGGCGGCTACTGCCCCGCGCTCTCCGAGATCATGCCTATCACGGAACGCACCGGCCTGTGGATCACGGACATCGAGATCCTGCGCCTGCATTACGCGGAAACCCTGCGGCACTGGCGCGCGCGGTTCGCGGCCAATCGGGACAAGGTGGCGCGGCTCTACGACGAGCGCTTCTGCCGCATGTGGGAGTTTTATCTGGCGGGAAGCGAGATCGCGTTCCGCTACCAGGGCAACATGGTCGCCCAAATCCAGATCGCCAAGTCCGTCGATGCTCTGCCCATCACGCGCGACTACATGGGCGAGTGGGAGAACGACCACATGCCGGCGGCGGGCCGCCACCTCCAGTCGGTGGGCTAGAGCGGCCGGGCCAATGTAGCGTGGCGCCATGTGGGGATGGCCAGCCATGCCGGTGAAGATTGCCCTGGCCGCGATTGTGGCGCTGGGTGTCTTGGCCGGCGCGCCCGAGGCGCGGGCGGGAGGCGACTCCAAGGCCGGGCGCGAGCTTGCGATTAAGTATT
>Ga0114931_10000974_pt1 | contig 36124 bp, 33 predicted proteins | sample 2SBtaG_FD_89579 | JGI IMG/M metagenome (GOLD analysis project Ga0114931, IMG submission 89579) | Deep subsurface microbial communities from Kolumbo volcano to uncover new lineages of life (NeLLi) - 2SBTROV14_V59a metaG | ecosystem: Environmental > Aquatic > Marine > Volcanic | place: Kolumbo... | reverse complement strand
GATTCGGCGGTAGGAATGCGGACTCTAGGATCAACTGACATGGAGAAGGTACACTGTGATCGGAAAAATTGAGCGAGTTGCATTGCGTGAGGTTTGGAAACACGAGGCCCATGATTTTACTCGGTGGCTTGAAGACAACATAGATGTCCTGAACGATGTCCTCGACATTACCCTGTCCAACGCTGAGCGAGAGCAGTCCGCAGGATCTTTCAACGTCGATCTTGTCGCCGAGGATCTATCGGGTAACACAGTCATCATCGAGAATCAGCTCGAAAAAAGTAACCACGACCACCTCGGCAAAGTGATCACGTATCTCAGTTCCTTCGATGCAAAGGCTGCAATATGGATCGTCGCGAAACCCCGGCCGGAGCACGTAAAGGCGATCTCTTGGCTCAACGAAGCATCATCGGCAAGTTTCTACCTGCTCAAAGTCGAGGCTGTGATCATCGGGGATTCGCCACCGGCACCACTGTTCACCGTCATCGTCGGTCCGAGCCAGGAGAGCAGAGAAATCGGCGAGACCAAGAAGGAGTTTGCTGAGCGACATGAACTTCGTCAGCGATTCTGGGAAGGACTACTCGCCAACGCAAAACTCAAGACCTCACTCCACACGGGGGTCTCGGCTGGGCCGAATAATTGGGTGGGGACGAGTGCTGGCAAGAGCGGTCTCTCGTTCACTTACGTGGCTCGCAAGCACAACGCGAATGTAGAGCTGTACATCGATCTCGGGAAGGACTCCGAGGAGCAAAGTACGGAAGTTTTTGATGGGTTCCTGCGAAGCAAAGATGAAATTGAAGCAGTCTTTGGTGGACCACTCGTCTGGCAGCGACTTGATGGAAGGCGAGCGTGTCGAATCCGGAAAGACTTCGAAATTGGTGGCTTTGTCGATGAGGAGAAGTGGCCAGATATTCACAATACGTTGATTGAGGCCATGATTCGGCTTGAGAAAGCCTTACGACCGCACATTGCCAAAATCAAGTAGTCCTCGTTGACTCGACCGAGACGCTGACATTCAGCGAACGATCTGCCAAAGCTACATCGGCCTCGATGACATCATAGATTCGTATGCCATGGCGTGGGTGGTTTTTCGAGTTGCAACGGATTCGACAAACCGGCGATTCCGAGCTGCCATCGAAGCTCGTAGCGCTGTCATATTAATCCCGTTGGGTCCGGCACTGGTGGCACTTTCGGCGGGCGACGTGGCGACGCTTTCAGCGAAACTTGTGATTGCGTTCACCACGACAGTGCTGGGACTTCTTGTCGGCGGCGCGTGTTTTGCGATGCACTCGGTTCGTCGACACTGGTGCATGCAGGACCTCAGCGATATTGAGTTCGTCATGAAAAAGGTTCATTGAGTCATGAGACGCATTCGAAAATTGGGAGAGCAGGAGAGCGACGACCCCCTACAGGGTGTTGCCAACTTCTTCGATATCGGGATTGTCTTTGCGCTGGGGTTTCTCCTTTCGCTAATTGCTTACATCGGGATACCCGAGATCATGCAGCGCGACGATGTCACCTTTGTCAAGAACCCCGGCACTCGCGAGATGGAGATTATCCAAAAAAAAGGAAAGAAAATGGAACGCTATCGCGTGACCAGGGAGAGCCTCAGCGGCGACGGCGTCAGACTCGGCACGGCCTACCGCCTCAAGACCGGAGAGGTCTTGTACGTTCCGGAAGAATAGAACGCGCCTATCCTGCAAGTGCGCGGACTTTTGTTCGCTTCGTGCGGCGTTCGGCGGAGCAAGAGCAGCATTGCCATGAGCGCTAAGAATCGTACGTTTGTCTCAATACCGACGATGGGTGCGGCGTCTGGAAAGGTTGTTTGCGTGGCGGGGCTGAAGCTGCCGGTGACCGGCGTTGCGATCAGTGTTTCCGTTCTGATTCACGGCGTGCTGTTTGGCGCCCTGGGCATTATCAGCTTCACACCGCCCGTGCAGACAAAGCCGAGAATCCAACTGGCCAGGGGCAACAGCGCGATTCAGGTCATCTTTCTTTCGACGCCCTGGCCGGAACCGGAAGAGGAGATCGAGGAGCAGCCTCCCGTGGATGAGGATGCGCAGGATCGTCAGGAAAGTCTGGATACGATAGCTGATGAAACGGTGGAACCCGAACCGCCCAGGACTGCCGAAGCGAACCCCCTCCCCTCTTTGAACGATGACGAAATTCTCGCACCTCATCCCGCCGTCCGTCCGACGTCACCTCCGCCAGGGCACGAGCAACTCCTCCGTTCCCCCTCCGACAGTCAGCACTCGACGGAGGTCGGCGACGAAGGTGACGGCGAAACATCCGTGGCAGATGCGGAATCCAACGATGCAAACTCGCCTGGGAAACAGGATCTGATCCAAGTCGACATCGTCGATAGGAGAGAAACAAGGCGCAGTTATGCTCCCGCGATGCCCAAGACCGACAAAGCACCTCGTCATGTTGACAACGCACAACCCTCTGTAGGCGACTCGGGTGTTGAAAGCGGCGTCGAAGTGCTCGATTTGCCACGACCGGAGTATCCGTTGATTTCTCGACGGCGCGGCGAGGAAGGCGTCGTCTTGCTGCGAGTGGAGGTGTTAGCGAGCGGGCGTTCGGGGCGCATCACGGTGTTGAGCGGACCGGGCCATCCACGATTGACGAAATCGGCAATAAAAGCTGCCCGCAAAGCCAGGTTTCAACCGGCAATGCAAAACGGAAAACCCATCAAAACCGTCGTGCGGATTCCTTTCAGGTTCGTGCTGCACTAACGTGACCGTCTCCGAGAAAGCCATCTACGTGGCGGCGGAATGAGCAACTCGGCGGTCGGTAAGCGCGGCGATTTCTTCCGGTGACAGCCTCGGGAAAAAACGTCAGTTGCTTCGGATGGAAGGTTGCAGACGTCGCCCCCAAATATCGGGTTATCCCCAGCGCGGATTCCGGGACAAGCGTTTGCAGACAAGGATACGGGTCGAAATAAGTACCCGGCGTGGCAAGACCGAGGAGTGATTGCGTGCAGAGCCCACCGCCGTCCACTTTCACGGAATTGTCAAGGACTGCGGCGTTATCTTTCACGATTTGGAATTGAAACGGATGGATTCCTGGCGTTGACCCCGTCAGTAAACGCGCCGTCTGCCGCCCCACCATTGCACCCAAGAAACACCGCCAAAGTAAGGACCAACCTGCAACGCGTGATTCATCATCTCAGAACCGCAGAGGGCCCATACTATGACGACTGATTGGATGGATTCTTTCGCATGATCGGGGTGAAAAAGGGTGAAACAACCCGCCGGTTATCAGGCGCCGTCAGGTCGTGGGATTACAGCCGGTGACGAATTGCCCAAAGGTCCGCAAAGACGGGCTGAAAAAGAGATTCTTTGAGAAAGGCAACGCCCAGCGATCCACCGGTGCCCCGCTTGTTGCCGATGGTGCGTTCCACAAGTTTCACGTGACGATACCGCCACTCCTGCAACCCCTCGTCGAAGTCGGTCATGAGTTCAAAAAGAATTGCGATGCTGGGCTTGGATTTGTAAAGACGAAGAATCCCCTCCTGAATTGCGGGCTGGGGTTGGTTCGATTGTTCCACATCGCGATCGACCAATTCGGGCGGAATCGTGACGCCGTTTCGCGCCAGAAACTCGTAGAAGTGGTCGACGAGTGACGGTTCGGACAACCGGCGCTCGAGCGCCTGGCGATGGACCGCGCCGCCGGTTTGGTGCTTGAGCATCTCCGGTCTTTTGTAGCCCAAAAGAAACTCAAACTCGCGGTATTGTGCCGACTGAAACCCGGACGCGGTGTCCAGGCGGTCCCGAAAACTGGTGAACGACATGGGCGTCATGGTTTCGAGAATGTCAAGCTGGCCCACGAGCGTTTTCATGATCGTCCGCGACCGCTGGAACGTATGAATCGACTCGTAGAGTTTGTTTTGAGATAGGTCACGTTTGACCTTGTCAAGTTCGTGCAGGAGCTGCTTGAACCAGAGTTCGTAGACCTGATGGATAATGATAAAAAGCGATTCATCATGTTCAGGAGGCGTGGAACGCGGTTGCTGCAAAGCCAGAAGCTCATCCAGTTTCAGATAGTCCCAGTAGGTCAGCGTCATGGTAAAAGCTCCGGTTTCCCGATCGGGGGTCTGCTTAGAGGATCCACGTACAAAACATTCCCATCAGGACCAGCAGCAGGATCATCACAACCACGTTCACGATTCGATCTTGATTTTTCGCCCGCCGGGTCGCCTCACCGTAGGGTATTTGCGAAAAGGTAGCCATCGTGTACAGCGGCAGGTACCAGCTTGGGAAAAACCTGTTGAGTATTCTTTCTTTTTTCTTTTTGAGCAAAAACAGTCTCGAGCCGGTGCGGTCCCGCATTTCGACGAAGTTACTGATGGCCAAGTCCGCCAGAACGTTTACATGCGGTCTGCGCAGTTGATCATACCGGGAAAAGACGCGGTCGAGGTCGTCGGGGGATTCTCGCAAACAGTCATCCAGCACCAGCGCATCTTCAAACGCGGCGTTCATGCCCTGTCCGTAAAAAGGAACGACCGCGTGACAAGCGTCGCCCAGCATGACGACTTTGTCTTTGAAATACCACGGCGCACAGCGTACCGTCACCAGTGAACCGGTCGGATTCGCAAAATAGTCATCGACAAGGGTCGGCATGTGCGGCGTCGCGTCGGGGAATTGCTCGTCGAAGAATCGCAAAACGTCATCCTTGGTTTTGATTTCTTCGAAACTATTTCTTCCCTCAAAGGGCCAAAAGATTGTTGCCGTGAACGAACCGTCTGCATTGGGCAACGCGATCATCATAAAAGAGCGTCGAGGCCAAATGTGCAGCGCGTGTTTTTCAATCCGAAAACCGCCGCCTTCCGCCGCCGGAATCGTCAGCTCCTTGAAACCGTGCTTGAGGTAGGTTTGACTGTAATCAAAACGGTCGATCCGCTGCATCGCACGACGAATCACCGAAAAAGCTCCGTCCGCACCGACGAGCACGTCCCCCGTAACCGTCTTTTGATCCCCCGTCTGTGTGTTGAGCAGGGTTGCCCGACCCGCGTTGAGATCAACACCCGTACATTTCGCGTTGAACTGAAGCGTCACGTTGGAGTATTGTTCCGCCGCTTCCAACAGGAGCGCGTTCAGAGCGCCCCGCGAAACAGAGTGGATCGCCTGGGAGTCACCCCGACCATACGGTTGAAAAACCAGCGACCCATCCCTCGCGTGGATCATTCGCCCGGGCATGGGGACTGCCATTTGCATCACGTCGTCAATAATGCCGGCGCGCGCCAGGGAAACGATCCCCCGATGAGAAAGGGCCAGGTTGATCGACTTGCCGCCGGGTATGGTCCCGACGCGCAGGTCGTCACGCAGTTCGTAGACCTCAACGTCATACCCCGCCTTGCCCAGGTAACAGGCCATCAGCGATCCCCCCGGACCGCCGCCGATGATTATGAATCTGGGTCTGCGGTTTGTCGTCATCTTCATCAGGGCGCTGCTTGCGCTGACCAACATCGGCGCGGTCGCTTACGATGCGGCAGCGATGGCGCACCGCAACGACTCCGCAAAACGCCAGACATCGTGAAACGTATTGTACAAGGGGACCGGCGCGACGCGAATCACGTCGGGTTCCCGGAAGTCACAACAAACGCCCCGGGTTTTCAATTCGGAAAGCACGTCTCGCGCGTTTTTTTCGATCAAGAGTGAAAGCTGGCATCCGCGCGCTTCCGGATCGCGCGGCGTCATGATCTTGATACCACTGATCGCCAACTCGTCTACCAGGAACTCCAGGTACCCGGTCAGCTTGAGCGACTTGGCTCGCAGTGCGTCGATCCCCACGTCGTTGAACATGTCGTACGACACCTTCACGGGGGAGAGCGAAAGAATGGGCGGATTGCTGATCTGCCATCCGTCTGCCCCGGCGCGCGGAGCAAACTCCGGGATAAGCTGCATCTTGAACCGTGTGACGGGATCGTTTCCCCACCATCCCGCAAAACGCAACCGTTGCGCGTCCTTACCGTGCCGCTCATGCACAAAACAACCTGCCACCGCCCCCGGTCCGCCGTTGAGATACTTGTAGTTGCACCAGCAGGCGAAATCGACGTTCCAATCGTGAAGCATTAGGGGGACGTTGCCGGCTGCGTGGGCAAGATCGAACCCCACGATGCACCCCCGTGCGTGGGCGAGTTCGGTGATGCGCCTCATATCAAAAAGTTGACCGGTTACGAAGTTTACACCACCCAGCAGCACAAGCGAGATACGACCGCCCTCGCGTTCCAGTGTTTCCGCGATGTCGGCGTCGTGCAGGGTGTGCTCGCCTTTGCGCGGAGAAAGCGTCACGAGAGATTCGCCGGGGTCATATCCGTGAAACGCGAGCTGTGACTTGACCGCGTAAATGTCGGATGGAAAGCAGGGGTCTTCGATTAGAATCTTGTAGCGCTTACGTGTTGGTCGATAGAAACTCACCATCATCAGGTGCAAATTGACGGAAAGGCTGTTCATCAAGACGACTTCGCAGGGTTTAGCGCCGACGAGTTTCGCGCCTGATTCTCGAAACGCCTCATGATAGGAATACCACGGCGTCTCCGCCTCGAAATGACCTTCGACCCCGTGATGGGCCCAATCGAAAAGCTCCTGGTTGACACGCTCCAAAACGCCTTTGGGTTCAAGTCCTAAAGAGTTGCCCGCCAAATAGACGCACGGGGTTCCATCTGGACCGGGGGGAATATGAAACTGCGCGCGATAAGGTGCGAGTGCATCTTCGCTATCACACCGGCACGCGAACTGCTCGTCTGTGCGATAGTCAAGACTGGACACCGATTGTCTCCTGCGTGCGATTGAGAAACTCCAAAGCAGAACGAAACAGCAATCGGTCTTTGATGGCGGCACTGAACCCATCCATCGACTCGATCAGCTCGCCGGGACGCGCCTCGCCCAGCGGAAACGGATAATCGGAACCGAGCGCGACGCGCTTGGCTCCCATCAAACGCACCAGGGATCGAAGCGCCTCGGGATCGTGCACCAGCGAATCCACCCAAAACTTTCCAAGAAACTCCCTGGGGTTGATATCGCAGTCCACGGCGCACAAATCAGGGCGTACGTTGAACCCATGTTCGATGCGGCCAACCGTGCCGGGGAACGCTCCACCACCGTGCGCGAAGGCGATGCGAAGATTGGGCAATCGCGCAAGCACACCGCCGAAGATCACGGAACAAATGGCCAGCGCGGTCTCCGCCGGCATTCCCACAAGCCACGGCAACCAGTACTTTTTCATACGGTCCCTGCTCATCATGTCCCATGGATGCACGAACACACACGCGCCCAGTTGTTCCGCCGCTTCCAGCACCGTCACGACTTCGGGCACGTCGAGATTCCAGTCGTTGACGTGACTGCCGATTTGCACGCCCGGCATGTTCAGGTCACCAACACATCGCTCCAATTCCCGAATCGCCAGGTCGGGCGATTGCATGGGCAATGTCCCCAGCGCAACAAAACGCGTGGGATGGTCACGCACCACGCCGGCCAGATGATCGTTGAGCAGTTGTGATAGATCATGCGCGTCGTCCGCCTTAGCCCAGTAGCAAAACATTACGGGAACGGTCGAAAGCACCTGCACCGAAACCCCGGTTTCGTCACAATCGCGCATACGCCGTACCGGCGACCAGCAATCATCCTGAATCTCTCGAAAAAATGTGTCGTCGATGATCATTCGCGCGCAGCATCGTTTATGATGATCCAATCGAACGAACCCGCCGTAGCCGTACCTCTCGCGCAGGTCGGGCCACTCTTTAGGCAGCATGTGTGTATGCAAGTCGATTTTCATGTGGACCTTTTACCGGTTGCCTGACCACGCAGAGTTAATCGTGAAAACAGATGACCCATCCAGTACGTCAAAAATGCAAACAAGAGTGACAGAACCAGCGAAACCAGAACAATCAACACGGCGAGCGCGAATCCGCGACCGCTTCGTATCCCAAGCCCGGCGGGACCGGTGATGAGTTGTTCGATCGTTCGGAAGATATCGTCGGACCTCAGGTCGGGAAAGATGATGGACTTGCTACCCAGCAATTCGGTCAGAAACCGGGTGGTGCAGATCGAGCCCATTTCGAAATAGTCTCCCTGGATGTTGTAAAACGGCGCCAGTCCGATCACCACCGCCACAGCGAACAAGATCGGCCTTTTTCTTCGTCCGCAGATTTTGAGCAGCGTGACCCCGAAAATCACAGTCAAAAGGAACGGACCGAAATCAGTCGCAAGGTAGACCAAATCCGATCCGTGCGTGTCAAATCCGGTAAGACGCCCCGCGTAGTCCCCCCCCGTTGTGACCCAGGGAAAGACCTTGTGGAGCACTCCCCCACCGTAATGAGCCTGGATTTCAAGTTCCCAGACCGACCCACCGGTAATCACACATCCGGCCGCATGAAGAAGTTCGTGAATCGGCACATAGATAAACCACGTAACCCCGCCCACGAATAGCAGTCCAAACATCAAAAATCCCGGGCGCTTCACCGAAACCAGTTGCTCAAGGCAACGAATGATGTCGTCCAACGGTTGTCTGAAAAACCTTCTCATCCGTCACAAACCCTCACCGATACACGACAACGCGGCGACGCTGGAACGAGCGCCGAATTCGACCCGGCGAACTTGCAACAGCCTATCGAAAACCACGGCGATGTCACGAGAGACGTACCAAATCGAGGCCGTGACAAAATCGGCGGTCTCGCCCGGCGGCGTAACGGACACCCGGTTTCGGCGGGCTACGTCATTCAGAACCCGCCTCAAGCCGGTGTCATTCTGAGTCCGCGCAAACGGACGAAGAATCTCCCGGCGTTCCAAGCGCGTTGCGATGCTGTGGGCAAGATGCTTCGCTTCGCTCAGCATGACAGGGTGGACATGACAAAAGGAGCGAGAAAGAACCGCCCCAACGGTCACGGACCCCGAGACGACTTCACACAGCGCGGTTCGTTGACACCGGATAGGCTGCGCGGATACTATTCCCTGCCCTGCGATGGGGGGTCTGTGAGTTCGGCGCGGAGCTTGCAACCTTCCCCGCGTTCATTAGAGAAATCCGGCGAAGCGTTCCCAATCGGTGTAAGAGTCGACTGGCTGAAGCCCTTTTGGGGGAATGATACCCGACATGACCAACGCAATGATGACGGCCTTCCTAGCATTCTTGACAGCCCTTGCAGTCGGTCGTCCTGCGCCGGCCCAGGCTCCCTCCACGACGACACCGGCAGCGATTCCCAAGGATGAATTGGACTGGCAGATTCCCGACCCCGAGATGAATCGTCCCAGGGAGCTTGAGCGACTCGAAAAAGCCAAGAGCGAAAAAGATAAAACGACCCAGACGTATATCACTCGTGTTCTTAAGCGCGTCGATCAGATCCGTCGTGAACCTGAGCTGAAGCTTTCGCTGGAGGAGGCTATTTTTCGCGCGCTTGAGAGCAACTATGCGATTCAGATCGCCAGTTACAACCCCGCCGTTGAAACAACAAGGGTCGTCGAAGCGGAGGCTGCCTTTGACGCCGTCTTTTTCAGCAATATCACCAACAACAACATTGACCGTCCGTCGGCTTCTCAGCTTACCTCCACCAGCATTCAACTGTTCAATTCAAGCTACGGAATACGTAAGCTGACCGCTACAGGAATGGCCTTGCAAGCGACCTGGCAATTGAATCGTACCGATACCGCCCTTTCTTTTCAGCAGCTTAACCCGGAGTACGACAGCAATTTGGTTCTGGAGTTGCGTCAGCCGATGCTGCGCGCCGCCGGGATCGACTACAACCGCGCCTTTATCAACATCGCAAAAAACGACCGACGAATCAGCGACGACACCTTTCGCCGCCAGATTCGCGACACGATCCGTTCGGTTGATGAGTTGTACTGGCGACTCGTTCAGGCGCGGCGCGATGTGTTGATCACAGCACGTTTGCTGGCCGACTTCGAGGCCGTCTACGAGTATCTCGTTGCCCGACAGGAATTTGACATCACCCCCGTTCAAATCGCGGCCACCAAGGCGGATCTTGAACAGAGCCGCGCCGAGTTCTTTGTCAAACGTGCCACGGTATTCGATGCCGAGGATCGCCTCATTGCGGCCATGAATTCCGACGATGTCGATCTCGCCGACGACATTGAGATTGTACCCACCGACGTTCCACGACTTGATCCACTCCCACTCGATCGACTGGCGGAGGTTCAGGTAGCGCTCGATACGCGAACGGAGATCAAGGAACAGAGTCTTCGCGTCGCCACCGCCAGGATCAACGTAGGCCGCGCAAAGAGCGACGAATTGCCCAAGTTCGATGTCACCTTTCGAGCCTCGATTGACGGATTGGCCGGAACTGCCGACCGGGCGTTCGATGAAATGAGCCGCAACAAGTTCGACGAGTACTTTGTGGGCATCGAGCTGGAAGTCCCGGTGGGAAATCGCGGTCCCAAAGCGGCGCATTATCGCGCTCGACTTCAGCACGACCAGGCGGTGGCCGCGTTGAAAAAGGCGATCGAAGACGTGATTCTCGATGCCAGCATCGCCGTGCGCCGCGTCGGGACGGCTTACGACGCCATCGGGCCGAGTTTTGAGTCGACGATTTCGCGTGAACGCGAGGTCGAATCAATCATCGCCCGTGCGGAACGAAAAGACCTTAACACACTCAACAGCGAACTGGCAGCCCACCGAGGACTCGCCACCGCCCGGCGCAATATGCTCTCGGCGATGGTCGAGTATAATATCGCCATCATCGACCTCGAGCGCGCCAAGGGGACACTTCTGGAACACCACAACATAACAATCCCCAAAACGGGCGACTGATGCGGACTATGAAAGACCACCTGCTCGGGCGTGCGCGATCCCGTGTATCACGACACGGGGTCACTCGTCATGTGTGAACGCCCGTCCACGGTGAAGCTCTGCTGACGCTCGACCATGTCATGGTAAAGACCGCCGGCACGCATTAGTGCTTCGTGTCTTCCCGTTTCAACAATCCGCCCACCGTCCATCACGATAATCCGATCCGCGTGGGTCACGGTGCTAAGTCGATGGGCGATAACAAAAGTGGTACGACTCGCCCAGAGATCCACCAACGACGCCTGGATCAGTTGCTCGCTCTCTGTATCGAGGTTGCTGGTGGCTTCGTCAAGAATCAGAATCTCCGGGTCCGCCAGAATCGCACGCGCGAGGCTTAGGCGCTGTCGCTGCCCACCCGACAACTTGATCCCGCGCTCTCCGATGATCGTTTCGTACCCTTCCGGAAGCCGCTCGATAAACTCGTGCGCATTCGCCCTTCTTGCCGCATCTTGGATTGCCGCCTGGGTGGCGTGTCGTTTTCCGTAGGCGATGTTCTCCCGGACGCTCCCGTCAAACAGGAACACTTCCTGGGGAACGATGGCCAAACGACTTCGATAGCTCGCCAGGCGAAGCCTCCTCAGATCAATCCCGTTGATACGGATCGCACCGCTTGTGGGATCGTGGAAGCGAGCAACAAGGTCGGTCAGCGTCGTTTTCCCCCCACCGCTGGGACCGACCAACGCGATGACGCTTCCAGCCGGAACTGAAAGCGAAACGTCGTCGAGAACGCCGACGCCTTCGCGATAGGAAAACCCCACGGCGTCAAACTCGATGCTGGTAATCCGACTTGGTGTCTCGATCACGTCGGGCGAATCGGGTTTTTCGACGGGCTGACGCAATACGTCGAACACGCGCTCCATCGCCGCCAATGCCTGTTGGGTCGCACTGTAGGAGTTGACGATCATGGATACGGGATGAAGCAGCATCATCGCGTACATCTGAAAAGCGACGATATCCCCAACGGTTCCGCGTCCCTCGATTACCAAGTAGCTTCCAAACCCCACAATCACGAGCGACGCGCCGGGGATTAGCAACCCCCATCCGCTGCTGACGACCAGTTGCAGCTTTTCCGCCAGGAGTTTTTTGCGAATCACCGTGTGGTGAGCAACGGCGTAGTCGCGCTGTTCCCGCCGTTCCCGCCGAAACCCACGCACTACGCGAATGCCGCCAAACGTCTCGGTCACGCGCGCGTCAATCGCCTCTCGATCCCGGGCCATCGCCCGGTAAATTGGTCGCACCCTCTGGATCCAAATGACGTTGATTAAAACAATCGGGGGGATCATCAGTGTCGCCAACAACGCCATCTGCCAGCTCAAGACAAACAACACCGCAACCGTCAAAACCACCCGCAAAAAAGCCACTCCCGGAGTCACCAATGCCATCTGCACAAGACCCGTCACCTTGTCGATATCCTGAGAAAGACGCGACACAATCCCCCCGGACTTGTAATCCGATAGGACTGAAAGAGGTAAGCGAAGGAACCGGTCGAACAACCGCTGACGCAGTCGAAAAATCACCTTCGCGTTCAGGACGGCCATCAGGTACTGTCGAACGGTGTCCACAATCTGCGAAATCAAAATCGCCACAATCATCGCATCGCAAACGTAGAGCAACTCGCTTATCTTCTCTGCGTGTGAACCAGCAGATGCGGGAAGGACCGTGTCGATAATGAACTTGGTGGCCAACGGCAATACGAGCGTCAGAACCGAACTGATCAGCGCGAGAGCGAATACAACCGCGAGTCGGAAACGATAAGGCCACAACCAGCGAGCGTACTCCCGCAGATAGTCGCGCCGAGAACGCGCATGTGGAACTTCCCCGGCGGAAGGGTTTACGCCCGAAGACGCATCGTGCGTTCCGGTCTTAGTGGTAGCACGGAAACTGCGATACTCTTTTCGCGATGATCTTAGTGAACTCATTTCCGTTTGATTGTAGTCGAAGCGAATGGAATGCGAGCGGGGAGTCCGCATTTCTCACAGGGCAGGTGGAACAAGCCCGCCCTGCGTGCGACCCATACCGTATTCAAAGCGGATACGCCATCGGCGAATCAGAACCTCATCCAACATCAGTTGTAGCGCGGATTGTAGCCCATGAAAACACCGGCAAAACGCCGGCGCCACACACGCAAGCAGCCGTTTCCCAACAGGCTGTTAACCGCAGGGTCCATCAATCGTTGAAACGGGAAGCGGAATCCCGTCGCCGTGCGTGTTCCGAGGCGGATTCTTTTCCCATACGCCGGGAATTGTTTCGTTACAAAAAGGGCAAACTCCACCTGTCATGCGGTTTTCTTCAACAACAAAGCCGCGACGACGAATCAGAACACGCTCACACCTGGAACAATGCGTGGACTCACGCGATCCGACGCCCCCGTGAACGTTTCCGGGGTACACAAATTTCAATCCCGCCACCTTGCCGATCTCGTAAGCGCGCAGAAGTGTTTCGACCGGCGTGCGACCCGGCTCGGTCATTTTATAGTCGGGACGAAACGCCGTCACATGCCACGGAATATCACAAGACACCCCGGCGACGAACTCCGCGATTTGTGTTAACTCGTCGTCGGAATCATTAAAACCGGGAACGACAAGCGTCACCACTTCAATCCAAAAACCCATTTGTTTGATAAGCCGAATCGAGTCCAAGACGTTCTGCAGACTTGTCCCCAGACGACGATAGCTCTTGTCGCGGAAGGACTTGAGATCGACCTTGTACAAGTCGACGTAAGGGCGGATAAACTCGAGTACTTCAGGCGTGGCATTTCCATTGCTTACGAATCCGCAGGTCATCCCTTCCGCCTTGGCCAGCTTGAATACTTCGACCGCCCAATCAGCCGTGATAAGCGGCTCGTTGTACGTGCTGACGATTACGGGAGCCTTGTGAATAAGGGCGGCCTCGATCATTCGCTCCGGCGAAACAAAATTGGGTCGGGAAACCGCGGCGGCGTCACGAAGTGCCTGACTCGTAACCCAGTTTTGACAATAGGAGCAGTGCAGATCGCAACCCAACATCCCAAAACTCAGGGCATCACGCGCGGGAAAAGCGTGATAGAATGGCTTTTTCTCGATGGGGTCGATGTTGAGTCCGGCGACATAGCCGGCAGGAGCTCGGAGATCACCCGCGCTGTTGAACCGAACCCGGCAGACACCCGAACGCCCCGGCATGATCAGACAGCGATGACCACAGGCCAGACACCGAACCCGATCGCCGGATTCACGTACTACAAGCTCCGGTGCCGAGGACATGGTATGATCCTCAAGGAGTTCTTTGAGACGAATGGAAGCAGACATTTTTGAAACTCCAAAATGTTTTCGATCGACCCCGTTGCCGGGGTATTATAGCCGGAATAGATGGCGGAAGGCCAACGCGAGTGGTCGATGTTGAAACGGTCGTTCAACCGATTGCCCCCCCCATCGAGCGGGCGGATCTGTCACGCTGAGTGCAGCGAAGCATCTCGGCGGACGATGGCGGGCAGTCGCTCGCGTCGCAGAGGTATCATTCGGGAAACCGGCAGCTAGAAGAAACAAACGTCGGGTTCGCCCCGCGTGATGGGCGGGATGAAAATCGAGACAGGCAGGCGTATGCACGACGAGCATGATCATCAAAACGGTCACGAGCATCTCGGGGACCAGCCCCAGCCGGGGGACCATAAGCGGACCCACGCCGCCCCAGAAAGCGTCGGCGCGCTGGTGATCGAACTGCGCGAGCACATTCCCTTTTCAGTTACGGCCGTCGCCGTGGGCTTGATGCTCGCCGGGATTCTCTGCATTCTTGCTTCAGCGTTCGGAACCGATTCTCCCGCGAGCACGTTGGCAACCCCCGCGCACGATCACCTCCACGACGGGCAAGCGAATCCTGCGGGGATTATGTTTTTCCACCTCTTCCACGCGGCACACATGTTGTTTTCCGCCGCGGCGACGACGGCCATGTTCGTACGCTATGAAAAAAAATACGTCAAAGCCACCCTCGTCGGTCTCCTCGGTGCGATTGGGGTCTGCGGACTTAGCGATATCGTCATGCCTCAGACTGCGCTGATGATCCTCGGGAAGCACATTCCGATGCACGTTTGCATCGTGCAGCACCCGGGACTCGTAGTCCCGTTCGCGATGATTGGTGTGTTAATCGGACTGTGGGCGGCTGGCGGCGTTCAGCGCGCCACCATCGCCTATCACTCGTTGCATGTTTTCGCTTCGACGATGGCAAGCATTTTCTACATGGTCACCCCGTTGGGACTGGTTGCCTGGATCGGTCAGCTTGGGCAGGTGTTTTTGTTCATCATTCCAGCCGTCGTGGTTCCGTGTTGTCTCAGCGACATCGTTTTTCCGCTTTTGATGGTACGGTCGAGCAGAGAACGCTACTTCCAGACTCCCCACGTCCACTGATCCGCAGGGCTCGACAGGCCCAAAGACTTCACCCGGGTCTCCAGCTCGCACCAACGGCGTTTCTGCGAACAAACTTCGTCCCAGTGTTGGCGTAGAAAGCGGCTACCGGGCGGTTAATCTTTCAATCGCTTCTTGATACTTCGCGGCCGTATTTGCGACAATGTCCTCCGGCAACTCGGGACCGGGGGGGGTCTTGTCCCACTTGCCCGATTCACACAACGACGTGAGGTAATTTCGCACGTATTGCTTATCGAAACTATCCTGGTCTCGTCCGGGCTCATAATCGTCCGCGGGCCAAAACCGCGACGAATCGGGAGTAAGGACTTCGTCGATCAGCAGGTAGTCGCCGTTGAGTTTTCCAAACTCGAACTTCGTGTCGGCGATAATCAAACCGCGCGTTTGCGCGTATTCAGATGCTCGCTTGTACAACATGAGACTTCGATCACGAAGCATCCTCATGCAATCCTCACCCACAATGGCGCACGCTCGCTCGAATGAGATGTTTTCGTCGTGTCCTTCGTCTTCTTTCGTCGCCGGGGTGAAGATCGGTTCGTCGAGACGCTGGCATTGTTTCATCCCCGAGGGAAGCGCGACCCCGCAGACCGATCCGGTGCGAAGGTAATCCTTCCAACCCGAACCGGCCAGATATCCCCGCACAACGCACTCGATCGGAACGACCTCCGTCTTTTTGCACCGCATCGTGCGACCCCGAAGTTGATCGAGATAGCCGCTTAACCCCGCCGGTGCTGTTTCGTCTACAACCTCGATCAGATGATGAGGCATATCCTTCTCAAAAAACTGGAACCAGAACTTCGATACTCCTGTCAGCATCAACCCTTTCCCGGGGATCGCCGTGGGCAAAACCACGTCATACGCGCTGATCCGATCTGTAGCCACCAACAGAATCTCGTCGCCCAGGTCGTAAATGTCACGAACTTTCCCTCGGCGGACGGGAAACTCTGTAATATCCGTCCGCCTTACGATCGGCGCAGATAGTGCCATCGAAAAACTCCCCTGGCGACTGAAGGACTCCGCGGGTCGCGACCCTGCGACCCCACCGCTGACGTACCGGGTGAGGTTATAGCGGATTTTCCGCATCTCGACATCCCCAGGGTTGCAGTACAGAATCGGCGACGTCGACCTGCGTCCCGGACACCGTCATTCGAGCACGCAACACGCCCTCTCATTCCAAGCACGCCCCCCATGTGTCATTCTTCGTCCGCTTGCGCGGACTCAGAATGACACCGGCTTGAGGCGGGTTCTGAAGGACGGGGTCCGCCGAAACGGGGTGTCCGTTACACCGCAGGACGCGACCGCCGATTTTGTCACGGACCCCCATCCCCGGTCCGATTCCACAAGGACTCGACGAAAAGGCGACGGTCCGCCATAATGGGAGGCGACGATCGGTCTTGGCCGTAGTGAGCCTGCTCTCGAAAGTGCAGCACGATTGTCGAGGCGCTGCCACTTTTGTTCAATTGGGTTCTTGAACCGCCAGCGGGGCGACCCTCGTGCAACCACGGTGGTGCGAGATTTTCTGGGTTTTAGAGTCCGGTCCAACCTGACATGCTTTCTTTCGCCGTCTACCAGAACGGTCAATTAGCCAAACAGATCGATCTCGAAGGCGCCTACGTTATCGGGAGCGACGACGTACCGCTCCGCGCTGATCTTTGTGTTCGAGACGGAATCATCGAGTGTTCCAAGCGGGCCGCCGGTCCGGCGGGTCTGGCTCTTTTGTGGAACGTAGAGGGGATTGGTCGTGTCCTAGTCGAAACCATCCGGGTCCAGGAACGAGACCGTCCCTACATCCTTCAAGTCGAGTTGGCACGCGGTCGACTGCTCCGTTTAATCCATAAACTGGAGGATTGGGAAACATCGGACGCCCATGCAATGGCCACCGAGCGAACTCAGATCGACCACGCGCGAGATTTACTCATCCGGGCGCTTCAGGCGGACTCGCCCGCCGACGCAGCCGCACTCGCGGAGCAATCGCTGTCGGCTGCCATGTGCGCCAGTGAGCGAATCACCCGACTTCACGCGAAGCAGCTACTCGTGCGACGCATGGAGTCCGGTACCGCCGCCAGGCGTTTTTTCGGTTGTACGGTCAGCCTCGCGCCCCCTTCCGACTTGCTTCAAAAGCGTTTGCGTGATGCGGTTGATTTCGTGACGCTTCCGCTCGTGTGGCGTGACATTGAGGCAACCGAACAATCCTTTAACTGGCGACCCCTCGATGCGTGGGTCGAAGCACTGGCCAAAAGCAAAACCCCGATCCACGCGTCCCCGCTCCTATCTTTTGCAGAGCAGAACGTACCCGCGTGGTTGTATCTGTGGGAGCACGATTTCGACACGCTTCGCGACCTGGCCTTCGAACACGTGCGACGTGTAATGAATCGCTACGGACAATACATCAACGCGTGGACAACCATCAGTGGCGCTCATGCAACGAATTGCTTCACCTTTAATTTCGAGCAACTCATCGAGCTTACGAGAATGAGCGCCTCGTTGGCCAAGCAGATGTCACCACGTGGCACAACACTCGTAGAGATTGTAACCCCCTGGGGAGAGTATTACGCAACCAACCAGCGTACGATCCCGCCGCTGTTGTATGCCGACATGTTGATCCAAAGCGGCGTCGCGTTTGATGCGTTTGCTCTTCGCCTTCAGTTCGGACCGGCGACGTGCCTGCGCGACTTGTTTCAGATATCAACCATGCTCGACCAGTTCGCCAAGCTCGCGAAACCGCTCCACATCACCGCCGTAGAGGTTCCTTCAGCGCTACCACCCAACACAGGAGGCGAAAGCGAATCCGGTTTGCCTTCGGGGTCGCTCACCCAACCTTGGAGCGAGCAAGTCCAAGCCCAGTGGCTCGAAAGCGTTGTGGAAATCGCTCTGAGCAAGCCCTTTATCGAGTCCGTTTCCTGGCACGCGCTCGCAGACCACAGCGGGATGCAAGTCCCCTTCGGCGGATTGCTACGAAGCGATCTCGCGCCCAAACCGGCTTATCAACAGTTCGTCAAACTGCGATCATGGATCACCCCGTCTTCTCCCGGAACCCAGGCGACGCAGGACCAGACCCATGACCGGTGATGGCGAGGTGGACCTGCCGGGCGTCGCGCCCGAAACAGGTATTTCCCCGTCGCGGCCCGCCGTCGATCGAACGCTGCTGCTCATTGCGATCGTGTGGGCCATCGTTTTCTCAGCGATGTACAAATCTCCGCCGATCTATCACCTCCAATCCATTCCAGAAGCCGACACAACTCTTGATCCCAACGAAGCCCCGTGGTGGGAGCTTACTGTCCTACCGCGCGTCGGAGAGACACTTGCAAGACAGATCGTCGCACAACGAAAACAAACTCCCTTCCGCTGCCTGGCGGATTTGCAGCGCGTCCGTGGAATCGGTCCCAAAACAGCCCAACGTGCTGCACGCTTCCTCCACTTTCCCGCAAACGACTCCATAAACAAACGAACCGACGCACCGGCCCTACCGACAAATCCCCGATAACCTGTACAACATCCCGACTGCAATGCCCCCGGTGAATTTATTCTTGTTCGGTGAACAGGCGCTCACGTTGCGCCGGGTTCATCCGGACCAATTTCTTCTCGACGATATCCTTGATTTCCCGCTGCGAATCCTGAAGCAGTCGTTCCAGCATCACCGCTCGTTCCACCCGATCCGCAGCGCCGAATCGCCGCATGAACTCCGCAGCACTCGCCTGTGCCAACGCGATTTCAATCCCCTCGTCCACACCTCCGGCAACGCCCACGGTCGTCGCCTTTGCTCGCTCGTTCAGCGCGCGAAACTCCGGATCATCGATCAGTATCGAACGAGCTTTTTCGATCATGCTTCGCTCACAATCCGCCACTCTCGCGTACGACGAACCCGTGTCGCGTGCAATCTGCCTCAATGCGCGCCGATGCGACGGTTCAGGGACGAGCAAGCGCTCTTCGGCAATGATGGCCACCAGTTTCCCACGATCACGCCGCACGCCGCCCCGACGGGCAACAAGTTCGCCCGCGCGACGGACCGCCCGTTCACACTTGCCTCTCAGTCGATCGCCAATCGTCTCCACGTCGTAGTCCACCTCAGGAGCGGAAGGTCTTGGGCAGCGAGCACCGCATTCACTCCAATCCGACATCGATCGAACCGAGGGGGCACACGGACGGTGACGCCGTGATTCGTCGAGATGGCTGCCACTGCGGGAACCGCCACGGTCACTTCCGCAATCACCATCCCCTCTGCCCGCCCGACTTTGGGAAGAACGCTTTCTTCCCCTCGGTACGTAGATCGTCGAGAATTTCGACTCGAGCGCCCTGCTCACGGCGTTGTGAATCCTTGGCAACGCAAAGGCAGGAAAAGGAATCCCGCGAGATTCATCGAAATCCACCGCCGCTCGCATCAATCCCAAACAACCCTCTTGAAAAAGATCCTCCCGCTCACGGTCATGGCGTGGAGAAGAAAGATTTCCCCCAAACCGGCGAAGATGGACACCCACAAGACCCATATGATCCGTCACGAGCCGGCGCTGCGTCCGCGAGAGCGCCCCGCCCTGCACGAACCCAGCGGATTCGTCGTCGTTTTGTACCGCTTTTTCTCCCTGGCTCTGTATAACTGAATTCATTGTTACCCGTACCGAAATAAAACGCGCCCGACCAAAGTACCTAACATATACCGAACTTCAAGGTGCTTGTCAAGGCGTTTTTTTCAGCAAGCGTAAACTGTCTTATGGCCAATGCTTACGATGCTGTGGGCGAGGTGACAAAGGCAACCAGGCGGCGCACCGATGCCACGCGGCGTGCAAAATTCCGGGGCCGACCCGCAGCGTGCGTTCGTCTCTTTAGACGCGGGACCGACACCCGGGCGAACAGGGATTCCATGGAGGAAAAGCGTTAGAACAGAAACTCCACGCCGACCGTGAAATATCCGCCGTCGGTTTCCGTGCAGTGACGTACGACAGCCCGGCCATGGAAACTGACTTCCGGTTCGTGAAGTGCAATGCCCATCTCCATTCCGACGGGAAGCTCATCTTCACTGCGAATGCCCGCACCGTTGACGCTGAGGTTTTCGCAGGTGGCAAGTCTGTAATCTTCCAGACCGCTTTCGCCGGTCACCCACAGCTCGGCGGTGCCCGGAAACGGCCACCGCTCCACCTCGCGGCGACACCGCCCTTTTCCAAACGCCTTTTCCTGGCGCTGTTTCAGCAGCGAAGCAATCGCCTTTTTGGTAAGCGGTTTGATCTCGTCAGTAATCGTCATCGCGGGTTCTCCATCGGTCAAAGCGAAACGGAGCGTACGTTGTCCAACGCGATGCTCACCGCTCACTCTTATCGTAAGAGTACAATATGGATTTCAGCAGCGGGGAGTACGGGGGATCGTTGTTATCGGAGCGTGCAAGCAATTCCGCCTGCGGACTATTTTTCGTCTCGGCGAACGTACCACATGTCGAGTCCCTCGCGTTTTTGCCAGGCTTTTCGTCCCAATAATAGGAGCCTTGCGATCACCTTGGCGGTTTCCCACGCGGAGTGTGATTTGGTTTTTCGAGCAGAAGAAAGGACCGAATCACGAAGGATCACAAACCGCCCCCGCGTTTGGATCGCCTTGCTGAGGAAGATTTCCTCGCCGACGAAGTACTGCTCGTCGAACCCCCCTACGGCTTCAAAAACGCTACGCCGAACGAAAATAAAACACCCCGCCGCCCAGCAACGCCAACGGGAAATCGTGTTCCACAGACCAAGCAGAAAACGCCCCCAAAACGCAAGCTCTTCATCGAATCCAACAACTACGCCGCCACCGACAGCCCCGTCATCGAGTGCTTGCAACGCCGCCCGAAGCGTCTGCGATGGAACAACCGTATCGGCGTCGACGAAAATGATCGGATCACCCTCGACCCGTTTTGCACCCTCGTTGCGAACGGCGGCGATTTGACGGCGATCAACGGAAACCACCCGCGCACCGCATCGCGATGCGATCGTTGCCGTCGCATCCGTTGAGGCGTCATCAACCACGATCATTTCGTAATCTTGACCTGTTTTACGGGCGGCACGATGAAGTGCATCCAACGTGCGGGAAAGAAGTTTTTCTTCATTGTGGGCGGGAATGACGAAAGAAATCATTGCGGGGGCGCACTTTCGCTGAACGATCGGCGGCGCGCCCGGTCAGTTGCGTTCACGCATGTCGGCAGCTTGCGTGGATGGACCACCGGAAAAATGGTTCGCACCAGAGCGCTACCCCCACACACGAAGGACATCCTGATAGGTTACAAACAAAAAGATTCCGATGATCAAAAACAGCCCGATCATCTGCGTTGCCACCTGAACGCGCAGGCTGACCGGAGACCCCTTGATCTTTTCGATGATTAAAAAGATCATCAACCCGCCGTCTACAATGGGTAAAGGCAGGAAATTGATCACCGCCAGGTTCGCGGAGAGGATGCCGAGAAAGAAAAGAAACTGTACGAAATCTTTCTGTGCGACCTTTCCACCCATGTCGAAAATCCCCAGTGGTCCGGACATACTCTCCACGCCGAGACTGCGCGTAAAGATCATACGATCGAGGAAAGTGTACACCTGGAGAATAAAATAATAGGTCTTGTGGAGACCGATCCGGATTGCGTCGAACACGTTCTCACCCTTGAGCATGACCGTGGCCGGTGCGGTCATTACGCTGGGAGAATAAGCGATCCGACTCAACCAGGGATCCACCATGTCTTCCGTCACGTCAATGGTTGCAACCTGCTTGGGAGCGAAGCGGTTGGCCCGGAACTCGACCTGAACGCCCTTGTGCCCCACAAGTTGCCGGAGGGCCGCCTTCGTTCCTTGGCGATATCGCACCGGAAGCGATCGAGGCTCTCCGCCCTCGTTGACGGTGACCTCTTCCTTGCCGGCGATACTCAGAATACGCGATTCAGGACCGATCCCCAGCACGGTACGGATAGAGTTCGGCACCGGAAAACGAGCGACATGGGGCTTGCCGTCAATGTCATCGTATGCAAGTCGAACGGTTGTTCCGGCCTTTGCCTGAAACACATCAATCAGTTCCCGCCATTTTGTCACCTTTTGGTCGTCGACCGATCGAATCAACGCACCGGCGGGAATGTGGGCCTTCGCTGCCGGTGTCTCACGACCCGCGACGCTTTTCACGATCGCACCGACACGTAGAAGTTCATCCGCAACGAGGGTGTAGATGGCGTTGATGGTTCCCGATCGCCTGGGGGTCACCTCGGTGTTGATAACCTGCCCGGACACTTTACGAAGGGTCAGGGCGAGACGACGACCGAGACTGGTGCGAATGCGTTTGCGCACGAGGTCGCCGGGCGGTTTGTCCAGCCCGTCGATGCGAAGGACCACGTCGCCGGGTTCGATCCCCGCCTTGGATGCTACACCGTGCGGTCGAACGGTCTCAAACACTGCGAGACCGTTGCCATCATCCAGAATAATCGATTGGATCGTCGCCGGTCCTTTGCGGATCCCCTTGGGACGGACAAAGCCATCCGCCAAGGTCCCGTCCGTTCGTCGGACGCGATAGAAGGTATCGCGCTCGGCATTGTCACGAACGGAAAAGGCGATATCCGCGCGTGAGGGGAACTGTTGATCGTTAAAATTGAGAAAAATGTCTCCCTCTTTGATGCCCGCTAGGTAGGCGCGACCGCTGGGGTCAACCGCAGCCACCTTGGCCAGTGGAGTTAAACCCAGCACGTTGACGGTACGCGGGTCTTTTCCATCGGCGGGAAAAATCTGCAAAAGCGGCGGAACCTTGATACGAACGCGTTTGGGCGGCGCTTCGGGATTCTTCGGGTCTTTTCTTTCAACGTAGACATCGCCCTTGGTGTAGGCCAGGTTGGCAAGAATCATGCTGGCGTTTTTATCCGTGACCTTTCGCCCCCCGACTTCAACAAAAACATCGCCAACATGGGGTTGATCCGGTCTGTCGGGGTCGTTTTGGGGGCCGACAAACATGATTTTGCGCGTCACCCCGGGCGCAATTCCGATCTGTTGACGTTTGATGTCGGAGTTGGAAGCGGGGTCGCGATACTTGGGCGTAATGTAGATCGGCGGCAGGTCTTTGCCGTCGCGTTCGACAACGACCTTGATCGGTTCGTGTGGTTCGGCGAGCAAAACGGCGTAGCGAACTTCGGCAAACTCCAAAACGCTTTCGTCATTGATTTTCTTAATCAAATCCCCGGGTAACAGTCCTGCCTGTTCCGCCGGTGAGTCAGGTTCGACGGCGGCAATACGCGGAGCGTCGGCCTCCATCCCGATCATAAAAACGACCATGAAGATAAATCCCGCGAAAAGCAGGTTCATCACCACGCCCGCCGACACAATGGCCATCCGGTGCCCGATGGGTTTGTTGGGAAACGAGCTGGGGTCGTCCTTGTACTTGAACTCCTCCGATTTGTCGTCGAAGTCCTCCTGTCCGAGCATTTTGACGTATCCGCCCAGGGGCAGGATGTTAAAGGAGTATCGCGTTTCCCCCTTGGTAAATCCGAAAACCTCTCGACCGAATCCGATGGCGAATTTGTCCACGCGGACCCCCGCCCACTTTGCCACGGCAAAATGTCCCAGTTCGTGGACGAAAACGATGACGGAAAAACCGCCGAGCACGATCAAATAAGGCCAGAGCTTGCCCCAAAACGCTGCGAGTCCAGCCTGGGCGAGTAGCTCACCGGGGATGGAAAGATTGCCGGCAATCAACAAACTGTGCATTTGGCTACCTCTTGTCGCGCCCATGCGTCCGCGTCAAGCAACTGCTCAAGCGTCGGGGCGGCAATGAATGTATGGTCATTCAGTATCTTCTCGGCGAATCGCGAAATATCGCCGAAGGAAAGCGCATTTCGCCGAAACAGCTCGACCGCGACTTCGTTGGCGGCATTGAAAACCGTCCCGCTGGTTCCCCCTTTTTGCGCGACGTAATGCCCAAGACGCAGCGCCGGAAAACGCGCCTCGTCAGGTCGATCAAACGTCAAACTCCCGATGGAAAACAGGTCCAAATTGGGTGAAGGACATGCCTGGCGATCGGGGTACGTCAGGGCATATTGAATTGGCGTACGCATGTCAGGCGTGCCGAGCTGGGCAACGATCGAGCCGTCACAAAACTCAACGAGAGAATGGACGATGGACTCGGGGTGGATGATGACGTCAATCTGATCGGGCTCAAGATCGAAAAGCCACCTAGCCTCGACGATTTCCAGGGCCTTGTTCATCATAGTTGCAGAGTCGATCGTAATCTTCGGTCCCATTTCCCAGGTGGGGTGTTGAAGCGCCTGGTCCACGGTAATCCGCTCCATCGCGTCGGCATCCCAGGTTCGAAAAGGTCCGCCGGATGCGGTCAGATAGATTCTTCGAACGTCCCTCCGATTTCCCGCCTGCATCGCCTGAAAAATGGCCGAGTGCTCGCTGTCGATCGGAAGAATGGTTGCGCCGGTTCTTTTCGCCAGCGGAATGAGAATGGATCCGGCGATGACCATGCACTCTTTGTTGGCAAGGGCGACTCGTTTTCCAAGCTCAACCGCTCGCAGGGTAGCGCTTAGTCCTCCTGCCCCAACCACCGCACAGATGGCGATATCAAAATCGACGGCGTCGACCAGGTTACGCAACGCGTCCGGTCCCGTGAAACAGGCGGGAGTATAGGCTAGATCGCGGCAGAGATCGTCGACGACGTCCGAATCGGCGATGGCGACGGCGTCGGGTTTAAGGCGATTGGCCTGTTGGGCGAGGTCGGCGGAGCGACACCCCGCTGCCAGCGCGACCACTTTCCAGTTTTCGCCCAGGGCATCCAAAACGCCGAGCGCATTTCGCCCGATCGACCCGGTAGACCCCAATAGCAAGACGCGTTTTCTCATATTCGCTTTACGGCAAGACCGCCGTGTTGTGCGGTGTCGCGTTGTGGTGCATCATAGGATCAGATTGCCGTCGTTACAAGAAAGGTTACACGGGCGCACAGGGATGCGACCAATTCACACGAATTGCCCGCCCCGCACTGCGAGCCTATACTTATCGACAGATTCCGCGAAACCCGGTATTCGCCCGCCCCACGCGACACCGCCCATAACGTGAGTCCTGCGATGCACGAACGACTGATTGAAACGCCGAGATTTACCGTGGAAAGACGTCGTTATCGCCACACGGACGGCGGGGAGTTGATTCGGGACGTGGTGGTCCACCCAGGGGCTGTGGTGGTACTGGCAATGATCAAGAAAAAGAACGCCGATCAGCATGTGGGAAAAAGGTTGCAAGATCGAATCGTCATGATCCGCCAGCTTCGCAGAAGCGTAGAAAAAACGCTGTTGGAATTACCGGCGGGAACGCGCGAACCGGATGAGCCGCCCATCGAAACGGCGCGGCGCGAGCTGATCGAGGAGACCGGGTTTCAAGCCGGACAGATGGAACCGCTTGCGACGTTCTATACGTCGCCGGGAATCACAACGGAGCTGATGCACGCGTTTGTCGCCACGGAGCTTACCGAGGTTGGGCAGAATCTCGAACGGGGTGAAGAAATCGAGGTTGAAACGATCGACGTTAAGCGAGCGCGGGCGATGCTGACGTGTGGCGAGCTTTGCGATGGAAAGACGATAGCAGTTTTGGGAATGTATTTCGCGAAACTTGGATGTATGTAGACGATGGGTTGGCAGGATCGAGATTACGCGCATACGCCGTCGCGCGGTCGCCCGGTTTGGGGCGGTCGCGGAGGATCGTTTTTGGGGCGACATGAAGGTCTTGGCGGTGGAACGATCGTTAGCAAACTCATCTGGATTAACATCGGCGTTTTTGTGGCTTGCAGTCTGACCGGTGGTCGTCATGGAGTCCCCGACAGCCCGTTGACCGGGTTGATGGCCCTGCATACGCCGTCGGTTCTTCATGGTCAGATATGGCGCATCTTCACGGCGCAGTTTCTACACTGGTCGTTTGGTCACATCTTGATGAACATGATCGGCCTGTACTTTCTGGGTCGACCGCTTGAACGCGACTGGGGTTCCAAACGCTTTTTGTGGGTTTATATGATCGCAGGAACACTGGGGAACCTGTTCTACATCGCGTTGACACTCATTGGATGGCTTTCGATGGAGGGCGTAGCCGCAGGTGCTTCGGGCTGCATTCTCGGGTTGCTCGGGGCGGCGGCGGTTCGTTATCCCCACGCCGAAGTGCTGATCTACTTCTTGTTTCCCATCAAGATTCGTACGGCGGCGCTGATCTTCGCCGGGTTGTACGTGCTCAACCTGTTCAACAAGGGTCAAAACGCCGGCGGCGATGCGTGCCACCTGGCGGGAATGTTTTACGGGGCGTGGTACGCGTGGCGTGGAGAGCTGTGGTGGGCGCATAGCGGATTCGCGCTGCGACTTCCACGCTTGGGATCCAAACGCCGTCGACTCAACGCTGTTGGATTCCAAGAACAAGTGCAAGCGCGGCGAATTGATGCGGTTGAGGTAGACCGGATACTGAAAAAAGTCTACGAGGGTGGCGTACACAGCCTCACCGAAGTGGAAAAACGCACGCTTCAGGAGGCGACCGAACGGCAGCGCCGTGCCGAGATGGGTCGCTAACGAGAATTGCGTTGGTGAGTCGGGGGCATGAAGCGAAAAGCTTTGGTCTTGAGTCGTGGACCCGGTGCACCGATTTATTTTCCCCTGTCGGTTCTCGCCGGGAAGGTCCGATTTGCGTCACGTCTTCTTCGCAAGCACCCGCTGTTTTGCAGGACAGGTCGCGTGATTATTACCCCCACGCGAGCAAGTTGAAATAACTGGCGAGAGCCGGTTTTCGAGACGTAAAACATGAGAAAGACGCGGCTCGGACGAAATGACTTGAACCGGTGGAGCAGTGACGGCGATGACGCTTCCTACAGGCAGAGCAGGTTCGCCACTTCCCAAGTATTTGATTAACACCGATACGCGGGCGGTAATCGAGGCGATTGAAAGTGTGGGATTCATCGTAGACATGAGAGTCCCGGCGTGCGGGTCGGTTTCGATCACGATTACCGCGCCGGACGGGCATTCTCGCACCGAGATCGGTCGCAGTGAGGACATGGAAAACGCACTTCGAACCGTGGCACGGCACTGCGGTCTCGAATTCCAGGACGAAGAATAGTTCCTTTTCCACAAGGATGCTTTTTTTCGATTCGAATTGTGGCCGGTCTGCTCGCCATGGACCAATCTACCGGGTATCCGCAAGGATCGGTTTCGGATAACATCTGTCGAATGTTCGCGAGCAGGCCAACTCAACTCATGGAAGGGACTCGCCTCGCCCGGAAAATCCTTGAATCCGCCAGCGCGAAAATTCGAAGGGTTGTCGAAAAAACAGGAGTGACGCCCTGCCTGGCGACCGTCCTGGTCGGCGATGATAAGTCCTCTGCCGTTTACGTGCGCATGAAGAGCAAACGGTGCGAGGATGTGGGGATGAAATCACTTACGATCGAACTGCCCCCGGATGTTTCCACGCAAGAAACGGTCTCCGCTGTTTCTCGACTCGCCGCCGACGAAGGCGTGCATGGCATCCTGATTCAACATCCGGTCCCGCGAAGCGTCGATCGAAGAGCCGCCTTTGAGATGATCCCCCTGCAAAAGGACGTGGACGGGGCGACATCGGCGGCGATGGGTCGGTTGATTCTGGGGATGCCCGCCTATCCACCCTGCACGCCGGCAGGGATCATGCGGTTGCTGGGCGAAAATGGCGTTCCGCTGGACGGATCTCATGCGGTGGTCATCGGTCGTAGCCCCATTTTGGGCAGACCCATGGCGTCGATGCTGATCAATGCCCATGCCACGGTTACGCTTTGCCATTCGCGAACCAAGTCGCTACCCGACATCGTTCGGCGAGCGGATATCCTGATCGCCGCCGTCGGCAAACCGCGATTTGTGCAAGGCGATTGGGTTAACAAAGGGGTCGTCGTCGTCGATGCCGGATACAACGAGGGCGTTGTCGGCGACGTTGATTTCGATGCGGTGGCCAAACACGCGTCAAAAATCACGCCCGTACCGGGCGGGGTTGGACCGATGACAATCGCGACACTGATCGAACACACGGCAGAGGCGGCGATGCAGCAACTCGGTGAATGCGGATAGCCGGCGCCTCGCGGAGCACTTCGGGCCCGTGAAAGTCGGAGCGGTCTGTCACGTTCGATTAGTCGCTGCTGATTCGTCATGCCCCTACCTGTGGTGCCCTGATCTGCCATGCTAAGAGCAGCAAACCATCTCACCTGCACAATCTCGTCGTGCTTGGAACGGTTGAAGATTCTTCGCCCGCCTGCGGCGGACTCAGAATGACACAGAGAGGCGGCGAACTCGGAATGACATGGGGGCGGACTCAGGATAGCGGGACAAAACAACAATCTTTATATCGCAAGACAAGACCGCTGGTTTCGTCATGGACGCGGTTACCCCCCTATATCCCCCCTTGTAAAGGGGGGACGTGGGCTTATCACCCCTTGTAAAGCGGAGACAGCAAGAGCGGAGACAGGAAAAGGGGGACAGCGAGCCGCCGCGGACTTTAGTATGACAGCGCTACGAGCTTCGATGGCAGCTCGGAATCGCCGGTTTGTCGAATCCGGCAACCGCGTTTTCGACATTGCGGACGGCGATTCGGAACAAACCCAACGCTGTCATATTAGTCCGCGCGGACGCCGAGCTTTTCGAGTTTTGCGTTCTTTTGCCGTTCGCAAGGCGGGACAAAACTGCTGTTCGTAGGGCGAGACAAAACATCCATCGTTACACCGCAGGGCGAGACCGGCGATTTTGCCACGGCTCCCGGCGCTGATCTGTTGGGTGCTTTGCATTGACTTTTGTCGCCCTTTCCCTACCTTCCGATCTTTCGTTTTTTGTTCTTGCGAGATAGGATTGCGCGATGGCAGAAACGCACGCGTTGGACAAGTTGTACGACCCGCGGACGGTAGAGACCGAAATCTATCGCCGGTGGGAGAAATCGGGAGCCTTTACGTCACAACCCGACGGACGACCGCACGGCGAAACGTTTACGATTGTGATTCCGCCGCCGAATGTCACCGGTGCCCTGCATCTTGGTCACGCCCTCAACAATACGCTGCAGGATATTCTGGTTCGCTACCACCGGATGCGCGGATTCAACACATTGTGGCAACCGGGAACCGATCACGCGGGGATCGCGACGCAGGCTGTCGTCGAGCGGCGCATTCGCGAAAACGAGGGCAAGTCTCGACACGAATTGGGTCGCGAAGAACTCGTCAAGCGAATCTGGGAGTGGAAGGATCAATACGAGTCGCGGATTCTAAGTCAACTCAAACTGATGGGTTGCTCGTGCGACTGGAGCCGGACACGATTCACCCTCGACGAGGGTCTGGCGCTGGCCGTTCGCCACATGTTCTTCAAGCTCTTCAAAGATGGGTTGATCTTTCGCGGAAAGCGTCTTGTAAACTGGGACACGCAGTTGCAAACGGCCGTTTCAGACGATGAGGTCTACTACGAAACGGTCCAGGGACACTTCTGGCACATTGCGTACCCGGTGATTGATCCCCAACCCGGCGAACCGGATCACGTCATCATCGCCACGACCCGCCCCGAAACGATGTTGGGCGATACGGCTGTTGCGGTGCACCCCGACCCCGGTGGCTTTTTTGAAAAACAGGAAACGCGCCTCCGCGCGGAACGCGGGTCGGCGTCGGACAAAGAGGCCGGAGAAATCGATGCAAAGTTGGAATCACTCGCTGCGCGTCGCGGGTCACATCTCAAGCAACTTGAGATGCTGGCGAGGATGGCAAGCGATGGTCGGATGTTGCTGTTGCCGTTGGTTGATCGACGCATTCCTTTGATCCGCGACGAATGGGCGGACCCGACCAAGGGAAGCGGTTGTGTAAAGATCACCCCGGCGCATGACCCCAATGATTACGAAGTCGGGCTGCGTCATAACCTGCCCATGATCAACGTGCTGACACCCGATGGTAAGATCGCGCCGATTGTCGAACCCGATCCCACCAGCGCCCCGACAAAACCCGATCGTGTTGAAAATATACACGGCGAACGCTACGCCGGGCTTTCGTTTACGCACGAAGGTCGAGAAAAAATCGTGTCGGACCTCGATGCGCAGAGATTGCTGCGAGAGGTCGAAGACCACGAGCACGAACTGGGACACAGCGATCGAAGCAAGCACCCGATTGAACCGTATCTTTCGGATCAATGGTTTGTGAAGACGGCGGACGTTGGCGGTCCATGGACTTCAGTCCACGAGAAAACAGATCAAATCGAGCCGCGGACTGAAGTCGGCTCGCAGGGGGTACGACTTGCCGACGGCAAGATCGTTGCTGGTCTTGCGCAGGCGGCGATGGACGCAGTGAACGATGGGCGCGTTAAAGTTTTTCCGCCTCGATACGCAAAAAGTTATCTCGACTGGCTGGGAGAAAAACGCGATTGGTGCATTTCGCGGCAACTCTGGTGGGGACATCGGATCAATACCTGGTCGTTCACGTTGAGTGACGACGGTGCCGCATCCCTGCTCGACGGTGAACGGCTTTCAGAGCGAGAGCAAACCGCGCTCGATTGCTGGAAGTCGCTACCGTTAGACCCTTCGCTTGCCAATCGCGTGTCGATCAGCACTTCGGAGCTATCGGCACGATGGTTCCTTGATAGGAGCGACGCAGTCAAAACGATCCAAGAGAACGGCGCGCGGGATACCGGCAAGGAGCTTATTGTCAATATTCTTCATCCTTCGCAAGAGCATGAACTTGTCGCACGCCTCGAAGAAAACGGATTTGATAGAAGCGAGGATGTTCTCGACACGTGGTTCAGCAGCGGGTTGTGGCCTTTCAGTACACTTGGATGGCCTGAACAGACTCCGCATCTCAAGCAGTATTATCCGGGCAGCGTGCTATGCACCTCGCGGGACATCATCACTAACTGGGTGGCGCGAATGGTGATGTTCGGTCTGTACGCGATGGGCGAGGTGCCCTTCGATCACGTCTATATCCACCCGAAGATTCTCGACGGGCGTGGCGAGACGATGAGCAAATCGAAAGGCAACGGCGTGGACCCGGTAGACGTGATTCATACACACGGAGCCGACGCGCTGCGCTACACGATGGCTGACATGACCACTGAAACGCAGGACATTCGCATGCCGGTGGAATATATCTGCCCGCATTGCGGATCTCTTGTGGATCAGCAGGCGGCGATCAAAGCGGAGCAGCAGGCACGCAAATCACGAGGAGAGAAGCTAACGCGCAAGCTGCAACCGGCGGATTGTCACCGAGTGAAATGTACGAACAAGCAGTGCGCGAAAGAGTTTGGCACGCAATGGGCGGATGACAAAACGAAAAAAGAGCTGGCCATCGCGCGGGAGACATCGGACAAGTTCGACCTTGGGCGAAACTTTTGCAACAAGCTTTGGAACGCAGCCCGGTTTGCCTTAATGCATCTCGAGGGCGTAACGTGCGACGCGCTCGACGTGCGCGCCCTGCCTCCAGAGGATCGCTGGATTCTCGCAAGGCTTTCGCAGACGATTCGCAATTATCACCAACATATAGCCCACTATCGCTTCGCGGCATCGGTACGGGATCTGCGCGATTTCTTTTGGGAATGTCTCTGCGATTGGTATATTGAGTTGACCAAACCGCGCATGACAAGCGAGCCGCGGACTTCAGTCCGCGCAGCTTCCCCCGCGTCGGGGACCGCACACACGTCCGATCCCGCAAAGCAAATCCTGGCGTTTTGTTTGGATCAGGTGCTTCGATTATGGCACCCGACAATCCCGTTTATTACCGAACGGTTGTGGCAACACCTTAATGCCGTCGCGCCGATTCGTGGATTGCCGGGGATTGCGAATTTGTCGACAGACACGGAGTTGATCGTCGCAGTGTTCCCGCCGCTGGAAGGGTATCCGACGTTGAACGACGACGCGATCATCGCAACATTTGCCGATTTGCAGGACGCAACGCGCGGCGTGCGTGAGCTGCGAAGTCAATGCGATGTGTCGCCCAAGGATCGACCGTCCGTGACGGTTATCGTTTCCGCTGACAATGTGCAGCGGTTCGAGAAACACGCACACATTCTCAAGCACATGGCGGGGATCGGAAAACTCACTGTTGCCACGAACGCGCGCCGCCCCAAAAACGCCGGAAGCGCAACAATCAAGGATCTTCACATCTACGTTCACGACATCAGCGACGACGACGCGGAGCGGAAACGCGCCCAAAAGAACCTGCAAGGTATCGAAAAGCAAATCAAGGGAAAGCAGTCAAAGCTAAGCAATGAGAAGTTCGTTGCCAACGCCAAGCCCGAGGTCGTGGAGCTTGAGCGAACGCGACTTGCCGAGTTGACCGCAGAGCGAGACTCCCTGACGGCTCGCTTGGAAGAATTGGCTGGCTAACACGATCGAATCCCATCAAAGCGCCCTGTATTTCTTCCATCTGCGCGCCTGCAATTGTTTCGGAACGTCCATCATGACGGATCGGGCATGTATTGTCGTCAATGCAAATATGACCTGCGCGGACAAACGGTTCCCCGCTGTCCGGAATGCGGCCGGGCGTTTATCCCGGGCGATACCACGACGTACTTCGAAGCAACCCCGACGTGGCGGTCGAGGCTGTTACCACGACTGCGGTGGTTGTCGCCTCTTGTTCCAACAGCGCTGTTGCTAGTATGCTACTCGATTCTTTTACCGGGCTTGTCTTTTGGCGGCGAGCTGTTGGTCGGTATTGTCGCTGGTAAGAATCTCAATGCGATCGTTAAAGCATTGAAAAGTGAGGCGCATGGGGGTGGCGAGATTTTGATCATGTCACCTCTGCATCTGCAAGACCGCGTTTCAGCGAGTTTGAGCCCCTTCTCGCAATCTTCGGAATTGCGAAAACGCCTTCGTCTGGAGTTTCGGATGGGGTTTCGGATCAAACGTGACGCTTGGCTGTATTCCGCGGTGTTTTTCGTTTACTTTCTGATCGTGGCCGTACTCGTACGCGGCGCGTATCGCCGCTGGCCTGCAAGGCTTGCCGTCGTCGCGCTGGTGGCTTTTACAAGCACGTTTGGCCAAGAGCTTGCCTCGTGGTGGATTCCCGGTGATTATTCGTACCTCTCGGATTATGAGTTTGTCGCCGGGCGCGATGGGTCGAGTCAACAAGGCGGGGAACCGGCCATCATTGCGTACGCGGTCTCGCCTCACAGGTATCTGCGGTTCAGGTCGCTTTCCCGTTGGATTCGTAGTCCATGATCTTTTTGACGCGGCGGTCGTGACGACCGCCCTCGTATTCTGTACGCATCCACACATCGACCATCCGGCGCAGAAGCTCCTGACCAAGCAAGTCCGCCGGGAGACAAAGAACGTTGGCGTTGTTGTGACGGCGCGACATCTCAGCCGTCAGCTCGTCGTGACAAAGCGCCGCACGAATCCCCCTGACCTTGTTGGCAGCCATCGACATCCCGATCCCCGATCCGCACAAGAGGATTCCGCGATCAGCCTCCCCCGCCGCGACGGAACCAGCCCCTCGTAACGCAAAGTCAGGATAATCGGCACTATCGGTGGAGTCGCATCCAACATCCAAAACGCTGTGACCCAAGCTCTCAAGAAACGCCTTCAGTTCCTCCTTGGCGGTAAATCCCCTGTGGTCACTCCCTAAGGCTACTTTCATACGCTCACCTCCCGCAAGCGGTCTGCCAATCCACGCTCAAGCTGCGAGGCACATCGCTCGTAATCTTCTTCGCTGCCACCGATCGGATCGCTGACATCCCTGTCACCCAAAAGCAACGAAACGCGATTCGCCACATCCGGGGCAAGCCGCACGATAGCAGCGCGGTGCCCTTCTGTCATGGCGAAAATATGGTCGGCATTTCGCAACTTTGCGGCAGAAAGCGAAACGGACTCGTGATCCGCGATATCGATCCCACGTTTTTTCATGGCGGTTATGGCATGCTGGGAGGCACGCCCCCATCCCCCAGAGGTTCCGGCAGACTCGATAAGCACTCCCCTCTTTTCCAACTCTGACATTTCACAGCCCATGCGTTCGGCGAGAACCTTCCTCGTGAGTCCCGCAGCCATCGGACTTCGACACGTATTGCCGGTACAAACAAAGAGAATGCGAACCGTAGCCATGTCTTCCAACATCCGCGCATCATACACGCCCGACCGGACAAGCTCGAAAACCTCGCCTTCAACACGTACGATGGTTGAAGGTTTGGCATACTGCGTGCGACCGGCGTCGATAAGCAAGTCAAACTCGCCGGCGAAGTTTTTCGCTACCTCTTGACCAGAATGTGGAGGCGCTTCGCCGGCGTGGTTGGCACTCGCCGCAACCACCGGACCACCAGCCATGCGCAGAATATCGCGCGCGACCGTGTTCGACGGACAACGCAACCCGACGGTGTTCTTATAGAAGATCGCCCCAGATGCACCCGCACCCATCCCGCGCGCAATCGGCGTCGCAGCAGGGTCTGAAACGGCTACGATCAAGGTGAGCGGTCCGGGCCACCCCTTTCGCATGAGGCGAAATGCGATCCCCGGAGGTTGCGGCGCGAACTCCCTGGCCGACATCGGGTCGGCAAGATGAACCGTGAACGCCTTGTCGACTTCGCGGGACTTGACTTTGCGAAGTCGCTCAACCGCAGATGGGATATCGGCTCGCGCTGCAACCCCGTAAACGGTTTCAGTCGGAAACACAACGAGTCCCCCACCGCCAAGAATTTCTGCCGCGCGCGCAACGACGTCGACTGTGGGGTCGCCGCGCTTGATCTTGATCGTCGAATCTGTCACGCCGAATCCTTTGAGAACTTTACGGTAGGCCGCTACGTCGGTGTGTCAAGAAGAAAGCCGGTACGTTCTCTGTGCTGCATGGGAAACCTTTGGCAAACCTTCATCGTCCTCTCGCAGGGTAGGGCGCATACCGCGCCGCGGAGATCGTTGGCACCTATGCCCCGATCATTTTCTTACAGCCACAACAGGTTCAATTGAAGGTCGTTCCTGGATTCGATTCGGCACGCCGTCCGCCCTTCGCACTACCGCATCCTGGCTTCCATTAAGAACCTATTTCCAAGAGGGTGCGGCACCGGCATCTTGCCGGTTAAAACAGCGGGGGGAAACCGGTGCCACGGTTTTTCAACAAACTCCGAACCTTCGGAACATTATTTTTTCCTTGACATTGGGCATAGGGGGTGGCTACGCTGATAGCGCGCGCAGCGGACGTCTGGCCGTTCGTTTTGGATATATCTCCGGTTTTCATCACCGGTTTCCAGTGGTTTCGACTCTTGCCCCGATGACCCCGGCCCATGAAAAAGCAAGCCGGACGCCTCGGAATTATGGTCAGAATCTCGTAACGACTGGTACATAAAACGGGGGCAGGCCAGGGCCACTTTTGGTAAGATTGGAATCGCTACGGCGGATTCTGTTCTTGTGTAGTGGTTCGTTAGCTTCTCAATTCCCGTGAAACGTAAGAATCCGCGCGGACAACAAGTCCGCGGCTGGCCGCACAATAACTGAAATGGTTCTAAGAGCGTGGTTAAAAAGGGCACTTCACGCATAGCTGAGACGGCGGGTTATGAATGAAACGGCATGTTGATGCATCATTGGACTCCCTCTCACGAGGTGACTCGATTCTCTACCTATCGCGCACACCTACTGCGGTCCCCTTGGGGCTTTATCCTCTTTTCGTTTCCGAAGAATGTTCTCGGCAGCCCGATCCAGAAAACGATCTTCCATTTGCGAGAGGGATGATGCAGCTTGTTGTCGGAGTTGTTCGTCCGGGTCGTTTGCGGCCATGTTCTTCAGAGCCGCCTTTAGCCGTGGGTGTATCTCGTATTCTTCACGAGAGCGAATCACAACCCAGTCTTCTCCGAACGACCAGACTAACGACTGCAATGCAGCTTTTCGGACATTCTCAAAAGGGCTGGTACATGAATCCGGGGCAGGTCACGTGCAGGCAGGTCGCTCAGCATGACAAGTTGCACTTTATTTGCGTTCGATCGCCTCAGAAAGCGCTTGAAGCTACGGGCGAGCGCGCGTTACAATGATCCCGCGTTTCGCGTC
>Ga0114931_10000973_pt1 | contig 36151 bp, 34 predicted proteins | sample 2SBtaG_FD_89579 | JGI IMG/M metagenome (GOLD analysis project Ga0114931, IMG submission 89579) | Deep subsurface microbial communities from Kolumbo volcano to uncover new lineages of life (NeLLi) - 2SBTROV14_V59a metaG | ecosystem: Environmental > Aquatic > Marine > Volcanic | place: Kolumbo... | reverse complement strand
TGCAGGAGTCTTGTAGTTGAGCGAGAGAACGGGTGTAAAATTGGAGTTCTGGATATGCGCGTATCGGGGCTTAGTCTGCTTCGGTTCTTCTTTAATTTCGGGCTTATAATGCCCCCGTTTCCAGTTGCCGAAGTATTTTTCTGCCAGTGCTTTGACTTCCTTGGGTTTGGCATCACCTACTACCAGAAGGGTCGTGTATTCAGGTCTATAGAATCGGTCATAAAAGAGCTTGGAATATTCATATTGATTCGGCATGTCCACGATATCTTCATAAAATCCCATCGTGGTGTGCTTATACGTATGCTCTTTGAAGGCCGAATCGCTCAGGAGTTCGTTGATTTGCCGGAACTGGTTGGCAAAGTTCTTTGTGTATTCGCCCTTTACGGCACCGGCTTCCACTTTAAAATCCGCCTCGCTGTAGTTGAGGTGCTGAAAGCGGTCCGCTTCGATTTCAAACATTTTGTTCAGCATGGCGGCATTTCCCGTCATATGATACACGGTTCTGTCGAGCCAGGTATTGGCATTGGCCGATGCACCTATTTGCTTTAGCACCTTGCCATACTCTTCCGGAGGATATTTGTCGGTGCCGCGAAACATCATATGCTCGAAAAAGTGGGCAAATCCTGTTTTCCCGGGTTCCACCTCATTGCGAGAGCCCACCCGCACAATGATGTAAAAAGAAACCAGTCCCGGGCTTTCATAGGGCACTGTGACCAGTTGGAGGCCATTATCAAGAGAATCGCTTATGATATCATAGGGGAATATGCCCTGGCTGCTCTCTCTGGGCTCGGACTTCTTGCAGGAGGCAAGAAATAAAATGCCGACAAAGAGGAAGATACTTGCTTTCTTCATTTCTGGATGAACTTTATTTTATATCAAAATTAATGCATAGCAAGGGTAGAAAGCCCTTTGCTAACAATTCTTAAGTTTTTGGAAACATTTAGCAATTTTACCAACACCTGCTACTGGCTTGTTTTGGATGATAAATTCGATTATAAGAAATTTTAAATCGCTTAATGCTAAGGGAGGAACTGCAAATTACGGATTATTTGCCATACTTTGGAGCTCATTCCTTAACGTGCGACCTTTCCTTCTCAGCAGCAGTACTCATAGAAGATTCAAGGGTGTCTATTTATTAAGCCATACATGTTACTTTCGCCTTAAGCGCGATTTAAACTCAGTATCTAAATCCTGACAAGTTCATGTCCTTCGTTAAAATTGAAATAATTATATTTATTTTCATACGTTATTAAACCATTCAGAAAAACTTATTGTCCAACTCTGACTCATGAAATATTTATCCCTGCTTGTATTGATCCCAATTCTCTTTTATTCCTGCAAAAAGGAGATTACACAGGAAATTCATAAAAATATTGTTGTAGAAGGTAATCAGGTGCCTGATTATTCAGGTGTATCTACCCTTCAGGTAGAAAACTATATCAACAAACTATACATCGATCTCATTGGTGAAGAGCCTACAGAGCAGGAGCTGGACCAAAAGGTTGCATTGCTTAAGAACAATAATCTCGCATTGGAAAGTAGAGAAATAATAATTGATGAATTACTGGCCAGTGACAAGTACTATAAGCAACTCTTTCGCCAAACTTCGGCAGTTTATCTCAATGGTATATTAAAAGAGGAAATCAGCAATCAGATTGTAAGTTTCGCCTATATCCGCACACAGTTGCTGATCAATGGAGACACCCTTTCGGCCTTTATCTTTGATTATGAAATTGGACTTTTGACAGAGCTATTCAAGGCAGATCAGGATCTGAAAGACGGAGTAATAACTAGAAATGATTTTTATGGCCGTTTTTGTCTAAATTATTTCTTTGATCAGATCAACATGGGCAGTGAGAACTTCGTAAAAGCCACCTTTGAGAATATGCTTGGCCGTTTTCCGACCGAATCGGAGCTCAGTAACGGTGAGAATATGGCTAATGGAATTGGGGGACAGCTTTTGCTACATTCCGGAAATAGCAAACCCGATCTGGTGCAGATTGTGAGCAACTCGCAGGAGTTTTACAATCATTGGGTAGATTTCAACTATAGTGCGCTGCTGGGTAGAAGCAGCACAAGTGAAGAACTCGAGGCTGCCTTTATTTTACTTGCCAATGATGATTTTTCCGGGGTTTTAATCAATATCCTAAAAAGTGATGAATATGCAGGTTTCTAAATATTTCTTCTTCTTGCTTCCAATAGTGCTACTCTTTGCCACATCTTGCAAAAAGACCATTATAGAAGAAACGGTTTATGATGAGGTTATTTACCAGTTGGACACCCTGCCGGTCTATAGCTCCAATCTGGAGAAGGACCGCGAAAAGTCGGATATTCAGTTTATCTCCATCCTTTATGCAGACCTCTTTGGCAAGGCAATAGCCGGAAATATTACCGGAGAGCTGTCCGAGCTAAAATTGTCGTTTGGAGATAAGGTAACGTTGAATCAAATGATCGTCAGTGCGTTCATCAACGATCCCGATATTAAAATTCCAGACAATCAGCAAATGAGAGATGACCCTGAAAAGTTTGTTACGGATATCTACCGTAAATTTTATTTGCGCAACCCGACAGCATATGAAAAATATTATCTGGTAAAGCTCATTAATGAAGACCCTGAGCTTACAGTAGAGCATTTTTATACGGCCTTTGCATTATCTAACGAATACAGTTTTTATTGATGAACAGAAGAAAATTCATAAAAAAGGCGAGCCTGTTGACTGCAGGAACGCTGGCAGCTCCCTATATCTTGCCTTCGGGAAGACTCTTTGCGGCTACGGGATCCAGGAAAGTGAACCATGTGATCTTTGTGCTCTTTGCCGGGGGAATTCGAAATCAGGAATCGGTTAAGAAACAATACCTCGCCAATCAAGGGCTGCCCACCGAAGGCAACGTCATGCCGAATATACTGAGCGGAGCAGAACCCGGAGCCAACCTGGTCTATCAGCCATGGAACCCAGTGCTGAGCAATCCCTTGCAGAAATCCGCTACGCTCTTTCCGGAAATGAGATACAAGCAAGGTCCGACTGGTCACTACAATGGGCATACTGTAGCTATGACCGGCAATTATACAGAGACAGGACTCAACCTCAACATAAAACCCGAATATCCTACAGTTTTTGAATACTACCGCAAGCATAGTGATCCGGCTCGCAGCGCACTCAACGCCTGGTGGATGAGTGAGGGCCTGGGGCCCTATCCTTCACTAAACTATAGCCGCCACCCCGATTACGGTTCTCTTTATGGTGCCAACTACATGCGTCCTGCCACTACCATCGGCAATCTCGGTCAGGAATACCTTTCCACGGCCAAAGACTACCAACCGGACGATGTCTCACGTATTAATATGTTGCGCAACTTTCTGGATAGCAATTTCGCTAATCAATCGGGACCGGTATCGGGCATTGCCAACAATGATGAAGACCGTGAACGTATCCGTTCATTTGTAAAAGGTCTGCTCAGCGGAAGCAATCCCATCGAGTGGCCAACTCCTACGGGGAGTGCTCAAGGGCTGACAGGCGACCTGATAAATATCGGAGCTGCCTGGAAGGTTATGGAAGAATTCCAGCCCGAGCTGATGGTGATCAATACTTTCAATCTGGATGTCTGCCACAGCAATTTCAGCCAGTATATTAATTTTCTTCACAGAGCCGACCATGGAGTCGGATGGCTGTGGAACAAAATTCAGGGGCCGGAAGGCGCTGCACTCGGTCTGAAAGACGACACAGTGATGATTTTGATGCCTGAACATGGAAGAAACCTGGATCCCAACAATGTGAGTGATAACAATGGCCTGAGTGCTTATGATCACACCAGCGATGCCAATTCGAGGCAAATATTCAGTCTTATTGCAGGCCCTCCGTCTGTTATCCGTCAGAATGAGGTGATCGGTGCGGGGAGTGTGCCGGTAGGAGAGTCAATTGATATTATTCCAACCATAGCTGAGCTGCTTGGATTCCGTGATCAGATACCTTCGGGCATGTTGCCCGGCCGTGTCTTACACGAAGCAATGGTCTAAAAGCAACAAATAAAATGAAGAAATTACAAGTCCTTATATTGATTCTGAGTCTTAGCTTTCTTGCACTGCAAATGGCATGTAAAGAACAGGTCATTCAGGCAGACCTGCCTGATCTGCCTGATAATCCGTATGATACCATCCGCTATAACAATGATGGCAGCCTAATTGTCAACGTTGACACCCAGGGATTTTTAGGGTTACACAGCTATGTCTTAAAAACAAAATGCGGACAACCTGCCTGCCATGACGGAGCATTCGAGCCGGACTTTAGAACACCTTTGAGCTCATACAGTACCACTGTGTATCATCCTGTACTAAAGCAGTATAATCACGGACAGTTTGAATATCGTGTTATACCCTATGATACTGCCGGCAGTTGGCTTCACGAACGAATTACTACCAATGACCCTGTACTGGGTCGAATGCCATTGTATGATACCCTGGCAGAATGGCAGATTGATTTAATCAATAATTGGATTGTAAACGGAGCCAGGGATATATTCGGAAACTCACCTTCAGCGCCCAATGCAGAACCGGCACCCTTTGGTTTGGTAGCCTATTTGAATGATGTAAACGGTATGCGACTGGATACCCTCCGCAGGCAGATTACCGTGCCAATGCCTTTACCGGATAATAGTGTGATTGATATATGGTACGGCCTCTATGACGATATGACCTTGCCATCCGATTTTAAATTGGCTGAAGTGAAATTTTCATTTGAACCATTCAATTTTGACCAGGCAATTAGCAAAAATTTGATCATAGAAAAGACACCCCACATGGCGCCATCGTACATAGGTCTTGCCCCATACTATCTTCATGTCAAGATAAACAGTTCGGAATTTCAGAAAAAGAAAACCTACTATATGCGCCTTTATGTACAGGATGCGGATCATAGTTATGCCACCGAGATTCCCGAAAATGGGGTAGCACCTTACCTCTATCTCTTCTTTTCATTCAAAATAGTATAGATGAAACTCTTCCTGATAGCCCTGCTTGTTTTTATATTGGGTGTATCCTGTACCCGCAGTAAAAAGGAAATTATTGCGAATCCGGACGGGCCGTTGAGTGATACCCCCAGGGTTGAATTGAGCAAAATATCCCCCGCCTCTGTGATTGCTCGGAAGGATTCCATTGTAATTACCATTTTTTATCAGGATGGCAATGGAGATATCGGTTTCCCGGAAGCCGATTCTTTTTCCCTCTTTCTTACGGACAATCGCTTGAATCTAACGCAAGGATATTATGTAAAACCCGTAGCTCCGCTGAATGCAGATATTGCTGTGCAGGGATATCTTAAAATTGTTTTGCCCTATACGTTCATGTCTGACAGCAGTGTGGAGAGTGAAATGGGGACCTTTTCTGTTCGCCTTAAAGACAGGGCCCGATTGTGGAGCAATGTGGCCACTTCGCAGCCGATAGAGATTAGAAGCAATTAGAGTCCGCTTGTGAAAAGAAGATCGAGTTCGGTAAATTTCAAGCCGAAACGCTCGCTGATATAACGATTGCAAAGGCAGCCTTTGTAAATATACACTCCGTGACGGAAAAAAGGAGAGAGATGCATCAAGGAGTCGATACCACCCAGATCACCGGCTTTCATAAGCAGGGGAGAGAGGATATTGCTGATGGCCCGGCTGGCTGTGCCTGACACACGCGAAGGAATATTGGGGACGCAATAATGAATGACATTGTGCAAACGATAGACCGGCTTTTGATGGGTAGTAACCACGGAAGTTTCAAATACTCCTCCCTGGTCGATGCTGACATCAATAATAACGGATCCTGCTTTCATTTTCGAAACCATTTCTTCGGTGACTATGACTGGAGAGCGTCCCGAGTCGCTGTGGATAGCACCGACAGCTACATCGGCCGTGCTGATTTCATTAAAGAGGACCTCCTGATTGAGGATGGAAGTAAAAACCCGGTGGCCTATATTGTTTTGTAGGCGCATAAGTTTGTAAATATTATTGTCAAATACGCGTACATCGGCACCCAGTCCCAGGGCTGTTCTCGCAGCAAATTCACCGACCACTCCGGCACCAAGGATTACCACTTTGGCAGGGGCCACACCGGAAATCCCCCCAAGAAGAATTCCCTGTCCCCCATGTTCCTGGCTTAAATACTCGGAAGCGATAAGAATGGCCGTGTCTCCGGCTATCTCACTCATCGAACGGACAAAGGGGAAATTCCCCGAGTCGTCTTTGATATATTCAAATGCCAGCGCAATCACTTTCTTTTTGATCAGGTCTATCACTATCTCGGGCTTGAGCGTTGAAAGCTGTATGGGTGAGATTAATATGTGGCCCGGTTTCAAGAGATTTATTTCGGTATCGAAGGGAGGCTCCATCTTAAGGATGATTTGTGCCTTGTAAACCTGTTCTTTGTCATAGGCAATCACTGCACCGGCTTCCGAATAATCATGATCGCTAAAGCGGGCACCCTGACCTGCATTGCTCTCGATACTCACCTGATGACCATTGTATACAAGGGCCGCAACTCCTGTGGGCGTAAGCGGTACACGCATCTCCCCACTCTTCTCACTCTTCGGTATACCTATGTGCATGCTCGACTTTTTCTGTCCTAACATGGCCGGGGATTCGGCCGGACTCAATGTAAACTGTGAGGATATCCCTGTTATGATCGGTCTGTTTTGCTCTCCCATCATTATCTTATTGAATTGTTAGCTTTCGGCTTCCATCCGCAGAAGTTTCCAGAAGTAAATGAATGGCATCTTCGGGCAGAATGGGCTCTAAGATTTTGGGCCACTCAATAAAGCAATATCGGCCACTGTATAAATATTCCTCTATACCGATCTCTTCCGCCTCTTCGAGACTTTTTAGACGGTAGAGATCCATGTGATAAATAGGAACCCCTTCGGTATCCCGGTATTCATTAACAATGGAAAAACTGGGACTTGAGAGCGAATCGCGCGATTCCAATTGTCTGCATAATGCCTTGATCAAAGTTGTTTTTCCTGTACCCATTTCACCGTAAAATGCAAAAACTTTGGCGTTTTTGCAAGTTTTCAGAATCCGGGAGGAGGCTTCTTCCAGGTATTTTTTATCCGCAATATGGATAATGGACGCCATTTCCCTGCGAAGTTAGCTTTTCATTATCAGATTAATTGAAATATACATCTTTTAAGTAAGAGCAAAGTGGGTTAGTGTTACTGCAATCCGGGGCTTGTACATTTGAAATTATTCAGGATTTTCAACGGATGTATGAATGGCAATGGCGTCTCTGTCAAACGTAAATATTCGATAATGATGTTTGGCCAATAATGCTTTGCAAGCCTGCAGTTCTTCCAGCTTGAGGTGCTCGGTCTCAAAGGAAATCATGCCGGGTGTAAGATGCTCGAATGGGATGCCCCGGATTAATTCAAAGTCATATCCTTCGGTATCGAGCTGAAGAAGGTCAAGCCGGGGGAGCCCATGACGTTTCATCAGTGAGGGTAGACTTAGGCAGCGAACTTCTTCGGAAACAATATATTTCTCTGGATTATCGGGCAGGTGGATACCTTCTTTCTTTGCTTTGCGGGCTACATAGTTTATGTTTATCTGCTTGATCAGTGCCTCTTTACGGAAACTGGCAAGTCCTGTTGCCCAACGGGCTTGACTAACTCCAAGCTTATATAGGGTTTTTATTTCATCTTTTCCCGAAATGGCAATGTTTTCTAAAGTCACATTCGCAGCATTGCGATAAGTCCTTTTAAGCCTCCTTTGGAAAACCTCTTTTTGTGGTTCGGTGATGATGCCTTTCCAATCGTATTTTTTAATAAAACGAAAAATAGGGTCATTCATAAATCCATCGTTCCCTCCGGCCTGGATAAAATAAAAATCTTTCTTTTTTCGTGAATAGCGTTCAAATACCTCATCCATGGTGCCCGGCTTGATGTGAAAATGAACCTTGTAATAGCTTTTCAGAATAAAAGGGTCACGGCCAATCAGGAATGCTCTGACAGTTTTAAGTTGTTCTTTAATCCGGAAGAGAAAAGCCATGTAGGAGAAATTTGACCGTGAAAGTAAAGCGAAATAGTATCAAATTATGCAGACGCTTCAATTAGCGTATTAAGGTGAAATTGCCCTGTCTATAAAAATGTTTACCCCGGTTTCCAAACCCTTCGATTATATAAACGTATGTTCCAACGGGTTGCATGACTCCCCGCCACCTACCATCCCACCTCTCATTTGGGTCGCTGGTGTGAAACATAAGATCGCCCCAGCGGTTGTAGATGGAAAAGTTCTTCAATTGAAACTCATGGTACCATATCGGTCCGATAAGATCGTTGCGGCCATCGCCATTGGGTGAGAATGCACTGGCCATATATAGAAGGGTTTCGTAATAAACCTCAATGTAAACGGTGTCGTTGGCCCGGCAGCCGTCATCCGTCAATACAGTCAGAATGTAATAAATGCTGCTGTCGGGCATAATTTCGGGCGTATAAATATCCGGGTTGGAGAGCCAGCGGAGCGGACTCCATCTGGGTGCTCCGTTGCCGTAGCCATGCAATACGGCACTTTCGCCAAAAAACACTCTTTGATCTTCCCCGGCATCGGCCACAGGATGTGTATAAACCTCAAGTTGAACCGTATCGCTAAACTGACAGTGAAAGCTGTCGGTGATAGTGACTACATAGTTTGTCGAATATTCGGGGGCTACCCAAATACTGTCATTTGTGTTGTCACTGATACCGGGGTCTCCGGTCCAGTAATAAGTTACTCCGTTTCGAGCGGTTAGCAAGAGCGTATCGCCCGGGCATATTGAAGAATCTTGCGGATAAGGGGCCGGATTGCTTGGAGGGAAGACATTAATTTCTACGATCTGAGAATCAATACATCCCTGTGCTGTGTACGCAATGACAGTATAAATTGTGCTATCATTGGGAGAAAATATAGGATTAGGGATTTCGCTATTGCTGATTCCCACGGGAGGCTTCCACTCATATCGAGAGGCATTGCCAGCCGAAATTTGAATGGAAGTGTACTTACAAATGCTGGTATCGGTCTGTGATAAGGAAATTTGAGGCAGGGGATTGATGACCACACGTACTGAATCCAGACTGATACATCCATTGTCATCTATTCCGGTAACAGTAAATAGGGTAGTGGAATCAGGATAGGCCAGTGGCCTTCTGGAGTTTGGATTGTCCAACATTGTAGCAGGAGCCCAACTGTAGCTGCTGACTCCATCGGCCTCAATAAATGTTCTTGATAAAGCGCATATGGTGGTATCCCTGCGTGCCATCACTTGGGTAATGTGGAAATAAATCACTGCCACACTGTCCACACCTTTGCATCCGTTGCTGCCTGTAGATTCTACATAATAATATCTACTTGAGTCCGGATGGGCTAGTGGGTTGGCAATTCTACGATCTGTCAAACCTTCGGGAGGGTACCAGTAATAGTTGCTTCCACCGCTGGCCAGCAAACGAGCCGAATCGTAGTAACAAATGAATTGATCCATGCCTGCATCGACATTGGGGGCCGGAAGTACTGTAATAAATACACTATCTGAGTTTCGGCACCCATGAATATCACTCACCTCCACATTGTATGAGGTAGATTGAACGGCTTTCAATTCGGGGCTGGGGCAATAACTGCACGACAAACCGAGAGAGGGTGTCCAGTGGTATTGAATGCCACCGCTGGCCTGGAGTTGGATTCGTTCGTTCTCACAAATGCTTTGTGGGGCTCCCGCTTCTGCTGTCGGAAGGGGAAGCACTTCGATGTGTTTGATTCCTGTGTTTGTACAACCCCTGGCATCCGTTCCATGAATTGTATATGTGATGGACTGTAAGGGGCTGGCTCGTGGATTGGCGATATTCGGATTGTTTAACCCTGTGCCTGGGCTCCATACAAATTGTACGGCACCTTTGACTGTTAGCGTTATGCTATCGCCATAGCAAAGACTGTCTTCAGAGCCGGCATCAATAATGGGAAGAGGATGAACAACAATGGGAATCATTTTCATCGCTTCACAGCCCTGCGTATCCTGAATGTACACTGTAAATATGACACTGCTATCGGGACTTGCCGTAGGGTTGGCAGTTGAGGCGTTATTTAAAAATCCGGCCGGCTGCCATTGATAGCTTATTCCACCCGAAGCGGAAAGGGGCAGTGATTCGCCACGGCAGATCATGGCCGAATCAGGTGATACCGTGAGATTGGGCAAAGGTATGACGTCTACCTTGACCTCATCGCTGGCCTTACAACCGTAGATATCATATCCTGTCACCGTAAAGATTCGGGTGCTGTCACCCAGCCAGAGAGGAGCCGGGCAATTGTTGCAGCTTAATCCGGAATGTGGGGCCCATTCATAATATACTCCGCCCGATGCTTTTAGAGATGCCAGAGAACTTTCGCATATCGTGGTATCGGATACAGCTTTAATTTGTGGCAGGGGTATGACGGTAATACTTTTGACAAATTGTTTGACACAGCCCGAAGGGTGCATCACGCTCAGCGTGTATGTTACATCACTCCCCGGTTGGATAATAAGACTGTCCGCTCCTGTTACCTGAATGCCCGAGCTGCTTTCCCAGCTATAGCTTCCTTCACCCCGGGCATGTAGAGTAAGACTTTCGCCCCAGCAGAGGCTGTCTTTCGTAGAAATAATTTCAGGATAGGGAATGGGCAATACATTTACGGTAAGAGAATCCATATTCCTACATAGGTTTGCATCTGTTCCGATGAGATAAATAGTCAGGCTCGAATCAGGAACGGTAAAGGTGCTAAATGAATCGGGTGCGTTAATCTGAGCCACAGGTTCCCAATGAAAAGCGGCTGCACCTGAAGCCTGAAGAAAGATGGTATCTTCCAGGCAAATATTTCCACTTTGTGATGCTGTAATTTTCACATTTGGCAGTGGATCTATCTTTAATACTACCTGGTCGCTAGCACTGCATCCGAAGGAGTCCGTGAAGGTCAAGGTATATTGGGTTGTAGTGGGGGGCGATGCCTGAATTACAGGACTCAGGGTGTCGCTAAGACCGAGAGAAGGTGCCCAATGATAACTACCTCCCCGGTTGGCTGTGGCTGAAAATGTAATGCTGTCACCAAAACAGCTGCGTTGATCTGGTCCGGCATAGACCATCGGCAGGTTGTGTACAGTAATGATCAGGCTATCCGTTATGGAGCAAATTCCTTCATTTGTTACGGTCACAAAGTATTTAGTGGTTTTTAGTGGTACCGTATAAGGATTTCGTAGCACAGTTTGCGCAAGTGCGCTATCTGGAGCCCATTTATAACTCTGATTTTGCAGATTGCTATCGCTCAGTTGAAGTTGAAGTACCGTTCCGAGGCAGACATCCATATCGGGGCCTGCATCCGCCCAGGGGTAGGGTACTACCGTCACTTTTATATTGTCAAAATCGCTGCAAACTCCGATCGTACTTTCTACACGGTAAGTATGTGTACGGCTGGGTACCACCGTAATGCTATCAAAGTTCTGGGCTACAATATCTGGATCGCTTTCCCAAAAATAATTGTTGGCATCTTTGGCCCATAAGTAGATGGTATCGCCCATGCAGACCGTGGTATCCGGCTTGGATTCGATTTGAATGGAGTCGTAAATCATAATGGTGGCGGAGTCCAGAGGCTGACCGGTGCACGGATTAATTATGTAAATGATCAGGTCTTCCATGAATTCGGGAATGGTATCGAGAAAAGGTGTAATGGGGAAAGTGACCGTACTAAAGCCATTTTGAAAATAAATAGAGTCGGGGAGATGGCTGTAGTCAACGCCCCGCGTAGCACTGCCACCATACGCCAGACGAACAAGTTGAAGCCCTATACTGCTGCTGCGAGTAAGGGTCATATATCCGGGCAGGCAGCCTTCAACCAAATCAGGGTAAGCGTTGCTGTTGCTTGCCACCTCTACCTGCGTGCTGTTGCTTGTTAGGGATCCGGATTTTAGAAATACTCCGGAATCATAAAATCGGTCCTGGGCATCGGCTATTTTCAATGCCAAATGATAATTATTGCAGGGGATGACACTGAGCCGGGCATTCATTACCACGGTTTGCCCGTCATATTGCAATGTCGAACTGCCTGCATTAGACTGGTAATATTTGGAATAGGCGAGAGAGGTACATCCGCCCGGGGTTCCATTGCTGCCCGGGGTTCCGTTGTTCACGGAATTGATAGTTACGGCCAGATTGCTATTTGGAATCAAGGCCACATTCTTCTTATTGTAGTTGCCTCCAAGGGGATTTGGACCGGTAACAAAGAAGGCAAATACATCATTGAATTGTGAACAGACATACTCATCATATTCCTCGGAGCCAAAAACATAGTCAAACTTCAATGTATCGCCAAAAGGTTGAACGTCAAATTCAAGAATACATGCATCGAGGGTAACGTAGGGGCTTATTAATGCATTCAGGTCAGGATCACCAGGCGAACCGGTTTGTGTGGAGTAGCCCTGGCTATTATTAGGACCTACTGCACCATAGATGGTCCTTGAACCCAGGAATATACCGGAGTCAATGTCCAGAGGTGTATTGATGCTCTGAAAAAAGCCCGAAGCATTGGCCCCGCAGTTTAATACAGCATTGCTTACTACTACACCTGGCCCCACCAACTCCTGCGCCAATGCTGCAGCATCTGTGCTGGCGGTGACCTGCAATTGCGCATTTCCAACGCGTGAAATAAGCATAAGGGCCAAGACAAATACAATCGTTATTTGTCTGGTTCTCATTTTCTAAAGTTACTGATATAACAATATTTATTTCCTGTTTTATTGTTTCATCTTTTAGTAATCAACTTAAATGAATTAATAAATAAAATCAGAAATTTGACGACAAGCAGGAAATATTTGCAGCTCAACATGATTAGCCGGGCCAGTCATTCGGGCGGGTTCGCCAGGCTCTAAGACTCTCAATTTCAGAATTATTGATCATTTTATTCTCAATTGCCACTTCAATTAAAGTCATATAATCAGATAAGGCATAATATTTTAAACCATATGATTTGATAGTATTTTCTGCTACCGGAATACCGTAACTGAAATTTGAAAGCAGACCGATTACTTTGTATCCCTGTTCCTGCAGTGAATCCACAGCTGTCAGGCTGCTTTTACCTGTTGATATCAAGTCTTCAATGACGGCCACTTTGCTTCCGGGCTTGATATCGCCTTCTATTAGATTTCTTAAACCATGATCTTTGGGTTTGGAGCGAACATAGCAAAGAGGCAGTTGGAGCCGATCAGCAAGTATACTGGCCTGCGGAATGCCGGCTGTGGCTACCCCTGCAATGGCTTCCGTTTCGGGCAACAAGTCTCGGATTAGGCGCATCAACCCATCGCTGATTTTATTTCTGATCTCCGGATAGGAAAGAGTTTTTCGATTGTCACAATAAATTGGTGATTTTATGCCGGATGTCCAGATAAATGCTTCATTTGGTTGTAGCTTTATAGCTTTAATGCGGAGCAGATCGTTGGCCAGTTCACGGGCAAGACGGGTATCAAAAACCATGGCGAGAATGATTAAGATTTATTTTAACAGAGTAAGTGCAATATTAGCCAATGAGGAGGAAAGTCTGCGCCTTTTTGAGCGCTATTCTGGGCATAACCCCGTTTTGATACAAGTAAATGAGCACTTTAGTCCGAATAAGTTTTTTAGGGATTTTTGCAGAAAGAAGAATGTGATAGCCATTCTTCAATATCGTCACCCGAAGGAGCTTTTAAAACGTTTTATGAAGGACTTTCGACTGGTTGAAGCGGCAGGCGGAGTGGTTTTCAATGAGGATGGCGAAGTGTTGATGATTTACAGGCGGGGGAACTGGGATTTCCCAAAAGGGAAAATTGACCCGGGTGAAAGTCCACGGCAGGCGGCCCTGAGAGAAATAAAAGAGGAAACCGGATTGAAGCATCTGAAATTAAAAGGAAAACAGGAGTTCCCGGATTTAGAACAGGAGGGAACCCTGCATCTTTACAAGGAAAATGGGGAATATCTCATGAAACTGACCCATTGGTTTGAGGTCGAAGGAAGCAAAAAAGATCCCTTAAAACCCGAAGAACGTGAAGGTATTGAAAAGGTGAAATGGATTGATCCGGCCTTTTTTCCGGCTTATTTGGAACACAGCTATCTCTCTATCCGCGACCTTGCATTTCGCTATTGTTGAACGATTGGCGTGCTCATTATTTTTGTAGCGACTTTTCCATGCAGAAATGGCGTGGCATCTCCCTGGTTCATAAGGATTTCACGCACTATCGTAGAACTTATGTGACTATATTTTGGCTCACTGACGAGGAAAATCGTATCGATGCCTTCTTCCAATGAGCGATTGAGCTGGGCAATCGTTTTCTCGTATTCAAAATCAAGTGTACTCCTTAGTCCCCTTACCAGAAAAGGGGCTCCGCATTGCCTGCAAAAGTCAATGGTAAGCCCGGTATATGATTTGACTTCCACATTTTCTTCAAATTGATAGATGTCTTGAAGCCAGTCCATCCGCTTTTCAAGCGTGAAAAGACTTTTTTTTCGGGAATTTTCTCCAATGGCCAATATCAGACGGTCAAATAAAGGCAGCGCCCGATTGATAATATCTACATGGCCGAGTGTGACAGGGTCAAATGACCCTGGAAAGACAGCTGTACGCATGGATAAGGTGTTTCATCGAATTTAATCAATTGCCCGATATCTCTTCTTCACATTCCTCCCTATTGATAAAAATACTGAAATTGGTCTGTCCATAGTTTCTTCTTGCGCGACAGCGCTCATCTGCATCAAAATTATGAGAAGGGGAATGTTCGAGCACAAACCATCCGCCCGGCTTCAAGAGTTGATATTCGAATATAAGGTCGGGAAGCTGATTTAGACGTTTGAGTGGATACGGGGGGCCTGCAAAGATGAGGTCGTAGCGAGATTCGCTATGCTCGATAAAATGAAAAACATCTTCTCTGTAGACCTTGATAGGAAGTTCCAGTTCTTCTGCCATCCTTCGAATAAACTGCACATTTGGGGCGTAAATCTCTACACTGGTGATATCGGGGCAAGCGCGTGACCCCATCTCGTAGCTAATACTCCCCGTTCCGCTAAAGAGGTCCAGAAAGTGTAGCTTCTCGAGGTCGAGATTATTGCTAAGGATATTGAAGAGGCCTTCCTTGGCTATGTCGGTGGTAGGTCGTGCCGGGTTTTTTCTTGGTGGGTGGAAATGCCTCCCTTTGTGTATGCCACTGATGATTCTCATGAGAAAACACTTAGGAGATTTACAAAACGGTGCATGGCCAGGCCTTCATAAGTTTCATCATCCGTATGCAACGAAAGGGGCAGCCGGGCAAACTGAAGTAATGCAATATATTTGTAAAGAAGCGGATATACCGAAGAGTCCTGAAGGATATCTCCTGAAAGGATGAGTGGTATTTCCTCGCGATCAAGTTCCCATTGCTCGTATAAGAGCAGGATGTAATATACGAGATCTTCTTTGGAATGGAATTCAAAAGAATTGTGGTAATGGAGTTGCCCATTTTTGATAAGGGTAATCTCTACGAAGGGATGGTGAAGGTGTGCATAAATTTTTGACTTACCTGTGGCGGAGTTGAGTTTGAAATAATGATCAAGCAAAGCGGCAGAACTGTGCCTTATCTCTACAGAATCAAAAGTACTTTTTATTTCTTTTAGCAACTGGGAAGGGAGATGGTAGATGGCCTTTACTTTTGATTGTATCAGGGTTTCACTCAAGGCCCCGGGATAGGGCAGTCCGAAGAGAAATTCCAGGAATTCGGTATCCTTATCTTTGGATTTGAGGTTTTCGGGGCGCAATGTGAAAGCCGGCGACCACACGAGAACAGTCACCTTATGATACTTCGCCAGCAGTTCTTCCTCTTCTCTAAGCAGTTTTCTTATGTTCTCCGCCAGATCGTCTTGGGCATCTATATCTTGCCTGAAAAGAAGAAGCAATGCATGGCTATTCTTGTCTTGGATAGCATACTGAATAGAGGCATTTGAAATCAATAGTGAGAGCTCATAATCTTTGCTGTACGCTTTATTGTAAGGCGCAGCAATTCGCTTGGTCGGTGTGGCAAGTGATGATGTGATGGCAGCAATATTTAAGGTGAACGAAACTACTCCTCACCCGGCTCAAATTCCTGTATATCGGTAGTGGCTTCTTCGAGTGAACCTAGCTTAATGCCTCCCTCCGGTTCAAAATACCTTTCATCCAGCCCAACTAAAATGCTTTTATTATAGGCAACCACCTTATACACAGGCACCTGCACACGTCCGAGGCCTACCGTCAATATCTTCTTTTCGAGTATAAAAGTATCGCCCCGGCCGTAGGGAATGTATTTCAGAGAATCGAGAGAGGTTCGAATGTGAAGTTGGGCAATGGCCGGCACGTATGTAGTATCTTCCACTTTATAAGAAAGAATTTCATCCCCGCCCTGTTGTCGCAATTGCTCGTTGTATGTCTTGACTCGCTGAGCAAGTTCATTAAAAAGGTCTTCTCCTTTAAGATCCTTTGGAATATCAAAAAATTTAATAGCCTTTTTAACTCCAAGCACTACCACGGTATCGGCCGTGGCTCCGATACTTCGAATTTCCATGATGCTGTCGTGAACTAAAACTTTCGACAGGGAATCCCATGATCCTGCAAAGGTTCCGGTTACATCCTTGAATTTATTCTGGGCCTTAACAATTTCATCCATCCGTGATCGAACGGCTTTGTAGCGTTGATTTTTTGCTTTTTCAAATTTCCAGGGCGAGAAAATTTCATCGTATAAACGATAGCCGAGAAAAATAATCAGCAGTGTCAAAAGGATCTTCAGCGAAAAGACAACTATTTTATTCATCGTGATTTAATCAATTGTGAATGGGCAATAATAACATTTTTATCGCTAATTGTAGGACTCAGATTTAAATTTAGCACTTCAATTTTATAGAGTTCTTGCAATCTTTATTTTAGCCCGATGAAAATTAAAAACAAGGACTTTATCAAGACAGTACAGGAGAAATTCAACGCGAATGCATATTCTCACCTTCTGGGGGTTCGGCTTGAAAGTATAAAACACGGAGAAGTGCAGGCATCTCTCGTTCTGAAACCCGAACACTTGCAACAAAACGGTATTGCGCACGGTGGTGTGCTGATGTCATTATGTGATATTGTAGCCGGATTTGCTGCATTTACAGTAGCAGGCAAAGGAGAACATGTGGTAACGGCTAGCATACAGGTCAACTGTTTGCGTCCTGCCAAAGGGAAACTATGGGCTATAGGACGGGTGGATAAAGCCGGACGAAATATTTTCTTTTGCAGCAGTAAGATATTTAGTGAAGCATCCGACCAAACCCGAACCCTGGTCAGTAATTCGAGCTCTGCCATGGCCGTAGCCCGTAAGCTTTAGGTCTTTGGGCAAAGGCTTATTTTCTTTGCTTTTTTTGTAAAATTCTGCGTACGTTGCGTGAGGATGTCAGCCAAAGAAGAAAGCCACTCAATATCATAGTGCAAGTGATAAATGCCGCTATGCGAAGCCAAAAAGTATTAAAGTTGTCTCTGCCTCTATAGTCCATTGTGTGAAGCATCCAAAGGAAGTCAAACCATCGCCAACTTAGGTGTCTGATAGCTTGAAACTTTCCATTACGAGCTGACACATAGGCATGCAACGCAGCCGGGCCTTCATAGGAAATAAGATATACCGGCAGCGGCTTTCCCCTGTATTCATTTGCGGTCCTGTATTATTAATCTTTTTGATTCGGTTCACCTGGAGCGAAGGCAGAAGCTTTGAGTTTGCAATTACCAGCACTACTTCTTTTGTAATTTCCTTTTTTAATTTGCCGGTGTGCGCATCATAAAGCGAAATTTTATTTATCCAGTAAAAAGGCTTGCCCGCAATATTCCTCAATTCGAGGCTTCTTATTCCGTCTGCTATCTCTATTTTATAAGTCTCGAGGAGACTGTCAAAGGCAGTAAGTTCCGGCTTAGGTCTGCGGAATTGATCCCCATGAATTTCATCAATATCGGTCTAGGAAAAGTAAAGCCGCTCAGAGACCAAAAGAAAAACTGTATTCCGATAAAAATGGAGAGATAGCTATGAATCTTTCGAATAAATTATTTTCTCTTGCCCGCTTTCACAAGCGTCAAAAATAAGAAAGAGCTGCAATTACTTTCCTGCCTATTTACTTAGATTCTATAATTAAGTCCGGCATAGATCACAAAGAATCGTGTGAGTCCATCGGGCCTTACCCTGCGCCACCAGATCGGAGCGGCTAGATTCCCGTGAATACGAAAATGATCTCCAAGCTCTTTGCTCCAATCGAGATTTACATTTACGGTAAGTCCGCGGGAGCCGTCAATGGCCAATTCGTGATCATTTTTAACGAAACGGTCTTTTTGCAGGCGAATCACCGGAAGGAGGCTAAGGCTAAGCAAACGGCCTTCACGGGTGAAAATGCGCTCGACACGGAGAACCAGGTCATCTCCGCGCCTGAGTTGATTGGATTCTTCGTAGGCTGCGGCTTCGGGCCGACCATTCCATGCAGCGAGTAGGAATTCGTTTTTGTTACGGCTCATTACGTGCTGAAAGCCAGCCGAAAAATGCCATTTGCTTAAGTAGAAACTAATGCCTGCCAGCACATCAAAACTGCCCAGACCGGGTTGGTAAGTCATCGGCAATGGCAGATTCTCTAAGTTGCGAAGCTTGCTGCTCCCGGTGGGTAGTTTTGCACCCAGGTTGCCCAGAATACGAAAATTCTGCTTGTCGGTCAAGGTGCCGGTGTACACCAAAAGAAGATCGCCAGGGCCCGCACTGTACCCAAGGTTGCCGGTGGCAATCATATAATTCATTTGAATGGATAAGATACTTCCTTGTGAAGCTTTTAGACGGATTCGCAAGAGCGAATTGCTAATCACTGTGTAATCTTCTCCCAATCCTGCGCGTTCCCCACTTTCAATCGATAAAATAAAGGAATCGACCTGGGTGCTGTGAATGCTTCCGGCTGAACATACGCCCGCATCGCTGCATCCCTGACCTCGAAGTGAAGGCAGGAGTGCGCTGAACAGAATGGCAAAAAGAAAATATCTCATAAGACAATCTTATAAATGATTTCGCTCTTTTACTGTCGTATTTAATACATTGAGTCGTTTCCTATCTTCATCTTTTGATGGAAGGCCTTTGCTGAAATTGGATGAGTTGCAGCCTTTCGGGCCGGCAGGCAAAAGGAAATAAATATCAATTAAGGAAGGACAATTGGAATAATATCCGGGCCCAAATGCCAGACTCTTAAAAGCGCCATTCGACTAAGAAACCTTGTGTGCCAGTATTTTTGCAATGCATGCAAGGTTCTACACGTATTATAGTGCTTCGTGAAGTCCGATCCTGTTTCCTTCGCTGTCTTTTATGTGTGCCATAAAACCGTTTTCACCAATGCTCATTTTCGGCAGCAAAATCTCTCCTCCTGCTGCTTCGACTCTTAAGAGTACCTCACTAAGTTTATTTCCGGTGTCAAGGTACACGGTGACTCCTTCCAAGGAGGGGATAAATCCGGTTCCTTCCATCAGCGCACCGCCCACCTTGCGATTGGCCAGGTCGGCCGGGAAAAAAGCGGCCCTCATGCCTTTGCCTTCAAATAGCTGAAATTCGATCTGAAGAATTGTTTCGTAAAATTTCCGGCCCCGCTCAAGATTTAGAGCCGGAATCTCAAACCAGTTGATTGCGTTGTCCATTTTTTCTTTACAATTTAGTAAAATTCTTCAAGTGTTTGAGTGAAAGCTGTCCGAATGAAGTTGTTTCCTTTTGATCTAAAGTAGATCATTTCTGAAGGGGGCATTTAATGAGGGTCGCTTTGATGATGCGTGCTTTTCCCTGCAGGTCTTGGTAGAGTGCTACTTCGTCATAGCCCGTTTCCTTTAAAAGGCGAATCAATTCAGATCCGTATGCTTCATGAATCTCAAAGAAAATCATTCCGCCCGGCCGAAGCCGGTCTTTTGCCTTCTTAGCGATGACGCGGTAATAAAGAAGCGGGTCTTGATCCTTTACAAAGAGAGCGATAGGAGGCTCGTATTTCCTGACAATGGCCGGCAGAGAACTCCATTCAGACCATGCGATGTAGGGCGGATTGCTTACAATAACATCCATAGTTGGAATTTTTGGCCAAGAATCTTTGAGGATATCGTGATGGATAAATTTTACTGCAAGATGAAGTTTTGAAGCATTCTCGCGTGCCAGGGCAAGAGCTTCGTGACTGATGTCACTGGCATAGATGCGGGCAGGCGGAAAAATAGATTTCAAAGCGATGGCGATGGCACCCGAGCCTGTTCCAATGTCAAAGATCAGGGGATCGGAAATGTCGATGGATTTCCTTATTTTATCCACAAGCTCTTCCGTTTCGGGGCGTGGAATCAATGCGGCTGGTGTAATTTTCAATTTCAGGCCGTAAAATTCCGTTTCTCCGACAATATACTGCACGGGCTCCCCTGCCAGGAGGCGGGGTATGGCAGCACTGAGACGTTTGAGGGAATCTTCCCTCAATTCGTCATCATAACGCATGAAATAATCTCCTCCACATAGGCTGTGCATCAGCCATCGGGCTATGGCACGACTCTCTTGCAAATCATAAATGCGCTGCAGTTTGTTTTTTAAATATATTTCTGCTTCCCGAATGCTCATCGCCAGGTAAAAAAAGATATTTTTGAATGAATGGAAGATGCGATGTATATGCAACGCTGCCTTCAATTGGCAAAGATAGGGGCAGGAAGCGTGTCCCCCAACCCCATGGTGGGCAGTGTAATTGTTTGTGAAGGACGCATTATCGGTGAGGGCTATCATAAAAAAGCAGGTAAGGCCCATGCCGAAGTAGAAGCCATAGAAAGTGTGCGGAGCGAAGAGAGGCATTTGCTTTCAAAAAGCACGCTATACGTAAATCTGGAGCCTTGCAGCCATTACGGCCGCACCCCGCCCTGCTCCGGGCGAATCATTGAGGAGGGCATCCCCCGCGTAGTCATTGCCGCACTTGACCCGAATGAAAAAGTATCGGGGGGAGGAGCCGCCATGTTGCGCAATGCCGGAGTCGAAGTTATTACGGGAGTGCTAAAAGAGGAAGCCCTGTATCTGAATCGGAGATTCTATACCTTTCATCAAAAGAAAAGGCCTCATATTGTGCTAAAATGGGCCGAAAGTTCGGATGGATTTATAGCCGGGTCGGAGGGGCGCAGAAAAATAAGCAATGCACTGAGTGATCGGCTCGTCCACCGCTGGCGCATGGAAGAAGATGCCATCCTGATTGGAAGGAAGACGGCTCAGATCGACAATCCAAAACTCAATAACCGTCTTTATTACGGCAAGTCCCCGGTGCGCATGCTCATTGATCCGAAAAATCGTCTTCCATCTAATCTTTTACTTTTCACAGATGATGATAATCTAGTTATAATCAATGAGATAAAATCATTGAAAAAACTTGGAAAAGAGTGGGTAAAGACAAAGTTGGCGGACGGTCTGATGAGCGCTTTAAAAGAGTTGGCTCTCCGAAAAAATCTCCTCTCCATCTTTGTGGAAGGAGGTGCTTATACATTGAACTACTTTCTTGAGAATGGGTACTATGATGAATTGCGCATCATAAGAAATAAAAATCTGCTTTTGGGGCAAGGTGTACGTGCTCCCGTGTGGGCCGTGCTGGGATTGCAGTGGAACGCGCATTTTTTTGTCGGGGATGATGAAATCATGATACTGGAACATGCAGGATGAATATTTAAGTATTCGCAAACCGGCTTCGGGTGAGTTGAAAGACAGGGGCTCGCGCTTTATAGCCTTTGCCTTTCCGGTTAAGAATGAAGAGGAGATAGAAGGAGCGCTCTCCAAGATTCGCAGCCGTCATCCTAAGGCCCGTCATCATTGCTATGCATGGCGTCTGGGTGTTGACCAGAACTTGTATCGCAGCAACGATGACGGAGAGCCTTCCGGTACAGCCGGACGCCCAATTTTGGCGCAAATTGACAAGGCGTCCCTCAGTGATATCCTCATAGTAGTGGTTCGTTATTTCGGAGGGACGCTGCTTGGCCGGGGTGGTCTGATACGTGCCTATGGAGGAGCAGCAGCTTTAGCCATAGCGCATGCCGAAATTTATACGAGCTATGTAGAGGAAGAATTGGAGCTTAAATGCAAATATGCTGCAGTGAATGAAGTACTTGATCTGCTAAAAAACGGTCCCTGGCAAGTGAGAGAGGAAGAATATGGGGATGAGGAGGTGCGTTTCAGGATTAGAGCACGTAAAAGCTGGATCGAAGAATTACGGGGAAAATTGATGAAACTACAAGGGGTAAGCATCATGAGCAAAGATTTAAAATGAGACTTATCATTCTACTATCAACGATTTTCACGGTTCTGCCTCTATTCGGTCAGAATCTGCAATCCTTTTATCGGGATCGGGAGGCCCTTTTGAGAAAGGAAGAGCTTATCCTTCCTAAGAGGGGAGAGGCATCTGAATTCATTCGAAAATTTTATGAGAAACGTGCGAAACAGGAATCAGGACAAACAATTAAGCTGCAATTGTATGATGAACGCGAAAGCCTTACTGGTTGGCACTTTTTGTATCGTCAGTATTTTGATCAATGGCCCGTTTTTGATGCGGAGCTAAAGGCGAATACAAAGGGTCTGTCAAAACTTAGCAGTTCCTTGGATCTCACCTTAGACCTGAGGCGCTATGCCTTGTGCGATTTTGAGGCGGAGTTTCGTAAAAACAATATGCAGGAACTGATGAGAAGCCATTGCCCCGAAGCTGACAGATGCCGGTCAGATGGGGAAATGCTTTTTGCCGACCCACAGCGCCAAGAGCTGATTCCCGCACTACATTTCTATGTGCAAGGAGCGAATACGTATCGTGAACTTCTGCTCAACCTCAATGGAGAAGTCCTTATTGACCGGGAGCTTGCAAGACAGTTTGCACCGGATACGAGTGTTCGCGTTCTGCTTTTTCTTCCCGATCCCCTCACGGTAGCCCAAAAAGAGTATGGGGGACAATTCAGGGATTTTAACGATCAGGATAATCCCTTTATCAATCAACAACTAAGGGAATTGCGAATATCAGCCACATACCAAAATCAGATATTCCGACTCGAGCAGCCCTATGTAGTAGCTCGTGATATCGAAGGCGATCCTCAGCTACCACCTACCCTGACAGTAGACGACTACAGATATACCCGGGGACAAGCACCCTTTGAAATGGTGCATGCTTATTCGCATATAGTCTTATTTAACAAATACATAAAATCACTCGGCTTTGGCAATGCGACTTCTTTTCAGTTGGAAATAGACGGCCGGGGTGACCCTGACGACAACTCCTTTTTCTCTCCCTCAGAACCGCCACAGATCATTTTTGGACTCGGTAATGTAGATGATGCCGAAGACGGAGAAGTGGTGATACACGAATATGGTCACGCCTTATCATATTGGGCAGCACCCAACAGCAACACGGGAAAGGAGCGGGTACCACTTGATGAGGGCGTTTCTGATTATTGGGCGGTGTCTTACTGCCGGCAATATTCCGATTATCGCTGGTGGGATGTCTTTAAGTGGGACGGCCACAATGAGTTTTGGCCGGGCCGTGTGGCCAACAGTTCGAAACACTACCCGGAAGATTTCGACACGTCCGACATCTATGCATCCGGTGAGATATGGTCGGCCGTGTTGATGGAAATTTATGAGGAGATGGGCAGGGAGGCCTGTGACCGCCTTATTATGGAGTGGATGTTCAGTTTTAGCCGCAATCTCAGCTATCAAGGTGCAGCTGGACTCCTGTTAATCACGGCCAAAGAGCTTTATGGGAATGATTGGCAAGCCTTGATATTCAGCCGTCTGTTGGCACGGGGCCTGCTGGCCAATGCCGAGACTTCGATAAATGGCAGTCTGGAGATGCAATCCAAAAATGGTGGATTGCTCCTCTATCTCAATGCCGTGGATCCCCATGCTCGGGTAGAAGTTTTTGATCTAAGTGGAAGGTGTATCTTTTACAGTGAAGATATCAATGATGCGGTGTTGAGCATTCCTGCCGCCAAATTTCCCGTCTCGGGAATGTATATCATACAGCTGGTTATTCACCCGGAAACGGAAAATGAAGAAATTCTGGTACGTAAATTTATACGCCTCGCGTATTAACTTTTTACGGGTTGTATACTCAACACAGGAACGGGTGATCTGCTTATGATTTTCCGGGCGGTCGAGCCAAGGAAAAACTCTTCCACCAAATTTTCCTGGCGGGTCATGATTAGAATCAGGTCAGCCAGATTATCAACGGCATAGTCAATTATGGAACTTGCGATATCACGGTATTCTAAGCGGGCTTCTACATATGGTATCCCTTCATTTTCCAATCGCTCGACCAATTTTTCCTGTTCAATGATCAGATCATCCACCTTGGGATTGTACTCAGAGAAGAAACCTATGACGGTAACAACATGCAATGTGGCACCAAAAAGCCGTGCCAGATCCACCGCGGCTTTTTCTTTTTGCAGTGTTTCTTTCGATAGGTCAATGGGGAGAACAATATTTTTAATTTCATTAATCGGGGTCTTTCTTCGAAGGGTCAGCACCGGTACCTTGGAGACATTGACCACACGATATGCATTGGAACCGAGAATGAATCGCTCGGGTTGGCTCAGACCGGTTGCCCCATGGGTTCCCATAACGATAAGATCACAATTCTCTGCTTCGGTCACGGCATTAATTACCTTGTGAATCCTTCCGGCCTCAACTACGGGAACTACTTCAATACCATTTAGTTCGTCATACTCGGAGATGAGTTGCTGCAGCCTTTCCTCCACACGAGCTTTTACTACTTTATCAAGTGCCATTTCCAAATCTTCGATGCTGGCATGAAACTCAGGCGTTTCAAATACATGAAGCAGGATGAGTTTCGAATTGAATTTATGTGCAAAATAGGCAGCCGAGCGCATGGCGACAATCGAAGTTTCCGAAAAATCAGTCGGAACCAGGATTCTTTTTAATTCCATTACAGTCTTAATTTTTTAGGTTTGCAAAAATAATTAGAAAACAAAGTTAAAGATTCCAAACATGTCTTCCAGAATAGCTGAATCCGAACTCATACTGAATAAAGACGGTAGCATCTATCACTTGAATCTTCATCCTGAAGATATTGCTGCCGAAATTTTATTTGTAGGTGACCCGGAGCGGGTTCCTAAAGTTTCAAAATATTTTGACCGCATCGAAATCAAAAAGGAGAAAAGGGAATTTGTGACTCACACAGGTACTTTCGGAGGTAAGCGGATGACTGTGCTATCGACTGGAATAGGAACGGACAATATTGATATCGTGATGAATGAATTGGACGCGCTGGTGAATATCGACCTAAAAAAACGGGAGGAAAAGCCTACACATACTTCACTAAAGATTATACGCATGGGAACTACAGGCGCTTTGCAGCCCGACATTCCGGTCGACAGCCTGGTGGTAGGGGCCTATGGAGTGGGGCTTGATAATGTGCTCCAATTCTATGAGCGTACGGCCGATGAAGAGGAATTGAGAATGGCAGCAGCTGTATATGAATTTTTCGGATTTGATAAAATTCACATTATGCCGTATGCAGTTCGGGGAAATGATGAACTGCGAAGCGTATTTTCAGATTATTATGCCGGGATCACGATGACTTCGAGTGGCTTTTACGGGCCACAAGGCAGACAACTCCGGTTGAAAACTCGTCTTCCGGGCTGGATTGACAAACTCGAACACTTTAAGTTTGCCGGTTGGAAATTTTCAAACTTCGAAATGGAAACTTCCGCAATCTACGGACTTGGCAAGCTGCTCGGGCATCAATGTATTTCCGTAAACACAGTCATAGCCAATCGCACACTGCAGGCTTTCAGCCAAGATCCCGGAAAAGCAGTAGACCGGATGATTCGAAGTTCACTGGAACGGGTGTCCGATCAACTTTGAGAGGTTGCTGTTAAAATGAAAAAAAACAATTTCACAGGGAGCTATATCCCAGCTATATTACTAAAGCAAGAAGACCATATCACTTTTAAAAGAGTAGCGTGGGGGGGAATTGAACCCCCGACCTCAGGGTTATGAATCCTGCGCTCTAACCGTCTGAGCTACCACGCCATTTCGTCCGCATGAAAACGGTGTGCAAATTTAAGACCTATCGATCCGGATACCAAAGAGAATTTTATTCAAAAATGAAAACGTGCTGCTTCTTCTTGATTAATTTCAGGATCAAATCTAAAAATGGATGTGTTACAGTGTCGATTATCTTACGAAGCGAAGCATTGATTATGCAAAACGCAGAGGCTACGATGAAGCCACGGTAAAGGAACTGGAGAAAGAATTTGATTCCGTCCGCAAGGCCATTCCTCCGCATATTAAGGCCATGGGATTTTCACACCCTGAGCTACCTACATTTTCGAATGAGGCTCCTTTTCATGTGACTTTGCTCAGTTGGGGTTTGGTGCCTTTCTGGGTTAAGAACGAAGACGAGGCCCAGAAAATCCGCAATAAGACTCTGAATGCCCGGAGAGAAACTCTTTTTGATAAACCGGCATTTCGGGAAGCAGCGAAAAAAAGAAGATGCCTCATAATGGTGGATGCATTTTATGAGTATTACCATAAGGGCAGTAAGGCTTATCCTTTCGCATCAAAATGAAAAGCGATGAACCGATGGTATTTGGGGGTATCTGGGAACACTGCGTTTTGCCCGAAGGGAAAGAATATCGAACCCTGAGTATTGTGACTACGGCAGCCAATGAATTGCTCGCAAAAATTCATAACAAACCGCGGGGCAGCAAAGACCCGCGAATGCCGTTAATCCTCCCGAAGGAGTTGGAGGATCAGTGGCTGATTCCTGTAGAAGATAAAGTGGATCGCGAACAAATAGAATCACTCATTCAACCCTATGATGCTGAAGAACTGGAGGCAGAACCCCTCTTTAATCCCGATAAGCAAATAGAAATAGCATGGTAAGTGAATATCAAGAACATCAGTATTTCAGGCAGCTTTGGCTGATTGCTCTTTTTGCGCTGCTCTTACTTGCCAATTTATATGCCCTTGTAAAACAGGTTTTTATGGATATTCCGGTGGGCAGCAATCCGGCACCCGATGGAGCAGTCCTTTTTTCTTTTTTCTTATTTCTCCTCCTATTTGTCCTGCTTCTCTCGGCTCACCTGGATTTAAAAATTGACAAGGAAGGCATCTCATTTCGCTATTTTCCTTTATTGTTGTGTTGGAGACACTATCGATGGGAGGATATAGAGGAATTGGAAGTGAAAAAAATAAAACCATTGAGGGATATGGGAGGTTGGGGGATACGCTTGGTAGCCGGAGGAGGCGTGGCATATACAGTACGTGGCAACAAAGTGATTCGCATTTTACTTAAAAACGGTAAAATTCGATACCTAGGCATCTCTGACGATGAAACAGTACAACAGGCTTTACAGCAATTTTCACCTTTGAAAAAACGCAACCCGCACACATGATTCTAAAAGCATATCCCCCAAAAAATACATCGTAATTCAAATATTCGATTTGACGAATCTATCTTTGTCTCGCTTTCGATCTAAACTTTTTTCTGTTTTGAAAGTTTTCATCCTGTGCCGGATAGATTGTACAAATGAATGGATAATGAACTACTTAACCATTAAAAATTATTCATGAACGGAGCGCATCTTCATTTATTAGTCAATCATTTTCCAATTGTCGGAACAATCCTTGCCACCTTGGTTCTAATTGCGGGGTTTTTGTTTAAAAACTCATCGGTGAAGCTCACCGCCCTAGGCCTATTTATTTTTAGTGCTCTATCTTCCCTTGCAGCTTATTATACAGGGGGCTTGGCCGAAGAAGTGGTGAAGTCCCTTGCAGGAGTAAGTGATGCCCTCATACACAGGCATGAGGAATTTGCGGAGTTTTTTCATATTACAACCCTTATTTTAGGTATACTGGCCTTAATTACCTTCATTCTTCACCATCGTAGATCCCCTTATGTACGATATTTCTTCATTGTAATTTTTATCGTGGCAGCGCTTGATATCTATGCAGCTATACAAACGGGAAACAGTGGAGGCAAAATTCGTCATACTGAGATTCGTCAGGATTCTGGTGACAATACGCTTAATCTCCAACCGAAAGGAGAAAAGAACAAAGTCGATTACGATGATGATTAGGCAGTGATGCTCCTTATTGCTCCTCCTTCGGGCTTTTTAGATGGCTGTTTACCGCTCTGCTGCTCCAACACCTTTTTTGAGTAGGAGCGTTGTCTTACTTAAATAAATAGGGAAGTCTTGTAAAATAGAATAAAAGGTATATCCTGTATTCATAGCTTGTAATCTGCCTCTGACAAATCCGTGTATTGCATGAAAAATATGAGCCGGGAATTGTAATTTTAGCAGAATAGTCGGGCTGACAGCAAATAGGGCATTGGCGGAAAAGGCAAGAAAAACCGATTTGGAGTTACAGCAGCCTCTCATAAAAGACTGAGGCGCGAAAGAAAAAACATATGAGACTATTGCTTGTAGAAGACGAAGAAAGGGTCTCTTCCTTTATCAAAAGAGGTCTGGAAGAAGAAGGTCATCGTGTGATACAGGCCTTTGATGGTAAAGAAGGTCTAAAGTTAGCCATACAGGAAGATTTCGATTTGATCATCCTTGATGTAGTGATGCCGGGGATGAGCGGTTTAGAGTTATGTGATGTATTGAAGAATAAATATAAGCACGAGGTGCCCATACTCATGTTAACAGCCCTGGGCGCAAGCGATGATATTGTGCTGGGACTTGAAACGGGTGCTGATGATTATCTAAGTAAACCCTTTAAATTCAAAGAACTGCTTGCGCGAATTCATGCCCTTCACCGCAGATCGAAATATTCACAAAAGTCAGACAGCGAACGACTTACGGTTTTTGATCTTGAAATGGACCTTCCCTCTAAAGAAGTGCGAAGAGCAGGTAAGGAGATACGCCTTACCGCCAGGGAATTCCGCTTACTTGAGTTTCTGTTGCGCAACAAGAACCGTGTAGTTAGCAGAACCCAGATACTGGAGCAGGTATGGGGTATTGATTTTGATATGGGAACCAACGTGATAGATGTCTATATCAATTATTTGAGAAAAAAAATTGACCGGGATCATGAAGAAAAAATCATCAGGACGGTCATAGGTATGGGATACATTATAAAAGAATAAATCATGCGTATCCGTACACGTCTTTCTCTTGTATTTTCAATTATTGCCAGCGTACTATTTATTCTTTTCGGGGGCTCGGTCTATTATTACTCTTCTCTGCACCGCAATCGCGATTTTCTGAATGATTTAAGAGAGCGGGTTGAAATTACCGAGAAAATATTCCTTGAAAAAGAGTCTTTTACGGAAGAAGAGTTCGATAAAATCCGAAATCAATTTTTGCACACCCTGCCGGAAGAGACGGAGGAGGTAGTTCAACTGGACGGAAGCGGAAACGAGAAGTTTAAATATGAATATCCGCTTGAATTGCAAACGCAACTTCCAAAAAATAAAAACCTCGAATTCAAGTGGGGAAATAAACAGGGCATTAGCCGGTTATTCAGGGTGAAAGGGAAGGATTATTTGATCATTGTTACGGCCATGGATGAGACCGGCCAGCGTTACCTGATGGATTTGAGGAAGATCATCCTCTCACTTTTGATTTTTGGTATCCCCTTGATATGGTTGAGCAGTTATCTCGTAACGCGACAGGCCTTAATGCCTATTTCGAAAAAGATTGAGAAAGCCAACAGCATTAGTGCATCCAATCTTCATCAACGCCTGGAAGTGCTGAATCCGAAGGATGAAATCGGACAGATGGCCATTGCATTTAACCTATTACTCGATCGTTTGGAAAGCTCTTTTGAAGCCCAGAAAGCTTTCATTCGGAATGCTTCCCATGAAATCCGCAACCCGCTCACAGCCATATTGGGAGAGGCGGAGCTTGCCTTAAGCCGGAAAAGAAACGAAGATGAATATAAAACGGCTCTGAAGGCTATTTTGTATGAGGCGGAGATTCTCAATCAAACGGTAAGTAACTTGCTTCAATTGTCGCGTATGCAAGCGGTTGATGAAAAGATATTTCTTGAATCTATAGAGATGAAGAGTTTTCTTAATGAAGCTATTAAGAGCTATACTTACCAGAATCCGGATCATCAGGTGAAGCTTATGTTTGATGAATGGGAAGCCTCCATGAAGGTACAGGGTAACCGCAGTCTGCTTTTTGTCGCTTTTAGCAATATAATAGACAACGCCTGCAAGTTTTCGGATAATCAAGTAGTGGAGGTCAAGGTAGGTGTCCGTCATGCCGAAGTACAAATCAGTGTCATCGACCGTGGAGTGGGAATTTTGAAGGAAGATCTGGAGAAGGTCAGTACCCCTTTCTTCAGAGGCAGCAATGCAATAGGCATTAAAGGCTCGGGTATTGGTCTATCGCTTAGTGTAAGAATTATTGAATTACATGGAGGGCGTCTGGATATAGAGTCGGAGCCCGGAAAAGGTACCATTTTAACGATTTCCCTTCCTTTAGAGCAGCCTTCATAAGGCTTCTAATCCCATTTTAATTTGCTTTTAACCTACTTCTAATTTCAACTTGCTATCATTGCCGTCAATTTAAAAGTGACCAAAAATGAAGCAGGGAAACCCAGGCAAAAGCCATTCTATATTTTCATCTCTCCGCCATGATCTGCCGGCAAGTATTGTAGTATTCTTTGTAGCCGTACCCCTTTGTCTGGGCATTGCTCTGGCAAGTGGTGCCCCGTTGTTCTCAGGTCTGATAGCCGGAATCGTTGGAGGTATCATTGTGGGACTATTGAGCAATTCGCCATTGGGAGTAAGTGGTCCGGCAGCCGGACTTGCTGTTATTGTACTTACATCTATCCAGTCTTTGGGTGCATTTGATATTTTTCTCCTTGCCGTTGTTCTGGCCGGAGGATTTCAGATTTTTTTGGGATTGTTGAAAGGAGGAATTATCGGTTATTATTTCCCTTCATCGGTCATTAAAGGTATGCTGACGGGTATCGGAATAATCATTTTTCTCAAACAAATACCCCACGCCTTTGGATATGACGGGGATTATGAAGGAAACCTCTCATTTTGGCAAATAGATGGAGAAAATACCTTTTCAGAACTGAGTAACATGTGGTCATACCTCTCACCGGGGGCCATGATCGTAAGTGCGGTCTCGCTGCTCATCCTTATCAGCTGGGATGTCTATTTTACAAAAAAACATAAATTTTTCAGGCTCGTCCAGGGGCCGCTTGTAGCGGTTGCTTTTGGTATTATTTATCAATTGCTGACCAAGTCAACATTTCCCGAATATGCTATCGAAGCAAATCACCTTGTAAGTGTCCCGGTGGCCGGTAGTTTTTCCGGATTTGTCAATCAATTTACCCTTCCCGATTTCAATCAGATACTAAATGCTGAAGTTTGGGTGGTAGCAGTAACCATTGCCGTGGTGGCCAGTCTTGAAACCTTGCTCAGTGTGGAGGCAACCGATAAATTGGATCCTCAGAAACGCATTACCAACACCAACCGCGAACTATTTGCACAGGGTACGGGCAATATGATATCCGGACTGATAGGCGGACTTCCGATTACCCAGGTTATCGTAAGAAGTTCGGCCAACGTGCAATCCGGTGGAAAGACCAAATTATCTGCCATCATGCACGGCTTCCTCTTATTGATATGTGTAGCGCTTATCCCTTTCGTCCTAAACATGATTCCACTAGCCGTTCTTGCGTGTATTCTTTTTGTTGTCGGCTATAAACTGGCGAAACCTTCATTGTTTAAACATATGTATCGCCTGGGCTGGAGCCAGTTTACACCTTTTCTTGTCACTATAATCGGTATCGTGTTCACCGATCTATTGAAGGGCATTGCGCTGGGCATGCTCATTGCCCTTGTCATTTTGCTTCGAAACAGCTTTAAAAATTCACATTTCCTGCATAAGGAAGTGATTGATAATGGAAATCATAAGGTGAAAATGACCCTGGCCGAGGAAGTTTCTTTTCTTAACAAAGGTGCTATTATGAAGGCGCTGAATAAAATTCCTGAAGGCAGCACATTAACCATTGACATGAGCAACTCGGTTCATGTGGATTATGATGTGCTCGAAGTCATTGACAATTTTAAGAAAACCGCAAAAAGCAAAGGAATTACCGTCTACCTAATTAATCGCGGTGAACTGGAAACTGCTGATTACTGATCATTCCAATCATTTGTAAAAGCCAAAAAATTAATATATGAAAACGATATCAGCTGAATTACAAAAAGAACTAACCCCCGCCAAAGCACTTGAATTGCTTCTCGAAGGAAACCAAAGGTTTGCCAGTAACTTACGTGCCAATCGGGATCTTTTACAGGAAGTCAAAATCATGGGAGAAGGACAATTTCCTTATGCCGTTATTCTCAGTTGTATTGATTCCCGCTTGTCTTCGGAATTAATCTTTGATCTCGGCATGGGAGATGTATTTAATGCCCGCATTGCGGGAAACATCATTAACTCGGATATTATAGGTAGTATGGAGTTTGCCTGCAAATTGGCCGGTGCAAAATTGATTATGGTGCTTGGACATACAAGTTGCGGTGCGGTAAAAGGTGCTTGTGCAAATGCCCAACTTGGAACACTCACTTCTTTACTTGAGAAAATAAAACCTTCGATTGAAGAAGTAAAGAACAGCAATCCTTGGGCTGATCTCTCCAAATCCGAAACCGTAAATAAAGTGGCAGAGGTAAATGTGCTTCGCGTAGCGGAACAAATAAAAAAAGAGAGTGAAGTTCTGGCTGAAATGATTGAAAAGAAGGAGATTCAAATTGTTTCTGCCATGTATGATGTGAAAACCGGAAAAGTGGAGTTGATTTAAGAACTTATCTAGGGCCTTGGAAAAAGCAGATAATAATAAAGGGGAGTAGGGAAAGGCATTCAAAGAAATTCCGTAGTACATTGTTCAGCTTGAAATAACTAAAAATTTGCAGATCAGAAATATTTACGGACTTTGAGCTAATTGCATATAAAGAAACATCTGCTTGGATTTATACTTCTAACAAAGCCTTGATAAAAGGACTGAGAATAAAGCTCAGAAAGTAGGAGCAGACGCTATAGTTGATGTTGAATTTAAACACATTCCTCATTTATTGACCTCTATTCCAACGGTAGGTAGGATAGCTTTTAAACTATAAATAGAAAAGAGAGTCAGCCCCGATAAATTAAAGATACAATGGCTCTTTTTGTATTTAAATCAAATATCCGTCTCATATCATAATGGGCGGCGTCAGATGAATATAAGTTTATAGCTTATAAATTGCCACTGCTTTAATACAAAATTGCTATCCGTGCAGTTCTGCGCTTGAATCTCATCAAGAAGATCGATTTCCGGTAATCTTTAATCTTCTTACAGGGCTATTCTGGCAGGAAAGAATAGGAATCCATATGGCATTTCTGACCTAAATCCGGACAATTCTTTACATTGTGTCACATTCGTCAATTTTTATGGGTCCATTCTAAACATAATATCGTTCTTCCTTTTTCCAAATAAACTGTTCAATGAATAAGCCATTTAAAGTAGCTGCTGCACAGCTTAGTCCTATTTTTCTGAATAAGAAAAAGACCATTGAAAAAGCATGTGATGCCATAGCCGAGGCTGCCAATAACGGAGCCAAACTTATACTTTTCCCCGAAGCATTCATATCGGGATATCCCGATTGGGTGTGGTTAATTCCCAATAGCAAAGGCGGTGAGTTAAATGCCCTCTATGCATTGCTTTTCGAGAATGCGGTTTCGGTGCCGGATGAAAGCACGGATGCACTATGCCAGGCCGCACGCGATCATGGGATTATGGTTGCTGTCGGTATACACGAACGCAATAGGGAACGCAGCAATGGGAGTCTGCTGAATAGTGTTTTGATGATAGATGAAAACGGAGAGATTATAGCCACTCACCGAAAATTAATTCCTACGGGTGGAGAAAGGCTAATCTGGGGGCAGGGCGAAGGGCATACTCTAAAAGTGCATAATACAAGTATGGGAAAACTGGGAACTTTGATTTGCTGGGAAAACTTTATGCCCCTGGCACGCAATGCACTCTATGAACAAGGGATGCAAATCCTACTGGCTCCAACTTGGGACAAAAGTGCCAATTGGCAAATATCTATGCAGCATATTGCCAGAGAAGGAGGTGTTTTTGTAATCAGTTGCTCCATGGCATTGCATGTGAATGATATTCCCGAAGAACTTGAATTCAAAAAACTTTATCCCGAAGGAAGAGAATGGATTAATGCGGGAAACAGTATTATTGTCGCACCCAATGGCAAATGTCTTGCAGGACCGCTTAATGAAGAAGAAGGGATTCTATATGCAGATATTGACCTCTCGGACATAATTGCTGCCAAACGCATGTTTGACGTGGCGGGTCACTATGCACGTCCTGATGTTTTTGAGTTTAAATATCCCGGCTGATAGCTCACAAATTGCAGCTAAGTGAAACGTCAGAAGTTACGCAAACGAAAAGCCGTGGGGTAATAATTATTGATACGTCCCGGCAAAATTTTGACCCATCCTAGTATGGAGCCTTCAAATGAAACCATAGCCCAACCCGGTTCTTTCGAATTGATTTGAATTTTTTTTTTTTTGGCCAGAAATTGAAGGGCCGTTTCTCTGTTTAGTTCCAGAATCCGGTAGGAGCTTTTTAAGTTAAAACGCATGGCCAGTTCATGGGCAGGCACGAAAGAGTTTCCTTTGAATGCACCCAATGCAGCACCAGTCTTATAAATCGGGATATGACGAATGATATGCATGGCTCCATCGAGCACAGCCAGGGGCAGAGAAGACCAACTTTCATTGAATTTGAAAAAGAATCGATCATCCAATCCGTGGACAAATGAAGAGACCCGTTTTTTAAATTTTTCCGATTCAGAGCGCAATTTTCCTGAAACCGGAGATACAAAACCCTTAGGTAATTGCTCATTTTCTTCTTTTCGCTGGAGCATAGCAAGAAAAAATCCTTCGGAATCTAGCAAATGAGGATAAAAGCGAAAGGCAGCCGGTCGGGTAATTTCTATTTGCTGATTCCTTGCATCTACGGTATCAATATCTGGCCAGTCAAAGCCATTGTTCAGGAGCATCTCAAGCTGTTCCTCATTTTCCATCGTATTAAAAGTACAAGTGCTGTAGATGAGGTACCCCCCTGGTTTAAGCAATCTTCGGGCCTCATGCAGAATACGGGTTTGGCGTTCACAACAGAGACTTACATGGGCGCTCGACCATTCTGACCGGGCGTTGCGGTCTTTGCGAAAGAGCCCTTCGCCCGAACAAGGCGCATCCAGCAATACCAGATCGAAAATTCCCCCCAAACGACTAATGCGGGAAGGATCGAGAGAAGTACTCAAGTAGTTGTCAAATCCCCATTTTACTAAGTTCTCATTTAATATGCGGTATCTTTTCCGGTTTACTTCATTGGCCAGCAAGAGGCCTTTCCCATCCATCAAAGAGAGCAAATGAGTGCTTTTGCCTCCGGGGGCGGCACTCAGATCGAGGATCAGCGGATGCCTGGTCTTCCATTTGAGTTGATGAAACAGGTACTCGATAAATTGTGATGCTGCATCTTGAACATAATAAGCGCCTGCATGGAAGTGCGGATCAAGAGCAAAAGAAGGCCTTTGGTCAAGATAGAATCCCAGCTGGCTCCAAGGTATTCGTTTCAATCCGCCTCGATCGTTTTTGCCTTTATATGGATGCTTACGTATGGAAGTAACAGGCTTCCTATTAAGGGCATCAAGCAATTCGAATGAGCGATCACCAAGCAGATCATTCATGGAATTAATAAAATCGGATGGAAAACTTTCCTCTTTCATTCTCGCTTCAGGAGCGTCTTTTATTAATTTGCAGCCAAACCGCTCATTCGCAAAGATACAGAGGTAAAAAGAAGGGCTACTTAAAATAAAATAAAATGAAAGCAGCAGTTTTAGAAGCATTGCACGAAGAATTAAAGATAAAAGAAAGGGAAAAGCCTGTGCCCCAAAGTGGAGAGGTATTGGTAAGGTTAAAGGCAGCAGCACTCAATCACAGAGATGTTTTTATTCAGGAAGGGAAATATGCCAGGATTGCCTTGCCTTGCATCCTTGGGTCTGATGGTGTAGGCGTTGTGGAAGATATAGGACCCAATGTGGGAGTGGCCCTAATCGGGCAGCGAGTGATTATCAATCCTTCGCTTGACTGGGGG
>Ga0114931_10000972_pt1 | contig 36166 bp, 36 predicted proteins | sample 2SBtaG_FD_89579 | JGI IMG/M metagenome (GOLD analysis project Ga0114931, IMG submission 89579) | Deep subsurface microbial communities from Kolumbo volcano to uncover new lineages of life (NeLLi) - 2SBTROV14_V59a metaG | ecosystem: Environmental > Aquatic > Marine > Volcanic | place: Kolumbo... | reverse complement strand
TCCTGGGATGCGAGATCACCGCCATCAGTCAGCGCGCTTCAATCGAAATGGCGGGATGAAATCCCGCCCCACTGCACAGCCATCGCTTCGGCGCCCGCTAGACGATGATCCATTCTGCTCTAACCACGGTGGCACGGGCGTCCCGCCCGTGTGTGCGAAACCACGGGCCATCACTCCCCATCGGGCAGATCAATCGGCGGCTCGTCTGCCTCGGGCTCTTCATGCCCCATCTGCCCGTCATCGGGCCCCGGCTCGTTGTACATCTCTTCGGCCGGCGCCTCCGTTGGCGCCATCTCGAGGACCTCGTCCGGCTCCGCGGGCGCACTGGTCAGGACGGCGCCGGGCATCTCGGGCGTCGGGCGCAGCGTGGGCTTGAGCAGCCTCGCGTCACGTCCGGGCACGGGCAGGCGGTTCTTCCGGTGGCCGTACTTGGTCCCTGCGTCCATCAGGCCCCAGTCCATCATGTCCGGGAGCTCATCGCTCGGGCCCTTCCCCTTGCGGAAGCGGATGACGAGCTGCTGATCCACCGGGATGTCGGCCGACCACACCGCCTCGCCGGTGCGAGTGTCCACGAGCGTCACCGTCCAGGGCCGCCACGCGGTGCTGACGTAGGTGTGCTCATCGGCGGAGTACCCGGGGCCCGCCTCGTTGTACTTGCACCCGCCGAGGGTCGAGAACATCGCGATGGCGCCCGCGAGGAGCAGGCGGGGGGCGATCGGGCGTGTGCGAAGGCGGGTCGGCATCGGGGGGCTCCTGGGGATCGGTCGTCTCTCCGACGCTACGGCGTCGGGCTCGGCGTGGTTCGCCACCGATTCGTCCTACCATTCGTCGGCGCGCCGGGGATGTTCCCTTCAGCGCAACTCCCTCCCGGCCCCACGTCCAACCCCGCTTATCGCACCGAGCCCGCATGACCACCTCCCCGAACCCCGGACAAGCAGCGTTCCGCGTCGGTCACGGCTTCGATCGACACCGCCTGGCCCCCGTCGCCCCCGAGGGCGAGGGCCGGCCCCTGATCATCGGGGGCGTCGGGTTCGAGTCACCCGTCGGCCCGGTCGCCCACTCCGATGGCGACGCCCTGCTCCACGCGATCACCGACGCCGTCTGCGGCGCCTGCGGGCTCGACGACATCGGGCAGCTCTTCCCCAACACCGACCAAGCCAATCGCGGGCGGGACTCGATGGAGTTCCTTCTCGCCGCCGTCGGGGCCGCCCGCAGCGCCGGCTGGTCGGTCGGCAATGTCGACGCGACGGTCCTGCTCGAACGGCCCAGGCTCGGGCCGATGAAACGGGCCATCGTCGAGTCGATCACCCGCGCCCTTTCTATCCCGCCAGACGCGGTGAACATCAAGGGCAAGACGGGCGAGGGCGTCGGGCCCGTCGGGCGAGGCGAGGCGATCGAGGCGCACGCGGTGGCGCTGTGCCATCTATCCAATGACAACAAGCAGGCCACCACCGACCAGGCCACTACCGACAAGGAGCCCACATCGTGAACGGCATGAACTGTTCCCCCTGGCAGGAAGCGGCCTCGTTCGCCGCCCGGATGCACGCGGGCCAGCTCCGCCACGACGGGCAGACCCCCTACTTCGCCCACCCGGTCCGCGTTGCGATGACGCTCCGCGATCTGTTCGGCTGCGACGACGAGGACGCCATCGCGGCCGCCCTGCTCCACGATGTGATCGAGGACACCGGCGCGGATTACGACGACCTGCTCGAGCGCTTCGGCGTCGTGGTCGCCGATGCGGTCGCCGAGATGACCAAGGACATGCGCCTGCGCGAGGACATCCGCGAGCCGGCGTACGACAAGGGGCTGCTCGAGGGCGGCTGGCGGGGGCGGCTGATCAAGCTCGCCGATGTCCACGACAACCTGTGCGACCTGAGCGCGCCGGAGAAGCTCGAGGGGATGCTCGGGCGATGCCGGCGCGCGGTGGACATCGCCAGAGCCGCCGGCGATGACCACCCGGCGATCCTGTGCGGGATCGAGCGCGTCGAGAAGCTGATCGCAAGGCGGACCGGGGAAACCACCTGATTTTCCGTTGTTTCCCTCATATTCAGGGTGAACTCGGGCGATCGGCCGGCCCGCCCTGAAGCTCTGCGCCGCGATGGGTCGATAACACAATATGTCCGTCTTGCCCACCAACAGCGCCGTCACCGCAGCCATCGCGGCATCGGCCGCGGGTGTCAAGTCCACCGAGAGTGAAGCGACCACCAAGTCCAAGCGCAAGTCCGACTCGGAGACAACCTTCCAGCGCGCCCTCGACGAGACCGACGTGAGCGTCGACGCCGCACAGGCCGCCGACGCGGTGCGCAACGCCAAGGGCAACGATCAGGAAGAGTCACACGAAGACCGCCAGGAACACGGCTTGCTCGAGAGCGGGCCTGATGCGCTGGGGCATCTCGACATCGAGGGCTGAACGTTCGTCCGGCGACCCGTCCAGATGACTCCGAGCAGAACTTCCAGACCGACAGACTGCGGGACCGCCGCCTCCAGGCCCGGCGTCCGGCGAGCCTGTCTCAACCTGAAGACGTGTGCCCGCTAAACTGGCTGCCGTTCCAAGGATCGCGGCTCGCAACGTCAGGGTCGATGCATGATCGAAATGTTTTTTCTTTGTTCTCACCGAATGATCTGACCAGAGGGATTCACCGTGGCGTCACTCATCAATATCAAGGGGCCCGACGAGGGCTCGTGCTACGCCATCGGCGAGAGCGCCATGGTCATTGTCGGGCGCGACGGGAAATGTGATATTCAGATTCTCGATCCTCGTATCTCTCGTCAGCATCTCCAGATCAACTCCGTCAGTGCCGGGCCCGACCACACTGTCTCCGAATACCGGACCGCGAACGGCACGATGGTCAACGACAGAACCATCACCGATCGCACGCCCCTCCACGACGGCGACAGCATCCAGATCGGTGACACCACGCTCCTGTACACAACGGACGATTCCATCAGCGTCGAGGCCGCGATCAAGAAGGCCAGGAAAAAGGCCGAGTGGAAGCGCTCGACGATCATCTCGAGCTAACCTCGGTGCGTTGACGTTTCGACTCGGGCTTGTGGGTCAGGCTTGCGGGTCAGGCTTGCGGGCATGCCTCTTCATCGAGATACCACCGCAGCACACCACCGACCGGATCGAGTGAAGACAGCGGGTGCGTGCGGCCGACCGTTTGACCAATGCCGGGTTGTGCGTGGGCGCCGACTGCATAGACCGAGATGAATCTTGAAGCGTTGATCAGTCTTCGTGTGCAGGCGATCCGGTCCGAGTACGCGCACACGAGCGCCTCCCCCTCGTCGGCGCTCGCCCAATCATCCGGAGCCGACGCGGGCGCCAACAGCGCAAAGTCAAACCGGTCGTGCCCCTTCTCTCGCCAGGCGAGCGTTTCTCGCAGCTCATCCTCGTAGCGTGACGCGCCCGCGCCGGGTGTCGTGTCGATCGCGTGCATCTGTTCACCGGGCAGATCCGCGTGGATCGCCACCGTCTCGTGGATCAGCTCGCGCTCGGCAGACCCGCCCAGACGCTCGGCGAAGAGCCACAGGTGGGTCCGCCGCCAGGGCAGTTCGCGGTGGGCCGGGTCGGTCAGCAGCCTCAGCAGCACCGGCTCGATCGACGCATCGCCCGAAAGACACAGGTGAAAATCACCGAATGCGCGGACACAGTTGTGCGCATGGAGCAGCAGGTCCGCCGCCAGCGCGGCCTCCGCTTCGTGGTGCGAAGCCCGGACGATGACCTCTCCGGGCAGGTCGGGCCGGACGATCGTCGGCTCGATGTCGTACGGGGCGGGCTCGTGGGGTTCACTCATGCGGTGGCGACCTCCGGTCGCTGCTTTGAACGAAGCCCCCCGGCGAGGAACTCGTCGAACGCCGCGTGAACATCCCCGGGCGTCGCGACCGTCTGCATCCGCATCCGCAGGCCCTTGCAAGGGCCGAGCGCCTTGCCGAACCACGACACCCGCTGGCGGATGTGGCTCATCGCGTAGCGCTCGGTCCGGAACTCGAGCATCAGCTCGAAATACCGGCGGATGGATTCGATCTTCTCGTATTCGCCCGGCTCAGCCGGGACGGCGCCGGTCGTCTGGAGCGCCCAGCAATCACGGAAGATCCACGGTCGCGAGAACGCGCCCCGACCGATCATGACGCCTGCGCACCCGGTGCGCTCGATCATCGCGACGCAATCCTCGGGGCTCTTGACGTCGCCGTTGCCGATGACCGGGATCGTGCGCACACGGGCGACCACCTCGCCGATGCCTTCGAGACAGACATCGCCCCGGAACCGCTGCTCGGTGGTGCGGCCGTGGATGGTGATCGCGGCGATGCCGATCTCCTCGAGCGCGCGCGCCAGGCGGGGCGCAACGATGGAGTAGTCGTCCCAGCCGAGGCGGAGCTTGGCGGTTGTCGGGACCCGACCGCCCGAGGCGTCGTCAACGGCGCGGACAATGCGCTCGGTCAGGCGCTGGGTTGCGCACGCGTCGCGGAGCAGGAGGGAGCCGCCGTTTTTCTTCGCGACCTTGTCGACGGGGCAGCCCATGTTGATGTCGACGACGGTGGCGCCGTGCTCGACGGCCCACCGGGCGCCGGCGTCGAGAATCCCGGCGTCGCAGCCGTAGAGCTGCATGGAGATGGGCTGATCGAGGGGGTGGGTGCGGGCGAGATCGAGCGATTGGCGCCCGCCCCGGAGCAGCCCGTGGGGGCTGAGCAGGTCGGTGCCGGCGAGGCCCACCCCCCCCCAGTCGCGGGTGATGATTCGGAAGGCGAGGTCGCAGTAGTTGGCCACGGGCGCCAGCACGCAGTTGGACGCGAGTGTGACCGGGCCGATCTGGAGCGGGACGCCGAGGGACATAGCCCGGGATGGTATGCCGGGATGGCACGTGGCTGCACCGGGCGCGGGCGTTCATTCAATGGGCGCGACACTCTTCCACTGGACGATGCGGATTTCGCCTGAGGTGATCTCGTTGAATGCTTCGGGTGGGATGACGGATTCGTAGGCATCACTCGGACCCTGCCAGGTGGCAAACAGACCCTGCGAATAGTTCCGCTCGAGGAATCGGACCTCATAATCATGGGCGCCGGCGTTGAGAAAGGTTGATCCTCCGGTAAACCGGAAGCTGTGGTTCGCGTCGTCATTGATCACTTCGTTCCCGTCGATCAGGAGCCTGGCGCCGGCGTCCGAGCCGAGCTTGAAGGCCCATGAGCCGGTCACGGGTATGACAAGCTTCCCGGTCAGTTTCAGCGCGAAATAGTCTGTCGGGCCGCCGAGGTAAAAGGGCGTACTGGTGATCCGCCACGAGATATTGCTCTCCGAAGTCTGGTTGTCTGCGACGGACCAGTCAACGAAGTCGAGCGATGTGACGTTCTCGTTGAAGTACCACTGCGCGTTTAACCGCGCCGAGCCAGCATAGGGGCCGCCCGGCGAAATCAGCGGCCCGGGCGTCAGCGCCGAACTCGGGACGACCTCTTCGTATGGATCACTCGGGCCTTGCCGGGTTAGGAAGAGCCCCTGCGAGTAGTTCCGTTCAAGGTGCCTGATCTCGATCTGGTGCTCGCCCTGCGTGAGCGTGATGGCGCCGGACTTGAATCGGAAACTGTGGTTCGCGTCGTCACTCACCACGAGCTGGTCATCGATGAAGAGCCTGGCGCCCGCATCGGAGCCGATCTTGAACGTCCACGCGCCCGACTCCGGGATGTTGATCGTCCCGTCAAGGCGCAGCGCGAAGTAATCGGTAGGCCCGTTGGTGTAGTAGGCGCTATTGGTGATCTCCCAGGCGACCTTGGACTCGATGGTCGTGGTGTCGTAATCGTCCCAATCGACCTCGCCGAGCCTTGTCGCGTGCGAGACGCCGCTCGTCCAATACGCCCTCAGCCCGCCGCCGCCGGGATCAACAACCGGCTCGGCGGCGCTGATTTTGAACGCGCTCGGGGGGATGACTTCCTCGAACCCATCGCTCGGCCGGAGCCACGTCGCAACCAGCCCGTTGGAATAGTTCCGCTCAAGATATCGCACATCGTAAATATGCTCGCCGGCGGTCAGGTTCAGCGTTCCCGATTTGAATCGGAAGCTGTGATTCGCGTCGTCGTTGAGAACGAGCTGCTCGTCGATGAACAGCCTGGCGCCCGCGTCGGAGCCGATCTTGAATGTCCATGGTCCGGTCTCGGGGATCGTGATCGTTCCGACGAGCCGAACCGCAAAGTAGTCTGTTGGCCCGCCGGCGTAGAATGCGCTGTTGGTGATCTCCCACGAGATGTCCTGCTCAGTGGTGACGTTGTCGAAGTTGGCCCAGTCCACCTCACCGAGCTTTGTCGCGTGTGAGACGCCACTTGTCCAATACGCCCGCAGCCCGCCCCCGCCCGGGTCTGCGATCAGCACGCCGGGACTCAAGGCGCTCGATGGGACCACCGATTCGTATTGATCGCTCGGCCCCTTCCATGACAACACGAGGCCCTGCGAGTAGTTTCGCTCGAGATACTCGATCTCGATGTCGTGATTCCCGACGTCGAGGACGATGGAGCCTGACTTGAACCGGAAACTGTGGTTCGCATCATCCATGACCACGGTCATGCCATCGATCGTCAGGCGGGCGCCGGCGTCGGAGCCGAGATCGAACATCCACGCCCCGGCCACCGACACGCTGACCTTCCCGATCAGCCGGAGCGCGAAATAATCCGTGGGCCCGCCGGTGTAGAACGGGGCGGTCGTGTTGGGCCAGTACACGTTGGTCGGGATGGACGTCGCGTCGTACTGATCCCAATCGACCTCACCCAGCTTGGTCGCGTGACTCACACCGCTCGACCAGTACGCCTGGAGCCCCCCGTTGACGTCCGGCGGCGGGATCGTGGCAGGCGCGAAGGCGGATGCCGGGATGACCTGTTCGTAGGAATCGCTCGGCCCCTGCCATGTCGCCACCAGCCCGTTGGAATAGTTTCGCTCCAGGTACCGGACATCGATCACGTGGTCGCCGGCGGTCAGCGTCACGTTCCCGGCTGTGAACCGGAAACTGTGGTTCGCGTCGTCGTCGATGACAAGGGCGCCGTCGATGAACATCTGCGCGCCGGCGTCGGATCCCAGCTTGAAGGTCCAGGCGCCGGATTCCGGGATCGTGATCATCCCGTAGAGCCGAAGCGCAAAGTAATCCGTCGGGCCCCCGGTGTAGAATGCGCTGTTGGTGATCTCCCAGGAGATGTTGTTCTCGATGGTGACGTTGTTGTACTTCGACCAGTCGATGTGCCCCAGTTTCGAGGCGTGCGTGACATCGCTCGACCAGTACGCGTTCAGGCCCTGCCCGGGCTGCGCCGTGGGCGCCTCGCTGGGGATGTGTGTCAGCGCGGCCGCGGGAACGACCTGGTAATCCGCGTCGCTCGGGCCCCGCCATTCGAGCACCAATCCATTGGAGTAGTTGCGTTCGATGTACCGCACCTCGATCGTGGCGGACTCCACACCCAGCGAAGCCCAGTTCGTGGCGGACTGGAAGCTGTGGTTTGCGTCGTGATCGATCACCAGCACGCCGTTGATAAAGAGCCTCGCGCCCGCGTCGCTGGTCATGCGAAAATCCCAGGCGCCGACCTCGTTGATATCGATCCGCCCGGTCAGTCTGACGGCGAAGTAATCCTTGGGGCCGCCCAGGAGCATCGGGTTGTTCGAAACCGGCCAGTTCACATCCGGGACAACGGTGATCTGGTCGTAGCTGGACCAGTCCACCTGCCCCAGTTTCGTCGCGTGACTGACAGACAGCGACCACATCGCGAGCAATCCCGGCTGCGGGTCATTTTCCCCGGCGGCGTTGACAACGGCCGGAGCGGTCAAGACCGCGATGAATCCGATGATGAATCCGATGATGAATCCAACTCGCAAGTTCATGCAAAATGCCTTCTTTCGGGTGCAAGGGTAGGGATCCACCTATCACTCGGTCGCCGAAGGAATCCGCTGGGGTGATCCATCACCTTCGGCGTGTCACCCGCCCGATCAGGCCGTCTGTAAGGGATAGACCAACAAGAAACGCGAAATCATTGCCCAGCATGCACATGCCGATCACGCTATCCTGATCCACCATGTCAATACTCATCAACGCGAAGACCAGGGTCATCTGTCAGGGCATCACGGGGGCGTACGGCGCCTTGCACACGAAAGGGTGCCTCCACTATGGAACCAACATTGTCGGGGGCGTGACCCCGGGCAAGGGCGGGACCAGGGACGACAACGGGCTGCCCGTCTTCAACACGGTGCAGGCGGCCGTCGACGCGACCGGGTGCGACGCGACGATGATCTTCGTCCCGCCGCCATTTTGTGGCGATGCGATTCTTGAGGCGGTCGAGGCCGGCGTCGGGCTCATCTGCGCCATCACCGAGGGCGTGCCCGTCGCGGACATGGTCCGGACGCGGGCGGCCCTTGACGAGGTCAACGCGGGCCGGATCCTTGACGACCGGACCCACCTGATCGGGCCCAACTGCCCGGGCGTGATTTCTCCGGGGCCCCACACGGGCGGCGGCGAGAGCGCGAACGACCCCTACACCAACGCGGGCTGCAAGATCGGGATCATGCCCGGCTACATCAACACACACGTCAGCGAGTCGGAGACGGGCAAGGCCGTCGGGATCATTTCACGCTCGGGGACGCTGACCTACGAGGCGGTGTGGCAGACCTCGAACATGGGCCTCGGGCAGACGACGTGCATCGGCATCGGGGGCGACCCGGTGCGGGGCATGGGGTTCATCGACTGCCTCGAGCTCTTCGAGGAGGACGACGAGACGGGCGGCGTGCTGATGATCGGTGAGATCGGCGGGACGGACGAGGAAGCCGCTGCCGAGTGGGCGAAGGCCAACATGTCCAAACCGCTGGCCGCGTTCATCGCGGGCCGGACGGCGCCCCCGGGCAAGCGGATGGGGCACGCGGGGGCGATCATCTCCGGCGGCGAGGGCGGCGCCGAGGGCAAGATCGCGGCGCTGCGGGCCGCCGGATTCACAATCGCCGAGACCCCGGCGTCGATGGGCGAGGCGATGGCCAAGGCGATGGGCGTGACGCTGGCCCGGTCATCGGCGACCTGACCGATCGGTCGGTCAGTCCCGCCTGCCGCCGCGGCGTCTAGGGTTGATCCGCTCGATCTGATTCCCGAGAAACCGGCTCTGCTTGCCCGACAGATTCCCGCCGCGCGAGAGCCTCGTCAGGAACGCAAGCGCCGCCCCGTCACCGCGCAGGCGCCGGGTCGCGGCGGTGACCCTGGTGATGTCCTGCTCGAAGTTCGAATCACGGATGTTGGCGCTCAAAATATCGAGCGTTGAGTCGTTGCCTGTGCCTGCGAGCTTGTCGCCTAGCGCTTTCCAGGCCATATCGACGGTGCGCGTGTCCTGCCGGTCCTGCTCGTTCATCGCCAGCAGGCACGTGGTCAGCGCGCCGGGCCGGTCGGTGCGGTAGAAGACCGGCGCGAGTGTCTCGGCCACTTCGGGGGTGAGCGCCTCCGGGTCCTGCGAGAGAATCGCAAGGCCAAGCTGTGAGGCGTCATCGAGACGGCCGAGCATCACGAGCAGACGGAGCCCCCTGGCGTACCGCTTATCCGCAAGGGCTGTCTTGAGCTCGGTCTCCATGCTGACGGCGCCGGGCAGGTCGGGGATTTGCTCGGTGCGCGCGGCTCTTGGGCCGAAGGTGATGAGCGGATCGCCGATGGTGTTGATCTTCCATGGCTTTCCCGAGTTGGTCCGTGTGATCATCCCCAGCGGGGCCGGCGCGTACAGCGCGGGCACGAGGTAGGCCGGCGGGGTGAAGCTCTGGAGGTACGGCTCGTCGACGGCGCCGGCGTAGGCGTAGGCGCCGTTGTCGAGCCATCGCCGCGCGATCGAATCGCGATCGCTGAGTTTCTACGCCGAGAACGAATGGATGAACGTCACCACCGCCGGGGTGTCCATGAACGGGATATCGCAGGTGTGCGCGCGGCCCGGGTTGAGGTCGAAAAAGCCCCGGTTGCCGGAAGAGTTGACGTGCACATACCCGGCGTTGATCGGCTTCCTGGTGGCCTCCCGCCATTCGATGATGCTGTTGCGCGGCGGCCCGAACGCCTTTACCGGGGCGCCCATCCGTCGCAGGTCGCCCTCGATGGTCGAGACGGTGTACCCGTCGTAGGGCGGCTTCGAGCTGTACCCGTTGAAGAGCCAGAACCGATCGGGTTGCAGGAACAGGGCGCCCATGGCGCGGTAGGCGGACTCGGCCTCGGTCCCGACGATGATCCCCGTCCAGGCGTAGATGCGCCCGTCGTCGAACCGCCCGAGCATGTCGGTCAGCGCCAGGGTTTCTTTCATGTTGTCGCGCGAGCTGACGCGCGAGGGCATGTTCATGCAGATCGTGATCGCGTCGATGTCGTCGCCGACCTGCGCCCAGGTGTAGCCGAGCCCCTGGAACTGGTCCCGCACCTGCTTGTTGAACCGCTCGAAGCCCTTGAACCTGCTGACGCCGCCGATCTTGCCCAGGTTGCCGTCGACCCAGAGGATCGGCTGCCCGCGCCCCGCGGCCAGCGCCAGCGCCGCCGGCCACGCCCGGTCCCTCTTTGCGGTGACCACAACCCCGGGGGGCTGGATGCGCATCTCGTTCCATACCGCCTTGAGCCCCTCAGAAGAATCCGCGCCCCAGGACCGCTCGAGCGCCGACTCCATCCGCTGCCGGCGCGAGCCGGTGCGCTCGCCGGCGCCGGGCCAGAGCAGAACCCGCCCGGGCGCGAACGCCCGGACGAACCGTGCGATATTCTCGCGGGCGCCGGGGGTCCCGTCGTCGATCAGCACCGGGTAGCGGTGCTCGGGTGACCAGCTTGCGATCGCCTCGATGTACGCGTCGCCGTCGGGCACGACGACGACCGCCGGGTCGACCGGCAGTGTCAACCGGAGCCGCTCGACACGGGCGCCCACGCGGGCGGCTCCACCATCGGGGATCGCGGGCATCCCGTTGCGGTCGCGCTGCGATTGCTGCGCCTTTGCGGCGGGCGGGGCCGCCAGCGCGGCGAGCATCGAGACAATCAGGAACAGGACGGCGTGACGTTCGGTGTTGTTTCGCATTGGTGTGCGATGGTATCGGGCCGAACCGGGGCCGGGTGCAGCGCCTTGGAAAACGCCCCGCCGTCAGAGTCCTGCAGGCCGATCGAGCCGAACGGATCGTCAGGCCGAGCCGCGGGACGGGACGAGCAGCAGGTTGTCGCGTCCGGGGATGATCCGGTCGGCGATCTCGATCGCCTCGCCGAACGACGCCTGGGCGGCCTCGATGTCGACACACGTCGGGAGGACCTTGCCCTGGGCGAGGTGCTCTCTGGTCGCGACGCAATCGCCGGCGATCAGGATCGTCGCGTCCCGGAGCAGGACCAGCACGCCGATCGAGCCGGGTGTGACGCCGGGCAGGGGGAAGCAGTCCACCCCGGGCGCCAGGGTGTCGGGCATCGGTTTGCAGCGCTGCAAGATGGCGATGTCACGGCGGAGCATCCCGGCCAGTTCGTCATCCCCCGCATCCTCGGCCCGCTTGAGCTCACCGATCAATGGCACACCCACGCCCTCGCGCTCGGCGGCGCCGATCCACCAGTCGGCCCCGGGGAAGGCCCCGACGCCGCGCCGCATGTCAGGCTTGTACGAGGTCATCACGACATCGGTGATGTCGGCCGGGGCGCCGTTGCAGCGTTCACCCAGCCTCGCGGCGATGATCTGCCCGGGCAGCCCCGGGTCGATCAGGATGCGCCGGTCGCCGGTCTCGACGAGCGTGGTAGTCGCGTGGCCGGTGCGCACGGGCACGCGCTCTTCCCAGAGCGGGTTGGCGGCGAGCGTCCCGATGCTGATGATTCGCACGGTCGGCTCGTGTTGTTGCGGCCTGTGCATCGTGTCAGTCCGTTTCGAGCATTTGTTGCAGGATCGGCGGGTTCTCGTCGCGCTTGCTTCGGAGCCGCTCGACGACCATCGGCGGGCACATCGTGCCGAGCGACTCGATGTCGCGGCCCATCGCGGTGATCTGCTTGATCAGGCTCGACGAGGTGTACGCGAAGCTCTGCCCGGCGACGACGAACGCGGTTTCGAGCCCGGCGACCTCGCGGTTGGTCAGCGCCTGCTGCACCTCGTTTTGCAGATCCGACAGGTTCCGGATGCCCCGGAGCAACGCCGTGGCGCCCTTCTCGCAGGCGAAGTCCACGGTCAGCCCCGAGTACCCCAGCACCTCGACACGCGCTTCATCGGGCTCGCGCTCGCAGAGCTCGTCGACGAGGGTTCTGGCCATCTCGATGCGCTCGTCGGCGGTGAACAGGTGGGCCTTGCCCGGGTTGTGCCCCACGGCGACGACCAGGTGATCGAACAGGCGCCGACCCCGGGTGATGACGTCGAGGTGCCCGAAGGTCATCGGGTCGAACGATCCTGGATAGATCGCCGTGTGGACTTTGGAGGAGCGTGCAGGCATCGATCGAGTGTATCGGGATTGGTACGGGGTTGGCTGGGGGTTGGCGCCGGCGGGTTCAAAAAAAGCAGCCCCGCAGCGTTGGTGTGGCGGTCGCTGCGGGGCCGGGGTTGGGGCTGAATCAGAGTGTGTGCCGCGTCAGACGCGGCGGTGGCGTGGTCTGCCTTATGCGAGGGCGGGGACCGCGGGGAAATCGACCTCGGTCTCGTTGACGTGGTTGAAGAAGTTGGTCAGGACGTTCTCGGCGTAGCCCACCACGATCTCGACGATGGCGCCGTCGTCATAGCCGGCGCTCTTGATCGCGTCGAGGTCTTCATCCAAGACGAAGCCGCGTTTTTCATGGAGAGCCCTGACAAATGTCGCGAAGGCATCCAGCTTCGGATCGCCCAGCGAGTCGCCCTTGCGAGCGGCGATGGTCTGCTCATCGGTGAGGCCGGCCATCTTGCCGAGCGCGGTATGGGCCGCGGTGCAGTAATCGCAGCCGTTGAGTTCACCGATGATCATCGCGATGATCTCGCGCTCGGCGCCGGTGAGCACGCCCTCGGCGATGGCGCCCTTGAGCTGGAGCGTGGCCTTGAGCGCGGCCGGCGAGTTCGCCAGACCCTTGAAGATATTGAAATGTTTGCCCGCGAGGGGGCCCTCGAAGATCTCCCGGGCGGCGCCGGTGGCGGTGGCGGGATCAACAACGTTCAAGCGAGGCATGGATTGATTCCTTTCGTAAGCGGATGAAACCCGGCGTTGGCAGCGCCGGTCCTGACGGCGACTTCCGGGTACCCTTCCGGCAGTTGGATGCCGGTCAGACCCTAGGGGTTTCATAGGAACTGATCAATCCTCATTGACATCGACCGACGCCCGCCTCGCCCCCTTCCCAGACCCATGCGGATCACGCTCTACACCGACACGCTGGGGGATGTCAGCGGGGTCTGCCGCTTCATCCAGGACATGGCGAGGCTCGCCCGTGAATCCGGGCGGGACCTGACCGTCGTCACCAGCACCTGTAAGCCCATCCCCGCAGCGCCCAACCTGATCAACTTCCCGCCCGTCATTGCCGGCGCGATGCCCAGGTATCCCGACTTGGACATCGTCGCGCCGCCGGTTTTCGCGATGCTCCGGCACGCGCTCGATCGGCGCTCCGACGTCGTGCACACCTCGACGCCCGGACCCGTGGGGCTGGTCGGGCGGATGGCGGCGGTGCTCAACGCCGCCCCGGTCTGCGGCGTCTACCACACGGACTTCCCGGCGTACCTGCAGGAGCTGTATTCGAGCCGGCTGATGGGCTGGGGGACGGCGCGGGTGATGCGGCTCTTTTACACGGGAATGAGCCGGATTTTTTCTCGCAGCGAGGAGTACGCCCAGGCGCTCGTCAAGATCGGCGTCGAGCCAGATCGCATCGTCACGCTGCGCCCGGGCGTCGAGACGGCGACGTTCCGTCCTGAGTTCCGCAATGCGGCGATCTGGCGAACGGTCACCGGCGCGCGCGCCGGCGCCGTCAAGGCGCTCTACTGCGGGCGCGTCAGCACGGAAAAGAACCTGCCGCTGCTTGTCGAGTCGTGGATCGCCGCGCACGGTCGGCTCGCGTCGCTCGGGGTCGATGCGCAGCTGGTCGTCGTGGGCGGCGGGCCCTACCTGGAGCGGATGAAGCGTGAGCTCGGCGACGGATCGGCTGTGTTCGCGGGGTACCGGCACGGGGCGGAGCTGTCGGCGCTGTACGCGTCGAGCGATCTGTTCGTCTTTCCCAGCGCCACCGACACGCTCGGGCAGGTCGTGCTCGAGGCGCAGGCCTCGGGCGTGCCCGTGCTGGTGACGGACCGGGGCGGCCCGAAGCAGGTCGTCGATGACGGCGTGACCGGGCTGGTGCTTGGCGCCGCGAACCCGGACGCGTGGAGCGACGCGATCGTCGGGCTGCTGCCCGACGACGAGCGGCGGCGAACGATGGGCGCCGCCGCGTTCGCCTGGGCGCAGGGGTTTTCGATCCGGGCGAGCTTCGAGCATTTCTGGAGGACGCACGAAGAGGCGATGGAAAGAGGGGCCTGAAGAAATGAGCATGAAAACAGGGTGGGGAGGACACGGACGGGACGCTCATGCCACCGAAAAAGGAGATCAGGCGCCGTTACCGCGCTTGCCCCGGAAGAACGCGCGGAGCATCTCGGATGATTCCGCGGCCAGGACGCCGCCGATCGCCTCGATGCGGTGATTCAATCGGCGATCGGAGCACAGCTCGTAGAGCGAAACGACGGCGCCGGCCTTGGGATCGCTGGCGCCAAAGACAAGCCGTCCGACGCGCGCGTTGACGATCAATCCGGCGCACATCGGGCACGGCTCAAGCGTGACGACCACCGTGCAGTCGGACAGCCGCCAGTCGCCCAGGTGACTGGCGGCGGCGCGCATCGCGATCAGCTCGGCGTGTGCCGCGGGGTCGGCGTCGCACTCGCGGCGGTTGGACGCCTGCGCGAGGATCTCGCCCGACTCGGTGTGATACACGATCGCGCCGACGGGGACCTCGTCTTCCTCGGCGGCGATCTGCGCCAGGCTCAGGGCGCGGCGCATCATGTCGATGTCGGTCTCGGTGGCGGCGGAGGGATCGAGCGCGGGCGCCGGGGCGCCGAAGAGAATCAGGGTGAACCGATCGCGCAGTCGGGTCAGCAGCCCGGGCACCTATTCGTCCCCCAGGGCGCCGTCGGTCTGCGGCGTGCGCGCCGGGATGAGCCGCATGAGCAGCAACCCCAGCTCGTAAAGGGCGTACAGAGGCCCGGCGAGCAGGACCATGGACGCCGGGTCGGCCGGCGTGAGGACCGCGCCGGCGATGGCGCACGCGAGCAGCGCGTACTTGCGCTGCCTGGCGAGGGACTTGGCGCTGGCGACCCCCGACCAGCCGAGCATCAGCATGATCAGCGGGAGCTGGAAGGCGATGGCGAAGGCGATGCCGAGCCCGAAGACCATGCTGATATATTCGCTGACGCGGTACTGCTGGGCGATCATGGCGCCGCCGGTGAGCGGGACGCCGGCGATGTGACCGACGCCGTCGCCGGATTCGTCTGGCAGGGCGAAGCGGAGCTCGGACAGCCGCTCGTTGAACCAGAAGGCGCCCGGGGGCGGCTCGGCGGGGTCCGCGATGAGCGAGGGGGCGATCGGCAGCACGACGCCCTCGGGCAGTGGCGCCGAGGGGGATTCGATCTGGGCGATCTGGGACGAGAACGTGATCAGGAACCCGAGCATGACCGGAAGCATGACCCAGTAGAGGAAAATCATGCCCAGAACGGTCAGAACGCTTGAGAGCGGGATCAGGACGTAGGCGAATCGTTTCTCGCGCTGGTACAGCCCGGGCGAAACGAAGAGCCACACCTGGTACAGGATCCACGGCCCCCCGACAAGGACCGACAGGACCAGGGCGATCTTAATGTACGCGACGAAGACCTCGGCCGGCCCGGTGGCCTGGAGCCGGCTGGCCTGCCCGGCGACGCGGAGCTGGGCCTCGGCGGGCTGGATGAGGAACTCGAGGATCGGACCGCCAAGGATGAGCGCGACGATGAAGATGGGCGCCAGGCCCAGCAGGCCCTGGATCAGGCGTTTTCGCAACTCGTCGAGGTGCTCGCCGAAGGACATTGTTGTGAATGATTCGTGTGTCAATGGAGCGTCCGAGAACCGCGTCGGGGCAACGATGGTCGCTGGCGTGCGTTTGTCCGGGGTGTTGGCGAGCGGTGAGGATACGCCCTTTGGTCGGGGATGTGAAAATCTTTGGGAAGGCGCCCGGATCCCGGATCGGGGCGCATCAGGGCTCTGTGGATGAGCGATGACCGCGAACAACCAGCCGGGGGCGGGGGTCCGGAGCACCACGATCAGGAGTCGTGGCTGCGCGAGGTCTGGTCGGAGAACCGCCGCTGGGTGGCGGCGATCCTGCTGGCCCACAAGCCGAGAGACAGCGAGCTCGACGACCTGCTCCAGGACGTCGCGATGACGCTGGTCCGGCGGATCCACGACGTCCGTGATCCATCCAAGATCCGCCCGTGGCTCCGGACGGTGGCGATCAACGCGGCGCGGGCCGCGGGCCGGAAGCGCAAGGTGCGGCTCCGGCTGGCCAACTCAGAGGTCGATGTCGAGCGCGAGCCGGCCCGGGAGGGCGAGCCCGAGGCGCTCAAGGACGAGGCGCGGCTGGCGCTCGAGGCGGCGCAGCGGCTGCACCCGGACTACCGCGAGCCGTTGCTGCTGCGGTGCGTGCGGGGGATGAGCTACAAGCGGATCGCGCAGACGCTCGATCTGCCGGTGACGACGATCGAGACGCGCATCGCCCGGGCGCGCCGGATGGTGCGCGAGGAGATCGAGTTCGAGCGGGACGCCGACACGATGCGGGTGACAAACAACAGGGGCGTGGGCCAGGGGGCCGGCGCCTGAACCGGAAGAGACCGAGCAACGTACACACAGCGCAATCAACTGGAGCGCAAGCAATGGAGCCAACCAAGACCGACATCCTGATCAGCCGGATCGTTGATGATGAGGCGACGGCGGAAGACTGGGCCGCGTTCGAGGGGCTCGCGTCACTCGAGCCCGAGGTATGGGCCAGGCTCGCCCGCGAGCAGCGCGACGCGAGCAATCTCCGGCGCGCGGTGTCTTCCGCGATCGAAATCGCCGACTCGGTGGCGCTGCCGATCGAGACCGCCGGGCTCGGCGCCGAGCGTGCTTTCGCGCGTCGGTTCGGCCCCTGGGTTGGCTGGTCGATGGCGGCGGCGGTGGCGCTGGCGTGGCTGGGCGTGAACCGGGTGTCGCTCTTTGAGAACGTCCCGGATCCGGGCGTCAACACGGCCGGGTTCACGATGGCGCCCGCCAACGCCGACGACGCGCTGGACCGGTATCGGCTCGTTGGCGAGCAGGAGGGCCGGTACCTGGGCGAGTTGCCCAAGGTGATGGTCGAGGCCAGGCCGATGCCCGACGGGACGCGGATCGAGGTGATCTACCTCCGGCAACTGCTCGAGCGCGAGGTCGTCGGCGAGATGTACGGGCTCGGGCACGACGACATGGGGCGGACGACGCCGATCCCGATCGAGCCGACGGCGATCCGGGCTTCGGACCCGCTCTGATTTCCGATTGTTTTCCGTTTGCAACAGCACACAACAACCTTTGAAGTACAACGGAGGCTTCCCATGAACACGCGAATCGAAGCAGCCCTGATGATTTCCGCCGGCACCCTGTTCACCGCGGGCGCGGGTTTCGGCCCGACGCTCGGGGGACATCTCTCGAATATGTTCGTCGACGCGGCGAAGGGTCAGGACCCGGTCACGGCCCAGACCGCTCCCCAGCCGACGCCGGTCTGGGTCGATGAAGCCGCGGGAGGGAATATGTCGCTCGGCTTGCGCGTGCTCCCGTGCCAGGACACCGTCTCCACGCAGCGTTCCTCGGGCTCGGCGACGATCAGCACGCACGACGACCGGGGCGGGTACAGCATCACGATCGTCGACGGACAGTTGCAGGAGATCAACGCAGACGGCGACTACACCTTCGAAGAAGACGGCGACATCGTTCGCATCCTCGATCCCGGTGGCGGCGTCGCGTTCGAGACGAGCAAGACGAACCCTTCGCTCGGCGCCGGGGACTTTGTCTTCCATTCATTCGGCGATGTGTTCACCGGTCAACCCGGGGCGTCATCGGGCGCGGTCCTCACGCCGGCGCCACCGTCGCCGCCGGCCCCGCGCGCGCAGCTGGGTGTGCGGGTCTCGCCGCCGGGCGCCGCGATGGCGGCTCAGCTCGGGATTGATGACGGCGCTCTGGTTGAGTTCATCGCCCCCGGCTCGGGCGCCGACGCCGGCGGACTGCAACAGTTCGACGTGATCATGGGCGTCGATGGCGTGCCGATCGGGGCGCGGACGCTCGGCGAGATCATCAGCGATCGCGAGCCGGGCGACACCGTCCGCGTCGATCTGATCCGCAACGGCAAACGCCGATCGGCTGATGTCACGCTGGACCAGGCGCCCGCCGAAGCGCCGATGCCCGAGGGGTTGCAGTTCCAGATCGGCAGCCCGTGGGAACTCGACCGCCTGCTTCAGGCGTTGATGTTCGAGCTGGACCGGAGGGATTCGCAGGGGCCGCAGATGCAGCGGTTCCCGGGAGTGGCGCCGGCGCCGCCGGCGCTCCGGCCCGCGCCACCGGCGCCGAAGAACCCGGACGCCACCGACGCCTCCGAGCTGGCCCCCAAAGCACACACCCGTTCGGCGCCGGCATAAGCCGATTGCGCACAACGTTCAAACACCATCACCATCATCGCCGCGACACCGGCGGCGGCACGAATCAACACTCGGCGAATCAACGCCGAACAAGGAGGCATCAAGCCATGGCCAGGAAGACAGGACTCATACGGTTGCTCGCGGGCGGGATCTGTTCGATGTCGATCGCCGGCGCCGCCAGCGCCGAATCCACGATGAAAGTCTGCGAGCTCTGCGACCAGGGCGTTCGGGATGCCGGCGACCGGGTGTCGCAGACCGACGGCGATGAAAACATCGTCGTGATCGAACTCGACGATGAAGAAGAGGGCGTTCTCGACGAGGATGACTTCGATTTCGACTTCGACTTTGATTTCGACTTCGATCAGATCCGCGACCTGCAGAGCAACGACGAGTTCATGATCGTGGAGCGGATCGGTGACGATTCGCGCTGCGAGTGCGGCGCTTCGGGCGCCGGACGCCGGACGCTTCGCGGCTGGACCGGTCATGGGCGCCCGGGCGGCCGTGGGCATGGCGGCGGGCACGATGGAATCGTCGAGCGCCGTGGCCGGCCGCACGCCGGGCATCGTGGCCCGGGGGATGAGCGGCGGATCGAGATCATCATCGATGGCGAGCACATCGACATCGGCGGACTGCGCGAACTCGGGGGCCCGCACGAAATGCGTGGCCCGGGCGGGGGCGGGGCGCACTTCATGGGCAGGCGCGGGCCTCATGGACCGCATGGACCCAGGGATGGTGAGAACAAGGTCATCATCAAACGGTTCGGCGACGATGATTTCAGCATGGGCGATCTCGGGCTCGACGACGACGGAAACGGTGAGCTTCGGATCAAGGTCCTCATCGACGGCGAAACGATCGATCTCGATGGGCTCGGGGGACTCGAAGGGCTGCACGAACTTAAGGAACGCAAGCATCTCAAGAAACTCAAAAACCACAAGGGCCACAAGGACCACAAGGGCCGTGGCGCGCGATTTTTCGGCAGGCCCGGGCCCGGGGACGACAGCCACCAGGTCATCATCAGGACCGATGGCGCCGGCTCGTGGAAAACGATCGACGGCGCGACCATCGACCTCTTCGACGATGACGATGGCGGCGACACCGACGACATCGATGTGATTGTCGTCCCCTCGGGCGCGTCGGCGAGCGTCGATCCGGGCGATGGCGATGATTTCAGCTTCGCCCCCGATGACGACGAGGGCGCGAGGTTTTTCGCCCGTATTGTCGCCGACGACGATGATCTCGATGAAGGCATGCCCCGCGCGATGATCGGCGTGACGCTCGGGGGCATCAGCGAGGCGCTGGCCGCCCAGCTCGGCGTCGACCCCGAGCACGTCGTGATGATCGAGAGCGTGATGGACGGGATGCCCGCTGAGGCCGCCGGGCTGCGCCGCTTCGACATCATCACCGGCATCGACGGGCAGGACGAGATCAGCACCCCCGTGTTGCAGAAGATCATCGCGGGCAAGCACGTCGGCGACGACGTGCGGCTCCGGGTCCTCCGGGGCGGCGACCCGCAGACGTTCACGGTCGAGCTCGCCAAGGCGCCGGCGCCGGACGAGGATCAGGTGAGGCTGCCGGGCATGATCGAACGTGACCGCACCATGGCCGAGCATGACCACGAGCGTTCGATGGACCACCGCGAGCGGGCCGAGCGGTCGATGCAACGGGCGCAGGAGCGCTTCGAGCGGCAGCGCACCGTGGCGAAGCTCCGCAAGGAGCGTGGCGGGGCCGACATCAACGCGATCCTTCAGAAGCTCGAAGAGCTTGATGTCGAGCTCGACGCGGAGACAATGGAGCAGCTCAGGACAAAGCTGAGCCAGCTCGGCGATCAGTTCGATGACTTTGACATCGCTATCGAGATGCCCAACATCGAGTTCTTCCCCGGCGACAATGACGAGGCGGACGGTGACGCGTTCGTCATCGTCGAGAGCGAACCCGGTGATTTTATGGTCGGTCGCGGCCCGGGTGGCGATGGCAAAGCGTTCACGTTCCCGGGCGGGCGGGGCGAGTTCCGGATCGATGTCTCGCCCGATGCCCCCCCGGCGCCGGGACACGGGAAGAACCAGGACAAAGTGTTCCTGAGCCGCAACTCGGAAACCAACAAGCGGTTGGATTCTCTGGAAGAGCGCATGACGCGCATCGAGAAGCTCCTCGAGCGTCTCGCCGACAAACTCGACTAAAGCCGTTCCACGGTTGGTCCGCCGGCTTGTCCGGCGCACCGAAGTGCGGCGTCTCCTTGAGGCCGTCGATCCCTGTTTGGGGGTCGGCGGCCTTTTTTCGTGCTGTTTCGAGCATCCGCCAGTGGATGATTCCTGTACGATCCAGCGACATGAGCCAGTATTTCCCCCTGCCGTTGTTCTCTCCGTTCCGATTGATCGCCATGTTGAGCCCGGCGCTGGCCGCGGCGTCTGTGACGCTCGGCGCCCCGATGCGCGTTGATGTCGACGTGACCGACGCCCCGAGGCGGCTGATCAACGCGACGCTGCGCATCCCGGCGACGCCCGGCGAGACCGTCATCCGGTATGTCCAGTGGACACCCGGCAACCACAACGCCAGCGGCCCGATCCAGAACGTCGTCAACTTCCACGCCGAGACGGAATCGGGCCGGGTCCTGCCCTGGCGGCGCGACCCGACGCACGACACGCGGATCACGATCGCCGAGGTCCCGGACTGGGATCAGCAGGTCATCGTCCACCTGACCTACATCGCCAGCCAGCCGACGACGAACTCGCGGTCGACCGACAGCTACGGCGAGCCGACCTTCGGGGGGCTCAACTGGAACACCGTCCTGTTCTACCCCGAGGACGCGGACAAGGACGAGCTGCTGATCGACGCATCGATCACGCTGCCCGAGGGCTGGTCGATCGCGACGCCGCTGCGCCCGACCAAAGAATCGGACGACCGGTTCGAGTACGACGACGTGTCGCTGGCGCAGCTGGTCGATTCGCCGGTGCTCTTCGGCGAGCATCTGGCGACGGTGGACCTGTCCACCGAGGCGATCCCGAACCACTTCCTCCACGGCGTCGCGCGCGAGCAGCCGCAGCTCTTCCTGCCCGACGCGAGGATCGAGAAGCTCAAGCGGGTCCAAGAGCAGGCCGAGCGGGTGTTCGGGCCCTTCCCGAGCGACCGGTACGACTACCTGACGTTCGTCTCCGACGAGGTCCCGGGCTTCGGGGTCGAGCACCACACCTGCACGTTCATCTCGATGGGCGACCGGGCGTGGGCGGACTGCGAGAAGCCGGGCGGCTCGAAGATGGGCGTGCTGCCCCACGAATACATCCACAGCTGGAACGGCAAGCTGCGGGCGCCCGAGGGCTTGCTGACGCGCAACTACCACGAGGCGGGCGTGACGGATCTGCTCTGGGTGTACGAGGGGCTGACGAGCTACATGGACGACGTGCTGTCGGTGCGGGCGGGGCTGCTGGACCTTGACGAATACACGAACGCGATCACGAACAACATCATGCGGTACCAGCTCCAGGACGGGCGACGATGGCGCCCGGTCGTGGACACCGCCCGCGGGATGAGCCGGCTGCGGAGCCGGAGCAGGTCGTGGGCGGAGCTGCGCCGGCGCCAGGATTATTACGGCGAGGCGGCGCTCTTCTGGATGGAGGCGGACGCCACGATCCGCGCCGACACCGACAGCCGAATGAGCCTCGACGATTTCTGCAGGCTGTTCTTCGATGTCCCGCGCGGGCCCATGGGCAGCCCCGTCACATACACGCGGCAGGACATCGTCGACACGCTGACGGCGATCGACCCGAGCGCCGACTGGGACGCGAAGATCGCGCGGCGCATCGAATCGCCCGCGCAGACGCTGGCGATCGGCCTGCCCGCGCTGCTCGGCTACCGGCTCGAGTTCACCAGCGAGCCCAGCGAGTTGCAGAAGAAGGCGCTCAAGAAAAACAAGGGTCTCGACCTGCGCACCTCGCTCGGGATTTCCGTCGACAAGGACGGGCTCGTCACCACGCTGCTGCCCGGCTCGATCGCGGACAAGGCGAAGCTCGCCTACGACATGGTCGTCGTGGGTGTCGATGATCAGGAGTTCTCGCCCGACACGCTCGAAGAGGCCGTCCGGCGGACGCCCGAGTCCGGCGAGGTCCGGCTGCTGGTGAAGTTCGGCGGGCGGCTCTCCGGGCGGACGCTGGTCTACGACGGCGGGCTGCGCTACGCGCAGCTCGTGCCAATTGAGGGCGCCACGGACTACATCGCCGAGATCGCCAAGCCCAGATGACGTCAGGATCCGACGATCACCGGGATGGTGATCCGTTCGCGTGCACGCCGCTGGACGCGGCGGTGTGCGCGGCGGGGCTGATGCTGTCGGGCCGGTACGCGTTGTCGCTGGCGAGGCTGGGACAGGAGGCGATGTGGGGCGCGAGCTCGGAGATGGTCTTCTGGGCCGGGCTGCTCGGGGCGCCGTTGGCGGTGATGGCGCCCGCGTGGCTGCTGGGACGGCTCACGCCGGTGAACCCGGTCTGGCTCGCGATCGGGTTGGCGACACCCCCAACGATCTGGGCGGTCTGGCTCGGCCCCCACCCGCTGGCGCTGCTGCTCGTCGGGACGGCGGCGGTCGCGACGGCGCTGCTGACAATCCTCCCGGCCCGGCACGGCCAGCGCCTCCGGGCGCGTTCGATCCACCGGCGCGGACGCTGCCCCGGTTGCGGGTACAGCCTCGAGGGGCTCGATCGGGACATCTGCCCGGAGTGCGGGCGCCGGGCTTGAACAACGCGGAAACCCATGGGCCGTGGCCACGCAAAGCGGTGGCCACGGCACGCGTCTCTCCGATCACCCTTCAATCTGACATCCCGATCCAACCGATCTATGGTGTAGCGGCGATCCCGTTTCGCGGTCGCGACACAACAAAGCTCGGAGCAGCCCCATGGCCAGCGACACCAACCCGTTCAACGCCCGGAAGGCCTTTTCCACCTCTTCCGGCGAGTTCACCTACTACGACCTCGGCGCCCTCGTCGAGCAGGGCATCGGGGATGTCGACGCCCTGCCCTACTGCATGCGGGTGCTGCTCGAGGCGCTGCTCCGCAACGTCGACGGGTTCATCGTCACCGCGGATGATGTCGCGGGGCTGGCCAACTGGAACGCCAAATCACCGGCCAAGACCGAGGTCCCGTTTATGCCCGGGCGGGTCGTCTTGCAGGACTTCACGGGCGTCCCGGCGGTGGTTGATCTGGCCGCGATGCGCAGCGCGATGCAGCGGATGGGCGGCGATCCGAACGAGGTCAACCCGCAGGTCCGCTGCGATCTGGTCATCGATCACTCGGTGCAGGTCGACACCTTCGGGAGCGCCACGGCGCTGACGATCAACGCGGACAAGGAGTTCACCCGCAACCGCGAGCGGTACGAGTTCCTCAAGTGGGGGCAGCAGGCGTTCGACAACTTCACCGTGGTCCCGCCCGCCACCGGGATCGTCCACCAGGTCAACCTCGAGTACCTCGCCTCGTGCGTGCTCACCAGGAAGCTCAACGACGGGACCACCGTCGCGTACCCCGACTCGCTCGTCGGCACCGACTCGCACACCACCATGATCAACGGGCTCGGCGTCGTCGGCTGGGGTGTCGGGGGGATCGAGGCCGAGGCGTGCATGCTGGGCCAACCCATCTACATGCTCACGCCCGAGGTTGTCGGGTTCCGCCTGACGGGCGAGCTCCCCGAGGGCGCGACCACGACCGACCTGGTCCTGACCGTGACCCAGATGCTCCGCGCGCACGGCGTCGTCGGCAAGTTCGTTGAGTTCTTCGGGCCGTCGGTCGCGAAGATGGCCGTCCCCGACCGCGCGACGCTCGCCAACATGGCGCCCGAGTACGGCGCCACGATGGGGTTCTTCCCGGTCGACTCGCGGACGCTCGATTACCTGCGCCTGACGGCGCGCGACGAGGCGACGATTGCGCTCGTCGAGACCTACTGCAAGGCCAACCGTCTATTCTGGACGCCGGACGCCCCCGAGCCGACATTCACCGACGTGCTCGAACTTGACATGAGCACCGTCAGGCCCTCGCTGGCGGGCCCCAAGCGTCCGCAGGACCGGATCGAGCTGGGCGCCATGAAACACACCTGGGAAAAGGCGATCGTCGAAACGTTCGGCCGGTCCGACACAAGTGGCGTGACCAGCCCGGATGTCTCGATGAACGGCGACCGGTTCGATCTGTCGGACGGCGATGTGGTCATCGCGGCGATCACCAGCTGCACGAACACGAGCAACCCGGACGTGATGATCGCGGCGGGGCTGGTGGCGAAAAAGGCGAACGAGCTGGGGCTCCGGTCCAAACCGTGGGTGAAGACATCGCTGGCCCCGGGCTCGAAGGTGGTCACGGATTACTTTGACGCCGCCGGGCTGACCGAACATCTTGATGCGCTGGGGTTCGACACGGTTGGGTACGGCTGCACGACGTGCATCGGGAACTCGGGGCCGCTGCCCGATGCGATCGAGGCCGCGATCACCAGGGACGACCTTGTCGCGACGAGCGTGCTCAGCGGCAACCGGAACTTCGAGGGCCGGATCAGCCCGTACGTCAAGGCGAACTATCTGGCGAGCCCGCCGCTGGTCGTCGCGTACGCCCTGGCGGGGACGGTGGACATCGACCTGGTGAACGACCCGATCGCGCAGACACCCGCCGGCGAGGACGTCTTCCTCAAGGATCTGTGGCCGACGCACGCCGAGGTGATCGCGGCGCGTGACGCGAGCCTCTCGCCGGCGCAGTTCAAGAAGGAGTACGGGCGGGTGTACGACGGCAACGAGACGTGGAACAACGTCGCCTCGTCGACCGGGTCCATCTACGACTGGAAGCCCGAGAGCACCTACATCCAGGAGCCGCCCTTCTTTGTTGACATGTCGACGGCGCCGGCGGACCCGGCGCCCATCACCGCCGCGCGGTGCCTGGTCAGCGTCGGGGATTCGGTCACGACCGATCACATCTCTCCCGCCGGCGCCATCCCCACCGACGGGCCCGCCGGGCAGTACCTCGCCGACCACGGCGTCCCGGTGTCGATGTTCAACAGCTTCGGATCGCGCCGGGGCAACGACCGGGTCATGACCCGCGGAACCTTCGCCAACGTGCGCGTCCGGAACATGATCGCGCCGGGGACCGAGGGCGGCTGGACGACCGATTTCACCGACGGCAAGGTCAAGCCGATCTACGAGGCGTCGCTCAACTACCGGAAGGCCGGCGTGCCGCTTGTCGTTCTTGCGGGCGCTGATTACGGCATGGGCTCAAGCCGCGACTGGGCGGCCAAGGGGACGTATCTGCTGGGCGTCCGCGCCGTGATCGCCACCAGCTACGAGCGCATCCACCGCTCGAACCTCGTCGGGATGGGTGTGCTGCCCTTGCAGTTCAAGGACGGCGAGAGCCGGGAATCGCTGGGCCTCGACGGGACGGAGACGTTCGATGTCCTGATCCCCGGGTCGCTGACGGCCGGGTGTGATGTCCCGGTCAAGGCGACGCACCCGGGCGGGAAGGTCACCGGGTTCACCACGCTGTGCCGGATCGACACGCCGGTCGAGGTCGACTACTACCGCAACGGCGGGATCCTGCACACCGTGCTCCGGCGGATGGTTGGCGACGCGCGGCAGGGCGCCCACGTCTGAGCGTCCGATGGACCATGAAAGACCGAGCCCGCGACGGAGAATAATGGGCGATGAAACTCCGCAGGGCCTGGCTCATCTCGTCGCTGGTGTTCTTTGTGGTGTTCCTGTCGGTCAGCATCGTGATCATCATCAAGGGCGGCGACCCGCTCGACGCCGCCGACCGGACGGCCGAGGGCGTCGTCTCGAACATCATCGCGCCGATCGAAACCCCGAGCGGGTACCGGCTGCTGACGCTGGATGACGGATCGCACTGGTCGCAACTCTCCGCAGATGAGCCGCTCCCAGCGCGCGTCATCCTGTTGATCCACGGGCTCGACGAGCCGGGGACGATCTTCGACGACCTCGCCCCCGCGATCGCCGGGGCCGGGTTGACGCCGATCTACTTCGAGTACCCGAACGATCAGCACACTGCGGACTCGGCGGACCTGCTGAACGTCGCGCTGCGGCGCCTGTCGCACCGGGGCGTCGAGCGCGTGGACCTGGTGTGCCACTCGATGGGCGGGCTGGTGGCGCTCGATTGCCTGACGCGTGACACGATGTACGCCGGTGTCGCCGATGCGCACGACGGGCTGCCCGATATCGGGCGGTGGATCACCGTGGGTACGCCCTTCAAGGGGGCGCCGCTGGCGGGGCTGCGATTGATCGCCGAGTGGCGCGAGCAGGCGGTGCGGTGGACGGACTCGATCACCAACGGCGCCCCGGCCCCGGCGGGCACGCTCGCAGACGGCGACGGGCAGGCGGGCGAGGACCTCAAGCCGGGCTCGGCGTACCTGACGGACCTCGACGCCAGGCCCATGCCCACCGGCGCCCCGTTGACGGTGCTCTATTCCGAGCTCGCCCCGGGCGTCGAGATCGGGGGCATCGGGAACGAACTGGGCGACGGGGTGGTCCCGGTGTGGTCGGCGGTTCCGGGTGGCGCGGACGACGTTGTCCGGCTCGGGGTCAACCACCGCGCGATGCTCAAGAGCGCCGCGATCGGGCAGGCCGCCAGGAACGCGGTCGGGATGGAGCCGAGGCTCGCGCCGGCGATCCCGGTCATCCTCGATCGGCTGGCGGAGCCGGCGGAGCAGCCGGCGCCCGGGTCCTGATCGCCCTGATGTTGAGCATCTCGACGCTCAGCGCGAACGCCATCGCGAAGTAGACGTACCCGCGCGGCATGTGCTGGTGCAACCCGTCGGCGACGAGCAGCACCCCGATGAGGACCAGGAACGCCAGCGCCAGCATCTTCAGCGTCGGGTGACGCTCGATGTACCGGCTGATCACCTCGGCGAAAGCCATCATCACCAGCACCGCCAGCACCACCGCGACGATCATCACCTCGATCCGGCGGGCCATCCCCACCGCGGTGATCACCGAATCGAGCGAGAAGACCGCGTCGATCAGTACCACCTGCACCAGCACGGCCCCCATGCTCGCGGCGGGCGCCGCCTTGCGGCCCGGGTGCAGCGTGTCCGGCTGGGGGTGCTCGAGCTTGTGGTGGATCTCGTACGTCGCCTTGGCGATCAGGAAGAGCCCGCCGATGAGCAGAATCAGGTCCTTGCCGCTGATTTGCAGCCCGACGATCGTCTGCCCGTCGATCTCGTGCTCGCCCAGGAATGCGAACGGGAGCGCGAACAGCGGGGCCGTCAGCTTCATGATCCAGTAGATCCCCAGCAGGAGCAGGATCCGCATGCCCATCGCCAGCAGCAGCCCCAGCCTGCGGGCGCGGGGCTGGCGGCGCTCGGGGAGACGCCCGGTCAGGATCGCCAGAAAGACGATGTTGTCGATGCCCAGAACGATCTCCAGCGCCGTCAGCGTCAGCAGGGCGACGGCGCTGTCCACGCTCAGCAGGGCGTCGGCCCCAGCCCCGCCGGCGCCGGCGACCGGGGCGGAGGCGAGCAGCGGGATGAGATGTTCGAGCATCGCAGAACCCTCCTACAAGCGGGCGGATCGGGGTTGCGAGCGTAGCGGCTTTGGCCGCCTTGAGCGTGGCGAGGGGGCCATCGGACGACTATCATCGCCACCCCGGTGCGACCGATCGGCGGTGGGCCGTTCGACCATGTTCCGCCGGGTGATACGCCCGAACTCACGACTCACGAGGATCCGCTGTTATGCCCGCGACTGGCGCCATCTCTCAGATCATCGGCTCGACCTTTGATGCACAGTTCCCCGAGGACCAGCTCCCGGATATCTACAACGCGCTCGAGGTCGAGGGCGAGACCAGGGCCGGCACGGTCAAGCTGACCGGCGAGGTGCAGCAGCACCTCGGCGGGGGCCGGGTCCGCGCCGTGGCGCTGGGATCCACCGACGGGCTCATCCGGGGCATGGACTGCGCCGACACCGGCGATTCCGTCACCGTCCCGGTCGGCGTGGGCGTGCTCGGACGCATCTTCAACATGCTCGGCGAGACCGTCGACAACCGCGGCGAGGTCAAGGCCGACAAGCGGATGCCCATCCACCGCCAGCCCCCCGAGTTCGACACGCTCAACCCCAAGACCGAGATCATGCCCACCGGCATCAAGGTCATCGACCTGCTGTGCCCCTTCGTTCGCGGCGGCAAGATCGGCCTCTTCGGCGGGGCCGGCGTCGGCAAGACCGTCATCATCCAGGAGATGATCGCCCGCGTTGCACGCGAGTTCGGCGGCTACTCCGTCTTCTGCGGCGTCGGCGAGCGCACCCGCGAGGGCAACGATCTCTGGCTCGAAATGCAGGAGGCCGAGTACACCGACGAGAACGGCGACACCGCGCACGTCATCGACAAGGTCGCCATGGTCTTCGGGCAGATGAACGAGCCCCCCGGCTCGCGTCTGCGCGTCGCCCTCTCCGGGCTGACCATGGCCGAGTACTTCCGCGACGAGTCCGGCAAGGAAACCATGATGTTCGTCGACAACATCTTCCGCTTCACGCAGGCCGGCTCGGAGGTTTCCGCGCTGCTCGGGCGTATGCCGTCAGCGGTGGGTTACCAGCCCACACTCTCGACCGAGATGGGCCAGCTCCAGGAGCGGATCACCTCGACGAGCAAGGGCGCCATCACCTCGGTGCAGGCCATTTATGTCCCCGCGGACGACCTGACCGACCCGGCCCCCGCGACGGCCTTCGCTCACCTCGACGCCTTTGTGGTCCTGACGCGCGGCATCGCCGAGAAGGGCATCTACCCCGCGGTCGATCCGCTCGAATCCACGAGCCGCATCCTCGACCCGGGGATCATCGGCGAGAAGCACTACGAGGTCTCCCGCCGTGTGCAGCAGATCCTCCAGCGGTACAAGGATCTTCAGGACATCATCGCGATCCTCGGCGTCGATGAGCTCTCGGAAGAGGACAAGCTCACCGTGGCCCGCGCCCGCAAGATCGAGCGCTTCCTGTCGCAGCCCTTCTTCGTCGCCGAGCAGTTCACCGGCTTCCAGGGCATCTACACGTCGCTCGAAGACTCGATCGATTCGTTCGAGCGCATCTGCAACGGCGAGGGCGACGACCTGCCCGAATCCGCGTTTATGTACGTCGGCACCCTCGACGACGTGAAGGCCAAGGCGGAGCGGATGAAGTCGGAATAAGACTCCGTTTCAACTGACGAACCCATGCAAGCCCACCCTGACCGGGGTGGGCTTTTTTCATGGGCGCACCGCAAGCCCTCGGCTACGCTGGCGAACAATGATCAACCCCCGCGACGCCATGCAATAAGGAACCGCCATGCCACAGTCCAGCAATCGAAACTCCACCCCGCTCTGGCTTGCCTTCTTCGCCCTCGTCATCATCGCTTCTGCCTGGCGCCCGCTGGCGCAGGCACGCGCTGGTGATGACGCTGACCTCGGCGCCGGCGCCGGCGAGTACGCGATCATCCAGTTCCGCGCGCAGGACGCGGTGGTCTTCACCGTTGACGGCGCGTTTTTCATGGAGGGCCCCGAGGTCCGCAACCAGGAGCGTGTGATCGGGGACACCAATCTCCGCCTGCTCCGCCCGGTCGAGGTCGGGCACCTGACGACGCTGGGCCTGCAAGGCTGGGAGGTCATCAGGCCCTGGGGCGACGGGAACTCGTGGCTGCTGCGCCGGGCCAGATGACGGGGCCGGGTGCGGCCCGGGGCGCCGACGGCGGGATCATTCCGCCCCCGGTGGCAGCACCGCCTCGGCCTCGATCTCGACGACGGCGTCGGGAACGATCAGCCGGCTGACCTCGATCATCGTCGCCGCCGGGCGCGCGGTGTGGAAGAACTCCCCGTGCGCTTCGCCGACCTTCTGCCAGTCGTCGATGTTGGTCAGGTACATGCGCGTGCGCACGACGTCGTCCATGCTGGCGCCGAGTTCTTCGAGCGCACTCTTGATTTTGTTCAGGACGTACTTCGCCTGCGTGTAAGCGTCGCCGTGCCCGACGACGTGCCCGGACTCATCGGCGGCGGTGGTCCCGGCGACGCGGACGTGCCGGTCGATCCGGATCGCGCGGGAGTAGGCGATCCTCGACTCCCACACGGCTCCGGAGGTAACGATCTGGCGTTCGGACATATACGTCTCCTTTGGAACAAATACAAAACTGTAGCAATTCAATCTGATCTGTGTACGCTGCACCCGGGCCCGGTTTTCGTCCATCTTCCTCAAAGGAGAGTCTCCATGCTGCGAAGAACTCTTGTGCTCCTGTCCGTGCTGCTCTTTTCACAGGCCTCGATGGCTTAGAACATCGTAACGGTGACGTATGAGACGGTCGCCAAGACCGGGGACAACGCCTGGGCCGGCGCCATGTTTCAGTCGTTTGGCCCCCCATCAATCAATATTCTCAACTCGGTTGCGTTCAACGCAACGTACTCCCCTGTCAGCAGCACCAACCAGGCGATCTGGTGGGCGTAACAAAATGGCTCTTCATACACAATCGACCTGCTCGGTTTGGACGGATCGCCAACCCCCGCAACGGGCATTATATACGACACCAACGCCGGCGCGAGTCTCGGGGGATCCGGCTTCGGACGCCCGGTGATTCTCGACGACGACTCCGTGGCGTTCATCGCACAAACGAACGCCACCGGAGGGGCCGGCAATCATGCATTGGTCAAACGGAACGGTAGGCTCGGCGCCCTGTCCATACTCGAACGCGCCCCGCTGACGGCGATCGTGGACAACACTTTCGACAACTACTACTTTGGCCTGGATTCCAACCTGATGGGCCCGCTTTCCAGCAGGTCTCACATCTCGTTTCCCCGCGACACCAACGATGTCACGGTGGGTTGGTACGCCAAGCTTCGGCTTCCAAATGGCACGGGGGATCCTCGCCGCGGTGGCGTTTTCTGCGCTGTTAGCGCCGTCCCCGGAGCCGCCAACACACTGCTTCGCCAAAATGACGCTGTGCCCGGCCTGGGCCTTGTCAAGGTCGAAGGCAGCCTCACTGATAAAAACTCGTTCAATGGGATATCCATGAACTCCACCAAGATCACCGCGATCAGTTGCGAGACCGATCAGCCGCGGCCGGGTGGTGGATCGCTGAACAAGCATGTCGTCATCGTCTCCGCTCAGAACATCCCGGGCATGTTCCGAACGGTTGCGTTCGAAGGCAATCCGGCCCCGGGGACATCGGCCAACTTCAGCAACCTCGACTTTGCAGCGGTCATCAACAACGATTCCAACTCGGCCTTCAGGGCCCAACTTGACGATGGGGCCTGGGGGATCTGGGCCGAATCGATAACCGGACCGGGCTTCGACGACCACACGCTCGAACTCGTCGCCCTGACCGGCCCCAGCGGGATCAGCGGCCCCAGCGGCAGCGTGGCCTGGACCGGGTTCAGCGATCCCATCATCGCCGCCGACAACAGTAAATACTTCACCGCGAGCTTCGATTACAACGGCGGCTCGCACACCGGCGTCTTCGGCGTCACTCCCGATAACACCACCAGCTACATCATCGCCTCCACCGCCGGCGGCCTCGGCAACACCACGCCCAAGCAACCCAACCACCAGGGTCCGGGCGGCACGGTCGGTCAGTTCACCGGCTTCGCAGAACCCTTCGTGAACGAATCCGGCAACATCTCGTTCCTGGCGGATATCAATATCTTCGAGTTTGAGTTGTTGGCAAACCTGTCCGATATCCCAGCTCCGTTTATCGATCGCAAAGGTGTCTTCAGCGTTGACCACTTCGGAGAGTTGCGCACCGTCGTCACCGTCGGCATGACCATGGCTGACATCGATCCGTTCGCGGTCGGCCCGCTTGTCATCACCGATCTCCGCTTTGAATCTGAAACAAACCGGATCAACACGCCGGAGACACTCGAGGGTGGCGGGTCGGGATATCAGGATGGACGGCGGATGCCAATGACCAACGCGATCACGGACTTTGGGCCGGGGAGCGATTGCAAGACCGTCAGCTTCGGCTTCGTCGCCGTCGTACGCGACATAACGAATCCATCTATCCCGACTGAATCGCTGATTGTCGCGGAGTTGATCGCGTGCGACAGCGGCAGCGGGTGTACGAGCTGCCTGTGCAGCCTGGATCCCAACTGCATTTATCAGGGCTTGCTGCTTAGCAGCGGTCCTGACTTCGATGATAATGGCGTCGTTGACACCGTCGATCTGCTGATCGCCAATGATGCGCTGGGCCTGACCCACGGACGGGCGGATCTCACGCTCGATGGGATCGTGGACAACAACGATCTCGATTACATCCTCAACGAATGGGGCCAGACCGCGCCGGAATAAACCCAGGTCTACCGCCGTCGTCGCTGCGCCAAGGCCGCCAGCAGCGCCAGTGGTATTGCGGCGCCGGGTGCGGGGACCTGAGAGAAGCGCAGATCGTCGATCGAGTACGCGAAGGCAAGATCGTTTGGTGCATCAAGTACGATGGCTGTTATCCCGATGTCGCTCGTGATTCCGATGTAACTGTATTCGATCGAACCGGCAACGCCATCGACCAGGCCGCTCGTGACCGTCACGGAATCGATCAGATCACCACTAAAGGTGAACGCGGAAATCGTCATCGGATCAGGCGCAAACCGTGTGTCTCTTGTCACAAAGAGCCCCACAGAACGCGGTCCATCGACGAAACCAAACCCGTAATCTCCTCCCTCATCCGGAAACAGCCGCAGCCTGTGGGTCGGCGTCGCGCCCGCGGTCAGCGCTTGCTGCACATCCGTGTCGGCACTCCACTCCCATGCGATGTTCATCCCGAACGCGACGAATCCCACCTCGAAATATTCGTCCAGCGGCGCGAAGGCGGACTGGCCTTCTTCCAATGGCAGCGGCGAGCCGTCGTCGCGCGTCTCGAAATCCACGAACGTGTGCGGAATATTATCGAAGAACGACGGATCATCAATGATCGCGGCGCCCGCCGTGGCGGCAAAGACCACCGACAATATCTGAATACAAGAACATATTCGGCTTCGCCGCATCGGTCGACCCCTTGCTGTGCCCCCGGCTGTGCCCTCAATCGTACCGGACCGAGACGGGACCTCCAAGAAAAAACAGACCGGAAAGACGGGTTTGATGGACCCGGTGGCTGCCGAGTACCGGGTATCCGACTTCGATAAGAACGGCGTCGTGGACGACAACGATCTTGATCTGATCCTCAATCAGTGGGGTGTAACGGACCCCGAGTAGCCATTTCTCATGAATCGAAAGTTATCGTCGTCTTCGTTGATGATGCAGCCCGAGCAGCACAAGTGGTGCGATTGCGCCCGGCGTCGGAATCTGCGAGAATCTGAAATCATCAATCCCGTAAGCAAATATATTATCAGCGCTGAATATGACGCCAGCGATCCCGTCACTACTGGAGGCCCCGACATATCCGTATTCGATCGAACCGGCTGAGCCGTCAATCAGGTCGTCGGACACCGTCAAGATTTCGATGACATCGCCCTGCCGATCCACCATGGTGATGGTCATTGGTTCGGATGAAAACATGGTCTCTCTTGTCACGAACATCCCAACGGAGCGCTGGTCCTCGGCGAAGAAGAATCCATACGACCGGCTCGGACTGTTCGGCAACATCCGCAATAACTTCGTCGGCGTCGCGCCCTCCGTCAGTGCCTGCTGCACGTCCGGATCCGCACTCCACTCCCAGGCGATATTCATCCTGAACGCAGCGAACCCCAGCTTGGCGTACTCGTCCAGCGGCGCGAAGGCGAACTGGCCTTTTTCCAGCGGCAGCGGCGAGCCGTCGTCGCGTGTCTCGAAGTCCACGAATGTGTGCGGAATATTATCGAAGAATGACGGATCATCGATGATCGCGGCGTGGGCCGATATGGTGGATGCGCCCATTGCCGACGCTGTGATCCAGAAATAAAGCGCGACTTGTCGCATTGACTGCTCCGCTGGTTGTTCCCATTCGTGCATTTCAAGCGTACAGAGCAAGCCCCGTGAATCCAAGAAAAAACCCGGCGCCGGGCCGGGTTCAGGGGGGATCGATCAGGTTGTCGCTTGCTCAGCGTGCGAAGTGCGCGAACGCCTTGTTCGCCTCGGCCATCCGCAGCGTCTGCTCGCGGATGTTCATCGCCTTGCCCTCGCCGCGGGCGGCGTTGTAGATCTCGTCGGCGAGTCGGCGCGACATGGGCCGGCCCTTCTCGCCGCGGGCGGCGTTGATGATCCAGCGGAAGGCGAGCGACTGCTGACGCTTGCGCGGGACCTGCATCGGGACCTGGTAGTTGGCGCCGCCGATGCGCTTGGAGCGGACCTCGACCTGCGGCTTGACGTTCTCGATGGCCATGAGGAAGACGGCCAGGGAGTTCTCGGGCGCGTTCTCGTTCTCTTCCTTCTTAAGGCGAGCCTCGATCTCGTCCATGGCGTCGCACATCACGCGCGTCGCGCGGGTCTTCTTCCCGTCGAGCATGACGCAGTTGATGAACTTCGCGAGGACCTTGTCGTTGAAACGGGAGTCGGGACGGAGTTGCTGTTCCGACTTGGTGATGCGGCCTGCCATGGTGATGCTCCTTTGGGCTCATCGGCGCCGATCGGTTGACCGGCGCTGTGTGTTCACCCCGGGGCCTGGCGGGCCGGTCCGGGATTACTTGCCGAGACTGGATTGACCACGGGCGGGACGCCCGTGCCACTACAAACGGATGGTCTGTTTACTTGCCGCGCTTGGCGCCGTACTTGGATCGGCCCTGCTTGCGGCCGTCGACGCCCAGGCAATCGAGTGAGCCGCGGACGATGTGGTAGCGGACGCCGGGGAGATCGGGCACACGCCCGCCGCGGACGAGGACGATCGAGTGCTCCTGGAGGTTGTGCCCCTCGCCGCCGATGTACGCCGTGACTTCCTTGCCGTTGGAGAGGCGCACACGGGCGACCTTCCGGAGTGCGGAGTTGGGCTTCTTGGGCGTGACGGTGCGCACCTGGAGGCAGACGCCCCGCTTCTGGGGGCAGCGTTCGATATCGCGCACCTTCGACTTGGCGATGGGTGTGCGGCGTGGCTTGCGGACGAGCTGGTTGATCGTGGGCACGGAGGCGCCTCTTTAGAGAGTCGTAATCGGGTCTGAGGAAACAGGATCGGCCCCACCGGCCAGGATCCACCGAGCCGGGAGTCCGGCATTGGGCCGGGTAGTGTAGCCGGCAGGGTCGGGGGTTCAAGGGGGCGGCGCGTGATGAAAGAGCCCGATTCTCCCCAAACCATCCCCCCGGATTACCCCCCGGCCATCCCCAGAACGCGATCCGTGAGGCGGTACCCGATCCAGACCAGGACGAGCCCGCCGAGCACGCTGACGGCGATGTTGGCCAGCGCCTTGCTGAACTGGCTCGAATCGCCCTCGACGAAGGTCTCGTAGGCGAAGGTGGAGAAGGTGGTGAAGGCGCCGAGGAACCCGATGACCAGCAGCAGGCGCCACTCCTCACGGGACCGGGGCGGCTGCCCGGCGAAGACCGGCATGACGAGGCCGATGAGCAGGCATCCGAACAAGTTGACCGCGAGCGTCCCGCTGGGGAAGTTGGGCCACATCCGGTTGGTCCAGAGCGACAGCCCGAACCGGGCGACCGCCCCGAACCCCCCGCCGACCGCGATGAGGGCGAGTTTGATGAGCATGGGGGTTCAGGGTA
>Ga0114931_10000971_pt1 | contig 36261 bp, 36 predicted proteins | sample 2SBtaG_FD_89579 | JGI IMG/M metagenome (GOLD analysis project Ga0114931, IMG submission 89579) | Deep subsurface microbial communities from Kolumbo volcano to uncover new lineages of life (NeLLi) - 2SBTROV14_V59a metaG | ecosystem: Environmental > Aquatic > Marine > Volcanic | place: Kolumbo... | reverse complement strand
CAGATTCCTCCCTTGAAACCACGGACCGAAGTAGAGCAACTGGGAGAGCGTCGTCTGACCGTTGAACTGCCCGCCAAACTGCCCTACATGATCATGGGATACAAGGTTCCGGTCCTGGCTAGCCTCCCTAAGGAACGTCAATGGGAGGCCTATGCTCTCACGGTATTGGCCGGAATTCTCGATGGCGGGGAAAGTGCCCGGTTGTCGACCCACCTGGTCCGGGGCAGCCAGATTGCCGCCGCAGCCGGGGCGGGATACGACTTGTACGATCGTCTGCCGACTTTGTTCGTGTTCAACGGGACGCCCTCCCAGGGTCATGACCTGGATCAACTGGAAAAGGTCCTGCTCGATGAAATTCACCAGTTGCAGCAGGATCTCGCCAGTCCCGACGAGCTGGAGCGGGTGAAGACCCAGGTGACGGCCGATGCCATCTACGAACGTGACTCGATGTTCTACCAAGCGATGCAGATCGGAATGTTGGAAACCGCAGGGCTGGGATGGAAATACCTCGACCAGTATGTGGAACGTATTCGCGCGGTGACGGCGGAGCAGGTGCGGGAAGTGGCCCGGAAATACCTTGTCAGCAAGCATTTGACCGTGGCCAGACTCCATCCCCTGCCGATCAAGGAGGGGCAACGTCCTGCTGCGCCGGTTTTCTCAGGAGGTGAACATGTGCGTTAACATCACCCGGCTGGTTTTCTTGTTATTGCTGTGGCCGCTGTTGGTCTGGGCGGGGCCCAGAATAGAACACTGGCAGGCGGATTGGGGGCCAGGGTCTATTTCGTCCGCAATCCCGAGCTGCCCTTGGTGGATATCCAGGTGGTCTTCGATGCGGGCAGCGCCCGCGACGGTGACAAATACGGTCTCGCGACTCTGACCGCCTCTTTGCTCGACTCCGGAGCCGGAGAGTGGGACGCCGATACCATCGCCAGACGTCTGGAAGACGTAGGCGCCTCGCTTTCCACCGGCGCTTCCCGGGACTCGTCGTGGCTGGATCTGCGTAGTCTGACCGAGACCGACAAGTTGGAGAAAGCGCTGACTACCGCGGCGGAGATTCTGGCCAAGCCGCGTTTCGCCCAAGGGGATTTCAGGCGTGAAAAGAAACGTCTGCTGTTGGCGTTGAAACAGCGGGGGGAGTCGCCCTCCCAGTTGGCCGGGGTGATGTTTTTCAAGGCTCTGTACGGCGATCATCCCTATGCCCATCCGGTGGAAGGCGAGCCGGAGACGGTCGCCTTGCTGAGGCCCCAGGATCTTGCCGAATTTCATCGCCGTTACTATGTGGCCAACAATGCCATCGTCGTCATTGTCGGGGCGTTCAGTCAAGAGCAGGCCAGGAAGGTGGCCCAGCGTCTGACCATGCGGCTTCCTGTGGGTGAACAGGCCCCTCCCATTCCCGCCGTGCCTGAATCCGCCGAGGCCCGGACCCTGCGCAAGCCTTTCCCTTCCACTCAGACCCATGTCTACACCGGCCTGCCGGTACTAAGGCGCGGAGATCCCGACTATTTTCCTCTGTATGTGGGCAATCATGTCTTGGGTGGGGGTGGCTTCACCTCCCGGATCGTCAAACAGGTGCGGGAAAAGCGGGGACTGTCCTACAGCGCCTACAGCTATTTCATGCCGATGCGGGGGAAGGGTCCTTTCATGGCTGCTCTCCAGACCCGCAACGAGCAGGCTTGGCCGGCCCTGAAGGTGCTCGATCAGACCATCCGGGAATTTCTCGACAACGGACCGACCGAGGAAGAGTTGCAGGCGGCCAAAAAGAACATCACCGGGGGATTCGTGCTCCGTTACGACAGTAACGCCAAGCTGGCCGACTATGTGGCGATGATCGGCTTCTACGGTCTGCCGCTCGACTATCTGGAAACCTTCCCCCAAAGAGTCGAGGCGGTGACCCGCCAGCAGATCATCGATGCCTTTCGGCGCCGTTTGGATCCTGAGCGTTTCCAGACTGTGCTGGTAGGCGGGGGTGCTGTCAGCGATGGCAACAAAGAATGAGGTCCGCATCATCGCTGGCCGCTGGCGTGGGCGGCGCCTGCATTTCCCTCCCGTGTCAGGACTCAGGCCCACCCCGGGGGTGGTTCGCGAAACCCTCTTCAACTGGTTGCAAGCGGAAGCGGGGGACAGCCGTTGCCTGGATCTTTTCGCCGGCAGCGGGGCCCTGGGCTTCGAAGCCGCCTCACGGGGAGCGGCCAGGGTGGTAGAGGTTGAGGCCCATGCGAAAGTCGTGCGGGCCTTGAAGCGCAACATCGCGATGCTGGAAGCCCTGCAGATGGAAGTCGTAGCGGCGGATGTGAAGCGGTTCCTTCGTCAGTCACCAGGAGAACCTTTCGACCTGGTGTTTCTCGATCCTCCCTTCGGCGAAGGGTGGGTCGGTCCCTGTTGTGAAGCGCTGGAGTCGGACGATTGGCTGGCGCCAGGGGCGAGGATCTATGTGGAAGCCGAGCGGGATATGCGATGCCCGACCGTCCCGGGCGGTTGGGAACGGATTCGGCACAAGCAGGTGGGCGACGTGGGCTGTCACCTCTACCGGAGGTTGGGATGAAGGTGACCGCGATCTATCCCGGCACCTTCGATCCCATCACCAATGGCCATATCGATCTGGTCGACCGGGCGGCGGGGATCTTTACCCGTGTGGTGGTGGCGGTCGCCGAGAACAAGGGCAAGGTTCCTCTGTTTGCGCTGGAGGAAAGGGTCGAATTGGCGCGCCAGGTTCTCGGTGCCTATTCCAACGTGGAAGTCATCGGTTTCGGGGATCTGTTGGTGTAGTGTGCCCAGAAACACGGTGCCCGGGTGATACTGCGAGGCTTGAGAGCGGTGTCGGACTTCGAGTACGAATTTCAGCTGGCGGCCATGAACCGGCGCCTGACCCGGGAAAAGATCGAGACCCTGTTTCTGACGCCTGCAGAGCAATACGCCTTCGTTTCATCTAGTATGATCAAAGAGGTGGCGCGTCTGGGGGGGGATGTGGCCGAGTTTGTTCCCTCCCCGGTTTTGAAACGCTTGCTGGAACTGTACCGAAGAGGTGAGTGATGGCCCTGAAGATTACCGACGAGTGCATCTGCTGCGATGTATGTGTGATGGAATGCCCCAATGATGCGATTTCCCTGGGAGAGGAGATCTATGAGATCGCACCCGCTCACTGTACCGAGTGTGTGGGTCATTATGAAACCTCCCAGTGCGTGGAAGTGTGTCCGGTGGACTGTATCATTCCCGATCCTGACATCCGCGAGGACAGGGAGACCTTGCTGGAGAAATATGAGCGCCTGAGCCGGCAAAGTTGAGGTGGTGAGAGCGTTTTCATGGCCAGGGACCCGGGCAGTTGTCGGGGCGGGGCTGCTGTTATGGCATGTCATTGCTTTGAGCGCCGTCACCTCCCCGAAGGCGGCTATCGCATCGGCCCATCCTCTGGCCACCGGGGCCGGCATCGAGGTTCTGCGGCAGGGGGGTAATGCCTTCGACGCCGCAGTGGCCGTGGCGGCCGCCCTGGCGGTGGTGGAACCTGCGGGTTCTGGCCTGGGGGGTGGGGGTTTCTTTCTCCTGCACCGCTCCAGAGACGGCAGCGATGTGATGCTGGATGCGCGGGAGAAGGCACCACTGGCTGCCTCCCGTGACATGTATCTGGACCGAAGCGGCGGGGTCGTTCCCAAATTGTCCGTAGATGGTCCATTGGCTGCGGGAATTCCCGGTGTGCCGGCGGCGCTGACCTATCTGGCCGAACATTACGGTCGTTTGCCTTTGAGTCGCTCTCTCGCTCCCGCCATTCAGCTGGCCCGGGAAGGTTTTCAGGTGGGTTCTGGATATCTCCGTCAGGTCCGGCGGAGGCTGGCCATCTTACAAGCTTATCGGCAGACATCGGCCTTGTTCCTGCAACAGGGAAAGGCGCCAAAGCCGGGTTTCAGGCTGGTGCAGAAAGATTTGGCACGGGTCCTGGAAGCGATTGCCCAACGGGGAAAAGCAGGGTTCTATGACGGCTGGGTGGCGGAGCGATTGGTGGCTTCGGTGCGCAAATGCGGAGGCATCTGGAGCCGCCGTGACCTGGCGCAATATCAGGTCGTCGAGCGCAGACCCATCGAAGGAGACTATCGGGGGATTCATGTGGTTTCGGCCGCGCCGCCATCCTCGGGGGGGGTGGTGTTGCTGGAAACCCTCAACATCTTGTCTGCCTATGATCTGTCCCGTCTCGGAACGCTGACGGTCAAGCACCTGGTGGTGGAAGCATGGCGGCGCGCTTACCGTGACCGCGCCTTGTACCTGGGAGATCCGGATTTTGTTGCGATGCCCCTGGCGCGCCTCCTGAGCCCCCATTATGCGGCCGGCCTCAGGGTCAGCATCCTCCCGGACAGGGCCCTACCAAGCGACCGGCTGAATCCTGTGCCGGAAACTTCGGGGGGTGCCGATACCACTCATTTCTCCATTCTCGATCGTGAAGGCAACCGGGTCGCGGCAACCCTCAGCATCAACTACCTGTTCGGATCGGGCTATGTGGCAGAGGGAACCGGGGTGCTGCTCAACGACGAAATGGACGATTTTGCCGCCAAGCCAGGGGCTCCCAATATTTACGGCCTGGTCGGTGGCGAGGCCAATGCCATCGCACCCGGAAAAAGAATGCTCTCAAGCATGACCCCCACTTTTCTCGAGACCCGGGACAAGGTGGCGGTGTTGGGAACCCCGGGCAGCAGCCGCATCATTTCCATGGTGACTCTGGCGGTGCTGGATTTTGCCAGGGGGTTTCAACCCGGGGTGTGGGTGACCTGGCCCCGGTATCATCATCAGTATCTGCCGGATGAGATCCAGTACGAAGAAGGCGCCCTGTCTCTGGCGGAGCAACAAAGACTCCAGGCGATGGGACATCGCCTGCGTCCTCTGGCGGAACGCTATGGCAACATGCAGGTGATCTTGTGGGACAGACAGACCGGCCGGGTCCAAGCGGCATCCGATTCCAGAGGAGAAGGTAGGTCATGGGTGGGGTGTGGTTGTTCTCGTCTCATTGCCCCCCCGGCAGAATGAAGCAGTATCCGGGCTAAACTTTTTCTGGAACTTTTTATTTGTTCAAGTCATGACGGGAATCCTGCTTCTGATGATCTTCTGCGGCTCTGGCATTTTTATGGCACGCCGCTTCCTCTGGGAAGTTCCTTGCTATATCCACATCTGGGCCGGGCTGCTGTTCGGACTGCTGGCCATGATGTGGGTCGTCGCCCTGTGTTCGATGGTATTGGGTTTCAATCCTGGCAGTCATTATCTCGCTGTGGTGGTGATGGTGGCTGTCACGACCGGGGTGGGTTGCCTGGCTGCCAAAAGTTCCGGGGCCAGAGTCGAGCTCCCCGAGCCAGGCGTGGTGGCAACAGTGTCGACTTTGACGTTGCTGATCGTGTGGCTATTGCATAGCCATGTCATCCTTCCCAGGGAAGGTGCGTTGTATGGCGGTCAGTCCACGTTTGGCGACCTCCCCATGCATCTCGGGATGGTCACCAGCATCGCCGAGCAGGGTGTTTTCCCGCCGGAATACTCCATCTTTCCCGGTAAGCGGTTGAGTTACCCTTTTTTGATCAACAGCCTATCATCATCCTTGTTTCTTTTTGGTCTTCCTCTGCGCTGGGCGGTGCTGATCCCCAGTGATTTGTTGGCTCTGTGCGTGGTGGGAGGGTTTGTCGTTCTCGCCCGGGAAGTACTGGGAGATTTCAGGGCGACCGCGCTGGCAGCGGTTTTGTTCTTTTTGAACGGTGGCTTTGGTTTCTTCTATTTCATCGATGGGGCCGGGGCGGATCCGGAACGCTTCACCCGTATCTTCCACGCTTTCTATCAGACTCCGACCAATCTGGTCCAGCAGAATATCCGCTGGACCAATGTCATCTGCGACATGCTGATTCCCCAGCGGACCACCCTCGTCGGTTGGAACTTTCTGTTTCTGGTGCTGTGGTTGTTGTGGCGGGGACAGGAAAGCGGGGAGCGTAAGTATTATTTCCTGGCAGGGGTCGTGGCCGGATCGTTGCCCATGGTGCATACCCACACTTACTTGGGAATAGGCATCGTTGCCGCGACGTGGTTTTTCGCCGGTTTCCAGGCAAAGGGCTGGGGGGCTTATGTGCGTCGCTGGATGTGGTTTGGTATCCCGGCTTTGGCCCTGTCGATACCGCAACTACTGTACTGGACGCTGGAGCAGTCGAGCCAGGGAAACTTCGTTCGCTTTCATTTCGACTGGGCCAATGACAAGGATCCCTGGTTGTGGTTCTGGATCAAGAACGTGGGGATCGTTTTCCTGTTTCTGCTTCCGGCTTTTCTGGCGGCCCCCCGGAAACAGAAAAAATTTCTGGCGGCCGGTGTGGTGATTTTCATCATTGCCGACTTGATTCTGTTTCAACCCAATGCCTACGATAACAACAAGTTGTTTTATATCTGGTATGGATTGTCCTGCGTCGTGGTGGCCGGGTATCTGCGTCGGCTGTATGAGCGGCTGGGCGTGATAAGGAGCAGGCAGGTGCTGGCCGGCATGGTGGTTTTTTTCGCCGTTTTTTCCGCCAGTCTATCGATCGCCCGGGAAGTGTTGTCGGAATACCGGCTGTTTTCCGCTTCAGCGGTCAAGGCGGCTGAATTTGCAAGGACCGAAACGCCCAAGGATGCTTTGTTCATTTCCGCGGACTTTCATAACAATCCCATCGCCGCCCTGGCTGGTCGCAGGATTCTTGTCGGATCGCCCAGTTACCTGTTTTTCCATGGACTGCATTATCAGGAGAGGGCGGAAGACGTTCGCAGGATGTATACCCAGCCGGCCGGTTTCGAGCAATTGCGCCAGCGATATGGGGTGGATTACGTTTTTTTCAGCAGCTATGAGCGCGGGCAGTTTCATACCGATGCTACGGCTTTTGCCGCGCGCTATCCAATCGTATTCCACGATGGCGAAATCAAGATATTTGCCGTCTCTCCGCGCGCGATCCGGCTGGCCAGGGAGAGCTCGGGACAGGAGGAGGCGGATGGTTCCTGAAAAAGTGAAAGTCGGGGAAAGGGACGAGAGGAGTTTATAGGGGCTGCCTGCGATGCGGAACTTGGCGTTGATAGGTTGGTTCTCATTGGATTCATTTGAGGTGTGGTAGGGAAATGACGACAGAAACTATCATCATTGATTCCAGACGTGCTTGCTGGAGGCTGGTCATCTTCTGCGTTGCCATCGAAGTGGCGCTCCTGGTTCTAGATGCAACGATCAATTACGGGCGTCTGACCGAACTGGGCATGATCCGGAGGTTGTTCAATGCCACCCGGGAAGATGGTCTGGCGTCCTGGTTTGGGGTCACCCAGGTTTTCATGGTGGCCCTGACACTATGGTCGATATACGCCCTGGCGAAGTTTCGCGGGGCTCCCCAACGGACGGTGTTTGGGTGGATGTTGTTGGCGCTGTTTTTCACCTATCTGGCCGTGGACGATGGTAGTATGATTCATGAAAGGATGGGTTCCGCCTTCGAGAAGATTCAGGAAACCAGGCAGGAGAACGGTGAGGGGAGCATTCTGGAAGTGTTTCCGAGTTACGCCTGGCAGGTTGTGTTCATGCCGGTTTTCGCAACCATTGGAGTGCTGATGATGCGGTTTCTGTGGCGCGAGTTGGACGCGGCTTCTTTAAGGTGGGCTGTCTTTTTCGCTTTGGGGGTGCTGGCTTTCGCCGTGGTGCTCGATTTCTTCGAAGGTCTCGATCCCTCCCACCCTTTCAACGTCTATGCCTGGGTGCAAAGAAACACCGACCTGGGGACGGTGACCAGAGAATGGTTCGGCAGGTCTACCTACAAGACTTTGCGTCATTTCTCGAAATCCATCGAGGAGGTCCTGGAGATGCTTGCCATGACGGTGCTCTGGGCCGTCTTTTTGCTGCATTTTACCCACATGGCGGGAGAGTTGAGAATCCGCTTCATCAATTCATTGGGCAGTAAGGTCTGACCTTTTCTCTGTTGTTCGAGTCCCAATCCCCTGCTTCTATCCCCGACTATTCCCTTCCCAAGGCAGGGGAAGTGGTCGTGTGGCGACTGTCCCTCACATTACCTGCGGACGCCTGGGAGCGTTGTGAAGAAGTCCTTTCTCCCCACGAACGGGAAAGAGGGAAGCAATTGATCAGGGCTGAACATCGGCAGCGCCATGTGGCCACTCATGGGCAATTGCGTTGGTTGCTGGCGGGTTACCTGGACTGCCACCCCTGCTCGATTGAATTTAGGCGCGGTCGTTGGGGTAAACCATATCTCCCCGGCCTGGATCTGAAGTTCAATCTTTCCCACAGTCAGGAATGCCTTTTGGTGGCCGTGGGCCGGAAGTACGAGATGGGGGTGGATGTGGAAGCGGTTCACCCGCCACGTTCCATGGAGGGCATGGCCAGGCGATGTTTTTCTCAGGGGGAGTGGTCTTTCTGGTGCTCGCTCGATCAGGAGCTACAACTGGAAGTTTTCTTTCGTCTCTGGACTCTCAAGGAAGCGATGGTGAAAGCTTCTGGCCGCGGCTTGGGGTTGGGGGTCAGGCGCTGTGTTTTCAGTCTGGATCCGCTGCAAATCCAATCATTGCCTGAGGAGTGTGGTTCCGTGGCCGAATGGCAGGCAAGGGAACTGGGGATAATACCGGGCTTCAAGGCATCACTGTGCGTCCACGGAGAGCTGGTCAAGGTGGTCCAGCGGAGTCTGGCTGTGGATTGGATATCAGGCGTCCGCTGATGATGGGTATCCTGGGGGTGGCGAAAGGACATGATAGTGTCACAGTCGGTCTTGCAGCTGGACGCGGATGCTTTTCATTCTCTTGCGGTTGGCGCCGAAATCGCTGTGACCGACCCGGGAGGCGGAACGGAAGTGGATGAGTCGGCTCTCGGGATCGAGAAGGAATTCCACATCGTCGATGAAACCGAAGATCCGGCTCCGGAACTCGGCCCGCAGATAAGTCGCCGTGGGCTCGGTTACCGTTGCTCCGGGCTGGGAGGATACCAGCCTTCTCAGGGTCTCCCATGCCCGTTCCGGGCTGGTGGAAAAGGAAATGGCTGGAAGATAGTGGGTTTCGTCTGCAGGATCCGCCTGACTGGAAACGCAGTTGGGGGTGGCCGGGCAGGGCAACAGGTGCCCCTCCCTGACCCCCAGTTCCGGGTGCTGGGTGCTACGCTGGGCCAGCAGCCAGAAAAGCAGGCACAGCAGGATACTGGCACTGATGAGGGCGCCAACGAGAAATTTCAAGGTAAACAAATACATGATCGGCCTTCACGATTCTGGTAACGCTGCCATTTTACCCCTTTCTCCGCCGGAATCCGGGTTTGGGACGAACAGAGAGTGTCTGGCGGTGTTGTGGATCGCTTTGACAGCCGGGTGGCTGAGGTGGCGTTCCAAGGAGATGACGTAGAAGTGCTCGCGGACTTCTTCTGTCCGTCCAATGATTTCCACTTGATATTGCTTGACCACCTCGTTCTCAATCACGGTGGGAGCATAGAATATCCCTGTACCCGCCTGCCCGAAGACTTTCATCAGGGCGCTGTCGTCGAATTCTGCAACCAGCTTGGGATGAATGCCCAGACTGTTGAGCCAGCCCGCAAGGCGCCCCCGCATTGCCGAATGAATGGTGGCCATGAGGATCGGTGCACCGTCCAGACTTTGGGGGAACTCGACAGCAGAATTTGTGGAATCACCCTTGGCGGCGAAAAAACTGATGCCACTCTCGCCCAACAGATGATTGAATGCTCTGACCGGGGTATCCCCAGGAAGGGGGCAGTCGCTGAGGATCAAATCCAGTTGATGGGAAGCCAGGGAGGCGATGAGATTTTCCAGCCGGTCCTCGTGGCATTGGATGCGGAATTGTTCTGGGAGATCCAGGGCTGGCTGCAGGAGGCGATATGCGATCAGTTTGGGCAGAAAATCGGTGATACCGACGCTAAACCGGCGGGACTGGACGGTGGTCTGGCGATGGATCGCGTCGCTCAGTTCTTCCCCCAGGGAAAAGATTCGGTCGGCGTAGTCGAACACCATTCGTCCCATCTCCGTGAGGCCCAGCCCGCGTCCCCGGCGCTCCAACAGTTTGGTGTTCAGTCTTTCCTCGAGTTGCTGAATCTGGGTGCAAATGGTCTTGGGGGTCAGGTGCAAGCGTTCGGCAGTTCGGGTCAGACTGTTTTCCTGGGCAGTGATCCAGAAATAATAAAGATGTTTGTAATTGAGCCTTGAGTTCATATTTCCGTTATCTCGAATTGTCAGACACTAAAATTCGAATAATACCTTAGCCAAGAATTGGTAATCTTATCTGTGAGTGATTTGTCTTAGGGGAGTGACATGAAGCGGCCTGGTCGTCAATTCGAAGAATTCAGTGTATGGAGTCACCTGGGCCATGATATCCCGGCCGGTATCGTAGTATTTCTGGTGGCGGTACCCTTGTGCCTTGGCATCGCCTTGGCATCGGGTGCGCCTCTGGCGGCCGGGATCATCGCCGGGATCATCGGGGGGCTGATAGCCCCTCTGATCAGCCGCTCCCCCCTCGGTGTCTCGGGACCGGCGGCAGGGCTTGCGTTGATTGTCTATGGGGCCATTGAAGAGTTGGGATTCGAGGCCTTTTTGCTGGCCGTGGTCCTGGCCGGAATCTTTCAGGTGATTCTGGGGATTCTGCGGGCCGGGATCATCGGTTATTACTTTCCCTCTTCGGTCATCACCGGTATGTTGTCGGGCATCGGCATCATCATCTTTCTCAAGCAGATTCCCCACGCGGTGGGATACGATGCCGACTGGGAGGGCGATATTGCCTATGTGGAACCGGAGGGTGAAACCACCCTGTCCGCCCTCACCGATATACTGAATGCTTTCCATCCCGGTGCGACTGCCATTGCCATAGTGTCTTTGGCTATCCTGATTCTGTGGGAACAGCCCTTCATGACCCGGCAGCGGGTGTTCCAGTTTATCCAGGGACCTTTGGTGGTGGTCATCAGCGGTATCCTGCTAAACCAGGCTTTCCTGCATTTCGTGCCGGCCATGGCTTTGAGTACCGAACATATGGTGCAGTTGCCGCTGGCCAATGGTTGGCAGGGATTGCAGGATTTTTTTACCCTGCCGGATTTCAGTGCCTACGATAACAAGTCGATCTATACCATTGCCCTCACCATGGCCATCGTCGCCAGCCTGGAAACTTTGTTGTGCGTCGAGGCCACCGACAAGCTCGACCCCTATAAGCGCATCACTCCCACCAACCGCGAGCTGATCGCCCAAGGAGTGGCCAATACGGTGTCCGGGCTGATTGGGGGGCTGCCCATCACCCAGGTGATCGTCCGTAGTTCCACCAATATTCTCGCCGGGGCCCGCACCAAGGCTTCGGCGTTTGTTCATGGAGTGTGTCTGTTGGTCGCGGCCCTGATCTTTCCCCATGTCCTCAATCTGATCCCCTTAGCCACGCTGGCGGCGATTTTGTTCGTGGTGGGTTACAAACTGTCCAGGCCTGCATTGTTCAAGCGGATGTACCAGAGGGGATGGTATCAATTCGTACCCTTCATGGTGACGATACTCGGCCTGGTGTTCACCGATCTGCTGACGGGGGTCGGAGTGGGAATGGCCGTGGCTTTGTTCTTCATTCTGCTTGAACACTACAAATATGGGGTGTATCTACATGAATCCCTGGAGAATGGCCAGCTGATTCTGCGCCTGGCCGAGCAGGTAACTTTTCTCAATAAGGCCAATCTTTTACAGACCTTGGACCGGATTCCCGCGCACGCCAGGGTGGTGATCGATGGTTCATCGACCCAATATATCGATCACGATGCGTTGGAAATCATCGAAAACTTCAGAGCCGAGGCCAAAGCAAAACATATCGAACTGATCCTGGTCGGGTTGCCCATTGAGGGAAGTTAACCCTCTGAAACCCGGTCAAAACGATATTTCAAACTCAGGAGAGCATCATGAAACTGCTACAACACCTGTTCGAGAACAATCGTCGCTGGGTTGAAACCGTCGAGAAGGACAATCCCGGTTTTTTTCAGCGATTGTCCCAAGGGCAGGCTCCCGAATATCTCTGGATCGGTTGTTCCGACAGCCGCATACCCGCCAACGAAGTGGTGGGGTTGTTGCCGGGGGAATTGTTCGTTCATCGCAATGTGGCGAACCTGGTCATCCATACCGATATGAATCTGCTGTCGGTGATGCAATATGCGGTGGAGGTGTTGCAGGTCAAACACATCATCGTGTGTGGCCATTACGGTTGCGGCGGAGTCCTAGGGGCAATGGGAGGGGAAGGTCTGGGTCTGATCGACAACTGGCTGAGATTCATCAAGGATGTGTACCATCGTAACGAGGCTTTGCTGGAATCCCTTCCGGAAGAACAGCGAGCCGATCGCCTGTGTGAATTGAATGTCATTCAGCAGGTGGCCAACCTGGCTCATACCACCATCGTCCAGGATGCCTGGCAGAGAGGACAGTCGCTGACTGTGCATGGCTGGATCTACGCCATCAAGGATGGACGACTGAGGGACCTGAATGTGTGTATCAGCGCAACGGATCAACTGAATGAGATCTACCGCATGGACATCAAAATCGATTGAGTGTGAGTGGGTCCGTGGAGATTTTCCAGCCTGACTATTGCTCCACCCGGATTCCACAGGAAAAAATCTTGACAGTGCCATGGCCATACTGTCATGGTTAGGGTTTAATTTGTAATCCCTAATTTATCAAGAGTGTTCTGGCTCTTCATCAAGGTCGCCGATGTCGTACGCCGACCAATCGTGGCCCTGGGGGACCAGAATGAGCAATGACGTATTTCATGGCCCAATATTTTCAGATCCACCCCCAAAACCCCCAACAACGCCTGGTCAAACGAGCCGTGGAAATTCTGCGCCAGGGAGGAGTGATCGTCTATCCCACCGATTCTTCCTATGCCCTGGCCTGCCGGCTGGATGACAAGCGGGCGCTGGAGAGAATCCGGCGTATCCGCCAGTTGGGGGCAAAGCACAACTTTACCCTCGTCTGTCGCGACCTTTCCCAGGTGGCGCAGTTCGTGCGGGTTGGCAACGAGGCTCACCGGCTGATCCGGGCGTTGACGCCGGGCCCTTATACTTTCGTGCTCAGGGCGACCCGTGAAGTACCCAGGCGCTTTCAGCACCCCAGTCGCAAGACGGTGGGCATCCGCCTGCCGGACCATCCGGTGGCCCAGGCGTTGCTGGAAGAACTCCAGGCACCCCTGTTCAGCACCACCCTGATTCTTCCGGGCGAGTCTCGGGCTCTGGAGGATCCCGGGGAAATTCGTGAGCGGCTGGAAAAACAGGTGGACTTGGTCATTGATTCAGGCATCATTCCCTATGAGCCGACCACGATCATCAGCCTGAGTGACGATGAACCTGAGATAGTGCGACGTGGTAAAGGGTATGATCAGCTGGAAACTCTGTTGGGATAATTTGTTTGGACACACACGCATATGGATGAATTGACTCTGGCGCAAAAGATCGCCGTGTGGGCATTGCCGATCCTGTTCGCAATCACCCTCCACGAAGTCGCACATGGCTGGCTGGCCTGGATACTTGGAGACGATAGCGCCAAACGACTGGGACGCCTGTCCCTCAATCCACTGCATCATGTCGATCCTGTGGGGACGGTGGTGGTGCCCTTGGTGATGCTGTTGCTGGGCGGTTTCATTTTTGGTTGGGCCAAGCCGGTCCCTGTGGATTTCGGCAAACTGAAAAATCCCAAACGCGACATGGCCTTCGTGGCTCTGGCGGGGCCGGGTGCCAATCTGTTCATGGCCATCGGATGGGCCTTGCTGGCCAAGCTGGGAATCTGGCTGGAATGGCCTTATATCTCGGTTCCCTTGATCTACATGGGAGCCGCCGGAATCTTCTTCAACCTGATTCTGATGATTCTCAACCTGTTACCGGTACCACCGTTGGATGGGGGCAGGGTGTTGGTGGGTATTCTCCCCAATCGCTGGGCCTTGGTGGTGGCCAGGCTGGAGCCCTACGGGATGCCGATCCTGCTGTTGCTTCTGGTCACCGGCATGTTGGGCAAGCTACTGGGTCCGGTCATTTTTACCATGCAGGGATTGTTCTACGGTCTTGCCGGGTTGTCATGACCATGGAAGGGGTCGTCGCTACCCTCCATGGAACGCCGTTGACCGAACTTCCGGAAAATCTCTACATCCCGCCGGAGGCCTTGCAGGTCATTCTGGAGGAGACCTTCGAAGGCCCCATGGATCTGCTGCTCTATCTGATCCGGCGGCGCAACCTGGATATCATGGCGGTCTCCATTGCCCAAGTGACCGAACAGTATCTGGAATACATCTCCCTGATGGAGGGGCTCAAGATCGAGTTGGCCGCCGAGTATCTCCTCATGGCAGCACTATTGGCGGAGATCAAGTCGAGACTGTTGTTGCCGCGCCCCGAGGCTACCGATGCTGAGGAAGAGGACCCCCGGGCCGAGCTGGTGCGAAGGCTGAAAGAGTATGAACGTATCAAACGTGCATCCCGGGAACTCGATCGATTGCCCCGGATGGGAAGAGAACTGTTTCCCGCCTTTGCGGCAGTGGAGCTTCCTCCACGCCAGGAATCCCTGCCCAAAGTCACCGTGGATGAACTGGTGACGGCTTTCCGCAATGTGCTGGGCAGGGCGGAACAACTCAGGAGCCATCATGTGGCCCGTGAGGCGCTGTCGGTCAGGGAACGGATGAGCTCGGTTCTGGAGCGGCTCGGGGAAGTGTCCCTGCTGCCTTTCGAAAGCCTGTTCGAGGTTTCCGAAGGGCGGGCCGGGGTGGTGGTGACTTTTCTGGCCGTGTTGGAATTATGCAAGGAGGGGTTGGTGGAAGTGCTGCAATCCGAACCTCTGACCCCCCTGCGCGTCAAAGTGCGCTGATGAGATGGGTGATAATACTGCCAGGCAGCGGCGAACAATACGGCCCGGTAACCGCGAAGATACCCTGGGGCTGAAGCAGGGCAGTTCGCCTCCCGTGTACCCGTCCCTGGGGGTTCGACATCGGCCGTCCAGGCCGCCGACGCCCTTGAGCCGAACTCCCTGTTTCGGCTTTGTTGGTTCTTTCATCCTCCGGGGAGGGGGCAGGTGCCGGATGAGCGTTATCTAAGGACGTTATGGTCGGCTTTCGGATCGTTCCATGCAGGATGACTGCTGACATTGGATTTTATGTGTGATGTGGAGGCAAAGTCGTCGTGATGATGAAACAGATTATCGAAGCGTTGCTTCTGGCTTCGCCGGAACCGCTCGATGACAGGCAGCTGCTTTCGTTGTTGGAAGACGAGGGGTTGCAGCGTCAGGGGTTGGAGGAGGTGCTCACCGAACTGGCCGACGACTACCAGGATCGGGCCCTGCAACTGGTTCAGGTGGCGAGTGGCTGGCGTTTTCAGGTGCGCCGGGAGATGGCGCCTTGGGTGAGCCGTCTGTTTCCCGAGAAGGTGGGGCGTTATTCCAGGGCTCTGCTGGAAACACTCGCCATCATTGTCTACCGCCAGCCGGTGACCCGGGGGGATATCGAATCGATTCGCGGAGTGACCGTCAGTAGTAATATCATGCGTACCCTGCTTGACCGGGAATGGATTCGGGTGGTGGGCCACAAAGAGGTTCCCGGGCGTCCGGCCCTGTACGCCACCACTAAAATTTTTCTGAATGATTTCAATCTGCAGTCTCTGAGCCAGCTGCCACCAATAGCGATGGAAGAAGATGAGGAAACCCCACAAGAGAGTGAAGCCGAAGCGGCCCGTGCGGCAGGATGAGGCTCAGGATGAAAGCCGGTTGCCCGATGGTGAACGCCTGCAGAAAGTGCTTGCTCATGCCGGTCTGGGTTCCAGGCGTCAGATAGAGCAATGGATTCGCGAGAGGAAGATACAACTCAATCACCGGCCGGCAAAACTGGGAGACCGCTGGCATCGAGGGGATCTGGTCCAGTTGGGCAGAAAAGTGGTGCATCTCGAACGGCGCCTGGTGATGCCGGAGAGGCTATTGATCTACCACAAGCCGGTGGGCGAGGTGGTCACCCGCCGTGATCCCCAAGGGCGGCCCACGGTGTTCCGGCATCTTCCCAGACTGCCCAAAGGACGCTGGATCGCCATCGGCAGGCTGGACATCAATACTGAAGGTTTGCTGCTGTTCACCAATCAAGGGGAAGTGGCCAACCGGATGATGCATCCCTCCCGCGAATTGGAGCGGGAATATGCGGTACGAATCTTCGGCCGGGTCAGTGATGCAATGCTGGAAAAGCTGACCCGCGGGGTCGAGCTGGATGATGGAACGGCCCGCTTCGACGCCATCGAGGCTGCGGGCGGTGAAGGCGCCAACAGCTGGTTCAAAGTGGTGTTGCGTGAAGGTCGTAACCGCATAGTGCGGCGTCTCTGGGAGTCCCTGGGGGTGACCGTGAGCCGCCTGATCCGGGTCCGTTATGGTTCCATCGTTCTGCCACCCGGCCTCAAGACGCGGCAGATGCAGGAGTTGAAAGCTGCAGAGATAAAGAAGCTGGAAAGCGAACTGAATGAAGCGCATCGCCCTCAAGATTGAATACGACGGCAGTGGTTACGCCGGCTGGCAATATCAAAACCACAGCCCTTCCATTCAGGCGGTCGTCGAAACCGCCCTGGCCAGGATCGCCTGTCACCCCGTGCGGGTGATTGCGGCAGGAAGAACCGATTCGGGCGTCCATGCCAGGGAGCAGATCGTCCATTTCGACACCCTGGTGCGGCGCCCCGAACGCGCCTGGGTGCAGGGCGCCAACACCCACTTGCCTGCGGATGTGAGGATTCTGTGGGCGCGGCCGGTGGCGGAGGAATTTCATGCCCGGACCCAGGCCATCGCCCGCTGGTATCGTTACCGCATTCTCAATCGAAAGGTGGCTTCGGCCTTGCTGCGCAGCCAGGTGACCTGGTGCCATCACCCGCTGGATGTGGAAAGCATGCGCTCCGGCGCCCGCCACTTGCTGGGTGAACATGACTTTTCCTCGTTCCGCGGCCCCTATTGCCAGTCCAAAAGCCCTTTCCGGCGAGTCTATCTTCTCGATGTCCAGCGTGAAGGGGAGGAAATCGCCATCGACATCATCGCCAATGCCTATCTGCACAATATGGTGCGTAACATTGCCGGGGTTTTGATGGCGATTGGCAGCGGCAGACATTCCCCGGGGTGGGTCGCCGATGTGCTCGCGGCCCGTGACAGAACCGCCGCCGGGGTCACTGCCCCTGCGACAGGTTTGTATTTTGCCGGGATCTGGTATCCTGAAAAGTTCGATTTGCCCCGCCAGCCTATTTTCGAGTGCTTGCCGCAGGACCTGAAGCGGATCGAGGGGGTATGATTTTCCGGGGACCATTTTGACAAGATAGAATGGCGGGGCCCTGGCGTGTTGATTGAGGAGCGGGATTTTGTCGAGAATTCGGGTTAAAATCTGCGGTTTTACCAGGGCCGAAGATGCTGTCGCTGCGTCCCGCTTGGGGGTCGATGCCATCGGGTTGGTGTTTTATCCCCCCAGCCCCAGGCATGTGAGTATCGAAACGGCCCGCGAGATCGTTGCGGCATTGCCGCCTTTCGTCACCACGGTGGGACTGTTTGTGGATGAGGCTCCGGAAACGATTGCCGCGGTCCTGCGGCAAGTACCGCTGGATCTGTTGCAATTCCACGGCAATGAAGCGCCGTTGGCATGTGCAAGCTTCGACCGGCCCTACATCAAAGCGATACGAATGGCTGTTGATGTGGATCTGGAACGGGAGGCCGGACGTTTCCGGGGGGCGCGGGGGATTCTTCTGGATGCCTGGCATCCGGGAGTGCCGGGTGGTACCGGGGAGCGTTTCGACTGGGCGCGTATTCCGGCGGAGCTGCCTCTTCCCGTGGTCCTGGCGGGTGGCCTGACTCCCGCCAATATTCGTGAGGCGATCCATCAGGTCAGGCCCTTCGGTGTGGATGTGAGTTCCGGGGTCGAGCGGGAGAAGGGAATCAAGGATCCGGATAAAATGGCAGAATTGATTGAAGAGGTAACCCATGGCGACTGCACCAGAGCAGCTTGAAAACTATCGTCTTCCCGACGAGCGTGGCCATTTTGGGCCTTATGGCGGGATTTTCGTGGCCGAGACATTGATGTATCCCTTGGAGGAACTCAATCGGGCCTACCACAGCTATCTACAGGATCCCGATTTTCTCGATGAACTCGACCGGGATCTCAAAGACTATGTCGGCCGCCCTTCTCCCCTTTATTATGCCGAACGCTGGTCCCGGGAACTGGGCGGTGCGCAAATCTTCCTCAAGCGCGAGGACCTCAATCACACGGGGGCCCACAAGGTCAACAACACGATTGGTCAGGCCCTGCTCGCCAAAAGGATGGGCAAGACCCGGGTGATTGCCGAGACCGGAGCCGGTCAGCATGGCGTGGCGACGGCCACCGTGGCAGCCCGTCTGGGACTGGAATGCGTGGTCTACATGGGGGAAGTGGACGTTGAGAGGCAAAAGCTGAACGTCTACCGGATGTCCCTGTTGGGTGCCGAGGTACGTCCTGTGTCCTCCGGTTCCAAGACCCTCAAGGACGCCCTCAACGAGGCCCTGCGTGATTGGGTGACCAATGTGGATGATACCTTCTACATCATCGGGACCGTGGCTGGTCCCCATCCTTATCCTGCCATGGTGCGTGATTTTCAAGCGGTGATCGGGCGGGAAGCGAAGCAGCAGATCATCCGCAAGGCCGGGCGTCTGCCCGATGCCCTGTTGGCGTGCGTGGGCGGGGGTTCCAACGCCATCGGCCTGTTCTATCCCTTCCTGGAACACGAACAAGTGCTTCTCTACGGTGTCGAGGCAGCCGGTCTGGGGATCGAAAGCGGAAAGCATTCCGCCCCCTTGTGCGCCGGCCGGCCGGGAGTCCTGCATGGCAACCGTACCTATCTGATGGAAGACGAAGACGGTCAGATCATCGAAACCCATTCCATCTCCGCCGGTCTCGATTATCCCGGGGTGGGCCCCGAACATGCGTGGCTCAAGGACAGCGGCCGCGCCACCTATGTCAATGTGACCGACGACGAGGCGTTGGAAGCCTTTCACAGTCTGACCCGGGTAGAGGGCATCATGCCGGCGCTGGAGTCCAGCCATGCCCTGGCCTACGCCATGAAACTGGCGCCCCAGATGGACCAGGAGCAGATCATGATTGTCAACGTTTCCGGACGAGGTGACAAGGACATTCACACCGTAGCCCAGAGGGAGGGACTGCAGCTGTGAGCCGACTTCAGACCACATTCGAGAATTTGGCCCGCGAGGGACGCAAAGCCTTGATTCCTTTCATTACTGCCGGTGATCCGCAGCCTGCTTTCACCGTGCCTATGCTCCATGCCATGGTGGCGGCCGGTGCGGATATCGTGGAGCTTGGGGTGCCTTTCTCCGATCCCATGGCCGACGGGCCGGTTATCCAGAGAGCTGCCGAGCGGGCCCTGGCCCATCATGTGTCACTGCGGCAGGTGTTGGAAATGGTGGCTGAATTCCGGCGCCGTGATGATCAGACACCGGTGGTGTTGATGGGATATCTCAATCCCATCGAGTGTCTGGGCTATCAGGCCTTCGCCGATCTGGCGAAGCAGGCCGGTGTCGATGGTGTCCTCATCGTGGACCTGCCTCCCGAGGAGGCCGAGGAGGAAATGTTGCCGCTGCTGTATGCGGCCGGGGTCGATCCCATTTTTCTGTTGGCTCCGACCAGCACCCCTGAGCGGATCGAAAAAGCGGACAGGGCGGGTCGGGGATATCTCTATTACGTTTCCCTCAAGGGAGTGACCGGGGCGGCCCATCTGGATATCGACGATGTGGCGCGCAAAGTGGCTGGTATCAAGGCGCTCTCCAGTTGCCGGTGGGGGTCGGATTCGGAGTCAAGGATCCCGAGACTGCCGCACGTATGGCCAAGCTCGCCGACGCAGTGGTGGTGGGAAGCGCATTGGTCCGGAAGGTGGAAGAGGAGGCGGAGCATCCTCAAAACATCGAGCGGGCCATCGTCTCCCTGCTGGCGGCGATGCGCAAGGCGATGGATGAAAAGGTGACCCCGGCATGAGTTGGTTTCAAAAACTGGTTCCAGCGCGAATCCGTACCGAAGGCAGTCGGCGCGGTGCGGTGCCGGAAGGGCTTTGGAGTAAATGCCCCGCCTGCAGTGCCATTCTCTACAAGGCCGAACTGGAGAGAAATCTGGAGGTGTGTCCGAAGTGCAACCACCATATGCGAATTTCCGGACGGCGCCGCTTACACTTCTTTCTCGATTCCTAGGAGCGCGAGGAACTTGGAGAAGAATTGCGTTCCTCGGATCCCCTCAAATTCAGGGACACCAAGAAATACAAGGACCGCCTCATCCAGGCTCAGAAAACCACTGGAGAAAGCGACGCTCTGGTTGTGGTCCGTGGACTCCTCAAGGGCCAACCCCTGGTGGTGGCGGCCTTCAATTTTACCTTCATGGGTGGTTCAATGGGGTCGGTGGTGGGGGAGCGTTTCGTCCGGGGGGTCCACCGTGCCCTGGAGGAGAAAATTCCCTTCGTGGCCTTCAGTGCCAGCGGTGGGGCGAGAATGCAGGAGTCTTTGCTGTCACTGTTCCAGATGGCCAAGACTTCAGCGGCCCTGGCGCGGCTTTCTGGAGCTGGTCTGCCGTTTGTCTCAGTGATGACCGATCCGACCATGGGGGGCGTCTCGGCCAGTCTGGCGATGCTGGGCGATCTCAACCTTGCCGAGCCCAATGCACTGATCGGCTTCGCCGGACCCCGGGTCATTGAACAGACGGTCCGGGAAAAGTTGCCGGAAGGGTTCCAGCGCAGCGAATTTCTGTTGGCACACGGTGCCCTGGACATGATAGTCGACCGGCGAGACTTGCGGGACACCATTTCGTCTTTGTTGGCCATGCTTACCCATACCGGGGTGCAACAGACAAAACCGCCCTTGCAGGCCGATGAATCCGAAATGGGGGCCGATGCCGCCCCTTCACCGCCAATGGAAGCCGAGGGTGACGACGAGGTCTGAGCCGCGTTACAAAACTCTTGACGCTTGGCTTGCCTGGCAGCAGACGCTCCATCCGCGCAAGATCGATCTGGGACTTGAACGGGTCAGGCGGGTCTTCACCAGTCTTCATCCCGGGTATCAGCCACCCCTGACCATCACGGTGGGAGGGACCAACGGTAAAGGTTCCTGCATCGCCATGCTGGAAGCCATTTTGCGCGCCGAGGGTATCCATTGCGGGAGTTACACCTCGCCCCATATCCTGCGTTACAACGAACGTATCCGTATCGCTGGACAGCCCCTTCCCGATGAAGCCATCTGTGATGCCTTTCAGCGCATCGACCTGGTTCGCGCGGGGTCCACTCTCAGTTTCTTTGAATTTGGCACTCTGGCAGCTTTGGACCTGTTCTCTCAAGCCCGAGTGGATGTGCAATTGCTCGAAGTCGGGCTGGGGGGGCGCCTGGATTCGGTCAACATCGTCGACGCAGACGTGGCGCTCATCACCAGTATCGATATCGACCATAAAGGTTGGCTGGGCGAGACCCGCGAAGCGATTGGGGTCGAAAAGGCGGGTATCCTTCGTCGGGGAAGGTCGGCAGTGATTGGAGACCGCAATCCTCCCTCCAGCCTGATAAAGCATGCAGGGAAACTGGAGACGTTGCTGCTGCGTCTGGGCGAGGACTTCGATGTCCGTCGTCGTGCCGGGGGGTTTGACTGGGTTTCTTCGTCGCGGTACTTCGAAGCTTTGCCGCTGCCGGCTCTGCAAGGCCGCCAGCAAATGGACAATGCGGCCACGGTCATTGCTGCTTTGCTGCAGCTCAAGGATAAACTGTCGGTGACCGAAACATCGATCAGGCAGGGGCTGGAAAGCATCTGCCTGGCAGGGCGTTACCATTCCATGCCAGGACGCCCCGAGATCCTCCTGGACGTGGCTCACAATCCCCAGGCGGTGGGGCTGCTGGTGGATTTCATTCGCGCCAACTATCCCGGCCGCCAGGTGTCGGCGCTGTTCACCGTCATGGCCGACAAGGACGTGGAAGGGATGCTGGAGAAGATGGGAACGGTGGTGGATGTGTGGGCTCTGGCACCCTTGCCGGATAATCCACGATGCGCTTCGGAACAGAGAATTCTTCAGGCGTTTGACAAACTCGGCATGACGCCTCCTCTGGCCGGCTTTTCTGACTGGCGCTCCGCCTTGGCTGCCTTGAAAAACCACACCGCCGAAGAAGGGCTGGTTATAATCTTCGGTTCTTTTTTTCTGATTGCTGAATTTCTGGCCGAGCATGGATCTTAGAATCAAACGTAGATTGATCGGGGGGATGGTGCTGGTTTTGCTGGCGGTGATTTTCGTTCCGATGCTGTTCGAAGATGCCCTGCAACATGAGTCGACGCTTGAGCTTCCTCTGCCTGGGGACGAAGTGTCCGGAGAAAGTGCCCAACCCATGGATACTGTGGTGCTCCTGCCCGGACCTCCTCGGCTACCGTTGCCCTCTGCCTGGGCGATTCAGGTCGGAAGTTTTGCTCATCCTGATAATGCCAGGGTGCTGGCGGAAAAACTGAAGACGGCAGGTTTTCCCGCTTTTGTGGTGCCGCCGGGCGACGCCGATCAGACGCTCTATCGGGTCCGGGTGGGACCGCTCATCGACAAGGAGGAAGCCGTCTCTATGGGCGAAGCCATCAAGCAAAAGCTGGGTCTCAAAGGGTACATCGTCTCTCATCCCTGAAGTCTGCAAGAAACGCCACTGTAGAGCCACTGATCGACTCAGCATCTCCTTCTTCTTCCTGTCTTTCCACCAAGCGGATCACATAACCTGGATATCCAGGGTCTCGATCGGTCACGGTTGAACAATTCTCGACTACCTTTGTCGATTAAATTTCCTAGTGGACGCCATTAAATGTTACAAAATAGTAAACAAACAATGACTATATTGACTTTTTGTGTCATGAACATATAATAATTATGTATTCTATCTTTAGAACTTAAGTGGGGAAATGGAAATGATGCAGAAAGTAATGCTGGCGTTTGCTCTGTGGGTGGGCCTGGCTGGTGTGACGGAGGCTCAGGAACCTTCCCAGGTGGCTGAGAACATGGTGGCCCAATGGAATGCAGTGCTGAAACACGGGGCTAGCCTGAATGATTTGATGCGCCTGTATTCCAAGGATGCCATGGTGCTGCTGCCCAATGGGGAGATAGCCAAGGACTCGAAGGAGATCCGCCATTTCTGGCGGAATTTGCTGGCCAAGCGGGGCAGGCGCTATGAACTGGAGCTGGAAGATGTGATCTCAGCCAAGGACGACACTGTGGTTTCCACCTTGCGCTGGTCCAAGTTAGACGGAGATCTGAAATATTCCTATGACGGTGTGATCTACAATGTTTTCAAACGTCAGTCGGATGGAAGCTGGAAGGCTCAGGTCCAGCGCTGGAACTGAGGCCGTGAAATAAATCCCGGCGTTGTTACCAAGGTTAAGGAACCGCAGAAGAAAGGGCCCGGCTCAAGAGCCGGGAAACCTTTCCAAGCGGTTTTTTTATGCAAGCATCTCAACCTGTCGGCCCGCTTTCTATCGTTGGAATACCGCGGTCCTGGTTGAACAGGGCTTTATAGTTGACATAAACGTGTTGAGTATCAATAATACAACGTTTTATTTTGTAATAGTACAAGGGGAGTAAGTTGGCTAATATCGCATCTGCAAAGAAACGAGCGCGCCAGACGGAGAAGCGTTATCTTCGCAACAAGGCCCATCGCAGCCGTATGCGGACTTTCGTGAAGAAAGTGCTGACTGCGGTGGAATCCGGTGATCTGGAAATGGCCAGGGAAGCCTATGGCAAGGCTGTGCCCGTCATCGATTCCATGGTGAACAAAGGCATCCTTCACAAAAATACCGCTGCACGCAAGAAAAGCCGGCTCAACGCCCGGATCAAGGCAATGGCATAAAGCATCGGCCTTGACAGACCAAAGATTCCTGTCGCAGGGAAGAGTTCATTTCCTGCGGCATCCCCTCTCTTTCTAACCCTGACGAGGTTTAAAGCAGCACTAGATTGTCCCGGTGGACCAGCTCCGGTTCGTCCACATAACCCAGGATTGTGGCGATTTGATTGCTGGGTTTGCCGCATATTCTAAGCGCTTCGTCTGTGTTGTAGTTGATCAGGCCGCGGGCGATTTCGTTGTTCTTCTGGTCGTAACAGGCCACCACGTCGCCTCTCTGAAAATTCCCTTCGACACTTTCGACCCCTATGGGGAGCAGGCTCGATCCCTTTTGGGTGATGGCTTTGGCTGCGCCATGGTCCAGGAACAGGCGGCCCTTGACGCGAAAATGTCCCACAAGCCAGCGTTTGCGTGCCATCAGTGGCTCACTGTCAGGGATCAGGAAGGTGCCCAGGGGTTCTCCTGCAATGATTCTTGTGATGACGTTCCGCTCCCTGCCGTCCGCAATCACGGTGGCAGTGCCGGATCTTGCCGCCAGCCGGGCGGCGCGGATCTTTGTGGCCATGCCGCCGCGTCCAAGGCCGCTGCGGCTGCCGCCGGCCATTTGATCCAGCCTGGGGTCGCGGGCATTGGCGGTTGAAATCAACTTGGCATTGGGGTTGAGCCTCGGATCCGCCTCGTATAATCCGGGCTGGTCGGTGAGGATTAGTAACAGCTCGGCCTCGATCAGGTTGGCTACCAGAGCTCCCAGGATATCGTTGTCGCCGAATCGAATTTCCTCGATGACCACAGTGTCGTTTTCGTTGATGATGGGGACGACGCGGTGGCTGATCAAGGTGGCGAGGGTGCTGCGGGCGTTGAGGTAGCGTTGTCGGTGGCTGAGATCGTCATGGGTCAGGAGGATCTGTGCGGTACGTTGACCGTGGCGCTGAAAGTGGGTTTCATAGGCCTGAAGCAGGCCGGCTTGACCAACGGCGGCCGCGGCCTGAAGCTCGTTCAGATTTTCCGGGCGGCTGTTCCAGCCCAGCCGGGCGAGACCTTCCGCCACCGCGCCTGAAGACACCAGCAGGGTTTGCCTCCCCTGTTGCCATTGGGTGGCAATCTGGTCGGCCCACTGGCCCAGAGACTGGTGGTCCAGGCCGCGGCCGTCGGCAGTGAGCAGAGAGCTGCCGATTTTGACGATGATCTTACTGGCATTCCTGAATTTGTCCCTGCTGCGCATCTTGTACCTCGAGAAAATTCATGATGGCGTGAATCATTTCCTGCATCCCTTGTCCGCTGAGAGCGGAAACGGGAAAGACCTTTCCCTCCCAGTTCAGTCTTTCGGTCAGGATTCGGCAATTGGCTTCGATTGCCTCCGGAGGCAGCAAATCGATTTTGTTCAAGATCAGCCAGCGGGGTTTGGTGGCCAGTTCAGCGCTCCAGCGGGAGATCTCCCCTTCGATCTGGCGAATGTCGTCGATGGGGTCGTGGCCATCGGCCGGGGCGATGTCGACCAGATGGAGTAGCAACCGGGTCCGGGATAGGTGTTTTAGAAAATGGATCCCCAGCCCGGCACCTTCTGCGGCGCCCTCGATGACGCCAGGAATATCGGCGACCACGAAGCTCCGCATGGGGTCGACTCTCACTACGCCCAGGTTGGGATGCAGAGTGGTGAAGGGGTAATCTGCCACCCGGGGTCGGGCTGCGGAGATCTGCCTGATCAGGCTGGACTTTCCGGCATTGGGAAGTCCCAGCAGCCCGACGTCGGCCAGCAGCTTCAGTTCCAGTCTAAGGCGACGCTGATCGCCGGGGGTGCCAGGGGTGGACTGGCGCGGTGTCCGGTTGGTGCTGCTTTTGAAGTGGATATTGCCCAGCCCACGGCGGCCACCCTTGGCAACCAGCAAGGTCTGACGGGGACGGGTGAGATCGCCTATGAGTTCGCCGCTGTCGGCGTCATAGACCAGGGTGCCGAGCGGAACCTGAATGTGGCAGTCCTGGCCACGTTTGCCGGACATCTGGCGCCCCATCCCGTTTTCTCCGCGGCCTCCCCGGAAGGTGCGTTGGGTGCGAAAATCAACCAGGGTGTTGAGGTTCTAGGTGGCGATCAGATACACGTTGCCGCCATCCCCACCGTCGCCACCATCGGGGCCGCCCTTGGGGATGTATTTCTCGCGCCTGAAGCTGACACAGCCGTTGCCCCCATCCCCTGCTTCCACCCGGATTTCTGCTTCGTCGACGAATTTCATAGTGATAAAACGAAAAAAGCCCTGTCTGAGACAGGGCCTGAAGTGTTTTCGATAGGGAAAGGTTGCATCATGCGGGGATGACGCTGACGAACTTACGCTTCTTGGGCCCCTTGACCTGAAAGACCACCTGTCCGTCTTTGAGTGCAAACAAAGTATAATCCTTGCCGCATCCTACATTCTCACCAGGGTGGAAATGGGTGCCGCGCTGACGGACGATGATGTTTCCGGCTTTGACCGCCTGGCCCCCGAAACGTTTCACGCCAAGCCGCTTGGAGACTGAGTCGCGACCGTTGCGGCTACTGCCGCCTGCTTTCTTGTGTGCCATGGATAACTCCTCGCCTAGACAGAATCGGGTTGAAACTTTAGGAAATGCCGGTGATTTCGACTTCGGTATAATACTGGCGATGCCCCTGGCGTTTCATGTGGTGCTTGCGCCGCTTGAACTTGAGGATGTTGATCTTTTTGTGACGACCGTGGGCAATCACCCTGGCCGTGACCTTGCCGCCTTCCACAAAGGGTTGGCCGGTTTTGATGCCTTCATCGGAGCGAATCATGAGAATCTTGTCAAACTCAACCGTGTCACCCTGGGCGGCATCAAGCTGCTCGATCTTGAGTTTTTCGCCTTCGCCGACCCGATATTGTTTTCCGCCTGTCTGAATTACCGCGTACATCGCTTTGTGCTCCCTCGAAACCCGTCTATACGTTCCAACATAAACACACAATAATACATTTTAGAATTAGGTTGGTCAAGCTATGAGGTGTGTTGTATCATTTGGACTGATTTGTAAACCCAAGATGACAGCATTGCGCCCATGACGGTGACGGTATCTCAAACCATAGCGAATGATCCGGGAGAGGGATTCGAGCAGATCCGGGGCCTGGTGAAAGACCAGGTCGACGCGGTCGATCAGTTAATCTTGCGGGAATTGAGTTCGGATGTGTTGCTGATCAACCAGATCGGTCGCTATATCGTCAACAGTGGTGGCAAGCGGTTACGTCCCTTGTTACATCTTCTGGCTTCCCGTGCCCTGGGTTATCAGGGAGATCATCATATCACCCTGGCGGCGGTGATTGAATTCATTCACACCGCCACCTTGCTTCATGACGACGTGGTGGACGAGTCCGATCTGCGGCGTGGCCAGGATACCGCCAACGCAGTGTGGGGCAATGCCGCCAGCGTCTTGGTGGGGGACTATCTGTATTCCAGCGCATTCGAGATGATGGTGCGGCTGCAGCGAATGCGGGTGATGGAGGTGATGGCAAGGACGACCACCGCAATCGCCGAAGGCGAGGTGCTGCAGCTGCTCAATGTGAACAACCCTGCGACCACGGAAGAAAAATATCTCGAAGTGATATGGCGCAAGACTGCCATCCTGTTCAGTGCGGCTGCCCAGCTGGCGGCCGTGGTGGCGGGTTCCGATGCAGCAATGGAAGACAATCTCGCCCGCTATGGCATGCATCTGGGGGCGGCCTTTCAGTTGATCGACGATGCCCTGGATTACAAGGCCGATCCGGAGGAGCTGGGTAAGAATCTGGGTGACGACCTGGCCGAAGGCAAACCCACCCTGCCACTGATTTATGCCATGCAGCAGGGAAGCTCGGCGCAGGCTGCGGTGATTCGCAAAAGCATCGAGGACGGGAACCGGGAGGCTTTTGCCGAGGTTTATAAAATCGTTGAATCTACCGATGCGATCGCTTACACTGAAAGACGTGCCACGGAAGAGGCGAACAAGGCCATCGGAGCTCTCTCAGCCATTGCCCCCTCAAGGTACAAGGATGCAATGATGGCACTGGCCGAATTCTCCGTTCAAAGATCCTTTTGAAGCATTTCCTCGGGGTGTAGCTCAGCTTGGTAGAGCGCCGTCTTCGGGAGGCGGAAGTCGCTGGTTCAAATCCAGTCACCCCGACCATTCACCTCTTTCCCGTTCCATAGCCGCCTCCGCCCGGGGTCTCGATCTGCAATATGTCGCCTGGCTCGACCTGAATCCGGGTGCATCCCTGTAGAGGGATCACAGTGCCGTCAGCACGAATCAAGCTGTTTTTCCCCGCTTTCCCGGCTGCCCCTCCTGCCAACCCAAAAGGCGGATGTATCCTGTGACTCGAAAGAATCGCTGCCGTCATGGGTTGGAGAAACCACATCCGCCGAATCACCCCACTGCCACCCCGGTACTGGCCTTGGCCGCCGCTTTCCTGGCGGATGGCAAATGTCTCCAGGCGCACTGGAAAGCGCATCTCCAACACCTCCACATCGGTGATCCGCGAATTGGTCATATGGGTGTGGACGGCATCCGCACCATGGAAGCCGGCGCCGGCTCCAGCGCCACCACACAGGGTTTCGTAGTATTGATGCTCGTGATCACCGAAGGTGAGGTTGTTCATGGTGCCCTGGGAGCCTGCCATGATTCTCAGGGCACCATAGAGGGCGTCGACGATGTGCTGCGAAGTTTCCACGTTGCCGGCCACAACTGCAGCAGGGTACTCAGGATGCAGCATCGAGCCCTGGGGTATCACGATTTCCAGGGGCTCGAGGCAGCCTGCATTCAAGGGGATCTCATCGGCCACCAGGGTCCTGAACACATAGAGTACTGCGGCCTTGCATACGGTCGAGGGAGCGTTGAAATTGTTTTCCTGCTGGGGGGAGGTGCCGCTGAAATCGATCCTGGCGGTTTTTTCCCTTGGATCGATATGGATGTTCACCACGACTTCCGCGCCATTGTCCAGAATCTGGTGGAACCGGCCGCTTTTCAGTTTTCCCAGAACCTTTTGAATGGCCCGGGAGGCATTGTTCTGGATGTGCTCCATATAGGCGAAAACAGTTTCGTTTCCCCAATGTGTCATCATCCGCTGCAATTCCTTCGCCCCTCGTTCATTGGCGGCAATCTGGGCCCTGAGATCGGCCAGATTCTGCAGCGGGTTGCGGGCCGGCCACGAACCCATGGTCAACCATTCCAGAACCTCGTTCTCCAAGAATCTGCCTTCACTGACGATTCTGAGTCCTGGTGTCCACAAACCTTCCTCATCGATGTGTTGGCTGTCGGGAGGCATGGATCCCGGGGTGGTTCCTCCAATATCGGCGTGATGGCCGCGGGAAGCGAGGAGAAACAGGATCTCCGTGCCTTTAGGATTGAACACCGGCGTCACCACGGTGAGGTCGGGCAGGTGGGTGCCACCGTGATAAGGGGAATTGGTCAGCCATACCTCGCCGGGAGCGGGGGTGACACGTTTCAGCAAAGCCTTTACGCTTTCGCCCATGGATCCCAGATGGACCGGAATGTACGGGGCATTGGCCACCAGATTTCCCTGGGAATCGAACAAGGCGCACGAATAGTCCAGGCGTTCTTTGATGTTGACCGAATGGGCGGTGTTCTGGAGGGTGTAACCCATTTGCTCTGCCACCGACTGGAACTGACGGTGGAAGATCTCCAGTCTGACCGGGTCCGGTGAGCGGCACGAATGGGGTCGACGTTTGCTGTTGGTGGCCTGGGTGGCTTGCCGAAGCAGGATCAATTGTCCGTGGGCGTCGATTTCACCGCTCCAGCCGGGGTCGATAACGGTGGTGGAGGTGGGTTCTATGATCAGCGCAGGGCCGGGGATGGTGTTCCCGGGCTGGAGGCTCTGGCGGAGAAACAAGGGGACGTCAAGCCACTGGTGGCTGCCGTAGACAGGGACTTTGTCATGAGGGGAGGGGCAGATTCGCTGCAAAGGCAGGGCCTGTGATTTCTGCTGCTCTGATCGGCCGATGCCTTCCACGGTCAGGATATCAATCAGCAGTGCCTTGTCCGGGTCGATGAAACCGAATTGTTGCCGGTGACGGGATTCGAAGCTCTCGCGCATGGCCTCCGGGGGTTCGAATGACACCGCGATGGTGGTGTCAGTGCCGCTGTAGCGCAGATGGACCTTTCGTTCCAGGTTCACCTGTTTATTTTGGATACCTTGTTGTCTCAGGTGGGTCAGGACCTTCTCTTCCAGGGGGCGAAACAGGGCCTCCAGTTGTTCCCGTGGTGTCTCTTCCAGCCGTGCCTCCAAAGCCTGTTCCTCGATATGGCGGAAGTCGGCCAGTCCCATGCCGTAGGCCGATAGTACCCCGGCGAAGGGATGGAGCAATATTTTGCCGATTCCCAGGCTGCCTGCCACCTGGCAGGCCAGTTGTCCTGCGGCGGCACCAAAGCAGCACAGGGTATAGCGGGAGAGGTCGTGCCCGCGTTGCACCGAAATCCGTTTGATCGCTGCCGCCATGTTTTCCACCGCCACGGCGAGGAAGCCCTGGGCCGCTTCTTCGGGGGCGGGAGGCTCTCCGGTGTCTTCAGCGATCTGTTTTGCCAGCTCGGCAAAAGCAGACCCTACGCCGGGTAGATCGAGCGGCTGGTCGGCCTGGGGGCCAAAGATTTTTGGGAAATACCGGGGTTGGATTCTTCCCAGCATCAGATTGGCGTCGGTCACTGTCAGGGGACCGCCACGCCGATAGCCGAGGGGACCTGGATCGGCTCCTGCCGACTCGGGGCCGACCAGATAGCGACCCTGATCGAAGCGCAGAAGGGAGCCGCCTCCGGCAGCGACTGTGTGGATGTCCAGCATCGGGCTTTGCAAACGCACCCCGGAAATTTCGGTCTCGAGGCTGCGCTCCAGTTCCCCGGCATAATGGGCCACGTCGGTGGAGGTTCCGCCCATGTCGAAGGTGATGATACGTTTGAGGCCGGCGGTGCGGGCGACAGCGGCAGCCGCGACCAGTCCCCCGGCAGGGCCCGACAGGATACAATCCTTGCCCCGGAAGCATTCGGCCCGGGTCAGTCCTCCATGGGACTGCATGTACCAGAGGTGGACGTTTTCTGAGAGATCCTCCATCAATCGCTTGGTGTAGCGGTGCAGGCAGGGAGAAAGGTAAGCGTCGACCACCGTGGTGTCCCCTCGGGGCACCAGACGTATCAGGGGGCTGACCTGGTGCGATACCGAGATTTGCGGAAAGCCGATTTGCTGAGCCAGAGACGCCAGTGCCTGTTCGTGTCGGGGGTGCCGATAGCCGTGAACCAGGACGATGGCCAGAGCCCGGATGCCATCGTCATAGGCCTGGATCAGGGGCCTGCGCACCTGTTCCAGATTCAGCGGCTTGATCACGGATCCCTGGCTGTCGATGCGTTCATCGACTTCGATCACCCGTTGATACAAAGGGGCGGGTTTGTCAATCCTGAGGGCGAAGATGTCGGGCCGGTTCTGATAGCCGATGGTGAGGGCGTCAGCAAAACCCTGGGTGATGACCAGGGCTGTCGGTTCGCCTTTCCTCTCCAGCAGGGCATTGGTGCCGACCGTGGTGCCCATGCGGATGGTCGCTATCCGATCAACGGGAAGAGGAGTTCCCGGGGGTAGTTGCAACAGTTCACGTATCCCCTGGAGCACCGCATCGTCATAGTGGCCCGGTTTGACGGAAAGGAGTTTGTGGGTGACCAGGGTTCCGTCGGGACGCCTGGCGACGATGTCGGTGAAGGTGCCGCCGCGGTCGATCCAAAAGTGCCAGGGTTGTACGTTCATGGGCAGTTCACGGTTTTGAGGGAGCGAACCACTTGGTTTGCCGGTGCGGCACTTGCATTGCCGCCTCGCGAGCGATCGAGAAACATTCGTCTTCCGGGGTGGGGAGGAAGAAGGGCCGTTGCTTGAACTTCTTGGTAAGCAACGATTCTACCAAAGGCCCAGATAAACGGGAATCTGGGGATTCTCAGTCATCATCCATAGAAGTCGATGACGGGTGGGGGACTTTCCTGTTGGTAATTCCGGTAGCTCACTGCAGCAAATGCTCCCGTCGGGCCGCTTTTAGGGCTGGAATGCAAAGCGGATTCCACTGGGGAAGTCTGTTTGCCTTGTGATTGTTGAATTTCGATCCTGGCCTGGATGGCCATGGCAGCGGCAGCAGCAGCGACGCTGCGGTCCTGGGTGAAGGGTTGCCGGGGGCCATGGCGGCACGACGGACGGTTTCGGCTTTGCGTAAAGTCGCCTCGGGGTCGCCAGGGACAGGTGAAGTATCGATGTTGACATGCCCGCCCACGGCATAACGTTGTCCATCAGGTCCTTTCTGATATTCGAACGAAGGCCCGCCTTGGGCGTAAGGGCCAGCTGCAGCCAGGTGGGCCATTTCGTGAGTATGGACTTCGCGGTCCCTCTGCTTGAGTTTCTCGACTTGACGAAGTTGTTCCTCATACAAATTGGCAGGAGATTGCAGATCGCCTTGAGCCGACTCTGCTTCCCCGGTCTCTTGCGGTTTTTCTTCTTCAGGGGAAAAGCCCGTCTCGGCTTTGCCTGGCCCGATGAGAGATCGGTACGGGGTCGATGAGGAATGTATCTGCATCATCTGCAAAAAAAATTTTTCCGTTGATGTTGTCGGCAGGATGGTTGGAGACTTTAACCTAACATACCATTAAATAATGGGAGGCATGGGTGCTTTCAACCCCCGGGGTGGGAAGAGAGGCTTCATCAGCAGCATTAACATGGATAGGTTCGGAGGAGGAGAACTTCGTTGTGGGCTGGCAAAAGGGGTGTTGTCAGAAGGCGACAGTTTTTGGCGGGCCGGATTATTGGTCGGAATCGCTTAAATTCCTAGGTCAGTAGTCCCGTCACTCAAATTTCCAGCATCCCTCCCCAGTTTGGGAAATTTCTTTGTCGTCTTGAAACGACACCGATGAGCCGATCCCTGGGATTCAGATGGGTTTGAAGGTGATTTTTTGTGACTCACGTCATTGGTTGAAAAAGGCCTCATCCTGTCAATGGGTGTTTGTGCTGGTGTTGGTATATAAGTTGCATTTATCAATTACAGACATCGGTTATCGGGGAATATGAGGGTCCCGGTTCAGAATTTTCATTAAAGGTACTATGGGAGACGACTGTGTATAAGCGTATTTTCAGCCCTTTCAGCCTCCTTTCCTGTCTGCTTCTGACAGTTCAGTCATCTGTGATTCTCGCAAAAAAAGAACCGGAGCACTTCCACCATGGCAAGTTCCTCATAATCAGCGGGAAAAAAGCGAACCAGCTTTCGCGTTACTGTGATCCTCATGCCCGGAGGGTGAATGTTATTGTGGGAACCCCGGGGAATGACCGGCTCAGAGGCACCCGTGGGCGGGACGTGATCATCGGGCTGGGGGGAGATGATCGGATCGATGGATTATCGGGGGACGATTGTATCGATGGCGGCGATGGCAACGATCTCATCATCGGGGGTTCGGGAAGGGACAGACTGTTTGGCGGGCGAGGGAGAGACAGAATTGTCGGTAGAAGTGGAGATGACTATATCGATGGAGGGGACGGCAATGATTGGTTAAGGGGTGGGAGAGGCAAGGACACCCTGCGGGGAGGCAGAGGAAATGACGATATCCGGGGGCGCAGAGGAAACGATGAGCTTTTTGGTGGTCCCGGGAAAGACCGTCTGTATGGAGATGGTGGCCGGAATCTCTGTCACATCGATTCGCTCGACAAGGTGAGGCGGTGTAAAACCCGTTCCCCCAATGTCTCCGATGAGGATGATGATTCTTCCGATTCCAGGGATAATCGGAAACCGAAGTTGAGAGCGCCGACGCATCGCCGGGTTCGTGAAGGGCGTTTCGTTCGCTTCGGAGTCTCTGCCTGGGATCCTGACAAGAGAGACTGGGTGATACTGAGGGCCCAGGGACTTCCTGAGGGTGCCAAATTTCACTTCAGGAAAAAGAGAGGACGCAAGGCCCGGGGGGTGTTTGTATGGCAACCCCGGACAGGTATGGCTGGTCGCCACCGCATCACCTTCCAAGCCTCCGACAATCACCACCCGCCAGGGGTCATCCACAGGATCGTGGTCATCGATGTATTGCCCGGGATCAGCCGGCCACCCAATCATGCCCCTGTGTTTCAAGATGTCGCCGATCAAACGATCTCGGAGGAAAAGGAGTTGCGTTTCATCGTCCTGGCCAGCGATCCGGACCAGGGCGATCGGTTGACACTGTCCACCGGGAACCTCCCTTCCGGCGCCAGTTTCCTGAGCCGCTCCAATGGGAGAGGTGAATTTGTATGGATTCCAAGGAAGGGGGAGGTAGGTACTTATACAGTTACCTTCACTGCGGCCGACAATCACCGGCCTGCCGGGGTGTCGCAACAGACAGTGCGGATCCGAGTCGAGGCGAAGTCCAACCGGCCGCCCGTCATTGCGAACCTGGATCAACCGTTCCTCACCGAGGGTCAACGGTTGAAGCTGGAGGTCACGGCCACGGATCCGGATGCCGGCGATCGGTTGACCCTGAAATTGCAGGGGTTGCCACAAGGAGCCAGTTTCAAGGACCAGGGCGATGGCCATGGGCTGTTGGAGTGGATGCCTTTGTTGGGTCAGGCTGGGGACTACGCGATTGTGGTTACTACCCGGGACAATGGCAATCCACCTCAAACGGTGAGCGAAACTTTCAACTTGAAGATCAGGTCTGCGCAAGGGTATGCCTTTGGCAATGCTTGCCTGAATGCCGCAAACCTCTACCTTCGCCAGGTGCATGGGGATCTGACGGCGGGCTGTGCCAGTGGATGCCACCAGCAAGGAGGGATCGGAAGTGGTTTCAGCCTTTCCGATGACGGTATTGCCAGTTTCGCTGAGTTGAAACGCTATATCGATGCCAAGGAAGAGAACGGTGGCAAGTTGCTCGGCAAATCCATCGGTAGGCCTTTCCACGCAGGTGGCCTGCCTTATGTGAGCGATCTCGATCCCCGTTACCGCAATTTGCGTACCTTTCTGGCTGCGATGCCTTGCGATGTCGCTCAGGGGCCGGGGGCCCCCTCTGTGGGGGACTTGGTTTTGCTCGACAACGAACGCACCTTGCGCAAGGCGGCCATCGTGCTCGCCGGGCGTCTGCCCACTGAGGCGGAAATCGCCCAGGCAAGCAGTGACGAGGGGCTGCGGGCGGCAGTACGGGGCTTGATGCAGGGAGAAGGCTTTGCCGATTTCATCTACCGGACCGCCAACGAGTGGTTCCTGACTGCCGGGGTGAGAGTGAACGGCAACTATTACAAAGAATTCGGTGTCTTTACCGAAAAGCCCGCTTCAGAAATTCTCAGACAGCTCTATGACGGCCTTCCCAGGGAACCCCTGGAGCTGGTACGTTTCATTGTCGAAAACGATCATCCCTATACTGAGGTGGTGACCGCCGACTATACCCTGGCCAATGACGGGATGGCGAAGGTGTATGGTGCCGTGGATGCCGGGATTGTCGGGACAGCCGCCGAAGGGTGGCGTCCAGTCAGGATTCCCCGGGCCTCCAAGGATCATCCGGAGATTCCCTATCCCCATGCCGGGGTGCTGAGCACTTACAGCTGGTTATACCGGTTTCCCACCACTGACACCAACCGCAACCGCCACCGGGTCAGCATGATGTACCGGCAGTTTCTCGGCTTCGACATCGAGGCCTTGGGAAAACGGCCGGGCAACAATAGTGATCTCGGTGATTTCCTGGTGCCGGTCATGGAAAATCCGGCATGCGTGAGTTGCCACAAATTCATGGACCCGGCGGCGGGGGCATTCATGGACTTTGGGCCTGACAACACCTTCCGGCGCTATGGAGATCACGCGTTGTCAAGGGATTACGTCCTGGGAAGGGAGTATCCGAAAAATCACCAGGGCGAAGACTGGTATGTGGAGGGTGACAAATGGTACCGGGATATGTTCCCGCCCGGGTTTGAGGGAACAGCCATGCCGGGGGGATATACCGGTCTGACGGCCGCAGCGGTGGCCAATGGTGGCACCTCCGCCTTGAGCTGGATGACCAGGGAGCTGGTGACAGATTCACGCTTCGCAGAGGGCGCGGTAGCCTTCTGGTTCCGCGGCGTGGTTGGTCGCAAACCTCTGGCCAAGCCCCTGGATCCCTCGGATCCGGGCTATGCGGAGGCCATGAGGGCATATGAGTTCCAGCATGGGTTGCTACAGGAACTGGCGGTCAAATTCCGCAAAAATGGTTATATCGTCAGAGATCTTCTAGTGGACATGGTGATGAGCCCCCTGTTCCGTGCCGATTCGGTGGCGACTTCGTTGAGCCAGGAAGAAAATAACCGTCTTGCCGGTATCGGTATGGAACGCTTGTTGACCCCGGAGGAACTCAATGCCCTCACCCAAGCGTCCATGGACAGGGAGCTGTTCAGATACACCACGCGGGGACCGGGATTGTTATATGGCGGTTTCGACGGAGGGTCGGTCGCGCTCACCCGGAATCAGGATATGACGCCCACCATGGCTGTGAT
>Ga0114931_10000970_pt1 | contig 36294 bp, 36 predicted proteins | sample 2SBtaG_FD_89579 | JGI IMG/M metagenome (GOLD analysis project Ga0114931, IMG submission 89579) | Deep subsurface microbial communities from Kolumbo volcano to uncover new lineages of life (NeLLi) - 2SBTROV14_V59a metaG | ecosystem: Environmental > Aquatic > Marine > Volcanic | place: Kolumbo... | reverse complement strand
CGAGGGTGCGGGAGCGCGGGCCCTTCGGCGTCGCGCGCGATTCCCGGACCTCGACCTGGCCGTTCTGGCGAAGGTACAGATACGCCATCGTGTACAAAGCGTACCATGATAGTGGAATTCTCCCACTATCGGCTCTTCCTGCTGCCTGCTGAAGGATCGATCTGCTGCACCGCCCGGGTTACCCACCGCCCAGTTCACAGGATGGGACGAGGCGTGCTCGCGCGCGCCATGGCAGCAAGGCGCTGGATCTGGACCGCGAGGAGGTACGCGGGTGTGGCCACCGTCGTGCGCGCAGCGACCCCGGGCTCGTGGATCAAGACCTCGAATGACCCGGTCGCCAGCCCGAAGAGCCACGGATCGCGCGCGGATTCGCATGTGGCCGTCGTCGCCCGCCTTCCGCGTGACCCCCTGTCATCACGTCGCCGGATCCAGCCGCAGGATGTCCCGCGGCGGTGGGAATCCCATCAGGAACCGCATCCGTAGCGGCAGGGGGTGTTCGGCGGCCACCCGCTCGAACTCCTCTCCTGCTACGGGTACCGCGATGCGGTCGGTCGTGGCGCCGTCGATCTCGACGCGCACATGGGGATGCGCGAGCGCGCGGTGGTACCAGCCTCGTGTCCAGTGGTGCGCGGAGACATACAACCTTCCATCCGTTTCGAACCGTGCCAGCCGCTGTTCGTGAGCCACGCCCGCTTCGTCGGTCGTGTGGATGACGAGCATCGGGATGCCCGTCGCCTCGAGCGTGGGCTGGTACATCCCCAGGAAGAACGTCTCGAACACCACCACGAAGACGACATAGACCGCGACGAGGACTCCGACCCACTTCAACGCTCTCACGAATACTCTCCTCACGCTGGTCCCGACCGTCGCCGGGCCGCAACCCGGGTTCTCTGGAGCCGCGCACGAAAGGTCCCCGAAGCACGGCCCCGCGCGGACTCCACCGGCAAGCCATGCCGCACCAGTGTAGCGTCCGGGACGGACGTCCTCGCGCGTCCACGGACATTGGCGGACGCGCGCCACGCCAGCATGCAGAGCCCTGCGCCGTACGATCGCGTCTGCCCGGCTCGCCAGGATTCTCGCGTCGCGCCCCCGGTCAGGTCTCGTCTTCGTCCTCCGCCCGGGCCGCAAACGAGCGGAGGAACGCGCGATCCCTGGGCCGGCCGGCGATCTTCTTCGAGCGGAGAAGCTGTTCGAGGCCCCCGACGCGGATCTCCGTCTCCGCGATCCGGAAGGGGGTGGCCGCGCCGCGGAGATCCTCGAAGCCGAAGCCCGCGATCGAGAGCATCAGGTCCAACTCGTCCACGGTCTCGTGGATCGCGCTGATCCGGGCACCCGCCCGGATGACCTGCTCGAGGACGTCGTCGTCCGCGGCGCCGGCGAAGGGTTCGCCGCCCGCTTCGAACTGGAAGCCAAGCCGCGTCCGGACCTCCAGCGTTTCGCGCAGGTTCTCGGCCCGGGGCTCCCGGAACAGGTCCACGTCAAGCGTCGCGACGGATTCGGCGGTGTCCGGGCGTAGGAGTCGATCCCGCGCCTCCGACGACGACGAACTCCACGCCGGCCGCGACGAGTGCCTCGAGGCTCCGCTGGAAGTCGAGCGGATCCGTCACGGTGCGGGTGTTCGCCGTTCCATGGGCCGTGCGGCGGCCATCAGGCGGAAGTGGCTCGCCAGCGCGGCCAGCACCCACGTCTTGTCGTTGTCGGGTCGGTTCCAGGATGCGCCCTGCAGACGGCGAGCGAGTTCGATCACGCGCTGATCCATGCCGTGATCGTAGCGATGCCTGGTCGGAGAGGGGGTGTGACGCTGGCGCGAGATCGGCACGAGACGCAAGGGGTTTGCACCTCCGAGTCCTGCCGACCGCGCCAGGGCACAAGTCCCCTCATCTCCCCCGTGCCCGATTCCGCGGCGCGCACTCGGTGTAGTCGTTCCGGTATCCGAGCAGTCGGGCCGTGGGTGCCACGAGCGTGAAGATCGCGCGCTCGGCGGCGAGCGGAGGTCCGTCGGCCAGGTGCGTCTCGCAGCGATCCTGCATCAGCGAGAGCTGCAGGAGCTGGCCCGCGAGCCCGACCGCGGGGTCGTCGTCCCTGAAGCCGTAGAGCCCTGTCAGGCAGCCGACGAAGGTTTTCGCCGGCCCTGCTCCCGGTTCCGGAGCGTGTGGACGCTGATCTCGATCGCGCGCGCGAAGTCGGCCTGCGCCGGGCCCACGAAACGCCGTAGTGCGGTGATGTCCTCCCCGGTCTCCAAGCGGCCCTGGCTCAGTCGCTTCCGGGTGCGCGCGGGGATCGCCCTCGCGAGCTGTTCGTCGATCAGGTCGGCGAGTTGCGTCATTGCGTCGGGACCATGTGGGATCGGAAGAGAGCCTGCTCGCGGCGGTTGGCGAATCGCGCGCCGATGATCCGGACGAGATCCCCTTCCTGCTCGGTGTAGACGACGACCACGAGACCCGAACTCCCCGTCGCGAAGCGTACGCCAATGGCGGATATCGCCTGCGGCCAGCCGTACCCGACTAGCGAACGCGATTCAGCCGAGCGCTTCTGCCCGCCGCTGCACGGAGTTCAGCCCGCTTCCATCCTGCTGCGCACGCCTGGCCACGGCCTCCGTTTCCCGCGATTTCCTCGCGTTCGTTCGTGACCGGTGGCGGCTGTTCGGCATCTGAACGGCGGCAAGAGAGAGGTTCGCGAGGCAGCGGTCGTGTGCGCGTGCCTTCGAGGGTTCGGCGATTCGCGGGTGCGCGTCGCCGGGCGCGCATCGGAGGGCTCGGGCCGGCGCGTGCTTCGGCCAGATGTCCAACGCGCGGCCATGGCCGCAGACCAAGGAGATGGAACGAATGGAACGAATGGATCGCCCGGCGAAGGTCCGGGGCGCAGTCCGGGGTGCGATCGGTGTCGTCGCGACCGGGCTGTTCGCACTGGCCTTCATGACGGGTTGTCAGTCGGCGATGATGAACATGATGCCGCAGAGCATGAAGGACGACATGATGGCGAAGACTGCTGCCGAGATGCAGCAGATCGCCCCCGCGAAGGGCTACCTCGCGGCGCACGCGGGCAACAAGCGGCCGCAGCCCATTCTCGGCGGGCCCATCCACGTGAAGATTCGCCAGGCGAGCGGCGGCGTCTTCGTCTCGCTCCCGGACCAGCGGCGGCTCGACCCGGACGTGTTCGGCACGCCCGACCACCCGCGCGCGTTCGGCGGCACCCCCGGGATCAACGGCGTTCCGCTGATGCCGCGGATGACCTCGGGCGGCCAGTACACCAAGCTGATGAAGATGACGCCGTTCGGCGACAAGCACATCGTGCTTCCCGGCGGCCAGCTGCAGCTGAAGGGCACCGACGCCACCGCCACCGACGCGGCCACCACGAACGACTCGGTCCAGATGAAGGCCAGCTGGAAGGACCGTGCGGGCAACCGCTACGAGGTGAAGTGCTGCAAGATGATGGCCGCGCACGGGATCGAGTACCCGACCTTCGGCGGCGTGGTGACCAACCACATCCTCCACGGCTTCACCCGCATCGGAACCTCGCTGATGCCCAGCGAGTTCACCTACTTCGCGTTCTGGGGCATGGGCCAGGTCAGCAAGAACGGCCGCGTGCTCGACAAGCCGCGGCTGATCCACGGCATGCTGACGGAATACGTGCGCACCAAGGGCTACAAGCTCGGCTTCGATTCGGACGTCTCGCCCGGCCGGACGCAGTTCCACCTGATGGTGCCGCCCTTCGCCCCGAACCCGAAGGAGGGCCGCTTCGACCCGAAGCCGGTGAAGACGGGCATGAAGCTGCCCAACGGGATGACGCTGCCCTTCTGGCACGTGATGTTCGAGAACCTGCAGGTGGACAGCACGCGTGGCTGAACGGTCCGAAACCCATGGACGCCGGCTCGGAGGCGCGCGCTTCCTGGGTCTCGTGTGCGTGGCCGTCGCGCTCGGATGGCCGCTGGCCATCCGGGCCGACGGGCCCATGCGGGACGATCCCTGTGCCGGCGACGCACCCGTCACCGCCCCGGTCGCGGCGCCCGTCGCCGCGGCCGTGGCGACGCCGGACGCCCCGGACGTTCAGGCCACGCCGGAGGCGACCGGACCGGACACCGCGCCGCTGCCTTCGCCCGCGGCCGTGGTCCAGATCACGGACCTCCTGCAATTCGAGCCCGGCAGCGTCCAGATCCACGTGGGCGACGTGGTCGAATGGAAGAACGTCTCGGTCCTGGTCCACACCGCGACCGGCGACCCGGCCCTGGCCCAGATCGAGGGAAGCGCGGTCCTGCCGGAGGGCGCGGCGCCCTTCGACTCCGGGAACCTGGAACCCCAGGCGACCTTCCGCCACCGCTTCGACGTGCCCGGCACCTACCAGTACTTCTGCATCCCGCACGAGGCCGCGAAGATGACCGGAACCGTGGTGGTCCTTGGGCCGGGCACCGCGTCCTCCTCCACGCACGCGCGCCGAAACGACTAACGCACCAACCAAACCGGAGCGATCCGGACGAGACAGCCGGGCGGGCCCCGGCGCGATGGTCCCGGCCATCGCGCCCGCGTTTCTGCGCCCGTCACTCCGGACAACCTCCGTCGGGGCAATCGGACAGGCTCACCCACAGGAAGGCCATGCCCAGGTGGTTCGGGTCCATCGGGTCCAGCTCCGCCACGGGGGGGAGCGCGAGCCCCGGCCGCAGGAACGCGAGCTCCAGCTCGCCGGCCCCTCGCACCGCTTCGTCCGGGATCACGAACGAGTAGGGACGGAACGCCGGGTCCAGCACCAGCTGCGCGATCTCGTGTCCGTTCGCGGCCAGCGTCAGGTCCTGGTGGCCGCTCGGCGAGGGCCCCAGGACCAGTTGCAACAGCAGCGGGCCCCGCGGAGCGACCGGCAACACGATCGTCGACCGCGTGCCCAGGCCGAAGCGGAAGCGCCCGAACAGGTGCCCCCACTCCCGCGGGTGCCATCCTTCGCGCAGCAGCGGCACCGCCGATACGTCGCCGTCCGCGAAGCCGGCCCGGAAGACCGGCCGCCAGGCCGGGCGCAACTCCACCACGAGGTCCGCGTCCGTCGCCGCGCCCCTCTGGGCTGACGGGGCCGACGAGGTGATGCGCACGAGTTCGTAGCGCCGCTCGAATTCCCGCTCGTCGGTCGACCCGCGGCGCAGCAGGAAGACCCTTCGCCCGGCCCGGAACAGCCCGTCGATCCCGACCGCGTTCCAGCCCGTGAATGCGAATGCGCCTACGCGTTGCTCGCCGGCTCTTCCCACCCGGAAGGACGCGTATCCGCTGAACGGGTCCAGCGGGACGAAGCGCCGCTCCGTATCGCGCACGAACAGGCGGTCCGCGAGCACGCCACTGATCGGCCCGACGAGCACGCCGTCGTCGGGGACGACGCGGTCGGCGGCCTCGAGCGCGATCCGCTGCCACGCGGGTTCCCGGTCCGGATCGGCCCATGGGTTGAACGCCGCCAGCACAGCGGCCACCGCGCCTGCGACGACGACCGAGGCCGCCGCGCGGAAGCGCGGCGTCACGAGCGCGGCGGTCCAGATGCAGCCCAACGTCAGCCACAGCACGTGGAACGGCAGGTGGTACCGACTGTCGGCCGGGAACACGAGGTGGAAGACCGTGATCGGCAACGCGCCGAGCGCGAGGAACACCAGCACCGGTCGCGTCCGCTCCCACACCGCGGCCCCCCGCGCCCGGCAGACGAGGCCCGGCAGTGCCGGAGCCAGGATCAGCAGCGACACGACCGCCGCAGCCGGGTTCCACAGCGCCCCCGGGCGCGCGCCGTATGCGGACGGGGTGAACGGCATCAGCAGCGCGAAGAGCCCGCGGCCCATCCTCGAGACGGCCAGGCCGGTGACCTCGGGCGCGGCGCCCAGCCAGTAGCTGTAGCCGTCGAAGACGGGCGAGCCGAACGTTGCCGTGTTGTACGTGGCAATGGCGGCGACCGCGGCCGCGACCGGGCCCAGGGCTGCGACGAGCGGCATCGTCCCACGCTTCCGGCGACGCCAGGCGAGGAACGCGAACGGCAGCACGAACGCGAGGCCCGTCAGCCGGATCGAGAACGCGAGCGCGGCGGCGAGGCCCCCGATCAGGAACCCGCGCGTCCGTCCGTTCCGCCATGCCTCCACGAACGCGAGGCAGGCGACCCCGCACGCGAGCAGCAGCGGCAGATCCGCCATGATCGATTCCGCGCTCAGCCGGAACGCGCGCAACGCCGCGACGGCCGCGAGCGTGCCCCACGCCGCGAGTTCGGCTCGGTCCGTCGAGAGGCAGCGGCGGCAGAGCCAGCGCAGCAGGAGCAGCACCGCGACCCCGCTCGCGAGCACTGCGAAGACGCCGCGTCCCAACGCGTCGGTGCCCCCGGCCGCGTAGAGCGGGGCCAGGAACGCCAGCGGAAACCCGGCCGGGTAGCGGGGCGGGTGCGCGACCCCGTCGACCCGGATCGTGAAGCCCTCGCCCTCGACGAAGCGGGCGGCCGAGGTCGCGTACTCGCTCGCGTCCGAGATCAGCAGCGGCCGAACGCCGTCCGGCGACGACCACAGGATCGCGACGGCCGCGCACCCGAACGCCAGCGCGATCCACGCCCGGCCGGGAGCGCGCCGCGGATCGTCCGGTCCCGTCATCGGCGGTTTCCTTTCGCGGGAATGTTTCGGGTGGCGGTCTGCACCGCGCGGGGCCGCCGGGTCGGGGCCGACGCGTGCAAGGTGTACTTCGGATCGGCGCTGTGAGGAAGCCATCCCGGTGGGGCGGCGGCGCGCCGCGCGCGGAACGGCCCGGGACCGGGGCTTCGGCCGATCCGGGCCGGGCATTGCCGACGCCGGCGTGCGGATGCATCCTCTTCGGATGCCCAACATCCCCGCCAACGGAATCCAGCTCGAATACGACACCTTCGGCCCCGACGCCGGCCGCCCCCTGGTCCTGATCATGGGCCTGGGCGGCCAGATGCTGATGTGGGACGACGCCTTCTGCGAGGCGCTGGCCGAGCGCGGCCACCGCGTGGTGCGCTTCGACAACCGCGACGTCGGCCTCTCGACGAAGTTCGACGAAGCCGGGGTCCCCGACGTGCCGGCCCTGATGGCGGCGGCTGCCAGCGGCCAGTCCGTCGAGGTGCCCTACACGCTGGACGACATGGCCGACGACGTGGCGGGTCTGCTCGACGCGCTGGGGCTCACGAGCGCCCACGTCTGCGGCGCGTCGATGGGCGGGATGATCGCGCAGACGGTGGCGATCCGGCACGCGCCGCGGGTGCGCAGCCTGGTCTCGATCATGTCGACGACGGGAAGTCCGGACGTGCCGCCCGCGCGCCCGGAAGCGATGCAGGTGCTGCTCGCGCCGCCCCCAGCCGACCGCGCGGGCAACATCGAACGCGCGATCGAAACGTGGCGCGTGATCGGGAGCCCCGGCTACCCGGCCGATCCGGAACGCATCCGCGAGCGCAGCGAAATCCTCTACGACCGCGCCTTCACGCCCACCGGCACGGCCCGCCAGATGGCGGCCATCCTCGCCCACGGCAGCCGCGTGGAGGCACTGGCCGGCGTGACCGTGCCGACGCTCGTGATCCACGGCACCGACGACCCGCTGGTCCCGATCGAGGGCGGTCGCAACACCGCGCGGGCGATCCCGGGCGCGGATCTCCTCGAGGTCGAGGGGATGGGGCACGATCTGCCGCCCGCGCTCTTCGAGCGCTTCGCCGACGCGATCTCCGAGCACACGAGGAAGGCCGAGAGCGCCTGAGCACGTCGGGCGCATGGCCGGGCCCGCTCCGGCAACGCGCCCGCCGAACGCGGGCGGCGCCGCGCGGCCGCGCGCGCTCGCCTGCATTTCGAACCGCGCGGACGAACGCGCCCGGAGGACTCGTGACCGCCCAACCGCTCCATACGCTCTACGGCGCACCGCTCTCCCTCTACACCGGGCGAGCGCGCAGCTACCTGATCAAGGCCGGCATCCCGTATCGGGAGGTTCCGCTGGTCTCGCGCCACTACCGCGAGAACGTGTTGCCGAAGGCGGGCGGACGGCAGAGCATGCCGACGCTCGAGCTTCCCGACGGAGAGGTGATCCGCGACGGCGTCGCGATCGTGGACCACTTCGAAGCCGAGCGCGGGCACCCCCACTCGCCCGCTTCTCCGCGGCAGCGGATCGTCAGCCGGCTGTTCGACGTGATCGGGGCCGAGGGCCTGCTCCGGCCTGCGATGCACTACCGCTGGAACTTCCCGGAACGCAACCGCGCGTTCATCGAGTTCCACTTCGCGTCGGTCGCGCCCGCGGGGCCGGACCGCGAACGCAGGGCCGCGGCCATGGCCGACCGCATGCGAGCGGCCAGCGCCGGCTTCGGCGTGGTTCCCGACACGTTCGGGATCGTCGAGTCCCTCTACCTCGGGCTCCTCGAGAAGCTGGATGCGCACTTCTCGCAGCAGCCCTACTTGTTGGGCGGACGGCCCAGTGTCGGCGACTTCGGTCTGATCGCACCCCTCTACGGGCACCTCGGCCGGGACCCGGAGCCGCTCGCGCTGATGCAGGCCCACGCGATCCGGGTGTTCCGCTGGGTCGAGCGGATGAACCGGCCCGAGCCCGACGTCGGCGAGTTCGAGGTGCAGGACGACGCCTATCTCGGCGGCGACGAGATCCCCGAGACCCTGATCGCGGTGTTGCGACATCTGTCGATCGACTTCGTGCCCGAGACCCGCGCCGCCTGCGTCCGCATCAACGAGTGGCTCGACGAACAGGCGGACCTGGCTCCGGGCACGCAAGTCGTGCGCGGGGTCGGCCCGGCCTCGTTCGAACTCGAGGGGGTCCGCGTGGACGCGCTCGCACAGCCCTTCCGCTTCTACCTGTTGAAGCGGGTGCAGGACGAATTCGCCGCCCTCGACGACCGCGCCCGGGCGGACGTGGCCGAGTTGCTCTCGACCTGCGGCATGAGCGAGATCCTGGAACTCGGACTCTCGCGCGAGATCGGGCGCGCCGGGAATCTCGAGGTCTGGTGTTAGGGCGCTCCTGCCCGGGAGCCGATCCGCTAGCCCGCGAGCGGGCCCACGATCTCCTTCGCGAACCGCTCGAGGAGCGCGTCGTCGCCGCCCTGGATCACGATGTAGTTGATGCCGGTCTCCGCGCGCTGCCGTTCGAGGCGTTCGCGGATCTCCTGGGCCGAGCCGGTCAGGAAGAGGGGACAGTCGGCCACCTGTTCCGGCGTCATCCCGCTGCTCTTCGCGAGGGCGGCGCGAAGGCCCGACGGGTCGTCCGTGATCGAGGTGACGAAGCTGAGCGAATTGAACTCGATCTCGTCGGGGTCGCGGCCCGCCTGCGTCGCCCCTTCCCGCACCCAGCCGATCTTCTCGCGCACGCGCTCCGGCGTGCTGTCGGCCGGGGTCTCGGACGTGATCTTCCCCTCGACCATCTTCGGGTTGATGCCGACGATGTCCGCATGGCGTCCCGCGAGGCGAAGCAGCCGCGGGCCGCCTCCCCCGATCAGGATCCGGGGACGGCCGTGCCCCTCGAGCTCGGCCGCCTGCGCGATCTCGCGCACCGTGTAGTGCGCGCCTTCGAAGGTGGTGCGCGGGTTCTCCCACATCGACGTGATGATCTGGAGCGCTTCCTCCAGCCGCGAGATCCGGATGCCGGGCCGGTCGTAGGGAAGCCCGGCTTCGACGTAGTCGGTCTCCATCCAGCCGGCGCCGATGCCGAACTCGTGCCGCCCTCCGGACATCAGGTGCAGCGTGGCCGCCGCCTTCGCGAAGACCACCGGGTGTCGATAGTCCACGTCGTAGACCAGGGCCCCGACCTTCAGCCGCTCGGTCGCCGCCGCGATCCCGGCCAGCGCCGTGGTCGGATCCCACTGCGTGCCGAAGTGGTCGGGAAGGAAGACCGTGTCGTAGCCCAGGGATTCGATCCGGCGGACGTCGGCCTGCCAGGTCTCGGGCGGAAGCTTGCCGATCTGGACGCCGAAACGGAACGGGTGGGGCATGGGGTCTCCTTCGCCGGACAGGCGGATCGCGCGGCCGGCCGGGTGCCGGCGCGCCCGGGGATCATGGCGAAGGACGGGGCTGCGATGCCACGAATTCTTCCGTCGGAGCGGGCCCGTCAGTGGCGGGGGCGCGCCTCCTCGAGCGCGGCCATGCCGGCCGTCATGGCGGCCATGAAGCGCTCGATCGTGTTCGGCTCGGTGCAGACGTCGCCCAGCGCCAGGTTGTAGTGGTGCGCCGCTTCGTGGCCCGGCAGCGCCTCCATCGCGTCGAGCCAGCGCTGGAGCTTCGGAAAGCCGTCGAACGCGAAGAGCCCGGCCCAGCGCAGCTGCGCCAGCTCCTCGTAGCACGCGATGTCGGCGATGGTCGGATGCGAGGCGCAGAGATGGCTCGCCCCGTCCGCGAAGAATCCGTTCTCGATCAGGCCGGCCACGCGCGTGGCCACGGCCCGGCCCTTGGCGAGCTTCTCGGGGTCATCGAGCAGGGCTTCGACCGGTGTTCCCTTCATCCGCTCCGGGAAGGCCACGGTCACGAATGGCGCCATCAGCTCCATCGTCACGCGCCGGGTGAAGTTGTGGTGATGGTGGAGGTACTGGTGCACGCGCGTGCGCGCGCGCAGGTCCTGGGGCAGGAGGTCGGCCCCGCCGTACTTCTCGGCCAGGTAGATCAGGATCGCGGGCATCTCGAAGACCGCGAAGTCGCCGTCCTCGAGGATGGGGATCTGGCCGGTCGGGTTCAGCCGCAGCAGCGGACCGTCCGGTCCCAATGCATCGAGGTCGAGGGCTCTCGGTTCGAAGGGGAGTCCCTGGATCAGGCACGCCCAGTAGACCGCGCGCGACGGTTGGCTGGCCGGCGCCCCGTGGACGATCAACTCTCCCGGTTTCGCACCCATTGCCGTCTCCCGTCCTCCTCGGCGAGTGTCCGCCGTTCAGCGGGCCCGTGTTCCGTGTCGATCCGGGCACCGGTCCACCGTCTCGTGCCCGGAGTATAGCTGCGGGGTCGGCGGGGGCCGCCTGGGACGGAACCGCATCCGCGAGCGGTCCCGGCGTCCGACGCCCGGAACCCTCGACGCACCCCGGATGCTAGGCGGTGCGCTCGTCGGAACCGCGGAGGCCGAGGACCCACATCACGCTCGCGATTTCGATCATGGCGCCGTTGAACCCGGCGCCCGGCGGTGTGGAGAGCGTCTCGATGGGTCCCTTCCAAAGCCCCAGGCAGAGGCGTCCCGCGTATTCGAAGGGCGGCAACAGGTACATGAGCGCCAGCAGCGCGCGGTAGCGGACGAGCACAGCCACGTAGAGGAACCCCATCAGGAGTTGTTGGAGTCCCCACAGCGCGAAGAGGACCACCACGGTCGTCGCCGCGGTGTCGGCCAGGTCCGGGGCCTTCCGATCGCGGTGGGTCTGGAGGATTTCCTGGTACGGATCGAGCGCCCTGTGGGTCTCGGTCTCGGCCCAGAAGGCCGGATCGACGTCCCGGTAGGAGAAGCGCTCGTCCGGACCGATCGCGCGGGGAGCGCCGCGATCCCCCGGACCACCGGCGGCGAGGACTGCGAGCGAAGCGAGAGCGAGCAAGAGGGTGTGGTCCGGCAACGGTGTTCCCTCCTCCGGCGTCCCACGCCCCGATCGAAGGTCAGGCGCTTCGGGCCCGGTTGGAAGAGACGGTGGAGCGGGACCCGAGGCCGCTCAGCCGCCGGTCGTGTAGTCGACGTCTTCCAGTTCGCGCGGCAGTGTCTCCCGCAGGTAGTGCGCGACTTCCGCGCGATCGGCGGCGTCTTCGGCGAAGACGGAATCGAGGAAGGCGCGGACCGCGAGCCGGGTGATGGCCTGTTGGCGCGCGGGACGCATCGCCAGGCCGTGGTCGCCGCCCTGTTCGCATGGGAGCACCCACGCCTCGTAGTCGATGCCGTCCTCGCGGCCGCCGAGCGCCTCGAACGGGTTTCCCGGGTCCTCGCCGCCAGACGCGCCGAACGTCCGCAGGAGCCCGCACACGGTCTCGTCGGAATTGTGGGCGAACCGGAACGCGGTGCGGGCGAAATCCACGAAGCCGAGATGCGTGCCTCCGGCGATCGTCACGAGCGCGGCACCGGGAACCCGAGCCGGAAACGGCGCCGCGTTCAGTTCGTACGGAACCAGCGCGTCCTCGGTGCCCGCGATCATCAGGAAGGGCGGACCGCCTCGCGCGAAGAAGGGGGCAGAGAACATCTGTGACGGGCCCGCGATGGAGATGGCCGCCTTCACGCGCGGGTCCGCCTCGCGCTCGTGGAACGCGATCAACGTGGTGGTGAGCCCCCCGTAGGAGAGCCCCGCAACGCCGATGCGCTCGGGGTCGATGCGGCCCGCGATCTCGGCCGCCGGGCCCTGTCCGGAGAGCAGTGCATCGATCACGAAGCGCACGTCGCCGGGTTGGTTCGCCAGGTCGAGCGTGTTGGCTCGCCCCGGCGTGCTGCTGTTGGTCAGCGGAAAATCGAAACTCGCGGCGAGGTAGCCATGGCTCGCCAGGTGCTCGAGCAGATGCGCCATCTCGCCCCGATAGCCGTTGAAGCCGTGTCCGTAGACGAGCAGGGGCGAGGGACCCTCCTTGCCCGAGGGCCACCAGACCGTGGTCTCGAGCGCGCGCACCGGGCTCCCGGGAACGTCCGCGTTCGCCATGGTCCGTCGGCCCTCGTCGACGAGCCGGAACCCGGTCTGCGCGACCTGCCACGGTCCCGGGGCCAGCCGCGCCGCGCTCGCGCTGCCTTCCGGCATCGCCTGCGATCGCAGGCCTTCCCCGATCGCACCACACCCGGTGGCCAGGCTGGCGAGCGCCGGGAGGAGCAGGACGAGCCACGTCCGCCGCGGAGCGGGCGCCCTCATCCGTTCGCGATCACGCCCGCGCGCGAATCCGTGTACCCGCCCTCGGCCGACCAGGCGAGCTCGCCGTTCACGATCACGGTGTGGACGCCGCTGGCGTCGCGCACGTACCGCATCCCGTTCTCGGGCATGTCGGTCACCGGGATCTCCTCGCCGCGGCCGATGGTGTCGGGATCGAAGATCGTCACGTCGGCCGCCATCCCGGAGCGCAGGAGTCCGCGGTCGGGAAGGCCCCAGATCCGGGCCGTGTCGCCCGTGATCTTGCGGACGGCGTGCTCGAGGCCCAGGTGGCCGCCCTCGCGCACGAACTTGCTGAATAGGTAGCCGGTGTCGCCGTAGGTCGCGAAGGACTGGATGTGGGCGCCGGCGTCGCTGGCGCCGACGTGGACATGATCGTCGGCGAGCAGCGGGCCGACCCGGGCCGGATCCTCGTGCCCCATGTTGGCGGACAGGAAGTGGATCTCGAGGTCCTCCTCGACCGAGAGGTCGATCATCACCGCCGCCGGGGTCGAGCCGCGTTCCTCCGCGATCTCGCCCAGCGTCCGGCCGATCAGCGAGGCATCGCGGCTGTCGCGCACGCGCAGGCCGGCGAAGGCCAGCGTCACGCCGCCGGGCTCGGCCGCGTCGATCAGGGCCTTGCGGGTGCCCGGGTCCTGCAGCGCCGCGAGCAGCTCGGCCCGCGGCAGGCGCTGCGTCATGTACCAGATCGGCTGCGCCATGAAGAAGAGGCTCGCGTGCGCGAGGCTGAAGCTGATGTCGATCGGCCGGGTCTGGACCTGGGGCCACACCCGCGCGCCGCGCGCGAACTGCTCCGCCACGCGGTCCACGATCCGCGAGACGTTGGAGGGAGCCAACGCCGAATCGAAGAGCGGTGAGAACGTCGTCGGGATGCCGTGACGCAGCGAGAGCTCGGCCAGCTGGTCGACGCGGGCCAGCGTGATGTCGGTGCTGAAGAACTCGGGCACCACCTGCAGCATGCGGCCGAACTCGCCCAGCACGGCCGCCAGCGCGTCGAGTTCCTCGAGGTGCGCGTAGCGGCTCGGCACCGGGGCCAGCTTCTCGTCGACGTCGACGTAGCTCGTGGAGAGCCCGACCGCGCCCGCCGCGAGGCATTCGCGCAACAGGTCCTGCATCTGCCGGATCTCGTTCGCCGTCGCCGCGCGCTGGGCCGCGGCCTCGCCCATCACCCACAGGCGCAGCGGGCTGTGGCCCGCGAGCGGGGCGACGTTGAGCGCGATCTGGCCGCGCAGCGCTTCGAGGTAGTCGCCGAAGCCCTCCCACGTCCACTCGAAGGCGCCCTCGAAGGCGGCGTCCGGCATCTCCTCGATCTGCTGGAACATGCGCACGAGCGCGGGGCGATGCTCGGCCTTCAGCGGCGCCAGCGAAAGCGAGCAGTTGCCGTGGACCACGGTCGTGACCCCGTGCTCGAGAGTCGGCCGCGCCTGCCCGTCCCAGAGCAGCTGCGCGTCGAAGTGCGTGTGCGGATCGATGAAGCCAGGCGAGACGACCCGTCCCCGTGCGTCGATCTCGCGGCGGGCCTCTCCGTGGATCTGCCCCCCGACCTGTTCGAGGCGGCCACTCGCGATGCCGACGTCGCCCAGGAACGCCGGTGCGCCGGAACCGTCCACGATTCGCCCGTTGCGGATGAGGATGTCGAACATGTCTGCTCCTCGGCGCCTGTCGGGACGACCGGCTGCGATGAAGGATGCTAGGCCTCCAGCACTTCCAGGAGGCGTTGCCAGGGTTGGCCGCGGAGGTCGTCGAGACTCACCGCGGAACAGTCCGCCATGAGCTTGCGCGCGGCTTCGGAGCGGAGGGTGACCGAGTCGTGGGCGCCGTTTTCGTGTCGCACGCGCACGACGAGGACGGCCTCGCCATCGTGTCCGGGCGCCACCTGGGCGTCGGCGATCACGGCCTCAGCCACCTTCGCCATCGGCGGGCAGGGCCAGCAGGTCTCCGCCCTCTTGGAGCGGCGCTTCGACGAAGACGACGTCGCAGCCGGTGAACGCACCGGGAGGATTGCGCGCGAACAGGTGCAGGTTCCAGCTCTCGAGCTTCGCGAGCGCCTCCCCCGGCGCGAGGTCCGGCAGCACGCGACGCGCGATCGCGTCCCAGTCGTCCCCGGGTTCCGGAGAGAGGAATTCGCGTTGTCTGGAGAGCTCCATCGGGTCCTCGGTGCCTCGCGAGGGCTCACGGCCCCATCGGCGAGACCCGAGGATAGCCCGCCTCCCCTGCGATCGCCGTGGTGCGCGCTGCGGCGGATCACCGCCCAGCCGAGCCGCAAGGCCGGCGTTCGCGGTCAGTCCCAGCCCTTCAGGACCGGGAGCACCTCCTTGGCGAAGAGCCGCATGCTCTTCTCCGCCTGCGCGTACGGGATCGCGCCGAAGCGGAAGGACGTCGATTGTTCGAAGCGCCCGAGCGTCTGCTTGCGGCTCTCGAGCGTGCGCAGGATCTGGTCCGGCGTGCCGTACGCGTTCGCGGCCTTGAACGCCTTCAGGTAGCCGGTCTCGCCGAGGGCGCGCAGGGTCTCGGCATTCTTGCCGTAGCCCTGGTAGCCCTCGGTCCCGGTGAAGTGATCGCCCATCAGTTCGTAGTGTTCGAGGAGGGAGGCGAGGTACGACCCCAGGTACTGCGTGCCGAGTTGCTCGCCCCGGTCGGAGCGCTCGTCGCAGTAGATGAAGTCGCAGGTCAGCACGGGCGGCGCCTCGGACCCGTGTGTCGCTTGGTAGGCGGCGCGGTAGCGCTCGATCCCGGGCAGGCGGGAATCCCAGTTGCGCTCGGCGAACATGATCATGCGCGCGCCGATCCGGGCCGCGATGTCGACCGAGTCGGAGGAGTTCGCGACTGCGTAGGTGCGGCCCGCGAAGGTCCGCGTCGGGCGGGGCCGGATCTCGGTGCGTGGCTGCGGGTAGTAGGGCCCCGGTCCCTCGATGAAGCCGGTCTCCAGCGCCTCGAGGATCATCGGCGCTGCCTCGTCGAAGCGTCCGCGCGACTCGTCCATCTTGATGCTGCGGAAGCCCTCGTACTCGCGTCGCGAGAGCCCGCGGCCCATGCCGAAGCGCACGCGTCCGCCCGCTATCTCGTCGAGGAGCGCGATCTTCTCCGCGACGCGCAGGGGCTCGTTCCAGGGCAGGATGACCGCGGCGGTGCCGAGATCGATCCGGCTGGTGCGCCCCGCCAGGTAGCTCAGGAACTGCGTGTTGTCCGGACAGAACGAGTAGTCGGTGAAGTGATGTTCGACCGGCCAGAGTACGTCGAAGCCCAGCTCCTCGGCGAGCAGGCACAGCCGGACCTCTTCGGAGTAGACCTGCGAGTCCGGGTGGTCGGCGCCGAACGCGGAGAAGATGACCTGGATCCCGACGTCCATGACTAGCCCTCGTCCGCGGGGACCGGCAGCCCGTACACGCTGGCCGCGGTCCCGTACAGGATCTTGCGCTGCGCGTCTTCCGGCAGCGAACCGATCGTCTTCGCCACGTGCTTCCGCACATCCGGGTACAGGCAGGTGGGATGCGGGAAGTCGGTCTCGAACATCACGTTGTCCGCGCCGATCCGGCGGATCGTATCCGCGACGTTCTCCTCTTCGAACCAGTACGAGGCGAAGAGCTGCCGGTGGAAGTACTCGCGCGGCCGCAGCTCCAGCTTCGCGTAGTCTGCGGGCATGTTCTCGTCCATCTGGTACTCGCACGCCTCGAGCATGAACGGGATCCAGCCGATTCCGCTCTCGACCGAGACGAAGCGGAGGCGGGGGAAGCGGTCCAGGAGGCCGCTGAAGATCAGGTTGGTGAGGCAGCGCATGTTGTTCATGAACAGCATCACCGAGGAGGTCGCGACCATCTGCGGCAGGTCGTAGCCCGTCCAGGTGCCCGCGAACCCGCCCGACCCGATGTGGAAGTTCACGGGCAGGTCCTTGTCCTGCGCGATTTCCCAGAGCGGATCCCAATGCGTCTCGTTCAGCGTGGGGAGGCCCCACTCCTGCGGAGAGTCGGTCATCGTGAAGCCCGTGAGCCCGAGCTCCTCGCTCGTGCGGCGCAGTTCCGAAAGCGCGAAGTCGAGGTCCCAGAACGGGAGCACTGCCTGCGGGAACAGGCGCCCGGCGCCGGCGGCCTGCAGCTCCGCGATCGCGTCGTTGTACGCGGTGACGCAGAACCGGCGGAGATCGGCGTCGGCGATCCGCATGATCATGTTGCCGCCGAAGCCGACGACGTTCGGATACAGGATCTGGCTGTGGATGCCGACCTGGTCCATGTCCTCGACGCGGCGGGCCGGATCGGTCGCACCGGGGTGCATCTCGTCGAAGCGGGCCAGCGAGAACTGGCCCCGCAGCTTGGTCCGGTCCGGCCGGATCACACAGAAGCCCGGGGGCGACAACCGGGTGTCGTCTTCCACCACCCAGGTCTGCCGGCCGCCCTTGTCGACCACGCGCGGAACCTGACCCCGGAGCTTCGCGGGCGCGCGCGACGTCCACAGGTCGGGGGGCTCCGTGTAGTGGGTGTCGATGTCGATGATCGGCATGGTCTGGATCGTCATGGGGGCTCGCTCCCTGCGCTGGCGCCGGCCGGCGGTCCGATGCTAGCCCGTGCGGGCCCGGGAGGCGGGCGCCGCCGGTCGCCGGGCTCACGACGCCACATCCTCTCCGACGGCCGCCCCGTGACCTAGACTCTCCCCATGTCCCGGGAAGACCACCTCCGCCGGATCGACGAGACCGGCTACACGATCATCGAGAACGCGATCGACGCGGACGCCGTGGAGGCGCTCGTGGCGGACCTCGCGCGGATCGAGCGCGAGCGCGACATCCAGCCCGCGGCGAACGCGTTCGAGGGCGAGCACACCTGGCGCGCCTACAACCTGCTGGCGCATGGCGCACCGTGGGAGGCGATCCCGGTCCACCCCGACGTGTTGCCGGTCGTCGAGGGCGTGCTCGACCCGGGCTGCCTCGTCTCTTCGCTCTCGTCGATCGCGATCGGTCCGGGCGAGACCCCGCAGCCGATCCACGCCGACGACCAGCTGATGCCGATCGCCAAACCCCATGTAGCGACCGTGTGCAACACGATGTGGGCGCTCACGGACTTTACCGAGGCGAACGGGGCGACCCGCCTGGTCCCGGGCTCGCACAAGGCCGACCACTCGCCCGAACTGGGCAAGGCGTACGACTCCGTTGCGGCCGAGATGGCGCGCGGGAGCGTGCTGGTCTGGCACGGGAGCCTGTGGCACGGCGGCGGCGCGAACACGACCCGCGAGCGTCGCATCGGCATCGCGATGAACTACTGCGCCGGTTGGATCCGGCAGCAGGAGAACCAGCAGCTCGGCCTCTCGCTCGATCGCGTGCGCGGGTTCGATCCCCGCCTGCAGCGGCTCTGCGGCTTCGGCATCTACAACGGCCTGATCGGTCACATCGACAAGCGGTCGCCGGCGGAGGTGCTGTTCGGGAGCGGTTCCGACGCGATCGTCTGGGACCGCGTCGGGTGACCGCGGCCCCCGCCAACGTGCTGGCCGCGACCGCCGGCCAGCTCCTCCGCGGCCGGCGGACCACCTGCCTGCCGAAGTACATGGAGCGGTCCTCCTTCTGGCTGACCTGCTGGCGGCGCGGGCGCTACTACCGGACCTATCGGCGTCATGTCGAAGACGAGGTGCGCGAGGCCCTCGCGTCTCCCGAGGACTTCGAGCGCGGCCCCACGACCCGCACCGCGCGCGGCACCCGCGAGGACGACGGTCCCGCGTTCGTGGTCGAGGACGGAAACTACCTCTCCGCGCGCTGGCCCGGCGACGCCTATCTCCTCGCCCGGCGCTTCATCGCGCGGCTCGAGGCGTCTGTCGGCTGAACCGGGCCGTGGTGCCAGGCTTGCTAGGCCACGCGGTGGAGCGGCGCTTCGCCAGCCGCCAGACGCCGGCAGTTCTCGGTGGCGACTGCGACGCTGCGCTCGAGCGTTCCAGTCGTGAGCCAGGCCAGGTGCGGCATCACGACCGCGTTGTCGAGGCGCAGCAGCGGGTCGTCGGCCGAAACGGGTTCCTGCTCGAAGGTGTCGAGGCCGGCCGCTCCGAGCCGGCCGGATGAGAGCGCTCGCGCGAGTGCGGCCCCGTCCACCAGCCCGCCGCGGGCTGTATTCACCAGCACCGCGCCCTCCTTCATCGCCGCGATCGCATGCGCGTCGATCATGTGGTGCGTCTCGGCGCCCAGGGGCAGGTGCAGCGAGACGATGTCCGCCTGCGCGAGCAGTTCCGGCAGCGTGCAGTACGTGCCCACGGCATCGGGCTTCGGCGTCCGGGCGTGGTAGATCACCTCGGCTCCGAGCGCGAGCAGCACGGGCGCCAGGATCCGGGGCACGGCCCCGTAGCCGACCAGGCCCACGCAACGGCCGCCGAGCTCGGCCAGGTGGTCTTGCAGCGCCGGGTCCCAGCTCCAGCCCTCGCCCCGTCGCGTCGCCGCGTCCAACCACGGGAGCCGACGAAGCGCCGCCAGCATCAGCGCCAGCGTGGCCTCCGCCACCGCGCGGCTGTTGGTGCCGGGCATGTTGCAGACGGGGATGCCCCGCAGTCCGGCCGCTTCGAGGTCGATCGTGTCGACACCGACCCCGATCTTCTGGATCAGCCGCAGCCGCGGCGCGCCTGCGATCACGTCCGCGGTCACGGGCGCGAGCACGTGCCAGAGCACCTCGGCCGTGCGCATCTGCTGCGCGAACCCGTCCCGGTCTTCCACCGGACACACCGCGACGTCGAGGCCCGCCCCGGACAGCTCCCGGAGCTGCTCGCGCAGCCGCGGTCCCGCGTCGTAGTGGAAGACGACCTTCACCACGCGCCCCACGGAAAGTGTGCGCGGTCGGGCAGCGGTCCGCCGCTGCCGAGCGCGTCGGCGATGCGCAGGCCCGCGTTCCACTTCGCGGTGCGCTCGCCACGCGTGATCGAACCGACCTTGAGTTGCCGTGCACCCCAACCGACGGCCAGGTCCACGACCGTGGTGTCCTCGCTCTCGCCCGAGCGCGCGGAGACGATGGCGCCGAAGCCGGCGGCGCGTGCAGCCTCGAGCGCGGCGTGCGCCTCGGTCAGGGTCCCGGCCTGGTTCGGCTTCACCAGGACCGCGTTGCAGGCGCCGTCCTCGGCAGCCACCGCCACGTGCGCCGCATCGGTCACCAGGTAGTCGTCGCCCACCACCTGCACGCGCTCGCCCACGGCTCGGGTGAAGGCGATGAATCCCTCGCGGTCGTGTTCGGCCAGCGGGTCCTCGATCATCGCGATCGGGTAGCGGTCGATCCAACCCAGCAGCAGCTCGCACAGGCCGTCCGTGTCGAGCGTGCGGCCGTCGCTTTCGAGGTGGTAGAGGCCCTCGCGGTAGAACTGGCTGGCGGCGACGTCGAGTGAGAGGGCCATGTCCCGGCCCGGCGTCTGCCCGGTGGCCTCGATCGCGCGCACCAGCAGTTCGAGCGCGGGTTCGTTGCCGTCGAACGCGGGCCAGTAGCCGCCCTCGTCCGCGACGCCCTGGAGGCGGCCCGCGTCGGCCAGCAGCCGGCCCGCTGCGAGGTAGACCTCGGCGACCTGCTCGAGCGCGGTGCCGTAGTCGGGCGCACCCACCGGCACCACCATGAAGTCCTGCACGTCGACGCGGCGGCTCGCGTGCGCGCCGCCGCCGAAGATCTGGACCTCGGGCAGCGGCAGGCACGGTTCCCGGTCGCCGGCCAGACGCCGCCACAGCGGTTCCGGCCAGGCGGCCGCGTGTGCGACCGCCATCGAGGTGGCGACGAGGGCGTTGCCGCCGAGACGCGAGCGGTCGGGCCGCCCGTCGAGTCCGACCAACGCGGCATCGACCGCGGCCTGGTCGGCGGCGTCCATCCCGGCGAGACGCTGCGCGATCTCGCCGTCCACCGAGGCCACCGCGCCGCCGACGTCCCAGCCGCCGAGCCGCCGGCCCCCGTCACGCCGGTCCACGGCCTCGCCGGCCCCGGTAGAGGCGCCGGCGGGCGCGATCGCGCGGCCGCGGCCGCCACCCGCGAGCGCGACCTCGACTTCGACCGTCGGGCGGCCCCGCGAGTCCCAGACCCGGCGGCCGTGGACGGTGGCGATGCGCGTCTCGTTCACTGCGGAAGACTTCCTTCCCAGGCTGCGCGGACCGCGGCCACCGTGTCGCGCGGGTCGCCGACCAGTTCGCGCGCGACGCGCCGGACCGCGTCCCGGTCCGCGTCGGCCTCCAGGTACTCGACCGGCGACTTGCCGTCCACCCGGGCCAGCAGCAGCGCGGGGAGCAGCGTCGCCGCTCGTGCTTCGAACCCGGCACGGGGTTCCCACGCGACGCACGCGGCGTGCGCGGCCGCCAGCGCATCGAAGCTGCGCAGCAGCGCCGCGCGCTCGCCCGGGACGCAGCGGGACTTCAGCAACAGGTGGGTGAGGCAGAAGGCGACGTCGAAGGCCGGGTCGCCGTACCAGGCGCATTCCGCGTCGAGGAAGACGGGACCCTTCGGGCCGACCAGCAGGTTCTTGGGGCTCACGTCGCCGTGCACGAGCGCGATGCGCGTTGCCGCGGTGCGCGCAGCCAGCGCTTCGAGCCGGGGTGCCAGGTCCGGGTGCGCGGCCGCGGTCGCATGGAAGTACGGTTCGATGCGGAGCGAATGGAACAGCGCATCCGTCGCGAAGCGCTCGGCCACCGCGCTCCGCTTCGCAGTGGCCGCGTGGATGTCGCCGAGCGCGCGCCCGACACGGCCCGCGAACGCGGCCTCGACGCGGCCTGCCAGCAGCTCCCGCTTCCAGACCGGAAACGCGGACGGGTCGAGGTAGTCCATCGCGAACAGGTACGGCTGCTCCAGACGCCCCAGCACCCGCGGCACCGCGTCCGGGCAGACCTCGCGGGCCACCTCGAACCAGGCCACTTCGTACCCGCTGCGCTCGACCGGGGCGCGCCACTCGGCCGCGACCGCGAGGACCGGGCGCGCGCGCTTCACGCAGACCGTGCGCCCGGGGAGCTCGACGCGCCAGATGTCCGAGGAGACACCGCCCGAGAGCGCGGTCCAGCGCGCCGATGCGCCCGGCTCCAGCAAGCCCAGCCGCCGGAGCGCGTCGTCCAGTCCGGCGGCGTCTTCCCGCGCGGAGGGGCGTCCGGGCACCACCGCTGGCCTCACGCGCCGCGGTCCTGCAGCCACCCGGCCACCAGGTCCGCGATGATGTCCCGCGCGGTGTCCGGCGTGGTCAGGTAGTGGTCGCCGGCGATGAACTCGAGCGTCTTGTCCTCGGAGGCGAGGTTGTCGTGGAGGATGTGCGCGTCGACCGGGAAGACGCCCGTGTCCGCCATGCTCTGCACGACCAGCGCCGGCAGCCGGATCCGCTCGAGGTGCGGGACGGCCCGGCACTGCGAGGTCTCGAGGCTCCACATCGAGAGCCAGCTGCGCAGCGTGTTCGCGCTGCCGATGCCGAAGGGGCTGTAGTTGAAGAACTTCGGCGGGCCCAGATAGCAGACCCCGATCTCGCGGTCGTTCGGATCGAGGCTCGCGTCCAGGTAGCGCGGATCTGCCCACGTGCGATGCATCGCGAAGCTGCGGTCGAAGCAGCCCGCGGCCCGGACGCGCTCGAGTTCCTCGAGTGCCCACGCGGTGATGCGGTGATTGCGTGCGACCTGGGCCGCGCGGTACCGCTCGATGAATTCGGGCGGGTAGGGCGGACCGTTGTCCGGGTCGTACATGTCGAGCGAGGGATCCACCGACGTCGGGTCGGTCTCGTCGGTGACCGACGGGTCGAACCAATCGGTCAGGACCTCGGGCCGACCCGGGTGCGCGTTGGTCGAGATGTAGAAGTCGCAGGGCGGTAGATCGAGCGCCGCTTCCGCGACCGGGACGCCCAGCAGGGGTTTCAGATTGGGTTCCACCGCCTGGCTCTGGTAGGCCGCCATCAGCGAACCGCCCCCCGAGTTGCCGAGCAGCACCACCTGTTCGACCCCCGCCTCCTCGCGCAGCCAGCGCACGCCCACCCCGATGTCGACGAGGGCCTGATCCAGCGTGAAGTACGCCTCCGCGCCGCGAAAGCGCGTGTTCCAGCCGAGGAAGCCGTAGCCGCGCGCGGCCATCAGCGGACCCATGTAGTGCTCGGAGAAATCGACGTTGTAGTGCGTGGCGATGACTGCCGTGCGGGGCCGGGCGCCCTTCGCGTGGTGGTAGAGGCCCTGCGTCGGCATGTAGCCGGCCCCGTTCCTTTCCGCGGTCGGGGAGGGGAGGGAGACGAAGCGTCGTTCGATGTCTTCCAAGGAGGCTCCTGTCGTGCTCAGGCCAGTTCGGCGCGGACGAGGTCGCGTCCGCGGACCATGCTCTGCAGCTTGGCGAAGGCGACCGCGCGCGGCAGGTACTTGAAGCCGCAGTCGGGGGCGACGACCAGGCGCTGCGCCGGAATGTGGGCGAGCGCGGCCCGGATGCTCGCTGCTACCTGCTCGGGCGATTCGACGCCGGCGTCGCGCAGGTCGAGGACGCCGAACAGGATCGTCTTCGACGGCAGCGCCTCGAGGAGCGCCGGGTCGAGTCTCGGCTGTGCGCACTCCAGCGAGATCTGGTCGGCCGCGCAGGTGTCGAGTTCCGCCAGGAACGAATAGCCCGCGGGCTTGTCGGCCACGTGTCTGCCATAGCCGAAGCACATGTGCAGCGCCGTGGTGCCGCTGGCTCCCTCCAGGGCGCGGTCGATCGCGGGGACCGCATAGCGTCGCGCGGCGTCGGGCCGGGCCTGCACGTAGGGCTCGTCGATCTGGACGATGTCGACGCCAGCGGCGAACAGGTCGCGCATCTCCGCGTTGACGGCCTTCGCGTAGGCCATCGCCAGCGACTCCTCGTCCGGGTAGTGCTCGTTCTGCGCCTGCTGGGCCATCGTGAAGGGCCCCGGCAGCGTGATCTTCAGGGCGCGGTCGGTGTGGGCCTTCAAGAAGGCCACGTGGCGGGCCTCGACCGGGCTCTCGCGCCGGATCGGGCCCGTCACGCGCGGGACCGGCACCTCCTTGCCGGTGCGGTCGATGGCCGTGCCATGGCGGTCGAGGTCTACGCCGGAGAGCGCACTGGCGAAGCAGTTGGAGTAGCTCTCCCGTCGCATCTCTCCGTCGGTCAGGATGTCGATGCCGGCGCGCTCCTGGTCGTGGAGCGCCAGCACGGTGGCGTCGTCCTGCGCCTCTTCGAGCCGTTCCGGGGCGATGCGCCAGAGTTCCCGGGCGCGCACGCGCGCCGGGAGCCGTTCACCGAGCCGGGCGCGGTCGATCAGCCAGTCCGGCTGCGAGTAGCTGCCGACGAGCGTCGTCGGGAGCAGGGGGAGGTTCATGCGCCACCCCCTTCGTCGCCGTCGGCGGGCCCCCCGCCCGGTTCGGGCGCGGCGAATACGGTCCGGTAGAGGACGCGCGCCATCGCTTCGACGGCGATGTCGTCCGGCAGCGAGCGGCGGTCCGCCTCACCCCCTTCGACCAGCCAGACATAACAGAAGTAATCCATCATCGATCCCAGCGCGGAGGCGGTAGCCTCGGGTTCGGGGTTCTGCGCCTGGCCCGACCGGCCGACGGCGCGGATGCCCGCTGCGATGTTCGCGCGTGCGTCGGCACGGATCTCGCGCCAACGCTCCGCGAAGTGCGGGTCGATCATCGAGGCCTGGAAGATCGCGGCGAGCTCGGCCGAGTGGTCGCGGCAGCTGGTCCAGTAGACGGCGCACATCTCCCGGATCACGGCATAGGGTTCGGTGCTCGTGAGCTCGAGCGCGCTCAAGCGGCCGTCGATCTCGGCCTTGAAGTCCTCGGCCAGCTGTTCGAGCAGGTCCTCCTTGTTGGCGAAGTAGGTGTAGAAGGAACCGAGGGCGCGGTCGGCCTCGTGGGTGATGTCGGCGATCTTGGTGTTTGCATAGCCCTGGCTGCGGAACATCCGCCGCGCGGCCTCCAGCAGCGCGGTGCGGGTTCGGACGCCGCGCGCGGTCAGCAATGTGCCGTCGGCCGGAAGGGTCTCCTCCGTTCCGCCTCGTTCGTTCATCCGGACCTCCCGTTCCGCGGATCGTACCTGAATGTCGCTTCAGGTTATAGTGGTCGGCGCTTCATCCGGGCGGGCCGCCGCCCGGTCTGCGCTATCCCTCGAGCCCATGACGAGCGATCCCGAGCACGCGCCCCTGCCGGCCTGGGGCCCTCCCCGCGCCAACCGCGCCAAGCGCCGTCTCGCCGCGGGCGGGGTCGCCACCGTGGTGGCCGGCCATTCGATGAGCGCCGACAGCATCGATTTCCTCGGGCCACACGGGTTCGATGCGGTCTGGCTGGAGGCCGAGCACGGGCCGGCGGACTGGGAGCGACTCGGCGACCTGAGCCGCGCCTGCGATCTGTGGGGTCTCTCGGCGCTGCTGCGCCTGCGGACGCTCGGGCCCTCCCTGGTCGGACGCGCCCTCAGCCTGGGCGTGCACGGGATCGTGATTCCCCAGATCGGGGGCGCCGACCAGGTGCGGGCGCTCGTCGAGGCGGCCAAGTTCGCCCCGATCGGTCGCCGCGGGGTCTCGCGCGGGCGTCGGTCGTACGGCCGCCCGGACTTCCTCGCGACGGACAACGACGAGACGCTGCTGGTCGTCCAGATCGAGGATCCGGACGCCCTTGCCCACTGCGAGGAGATCGCGGCCGTCCCGCACCTGGACGTCGCATTCATCGCGCCGAACGACCTCGCCCAGGCGATGGGCTTCCCGGGGCAGCCGGGTCACCCCGAGGTGGTCGCGGCGGTGGAGCAGGGGCTTGCGCGCATCGCCGGCGTCGGCGGCGCTGCAGCGGGAACGCTGTGCAGCGGTGACGCCGGGCCGCGGCTCATCGGCCTCGGGGCCCGCTTCCTCTACGTCTCCACCGACGCCTGGGTCGCGCAGGCCGCCGCGGCGTGGCTTGGCAGCGTGCGCGGGGCCGAGCGCGGCGCGTGAGCCGACGCTTCGCTGCGCCGCCGCCGCAGTGCGGATTTCGGTGCTGGACCTGAATTTTCCGTCGGGGTAAGATGAATACCGATTCAACTCACGCGACCCGCCGGAGGCTCCGTGGTCGAAGCGCCCGCGCTCGAATACCTGTTCTCCTACACCGCCGGGATCGAGGAGCCGCAGCAGGCCATCGGCGCGGGCCCGTTCGGGCACCGCATGATCGCGCGCGTGACGGGCGGGCGTAGCGAGGGCCCGCGTCTCGAGGGCGAGGTGCTGCCCGGCGGCGGCGACTGGGCCTTGATCGATGCGGCCGGCACATTGCGGCTCGACGCCCGCGTCACGGTCCAGACGCACGACGGCGCCCGCATCTACATCCAGTACCGCGGGGTGATCACGCCGATCGACCCGGGGACCGTGGCCCGCGCGCTGGACGGAAGCCTCGCGCCTGGCGAGTGCTACTACCGGACCGCGCCGGTCTTCGAGACCGGAGACGCTCGTTATGCGTGGCTGAATACGACGGTGGCCGTGGGCGTCGGCCGGCTCGAGAAGGAAGGCGTCGCCTACGACGTCTTCGGGGTCGCGTGAGCGCGTCGTGGCCGCGTCACCCAGCATCCTCCACGTCGTCGGCAGCCCCAGGGGCGAGGCCTCCGCCTCGACACGCGTCGCCCGCGCGTTCCTCGACGGTTGCGCGGAGGGGAGCGCCGCCCCGCGCGTGACCACGCTCGACGTCTGGACCGCCGACCTGCCGCGCTTCGATCGCGATCTCGCGGTCGCGAAGCTCGCGCCCCTGGTCGGCGAGACGCGCACGCCGGCGCAGGAGGAGGCCTGGGGGCGCGTGGAGCGCGTCGTCGCGGACTTCGCGCGCCACGACAAGATCGTGATCTCGACGCCGATGTGGAACTTCCACCTGCCGTGGGAGCTGAAGCACTTCTTCGATCTGCTGGTCCAGCCGGGGCTCAGCTTCGGCGTGAACGATGCGTACGAGCACGTCGGTCTGCTCGAGGACCGCCCCGTCCAGCTGATCCTGAGCCGTTCCAGCCGGTTTCCCGAGGGCAGCCCCGACGACTTCCAGCTCCCGTACCTGAAGCACGTGCTCGGCTTCATCGGCCTGCACGACGTCCGCGTGCTGGTCGTCGAGGGCACCACGCTGCCGCGCCCGGCGCGCGAGGAACTGCTCGCCGGGTATTGCGAGAAGGCCCGCGCGGCCGCCGTCCGCTTCTGACCCGACCCCAGCCGACCCCAACCAGACCCGACCCAACCCCGAGAGGAAAGGGAGTCCCCCGATGCCGAACCCGAACGAGACCCTGTCGAAGAGCGTCCACCACGTGGCCTACACCACGCGCGACCCGGAGGCGACCTACGACTTCTACACCCGGAAGCTCGGCATGCCGTTGCTCCACGCCGAGGCGCATCGCCAGGGCGACGGCTACTTCCGCCACTTCTTCTTCGGCATGGGCGAGGGCGAGGCGATCGCGTTCTTCGAGGTGCACGACGTCGGCGAGGAGCAGGACTTCAAGACCGACATCTCCACCGGCCTGGGTCTGCCGCCCTGGGCGAACCACATCGCGTTCCGGCTCGACACGCTGCAGGAACTCCGGGACAAGACGAAGGAGCTGCACGAACGCGGTATCGAACAGATCATGGAGATCGACCACGACTGGTGCGTCTCGATCTACACGATGGACCCCAACGGGATCATGGTGGAGTTCTGCGTGACGACCGACGCCGCGGCCTTCGCGCAGACGGAGGAAGAGGCGCTCCGCATCCTGCGCCAACCCGCGGGCGAGATCCCCGAAGAGGAGCGCAAGGAAGGCAGCATCGGGAAGCTCGTCTGACCGTGAGCGGAGCGGCCCCGACGGGCGCGCGCCCGGGCCCACGGAACCGCACATTCCCGGATCCAACCGCACTATGATTCCTGGAGCACTATGATTCCTGGACGAGTTCCAGGAGATGCCCATGGAGATGCGATCGGATCCCCACCCGGCCCCCGGGGCCGAACCGGCGCGGGGCTGAGCCGTGGCGCGCCCGCTCGAAGGTCTTCGCGTCCTCGACCTCTCCCGCGTGCTGGCGGGTCCGTTCGCGGGCCGGATGCTCTCGGATCTCGGCGCCGACGTGGTGAAGCTCGAACCGCCCGAGGGCGACGTCACGCGCGGCTGGGGCGACGTCCGACACGGGATCTCGGGCTACTACACCCAGCAGAACGCGGGCAAGCGCGCCGTCTGCATCGACCTCGACCATCCGAAGGGGCGCGAGGCCGTCCACGCGCTGGCGGCCCACGCCGACATCCTGATCGAGAACTTCCGGCCGGGCGTGATGGCGAGGCACGGCATCGCCTGGCCCGACCTCGCGCCCGTGAACCCGCGCCTGATCATGCTCTCGATCTCGGGCTTCGGGCAGGACGGCCCGGAGGCCTCCCGCGCCGCGTACGCCAGCGTGCTCCACGCCGAATCCGGTCTGGTCGCGCGGCAGGCGGAACTCGACGGACATGCGGCCACCGATCCGGTTCTCTCCATCGCCGACATGAACGCAGGGCTCCACGGCCTGGTCGCCGTCTTGTCCGCGGTCGTGCAGCGCGAGCGCAGCGGACGGGGCCAGCACATCGACCTCGCGATGCTCGACGTCATGCTCGTCACCGACGACTACGCGAACTTCGCACTCGACGAGATTCCGCTCGTGCGCGGGGGTGGCGAGGTCTGGGATGCGCCCGGCGGCCCGATGATGGTGACCGGGGACTTCCGCTTCGTCTGGCGCGAGCTCGTGCGCCGCCACGGCGTGATCGATCCGACGCCCCAGGGCGCGTCGCTCGCCCAGAAGATCCGCTGCCGCCGGGAGGCCACGCAGGCGTGGTTCCTGTCCTTCGGCGACCGCGCAGGGCTCGTCGCGGCCCTGGACCGCAGCAACATCGCGTGGGGTGACGTGCGGTCGAACGCGGAGGCCTACGCCTCGCCCACCGCGCAGGCGCGCGCGGTGGCGGCCGAGGTCGCAGACCGCGGCGGTGGCACGCGCCGAGTCGTGCAATCGCCCTACCGGTTCAGCCGCGCCGAGAGCGGGGTCGCGGGGGCCCCGGCCTACAAGGGCGAACACAACCGCGAAGTCCTCGCAGAGTGGGGCGGCCTCTCGCCCGGGGCGATCGAGGCCTTCGAGAAGGACGGCGTGCTGATCGCCGAGGAGAAGCCATGACGTCCGGAACGAAGCGGCTCGAGGGGCGCGCCACGCTCATCACCGGGGGCGCGAGCGGGATCGGTGCGGCCACCGTGCGTCGCTTCGCCGCCGAGGGGGCGAACGTGCTCATCGCGGACGCGCAGGTCGCGCCCGGAGAGGCCCTCGCGAAGGAGCTCGGCGAGGGGGTGCGCTTCCGCCGGGTCGACGTCACGCGCGAAGACGACGTCCGCGGGGCCGTCGCCGAGTGCACAGACGTCTGGGGCCGGCTCGATTGCATCTACAACAACGCCGGCTTCGGGGGCGCGCTCGGTCCGATCGAGACCACCTCGGTGGAGGACTTCGACATCACCTTCGACGTGCTGGTGAAGGGCGTCTTCCTCGGGATCAAGCACGCGGCGCCGGTGATGAGGGCGCAGGGCGGCGGATCGATCATCAGCACCGCGTCGGTGGCCGGACTCAAGACCGGCGAGTCGCCGCATCTCTACAGCACGGCCAAGGCCGCGGTGATCCACCTGACGAAGTCCGTGGCGCTCGAACTCGGCGCGTACGGCATCCGCGTCAACTGCATCTGTCCCGGTATCGTGGCGACGCCGCTCGCGGCCGGCCGGCCCGGCGCGTCGGCCGAGAGCCTCGAGAAGATGGCGGCCGCCCTGACGAAGGCGCAGGCGATGGGCAGGATCGGACAGCCGGAGGACATCGCGAACGCGGCCCTCTGGCTGGCCAGCGACGAGTCCGCGTGGGTGACGGGCACGGCCCAGGTCGTGGACGGCGGCGCGAACGCCGGCCGCCCCTGGGCGCGCCAGCCCGATTGGATCACGCGGCAGCGGCCCCTGAAGCTCTACCGCCCGGAAGGACGCTAGTGGTCAAGCTGGTCGCGTTCTTCAAGCGGAAGCCCGGCCTCCCGGTCGAGGCGTTCCAGGAGCACTGGCGCACGCGGCACGCCGAGCTGGTCGTGCAGCAGGAGGGCCTGCGCCGCTACGTCCAGAACCACACGCTCGCCTCCGGCTACCGGGGTGGCGAGCCCGACTACGACGGCGTGGCGGAGGCCTGGTTCGACGACACGGACGCGATGCGGAGCCTGGCCGACGCCCCCGCCTACCGGGCCGTGCGCGCGGACGAAGCCGGCTTCATCGATGCGGCGAGCATGGGCGTGGTCGTGACCGACGAGGTCGTGATCACGGAGGGTCCGGTGCCCGACGACGCGGTCAAGTTCATCGCCTTCCTGAAGCGGAAGGAAGGGCTCGGGTTCCGGGACTTCCAGGAACACTGGAGGGAACGCCACGGGCCGATCGCGGCCCGGGTGCCGGGGAACCGACGTTATGTGCAGTGCCACGCCCGCGCCGGGATCTACGAGAGCGGTCGCGAACCCCCGTTCGACGGCATCCCGATGTCATGGTTCGACGATACGGACGCTCTCCGGGCCTCCGGCAAGAGCGCCGAACTCGCGGCGACCCGGGCCGACGAGGTCCACTTCCTCGCGCCCGGCCGGCTGCCGTTCGTGATCGCGCGGGAAGTCGCGATCCTCTAGACCGCGGCCAGCGCGCGCCCGCCAGGGAGGTGGACCGATGAGCGAACTCTCTTCCCGGGACCTGATCGACCGGGCCCGGATCAGCGACGTGGTCATCGCGTATGCCACCGGTCTCGATCGCCGCGACTGGCCGCTCTATCGCTCCATCTTCGCCGACGAGATCGAGATGGATTTCGCCTCGGTCGGAATCCGCGTGGGGACCTTCGCTGCCGATCGGTGGGTGCGCGATGCGCGGCGTCTGTTCGCCGGTTTCGAGGCCACCCAGCACACGAGCACGAACCACGTCATCTCGATCCACGGGGACGAGGCCACCTGCGTGTCCAACATGCAGGCCGAACACTTCGTCGCGCGGCGGGAGGACGAGCCCCTCGCACCGGGCCAGGAGCGCTGGACGATCGGCGGCTACTACACGAACGAGCTGGTGCGGACTCCGTCCGGGTGGAAGCTCCGGAAGATCACGCTGACGGTCACCTGGTCCACCGGAAACCCCGACGTGTCCCGGATCGCGCTGCAGCGGGGGCGGGAGGCAGCCGAGGCCTAGCGAACGTGGACCGTGGCGACCGCGAGCGACGGACTTCGGGTATCGTCGGGACGGACGAAGGAGAGCGCGATTGGCCCACAAGCGGCGCAGGTCTGCGGAAGAATACGAGCGCATCAAGGAGCGCTTCGCCCGGGAGCGAGATCTGCGCCTCGGGTACCGCCCGGACGGGACGGCCCAGTTCACGTCCGAGCTGACCGGGGCGTTGGCGCGCTACGCGCAGGATCCCCACGCGCGGACGCCCGAGCCGCGCGCGCCCCTCGACGACAGCGTCGAGTGCCTGTTCATCGGCGGCGGCTTCTCGGCGCTGCTGACGAGCGCCCGGCTGCGCGAGAGGGGGATCGAGAGCATCCGCATCGTCGAACGTGGCGCCGACGTCGGTGGGACCTGGTACTGGAACCGCTACCCCGGCGTGGCGTGCGACGTGGTCTCGTACGACTACCTGCCGCTGCTCGACGAGATGGGCTACGTGCCGAAGGACCACTACGCCAAGGGTCCAGAAATCTACGAGCACTGCCGCAACATCGCGAAGCGCTACGAGCTCTACGAGCTGGCCGTGTTCGATACCACCGTGACGTCGACCGTCTGGGACGCGGCAGATCGGATGTGGCACCTCGAGACCGATCGCGGCGACCACATGCGCGCCCGCTTCGTCGTCTGTGCGAACGGGACGCTCTCGAAGCCGAAGCTCCCGAAGATCCCGGGGCTCGACTCGTTCGCGGGGCCCTCGTTCCACACGTCGCGCTGGGACTACGAGACCACCGGCGAGGATCTCTCGAAGCTGTCCGACGAGATCGTCGGCATCATCGGCACCGGTGCGTCGGCCGTGCAGGCGATCCCGAAGCTCGGTGCGGCGGCGCGAGAGCTCTACGTGTTCCAACGCACGCCCTCGATGGTGGACGTCAAGAACGACTGGCCGACCGACCCCGACTGGGCCGCGAAGCTGGAGCCGGGCTGGCAGGCCGCGCGCCGTCGCCGGGCACTCGAACAGGAGGCCGGCGGCCCCGAGGCGGCGGGACGGCGCGCGGCGGTCTCTCCGGAGGAGAAGATCCGCCGCCAGGAGCAGGCGAATATCGAATACGTGATGCGGATCCACCAACACATCGACGATATCGTCGAAGACCCGGAGACCGCGGAAGCCCTCAAGCCCTGGTACATGTTCATGTGCAAGCGGCCGTGTTTCGACAATGCCTACCTTCCGACCTACAACCGGAAGAACGTCCACCTGGTGGATACGCGGGGGCTGGGGATCACCGAGATCCGCCCGGAGGGGCCCGTCTTCGAGGGCCGGACCTATCCCATCGACGTGCTGATCATGGCCACCGGCTTCGAGGTCCAGAAGACCGGCATCTACAACCGGATCGTCGGCGAGGACGGGCTCGACCTGGACGACAAGTACGCTTCCGGGATCCGGACGACGTTGGGCATCCATACGCACGGCTTCCCGAACCTGTTCATCATGGGCGGCTACCAGGCGTCGTTCAAGTTCAACCTGACCGATGTGCTGCAGACGCAGGGCGATCACATCGCGCGCTGCATCGACCATGCGCGCCGCCACCGCCATCAGACGATGGACACCACGCCCGAGGCCGAGGAGTGGTGGGTCCAGGAAGTGATCGAGAACCGCGGGAAGACCTCGCGCGCGGCCGACTGCACACCCGGCTACTACAACTTCGAGGGCGCGTCCCAGCGCCGCCAGGACGGCAACTACAACGGCAGCTACCGCCAGTACATCGAGCACGTCCGGTCCGTGGGCGACCGGATGGACGAGTACTTCCTCTTCCGCGGACCGTCCGACGACTAGGGCCGGTTTCCGTCAGGCGGCATTTCGCCGGCGCCGGTGGAGGAAGCCCAGCAGCGGCACGATCAGCGCCAGTTCCGGGCCGATGCCACAGATCGAGGCCGGTGCGGCCTCCTTGCCCAGCCACGGCTGCGTGCACTGCGGATCTGGTCCGTTGGGATCGCCGTTGCCGGGCCCGAGCACGGAGACGCCGCCGTCGAAGTCCGTTCCGAACTGGCCGTCGTTGTTCTTGCCGTCCTGGCACTGCGAGACCTCGAACCTCGCATCCGTGGCGAAGCACGCGGGATCGGCCGGCGCATCGATCAGGCCGTCGCCGTCGTTGTCGATGCCGTCGTTGCACACCGGGTTCTCGACGTTCGGCGTCAAGCCCGTGGCACAGCCGGGGTCGGCGCCGTCGGTGATCCCGTCGCCGTCGTTGTCGAGGCCGTCGCTGCAGGCGCCGGCGATGCTGCCCGCGTTGTCCGGGTCGGTCGAGGCATCGCGTTCGTCGCGATCGAAGACGCCGTCCTCGTCGGCGTCGATGCCGATCCGGTCGCCCGAGCCCGGCGGCACGCAGGTGTAGGTGATCTCCTGCCCAGCAGTCGTCGCGAGGGCCCGTAGCTGCGCATCCGTCACCGTCTCGGCGGCGCGGTCGCTCTGGAAGAGCGTCAGACCGGGCCGGTAGACCCAGACCCGCGTCTCGCCATTCACGATGCCCTTCGCGACCAGGTCGCACTCGGTCACCGTGCCGCCGAGCACCAGCGAATCGAACGAGGTTCCGGCGCGCGCAATCAGCAGCGTGATGCGCGCGTTCGTGTCCGCGTTCCCGGCCCCGGACAGCGTCACCTGCTGACCGACCACGGGTGCCAGGTCCGACGGGAACGAGAGCGCGAACTGTTCGAGTTCGATCTCTTCCGCGGCGCTCAGGTTGAACACGGTGTTGGAGTTCCCGGCCCCGAGGAAGTCCCTGACCGTATCGACGCTGCCGTCGTGAAGGAATCCGAAGCCCCGGACCTGGTCTCCCAGGAAGGTCCCGTTGCCCGAAGTCCCGAACATGCCGACCTTCGAATAGAGGTTGCGCATGTGGGCGACCTTGAAGTTCTGTGTCTCGCCCTCGAACGTCTGCTCTCCGCCGGTGCCGAAGAAGCCGTGGATCGGGTCCAGGTTGTGGCAGCCGTCGCAGTCTTCGACCGTGTCGGTCGCGTTCGGGTCGAGGATCCCGCACTCGGCCGTTCCCGGTGCGCAACTGAAGAACGTGCCCTGGCCCGCCAGGGCACCCCCGGTATAGGTGTTGTCGAGGGGCGTCACCGGGTTCGGGGGCAACCGCACCTGGAGGATGAAGTCCGAGAAGCGCTGCATGTCGGCGGTCGGGATCAGGCCCGGGTGCCCGACCAGCCCCTCGAAGGCGACGATGAAGTTGCGGAACGAGAGGTCCTCGCTGCAAGGCGCGGTCGTGCTCAGGTTCGTGGGGTCGCCGATCGCATTTTCCACGTAGCCCGCCGCGTTGCACGAATCCAACCCGAAGAAGCCGCTGGTCCGATCGCCGCGCCAATGCATGCCCCCGTGCGTCGCCAGGCCGCGGAGCGTCTGGGTCGTCATCGGGCCCTTCATCGGATGGAACGTGGTCGCGTTCTGTGCGGGTGCGAACGGGCTGCCCGGCGCGATCAGGGGCGCCGCGCTCGGCTGCGGATTCGTCGAGACCGAGGCGTCCGGGTCCCCGAGGTTCCAGGCCAGGCTGTCGAAGTCCGCAAAGATGTGGCAACTGGCGCACGACGCTTCCCCGTTGCCCGAGGTCGTGACCGCGTCATACAGGATCGGGCGCCCGTCGCGGATGGACGGCGGCTCCGGGTTCATCAGCGGGAGCCGGTAGATCTCTGCGCCGGCGCCGAGGTCGACCACGGCGACCGCGTTGTCGAAGCGCGTCGCGACGTACAGCCTCCCGTTCGCCTCGTCGAGCGCCAGGCCGCTGGGGCCGCCCGCGACGGCCAGGTAGGCACTGCTCGCGACGGTGGGGTCGAAGTTCGCCTCGAAGGCCGGGTCCTCGATGTCCGGGGTCGCGAAGACCCCCACCTTTCCCGAACCGAACGCGGCCACGTAGAGCGTGCCACCGTCCGACGAGACCACGGGCTGCAGCGGCGTGGCCAGGCTGTGGGCGATCTGGCCCGGATCCACGAGGTCGGGTACGTCGGTGTGGAGCTTCGTGTAGTCGATGTGCTGGTTCAGGTGCTGGGGATCGACCGAGGGTCCCGCCGGGTCCAGGACCGTGATCCGCGTCTCCGAGAGATGGCCCTGGACCGTGCTTCCGCCGTGGACGCCGGGGCCCTCGAAGCGGACGTCGTTCGGCATCTCGAGGTTCGTCACGTAGACCTTGCCGCTGACGGGGTTGACGACCATGTTGAACAGGATCGTGCCGACGTGGTCGAACGAGATCACCGACGCCGGGGCCAACGTATCCGCGTCGATCGAGAAGACGTCGTGGTCCGGCAGGTTCAGGTTGACGCAGCCGCTCCAGTCCCGTCCGACCGCGTCCCGCCAGGCGGCGCCGTCGAACTTGACGATCAGGCCGGTTTCGGGGGCAGGGTCTCCGTCCGCGTTGTCGCTCGGTCCGGGGACACCGCCGGGCGCGGTTCCGCCCGCGGGACATGCGGCTGGCCCGGCGCTGTCGAACCCGTCGGGGACGACGTTCTCCAGGATCGCCGTGGTCTGGTTGCCGGAGTGGAACGCCGCCGCGTAGACCGTGCTGCCGTCGGCGCTGGCGGTCAGCGCGCGCGGTGTGTCCGCGAAGAACGTCAGGATCTCGATCGGGGTCCCGCCGATCGCATTGCCCGGTGCCGCCGCGTCGAAGACCCAGACGTCGGCCCGGCCGATGCCCTCGGTCGTGAGCTGGGGATCTCCGGCGCCCGGAACGCTGCTGATCGACGCGTGCGTGCGGTGCTGGCCCCGGTGCGCGGTGGTGATGAATGCGCGGTTCCCGCCGCTTCCGGCGAACACGATGTCGCGGGGTTCGTCGCCCACCAACAGCGTGCGCACGACCCGTCCACTCGCGACATCCACGACGCTGACGCTGTCCGAGAGGTGGTTCACCACCCAGACCTCGCTGTCGCTGCGCGCCGCCACCGCGACCGGCTCGAGCCCGACCGGGATCGAGGCCGCCGGATGGATCCCATCCGCATCGACGTCGAAGATCTCGAGACGATCGCCGGGGGTGTTGGCGACGAAGAGCCGGGTCCCGTTCGGGGAGAGCACGATCGGCCGGACCGGGCCGGACTCGAAGGCGACGAACGAGGATTGGGCCTGCGCCGTCGTCGCGATCGAGGACAGCAGGAGCAGGGCGGCCAGGGTCGCGAGAGCGGGGCGAAGCGGGTCGAACACGGAGGGCACCTTCCGAGTGATGATCTTGGATCTGCGAGGCCGGCCCCCGTCCAGGGCGAACCGCGGCGTGCGATCCTCTCACGAACCGGGGGCCCGGGGCAAGTTCGACGGGTCAGATCGGGCCCGATTCCAGCGCGCTGCGCGCGGGTTGCCGGTCGGGCCTAGCCTTGATCCGGCATTCCCGATGGGCCACGGAGGCGGCGAGGGGTGGGCGCAGGCGAAGTCGAGCGCAGCAGGGCCCCTCGTCTGTTCCCTGTGCCTTGGGTCACCCGAGTGACT
>Ga0114931_10000969_pt1 | contig 36314 bp, 32 predicted proteins | sample 2SBtaG_FD_89579 | JGI IMG/M metagenome (GOLD analysis project Ga0114931, IMG submission 89579) | Deep subsurface microbial communities from Kolumbo volcano to uncover new lineages of life (NeLLi) - 2SBTROV14_V59a metaG | ecosystem: Environmental > Aquatic > Marine > Volcanic | place: Kolumbo... | reverse complement strand
CCGCGGCTCGGTTGGAGTCGGGGATGATGACGGAGTAGCGTCCGAAGATTTCGACATCATCCGAGACGTACACGCCGCCCTGGTTCATGGCGCCGAACTCGTCGTAGTCGGCCCCGGCGACACCCGCCTCGTCGGTGGTGTGGTAGCCGGTGGCGGAGGCGAGGACGTTCCAGCCGTCGTCTTTGTAGTTGAGGTCGGCGGTCCAGGCGAAGAGGTCCTGCTCGACGGAGCCGGGGACGCCGGTGTCGGGGCCCTTTTCGTAGTGGAGGGCGCCGCCGAGGGCGAAGCCGCCTTCGCTGCCGCGCGGGCTGGTGACGGCGCCGGTGACGGTTTTCCAGTCACCGTTGAGTTTCCACTCGCCGCGCGCGGTGAAGGCGTAGTCGGCGGGCGAGGCGCCGAGGTCGGTGTTGAGCGATCGGAGGCCGTCGGAGTAGGTGAAGATGGCGCGGAAGTCGTCGTTCTGGTATTTGAAGTCGACGAGCTGGGCTCGGACGCCGCCGAACATGAGGGCGACCATGGAGCGTTCGATGGTCTGGAGCTTGACGTCGCCGTGGTACCACTCGCGGTCGAAGGCGAAGAGGCCCTGTCCGGCGCGCATGGTCCAGTTGTCGTCGAGGTGGAAGCGGACCCAGGCGTCGTCGAGGCCCGCGGTCCCGGTGGCGCGGCTGAAGTTAAAGCGGATCTGGTAGTCGATGTCGTCGAAGACGTGCCCCTTGAAGAACATGACGGTGCGCGGGGCGCTGAATCCGGGGGTGAAGTCATCGCCGATGGAGTTGCCATCGCGGAAGTTCAGGTGGTACCGGAACTGCATGAAGCCCTTGACGTTGAGCTTGAAGGCGCCGTCGGGGGACGCGAGGAAGAACCCGCTCCCGTCGTGACCGGCGGTGGCGCCGCTCTGGAGCAGGCTCGACCGTCCCTCGGCGTCGGCGATCATCTCGGTGACGAGGGCGCGGACGCCGTCGCTATCGGTCAGCGCCGGTGTTGTCGCGGCGCTGACGGCGCCGCTGGCCGCGGCGGTCCCGAGTGCGGCGAGCAGGCATGAGGCCCGCCTGGTTTGATGTGGTCTCCGCATTGAAGTACTCCTTGGGAAAGAAATGGTTGTGAGAGTGATCATGGCGGCACACCGCTTCGCCCCATCGCCCCCACGGTGTGAACAGATGCCTGTTTGTCGCGGGACGACGCTGTCCCGTGCTGATTGGATGATTTCGCGGACCGGCGGGTTGGCGCCCGATCGTCATTCGACCGGGATGCTGTCCACCAGTTCGCAGATGGCCTTGTAGTAGGTCTCGACGTCCAGGCCCAGCAGTGTGGCGCCGAAGAGCTCGGCGTCCTCGTGTGAAACGATCTCGCCGTAGTTGATCGAGGGCAGGTGGTAGGCGATCAGCAGTGGCCACGCGTCGGGTTGGTGTTCGAACCACGGGTTGATGAACAGGCAGTAGCCCTTGTCGGGGCGGTCCCCGAGCGGCATGGGCCAGGCGAACTCGCCCGGCTCGAGCGGTTGCGCGTCGAACCGGACGCCCACGGGATGGCGGACGACCGATCGGTCGTCGAGCATCCGCATGATCGCGTCGGCGTCGATGTACAGCCCGTGCCGGAGCCGGGCGTTGGTTGCCTTGGTGACGAGATGATCGCGCAGCGCCGTCATGCCGTCCTGTTCGGTCAGGCGTTTGGGCTTCTTGCCGTCGCTGGTGATCGTCCCGTTGGTGCTCATCAGGTTGGTCCCTTGTGATCCGGCGTGGTGGTCGCCGCTGGTGTGGTCACTTGGCGTAGCGTTTCTTGAAGTCGGCGGCGGCCTTTTTGCGGGCGGCTTTTTCCGCCGGGTCCATCTTGCCAACGAACCACTTGTGGTCGTCGGTCCCGAGGACCTCGTTGATCTTCGCTTCGAGCGCATCGGCGGCCTTGACCTTGGCGGGGTCGCCGGACGCCTTGCCCCTGGCGACCATGTCCTCGAGTTCGGGGATGAAGTCCGCATAGAACTTCTGCGCAACCTCGTAGGTGCCGTGCCAGTGCGTGTAGTCGGGGGCCATCATGGAGGCGCCGTGGCGGGCGCGGCGTCCCTCGTGGTGCCAGAGCTCGAACCAGATCCAGTCGATCTTGTTGCCGAAGGGGACGGGCTTCATGAGCGGTTTGGCGAGGGCCATCAGCGCCTTGCCGGGCGCGGCGAACTTGGTGTTGTAGAGCTCGATGAGCCCGTCGTACTGGGTGTAGAAGTTGTTGACCCACTGGTTCTCGTGGCAGTTGAGGCAGACGTCCTTCATGTTCTCGCGGCGGACCTGCCACGGGACGTTGGCGCCGGGGAGGCCCATCTTCGCGTCGGAGGTCTCGGGGCGGACGGACATGATCGGCCGGTTGTTCCAGCTGATGCGCATCCCGATGTCGTGGGTGACGTCTTGTGTTTTGGTCGCGGACATGTGGCACGTCGCGCACGTCGGGGCGGCCCAGTAGTCCTCGCCGACGATCCACTTTTCGTTATCGAGGTTCATCTCGTCGATCTTGGAGAAGAAGTTGATGCCGTGCTTGGATTCCTCGTAGATCTCCTTCTGCGGGTGATCGGGGCCGAGGTGACACTTGCCGCAGGTGTCCGGGTGGCGCGCCTGGGCGACGGAGAAATCGTGCCTGGTGTGACAGGCGTTGCACGAACCCTCGGAGCCGTCGGGGTTGATGCGGCCGATCCCGGAGTTGGGGTAGGTGGCTGGGTCGAGCTTGCCGCCGGCGAGGACCTTGATCTGCGAGCCGTGGCACTGCCAGCAGCCGTTGACCGCGGCGGCGGAGACGCCTTCTGGGAATCCCATGGTGTGCATGCCCTTGTTGCCCTCGACGACCTCGGCGAGGACGTTGTCGAGGGAACCGAGGATGCGCCCGGCCTTGGAGTGGTGAGAGCCTGAGAACTCTTCGACCTCGCCGGAGTGGCACCGGGCGCAGTCCTTGGGCGTCACGAGGATCGCGATGGTGTTGCCGAAGTGGTCGAAGGAGTCCTTGTCGGACTTGTCGGCGGTGTGGCACTCGTTGCAGCCGATGTTGGCGCGGAAGTGCTTGCTCGCCCCCCACTGCTGGTAGAGGCCCGGGTCGGCCTTTTTGTGGCAGTCGATGCACTCGCGCGTGGCATCGCTGAGTTTCGGCAGGCCGATGGCCTGGCCGAGCGAGGCCTGGCCGATCGCCAGCGTCGCGGCGCCGGCGGTCATGATGATGAGGAATCCGGTCGTGTTGCGTCTCATTGTTGTTCTCCCGAACGCTTGCCCGATCGCTGCTGCGCGCGCAGCTCCGGATCGGTGTGATAAACGGTGTCAATCGTGAGATCCCCGTACAGCACGGGGATGGTGATGCGGACAATGATGGTGTAGAGGAGCGCCCCAAAGGCGAGGATCCCGGTGCAGACGAGGATCTCGTTGCGTGTCGGGGTGTATTCGACGATCTCGCCGAGCGGGCTGGGGATGAACGCGGGGACGATCAGGCCCATGCCTTTTTCGATCCAGATGCCGACGATCATCGCGGCGCAGGCGACGTTCAGCAGGGCGAGACGGTTTCGCCAGGGCGAGAACAGGATCACCAGGGCCGACACGTTGAGCGCGATCGAGGTCCAGATCCACGGCACGAGCGCGTGGCGCCCGTCGAGCCCGAAGAAGAGATACTCCGCCGAGATGCTGTGCGCCGAGTCGGTGTAGAACTCGGTGAAGAGCTCGGACCCGAGGAGGAACATGTTGATGCTCAGGGCGATGGTGATGATGGATCGGAGGGTGTGGATCGCGGCGTCGCTGACGCGGTAGCCGGTGGTTTTGCGGATGACCTGGAGCGTGAGGATGATGATCGCGGGCCCGGCGGCGAAGGCCGAGGCGAGGAACCGCGGGGCGATCACGGCGCTATTCCAGAAGGGGCGCCCGCCGAGCCCGGCGTACAGGAACGCGGTCACGGTGTGGATGCTGATGGCCCAGACGATCGCGACGAAGACGAAGGGGATGTAGAAGATTTTGCTGGGCATCCGCTTGCGGTACGCGCAGTAGATGAGGTAGCCGCAGATGTGCAGGTTCAGCAGCAGGTACCCGTTGAGGGCGATCACGTCCCAGGTCAGGATCGAGATCGGGAAGTTGAACCGCATCAGCAGGTGCATCGCCCGGTCGGGCCGGCCCATGTCGACGACGATGAACAGCAGGCACATGATGATCGCGACGACCGCGAGCAGCTCGCCGTAGATCACGAGGTTGTGCAGCTCCTTGTTGCGGTAGACGTAGACGGGGATGACCATCATCGCGGCGGCGGCGGCGACGCCGACGAGGTAGGTGAAGTTGGCGATGTACAGCCCCCAGGAGACCTGGTCGGTCATGCCGGTGGTGGAGAGGCCCTGGACGAACTGTTTGGCGTAGGCGTTGACGCCCAGGAGGGTCACGACCGTCAGCAGCATCATCCAGAGGTAGTACCTCCAGTCGCCGTGGAAGCTGAGCCGGGCGCTTCTGAAGAGGAACCGGGTGTACTCTTTCATGATGTGGCCCCCTCGATGGTCGCGCTCTGGAGCGGGTCGCGCTCGTCGAAGTAGTAGAAGAACCGGGGCAGGGTTCCGACGTCTTCTTTCAAGACGAAAACGCGCTTGGTCCTGAGCACTTCGCGGACCTCGCTGTCGGGGTCGAGGACGTTGCCGAACTTGCGTGAGCCGGTGGGACAGACTTCCAGGCACGCGGGCATGCGTCCCTCGCGCGTGCGCTGGAGGCAGAAGTGGCACTTTTCCATCACGCCCCTGGGTCTCGGGCGGTTCGAGAGGTAGGCCATGTTCGGGTTCAGGTCCGCCTTGGGGATCCTGGGTGTCGAGAAGTTGAACCGGCGGGCCCAGTACGGGCACGCGGCCTCGCAGTAGCGGCACCCGATGCACCAGTCGTAGTCGACGACGACGATGCCGTCCTCCTCCGCCCAGGTCGCCTCGACGGGGCAGACCTTCACGCACGGGGGGTTGGCGCACTGGTGGCACTGGATCGGCATGTAGAAGTGCTCTTCATCGGGCACGGTCGGGCGGTCGTAGTGGTGATCGCCCTGCTCGATATCCATCGTGCCGCGCGGCATCTCGAGCACGCGGATGTATTGCATCTCGGGGTCGCGGCTCTGGTTGTTCTCCGCGACGCAGGCGTAGACGCACTTTCGGCATCCGATGCAGCGGCTGAGGTTCAGCGCGTAGACGAACTCGACGCCGTCCATGGGCTTGATGTCCCGGATCTCGGGGCGGACCTCGTAGCGTTTCTCGACCTGCTGCGCGATGCGCTCGAGCGCGGTGTTCATCTCGTCCTTTGACATCTCCTTGTAATGCTTCTGGAGGAACTGCTGCATCGAGAAGCCTTCGCCGCCCAGCTCGCGGAGCGGGCTGAGGGAGGCGGCCAGCGCTGCGAGGCCCCCGGTGGCGCCGGCGCTGGTTCGCAGGAAGCTCCGGCGCGTCATGCCCGGGCGCGAGGCGTGGGCGCACCCGCCGCCGCAGTTGTTGGCGCTCGTGCTCGCGCCGTCGTTGGCGCCGTCGTTGGCGCCATCGTTGATCAGTGGCAATCGCATCAGTGATCCCCCCCATCGGTCGCGTCCCGGTCGCGGTCGGCGGCGTTTTCATCACTTCGCCAGCGGAGCAGCGGGTTGAGCTCCTCGGTCATGTGCTCGGGGAACTGCTTGTCGGGTGGGCCCATGCGGAGCGTGTTGGGGCCGGGGAGCGGGCGCATCGGCTTGTACGCCGGCGCGTGCGGGTCGTGACACTCGGTGCAGACAAGCCGGCGCGATTCGCCCAGGTCGGAATCCCAGTAGCCGAGCGTTTTGCCGTGCGTTCCGAGCCGCCAGTCATTGAAGATGGACCCGTGGCACTGTGCGCAGAGCTCGGCGACGTCGGCGTACGGGAGGTTCTTGCCGTGTGGCCCGACGAGTCGGCCCCGGTCCTTGCGGTCGTGGCAGTTCAGGCACCGGTCGTTGCGCCCGTGGTTGAGGGTGATGTTCGTGTGCTGCACGAGCGGCTGCCCGTTGTTACGCGAGAGATCGACGAGGCTGTGGCAGTCGTTGCAGCGCTGGACTTTGCCGCCGATGACGGTCGAGGGCGGGTCGGTCATGATGGTGAAGCGCGGCGCCGGGTTGATGTCGGATGCGGGGATCACCGGCGCCGGCGCGGTCGGGACGGGGGCGGTTGTCGAGGCCCCGAAGACAAACCAGAGCGCCAGCAGCAGCAGGGCCGGCCCGCAGAGCGAAGCGACGAGGTTGGTGAATCGCGAGCGATGCTCGGGGTTCATCTCGCGTTGGTTTGCTTGGTTTGGCGGCATGCCGAGTCTCCGTCTTGCTATTTCGGATTTCCAGACCCGATTGATGTTTATCGGGAAGGAGAATAGCACACTCGGCAATAAAGAACAAGTTGATCCGTTTATCCGTCACTAATCTGGAAAACTCGTCTCTCTGGCATGAAAACGGTTTTCTCAGTGATCACTCGGGGCCCGACAGGCGTTTGGGATTCGCGATCTGCGGCGTTATCGGACGTTGCGCGGGATCGCACAACGGGTGGGATTCTTGGGCGGAATCCAGCACGTTCTGGATTGTGGTTGTCGTGAACTTCTCTTCGATGTAGGCGTTCACGTCGTCGAGCATCCGGTGCATGGCGCACAGGGAGGGGTGCTCCATGGATCCGAGGGGACAGGATTCGATCCGGTTCACGCCGTCATCGACGGCATTGAGGACATCGAGGATGCTCATCTGATCGGGTGGCTTGGCGAGCATGAACCCGCCGCCGATGCCGCGGCGTGATTCGAGGAGCCCGGCCTGTGAGAGGGTTCGCAGGACCTTGGAGAGATATCCCGGTGGGATCTGCGTGCGCTGGGCGATTTCAGCGGTGGTTCGTGGTCGGTCGTCGCTCAGGGCCAGGAACATGACGGCCCTGAGGGCATATTCGGAGGTTTGTGATATCACTGGAGGAGGATCCTATTGCGTATAACTATATCCTATTATCCATTGCTGGTCGTTCGGGTTCGCATATTTTTGAAAGATCGTCCATCAGAGTCTCTCAAACGGCGCCCACGGGCCCTGTCGGGCTACAATCGCCGTCTCATTTTTCCCGGAAGCAGCCGCAGACCGGCCTGACCATGGGCGTCGCACCGCCCCCCGATTGGGAGATCCCCCCGATGACCCTTATCGCCGCCCGCAACCAACGCATCGGCACCGAAAACGCGTTCAAGATCGGCCCTTACATCACCGGGCTCGAATCGCAGGGCCACCGGGTGATCAAGTGCAATCTCGGCGAGCCGGATTTCCCGCTGCCGGCGCACATCCGTGATGAGGTCAAGCGCCAGCTCGATCTCGACAACGTGCACTACTGCGATCCGCAGGGGGTGCTGCCGTTGCGCGAGGCGGTCGCGCAGGACATGGGAGCGAAGCGGAACATCAGCATCACACCCGACCGGGTGGTGGTGTTCCCGGGCGGCAAGCCGCCGATCGGGTTTGCGCAGCAGATCTACTGCGAGCCGGGCGATGAGGTGATCTATCCGACGCCCGGGTACCCGGTGTACGAGTCGTTCATCGAGTATGTCGGCGCGGTCCCGAAGCCGCTGCACCTGGAGGAGAGCGCGGGGTTCAGTTTCGACGGCGCGGACCTGGCGCCGTTGATCACGGACCGGACGAAGCTGATCATCGTCAACTTCCCGTCGAACCCGACGGGTGGCGTGGCGACGCGCGATCAGCTCGAGGGGATCGCGGACGTGATCAAGGCGAAGGCCTCGCCCGACGTGCGGGTGTACTCCGACGAGATCTACGAGAACATCCTGTTTGATGGTCAGGAGCACGTGTCGATCGCGAGCATCCAGGGGATGGCCGAGCGGACGATCCTTGTCAGCGGGGCGAGCAAGTCGTACTCGTGGACGGGCGGGCGGCTGGGGTGGGCGGTGCTGCCCACGGTTGAAGAGGCGATGCTCTTCAAGAACATGAACATCAACTACATCTCCTGCGTTTCCCCGTACACGCAGATGGGCGGTGTCACGGCGCTGACGTCCCCGCTGACGGCGCCGGCGGTGCAGGAGATGGTGGACGCTTTCCAGGGGCGTCGCGACGTTGTCGTCGCGGGGCTCAACGCGATCGACGGGATCTCGTGCGAGACGCCCAGCGGCGCGTTTTATGTTTTTCCCAATATCGCCGGGGTGTGCGAGAAGCTGGGCGTCATCGACGCCTTCGACGCGCTGGCGCCGGACATCCAGTCGCAGACCAGCCCGGCGTCGATGTTCCAGATGTTCCTGCTGCTCGAGCATCGCGTCGCGGCGATGGACCGGCGCTCGTTCGGGGCGATCGGCTCGGAGGGACGGCACTTCCTGCGGCTGTCCATCGCGACGAACATCGATGATCTGAGCGAGGCCCTCGTTCGCATCGAGAAGGCATCCACCGACACCGCCGGGTTCGCCCGGTTCATGAAAGAGAACACGCCGCCATGGAACTGACCTTCGGCCCCCGCCGCGCTTCGTACACCAACATCGCCGATCTGCCCGACCGGCTCAGCCCGCTGAGCGAGGAGGAGCTGACGCGGTTCGAGTCGTTCGACATGATCTACCACGCGCTGTGCGCGATGCTGTTCAACTATGTGCCGCTCTCGGGGCACCCGGGCGGGTCGATCTCGTCGGGGCGGATTGTCGCGTCGCTGCTCTTTGACGGCATGGACTACGACATGTCGGACCCGGCGCGGCTGGACGCGGACATGATCTCGTACGGCGCCGGGCACAAGGCGATGGGGCTGTACGGGATGTGGGCGTTGCGCAACGAGGCGGCGCGGATCAGCGGGAGCGGGTTGCTCCCGGGCGACATCAAGTGGCAGCTTCGGATCGAGGATCTGCTCGGGTTCCGCCGGAACCCGGTGACGAAGTGCCCGCTGTTCAACAAGTTCAAGTCCAAGGCGCTCGACGGGCACCCGTGCCCGATCGTGCCGTTCATCCGGCTGTCGACGGGCGCCTCGGGCGTCGGGGACGCGTCGTCGATCGGCCTGGGCTTTGGCGCGGCTGATTATTACGGTGCGAAGAACGCCCCGCGTGTGCACATCATCGAGGGCGAGGGCGGGATGACGCCCGGCCGCGTCACGGAGGTCATGGCGTCGGCGGCGACGTCGTCGCTGGGCAACGTGGTGATGCACCTGGACTGGAACCAGGCGGCGATCGACTCGAACGCGGTGTGCCGGGACGGCGCCACGCCCGGGGATTATGTCCAGTGGGACCCGCGCGAGTTCGCGTACCTGCACGACTGGAACGTGGTGTACGTTCCGGACGGGTTTGATTTTCAGCAGATCATCGCGGCGCAGCGGTTCGCCGCGGAGATCGACAACGGGCAGCCGACGTGCGTCGTGTACCGGACGGTCAAGGGCTGGCGGTACGGCGTCGAGGGCAAGGCGTCGCACGGCGGCGGGCACAAGCTTTGCTCGGACGAGTTTTTCGAGACGATCGCCGAGCTCCAGAAGGCCGCCGGGTCGGAGCTGACGCGCGATGTCCCGAGCGCCAGGGGCAAGACGCCGCAGGAGTTCGCGGATCTGGTCGAGGCGCACTTCTGGGATGCGCTGAACGTGGTCCGCGATGCGATGGAGAAGAATAGCGCGCTGACGACGATGCTCGCGGACCGGCTCGGCGCGGCGCAGGAGCGGCTGAACAGGCGTGGCCGCAAGCCGCGGGCGGGGGCGCCGAGCGTCGAGGCGATCTATCAGGCGGCGAGCGCGGGACCCGGGGCGGTTCCGGCCGAGTGCCGGCTGGAGGCGGGTTCATCGACGACGCTGCGCGGCGAGCTTGGCAAGGTGCTGAGCTATTACAACAAGCAGAGCAACGGGGCGCTGCTCGCGGCGGCGGCGGATCTGTACGGGTCGACGAGCATCAAGAGCGTCAACGCGGGCTTCGACGACGGGCTGTTCAACGCCCGGACGAACCCCGGCTCGCGGCTGCTGTCGACGGGCGGGATCTGCGAGGACGGGATGTGCGGGATCCTCTCGGGGGTGTCGGCGTTCGGGCAGCACATCGGGGCGGGGTCGTCCTACGGCGCCTTCATCGCGGCGCTGGGGCACATCAGCGCCCGGCTGCACTCGATCGGCAACCAGACGCGCGCCGAGATTGACGGCGGGCCCAACCGGCCGTTCATTATGGTGTGCGGTCACGCGGGGCTCAAGACGGGTGAGGACGGGCCGACGCACGCCGATCCGCAGCCGTTGCAGCTCTTGCAGGAGAACTTCGTCAAGGGTCATTGCGTGACGCTGACGCCCTGGGATCCGCAGGAGCTGTGGCCATTGGTCACGGCGGCGCTCCAGGCTCGTCCATCGGTGATCGCGCCGTTCGTGACGAGGCCGAGCGAGCCGGTGCACGACCGGGCCGCGCTGGGGCTGGCGCCGGCGTCGGCGTCGGCGAAGGGGCTGTACCTGCTGCGCGAGGCCAATGGCGCCGGTGATGGGACGATCGTGCTCCAGGGAAGCGGCGTGACGAACGAGTTCATCGGTTTCGCGCTGCCCAAACTCATCGAAGAGGGCATCGATCTGAACATCTACTACGTCGCCAGCGCGGAGCTGTTTGACCTGCTGCCGGAAGCCGAGCAGCGTGCGATTTTCCCGGAGGAGCGCGCCCGCGAGGCGATCGGCATCACCGGGTTCACGCTCCCGACGATGCACCGGTGGATCCTCTCCGAGCGCGGGCGGGCGCTGACGCTGCACCCGTTCAAGGGCGGGCATTACCTCGGGTCGGGCAAGGCCGAGATGGTGCTGGCCGAGGCGAAGCTCGATGGGGAGAGCATTCTCGAGTCGGTTCGGGGATGGGTGAAGGATGGGGCGCTGCAGGCGGTGTAAGCCCCGGTTCAGATTTCTGAGTCTTTTTCGAGCGCGAACCGGAAGCCGACTTCGATCGGCTTGTCCTGCTGGACGTGGAACGAGCAGCAGCCGTCGCCGCGCTGGAACGAGCACTCACGCTTGACTTGATAACCGAGCAATCGCGAGAGCACCGAGACGGTCAGGCTGCACAGGGCGGGTCTGGCCATGGCGACCGCGTGGTAGGGGCAGTTGTTTTCGACGAGGACCGGGCCGTCTTCGGTCTGGCGGACTTGTGTGAAGGGATCGTTCTCGGCGTAGAGGTCTTTGAGGATCTCGAGGCGTTCCGGCAGGTCTTTGCCTTCGAGCATCGGCGCCCATGTGGCGACTTTCGCGTCGGCGATGGTTGCGAGGACCTCGCTGATCGCGGATGTTCCGAAGCGGTCGGCCATCGTGTCGATCAGCGTCACGGCGAGCTCGTCGTAGGACTTGGCGAAGAGCTGTTCGCCCGAGGGGGTCAGGGTGAGCCTGCCCTCGGGCCTCCCGGCGGCGCCCACGTGGCTCTGCTGTCGATCGATCCACCCGAGGGCTTCGAGCCGGGCGATGTGCTGGCGGATGGTCTCGTAGGAAAGCTGGGATTTGGCGGTGAGTTCAGCGATCGTCGCCGGCTGGGATGTCTTCAGGGCGGTGAGGATGGCCCGCTGGGTTTCCGGTAGGAACCTGATCGGGATGTATGTTGGCTCCGGTGTCATTGTGTCTGGATTTTACAGCCTCTTTTGGATTTGGATTGCTTTTTTGTAACTTTTCCGTATTTTGCAGAGTCTAATCTGTTTTATCTCGATTTCCACCACTCAGCCCACATTGGAGACCTCACAATGCGCCTCAAATCACCACAAATCATCGCCTCGACGCTCCTCCTGCCGGCTATTTCCGTGTTGTCACTCGGGTGTCAGGGCGACGGCACGCCTGGCTATTACGACACCTTTTCGTCGGCGCCGGGGGAGACAGCGGCGGCCCAGATTGAGCGGGGCGGGATGATCTATGGGCAGAGCTGCGCCAGGTGTCACGGGGACGCGGGGCAGGGGACGAAGCGCGCCCCGGCGCTGGTCGGCGCGGGCGCCTTGCCATTGAAGGCCCAAGCCGACTCCGACCGGAAGAATGATTTCCACACGGCGATGGATATCGCGGTCTTCGCGACGCAGAACATGCCGCCCAAGGCATCCGCCCGGAAGAAGCTGAAGGAGGCTGATTACTGGGCTGTTCTGGCGTTTGCGCTGAACGCCAACGGTGTCGCGCTCACCGAGCCGGTCGGCCCGGGCAACGCGGCGTCGATCGTGTTGCATCCGTAAAAGAACCCGGGTTGGCGGCGTGCGCGCTCGGCGCTGCCGGTCCATCCTCGGCCGTGGTCGCGGGCGATGGGGATATTCCGGTTTTCGGGTGTGTGATCGGGTGATTGTGGGTCGATTGGCGGGATGACGCTGGATTTTCGGATTTGATTATCCACAATAGCTTGCGTGTTCGTGCGTGATCGCCGATGAGCGATCCGGCGTCATTTCCCATGACCTCGATCAACCGCAACCATCCCGGCGAGCCGGCGCTGCTCTCGCTGCCGGTGCTCGAAACGGGCCCGCCCAAGAAGGCTGGGCCCTCGCGCTACGCCAGATGGCGGGCGGCGACGCTGATCGGTGTGTACCTGCTCGCGGGGGTGCATATCGCGCACTGGGCGATCGCCGGGCGGACGCTGGCGCCGTTGGAGCTCAACGAGCTGATGTACACGCTCGAGCTCGGCGTCGTGACGGCGGGGTTCCTGTTCATGCTCACGGCGATGGTGTCGACGCTGGTCTTTGGGCGGTTCTTCTGCTCGTGGCTGTGCCACATCCTGGCGCTGCAGGATCTGTGCGCGTGGCTGCTTGGGAAGGTCGGGATCCGACCCAGGCCGGTGCGGTCGCGGGTGCTGCTGCTGGTCGGTCCCGGCGCGTTTTTTTACATGTTCCTCTGGCCGCAGGTCAGCCGGGTCATTCGGGGGGACCCGCTGCCGGCGCTGCGGCTGCTCGACGACTCGGGCGGGTGGGCCTCGTTCATCACCGAGGATTTCTGGCGGAACCTGCCCGGGCCGGTCGTGGCGCTGCTGACGTTTTTCATCTGCGGTTTCGTCATCGTGTACTTCCTCGGGTCGCGGTCGTTCTGCGCGTACGCGTGCCCTTATGGGGCGGTCTTTGCGATCGCCGACCGGCTGGCGCCGGGGCGGCTTGTCGAGGTCGACAACCGGTGTGATCAGTGCGGGCTGTGCACGGGCGTGTGCGAGTCGCACGTGCGGGTGCACGAGGAGATCGGCAGGTTCGGCATGATCGTCGACGCGAACTGTCTGAAGGATCTTGACTGTGTCAGCGTGTGCCCGAAGAAGGCGATCGGCTTCCGGTTCACCCGGCCATCGCTTGCGCGATCGTTCAGCGGGGTCGGGCGGCGGCGGCTGAAGTACGATTTCTCGCTGCTGGAAGACGCGGTGATGGCGGGCGTGTTTCTGGTGACGCTGGCGATCGTGCGCGGGCTTTATGGGTACGGGCCGTTCCTGATGGCGCTGGGGGTGGGCGGGATTGTCGCGTACGCGAGCGTTGTGACGCTGCGCATGTTCCGCCGGGAGAACGTCCGGCTCAACGGGTTCCAGCTCAAACGCGGCGGCGTCATCACGCGCCACGGGGCGGTGGCTCTCGGGCTTTCGCTGGTCCTGTTCGTGTTCCTGGCGCACAGCGGGATGATCCGGCGCCACGAGATCGCCGGCGAGCGGGACTACAACCTGATGCGGGTTTCCCTGCACGAGCAGCGGCGGAACCCGCCGGCGGCGCTGATCGACAGCGCCAAGCGGCATGCGCACGCGGTCGAGCGGTGGGGGTTGCTCCGGCCGGTGGCGCTCGACGCCCGGCTGGCGTCGCTGCACTCTTTTGATGAGCCCCCCACCGCTGCGGTCGCTTACTTTGACCGGGCCCTGGAACGGCGGCCACGGGATCGGGCGCTGCGGATTCAGTATTCGCAGACCCTGCTTCGGCTCGGCCGGTTTGATGCGGCGCAGGCGCAGCTCCTGGCTGCCGCGACGACCGAGGCGGGGTCGGCGCGCGAGCGGGGCGCCGCGGACGGGTAGCGCTGCGTCGTGGCTGACATGCTCGGCCGGCTTCGCGGGAATCTGGGCGATCTGGACGGCGCGGTCGAGGCGTTCGGGCTGTCGCTGACGATCAACCCTGACGACGTGGAGGCGCACCACGGGATGTCGCAGGCGCTGGAGATGCTTGGGCGCCGCGCGGAGGCGGCGGGGCATCGACGGGTGGTCGAACGGTTGACCGGATCGGCACTGGGCGACGGCTCACCCGAGGGCCGCTGAATCGATCAGCCGGCGGGCCATCGCCTTGGCGCGGTTGGCCGAATCCGCGGGGCTGGGCACGGTCAGGCTGTTGGCAGCGCGAACTCGTGGAAGTCGTCCCACTTCCGGTTGTCGCTGGCGGTCTTGCGCAGGAGCAGGACGGTCCGGTCGACGAAGGGGGCGAGGCGCTGCGCGAAGGCGGACGGGGCGCGGGCGCAGTCGCCGACGCCGCGACGGGGGGCAGCCATCGGGATTTCGTTGGCGTCGTAGGGATCGGTCGAGAGGCGGGTCGCGCCCTCGGGGATGGTGACGGGCTCGTAGTTGCGGTTGGTCGTCCAGAAGGCGCTGAAATGCTGGAGGGCGGGCATCCAGAGGTCGTGGATGGCGATGACGCCGCCGACGTTGAGCATGAGATCGATGTAGTGCGCTTCGACGAAGACGTAGTCGAGCATGTGCCAGCCGTCGATGAAGGCGAAGTCGAGTCGCGTTCCACCGGCGAGCAGCTCGGGGAGGACCTCGTGCGCGCAGCGTTCGTGAAGCCGGACGCGGTCTGCGAGGCCGGCGCGATCGATGGCGCCGCGGCCGATGCCCTTCCAGTGGGTGGTCTGTTTGGGGTCCATCAGTTCGAGCCGGGCTTCGGGGCAGCCGCGGGCGAGGTGGAGGGTCGAGCGGGCGCTGGCGCAGCCGACCTCGGCGATGGTCCCGGCCGGGACCGCTTGGGCGGCGCGTTCGAGGAGGAGCCCGGCGGCGGGTGAGATGGCGAACTTGCTGATGTCGACGGTTTGTTGGTTGTCGCCGATGGCGAGGTTGGTGCGTTCGAGGTCATCGAGGACGGCGTCGATGGGTGCGGTTGCGGTCTTGGTTGGCATGGAAGGGGTATCGGGCGTGGCGCGGCGGCGGCGTGATGATTCGGGGCGGCGCGATGGGAAAGCCGGGAAAAGAGTGTTACGGGCAGGTCGTTCCGAGTTCACCGATGAGGATGCCCAGGTCGGCGGTGTCCACGACGCCGTCGCCGTTGAGATCTCCTGCGGGACCACCTTCTCCGAATCGGCCGATGAGGGCGCCGAGATCGGCGGTGTCGGTGACGCCGTCGTTGTTGAAGTCGGCGGGGAGGAGGGCTTGCTGGCCGAAGATGACGTAGGCAGTGCCTTCATTGTTTACATGCGGCGACGATCGATCTGCTCCGACGATTACGTCGTCTACACCGTCTCCATTGACATCTCCGGCCGTTGAAACGGAAACCCCACTTTGTCTAGCTGGTCCGTTCGTGCCCTGCATTCCACCTCGGAATATAAATCCATTGACCCCGTCCATTGCCACGAGATTGATGTTCCCCCCGTCCCCAACCCCGACACCACCAAATATCACATAGCTCTCACCTCCATCATAAACATTATCTGGATCAGCCTTGAACGCCCCAATAATTAAATCATCCACACCATCACCATTAACATCTCCTGCACAAGAAACCGCATGCCCAGCCTCATCACCATCGTTTCCAACGCAGACAAAGCCGTTCGCTCCGTCAAGCGAAGCGAGATTCAATAATCCGCTTGCACCAATGCTCGCACCACCATAGACAACATAACTTTTCCCAACGCCAGTATTGTAATAGGGATAAGCGCCATGTGGCGCTCCAATGACAATATCGTCGATTCCATCACCATTGACATCACCAGCAGATGAAACAGAAAACCCACACTGGTCATCCACGCCAACTCCGCTAATCCCAAAACCATTCACTCCGTCCAGAGAAGAGAGCTCGAGCGTCACATTGGCTCCAATATCAAGGCTCCCGAAAACTATATAGCACTTGCCAGTGTAACTGTTGGAGTAATAATTATTTTGAGGCGCGCCGATGATCAAGTCATCCACCCCATCGCCATTAACATCGCCAGCGTAACTAACGGACCTGCCACTATAATCCTTTATCCCCGCGCCATTAAGAGTAAAGCCGTTTGCTCCGACGAGAGAAGCAAGTTCGAGTGAGCCGCTCGCTCCAATTCCAGCTCCACCGAAAACCACATAACTCTCTCCTGATTTAGAGCCATTCGGATCAGCATACACTGCACCGATGATCAGGTCATCGAAACCATCACCATTGACATCACCAGCATAAGAAACTGAACTCCCACTTCGATCGGCTAGTTCGATGCCATTGATCACGAAGCCATTCGAACCGCCTAGGCTTGAAAGTTCAAATACTCCACCCCCTCCGATACCCGCGCCACCGAAAACCACATAGCTTTCGCCGGATTGAAGCCCATGAGGTGATGCCAAGTATGCGCCGATAACCAGATCGTCGACACCGTCACCATTAACATCGCCAGCCTTGGAAACAGAATTCCCGCTCCTGTCGTTTGCGATGATGCCGTTGATCACAAAGCCGTTGGACCCATCGAGCGAAGATAACTCGATAACTCCAGCTACGCCGATATCGGAACCGCCGAAAACGACGTAACTCTCACCCGAAAACGATCCGTTCGGGTCAGCATATGGCGCTCCGATTATCAAATCGTCTATACCGTCCCCATTGATGTCGCCCGCCGAGGAAACCGAAGCGCCACACCGATCAAAAACATCGATACCGTTGATCACAAAGCCGTTGGCACCGTTGATTGACGACAGTTCGAGTGTCGCATCGAACGGACAGCCCGCAAGGGTCCGTGCAGATCCGGCGAGAGCCATCAGGACCGCGGGGGGCCAGCGGAGGATGCGGGGGTTCATGGGTCACTCCTTGTCTTCTCGTGATGTCCGGTGTCAGTCGCTGCCAAACGCGCCACGGCACAGGATACCTGAGATGCGGGATAATCCAGTGTTTTCTTGGGATCACTGATGCCCAGGTGGATGCCTGGCCGGTCGTGGGGATCGGCAAACCGTGGCTCTGCAAAGCCATAGCCACGCCACCTATCTGCTACACTCACGCCCACTATGGCGACGGAACGCATCATCACGGGTGAGTCGGCCTCGGAGGAGGAGGCGCGGGCGAACTGGGCGCTTCGGCCCGAGCGGATCGATCAGTTCGTCGGGCAGCGGGAGCTGATCGAGCGGCTTCGGATCGGGCTCGAGGCGGCCAACGGGCGCGATGAGCCGATGGATCATGTGCTGCTGCACGGGCCGCCCGGCTTGGGCAAGACGACGCTGGCGCACGTGATCGCGCAGGAGATGGGGGCGAGCCTGGTCTCGACGTCGGGGCCTGCGCTGACGCGGGGGACGGACCTCGTCGGGGCGCTGACGCGGCTCGGCAAGCACGATGTGCTGTTCATCGATGAGATCCACCGGCTGCCGACGGCCGTCGAGGAGTTTATCTACCCGGCGATGGAGGACCACCGGATCGACGTGCAGGTGGACTCGGGGATGCACGCGCGGACGGTTTCGATCGCGCTCCAGCCGTTTACGCTCATCGGGGCGACGACGCGGGCGGGGTTGCTGACGGGGCCCTTGCGGAGCCGGTTCGGGGTGTCGCACAACCTGCGGTATTACGAGGAGTCGGACCTGCTCGAGATCCTCACGCGCAGCTGCGCGATGCTGTCGATCGCGGGGTTCGAGGGTGAGGCGCTGGCGATGATCGCGTCGCGGAGCCGGGGGACGCCCCGGGTGGCGAACCGGCTGCTGCGGCGGGTGCGCGACTACGCGCAGGTGCGCGCACAGGGGGCGCTGAGCGTGCGGGTCGTCGAGGAGGCGCTGGCGCTCGAGGGGGTTGATGCGCTGGGGCTCGACGAGCTGGACCGGCGGTACCTGCGGACGATCGGGCAGACGTACAAGGGCGGGCCGGTGGGGCTCGAGGCGATCGCGGCGACGATGGGCGAGGACTCGGGGGCGCTCGAGGCGGTGGTCGAGCCGTTTTTGTTGCAGGTCGGGTTCCTGGCGCGGACGCGGCGGGGTCGGCAACTGACCGCTGACGGGGCGGGGCACATCGGGGTCTCAGTGGCGTCGATCGAGGTGATGGTCGAGACGGGCGGCGAACCAGAGACGGCCACGGGCTGAGCGGGTGTGTTCAGATCCAGCGGCGGACTTTGTGGCAATAGTCGTTGTACGCCGAGCCGAACTCGTCGTGGAGGTTTGCTTCCTCCCGTTCGATGAACAGCTTCCTGATGATCATTGCGAATACGAACGGAACAATGAACGGTGTCGTCACGCCCATGACGACCGCGATGCCGAGCAGCGCGATGACGTTGCCGAGATAGATCGGGTTGCGAGTGAAGCGGTACAGGCCGGTGCGGATGAGTGCGGATGGGGTGTGGTCCGGGTGGATGGAGGTCCGGGCGCGGACGAAGCTCGGGATGCTCATTACGACCAGCGCCAGCCCCAGCGCGATGACGGCGACGCCCGCAAACCGCTCGGGGGAGGAGATCCACGCCGGCCCCGGCGCGAACAGTTGCAGCGCAATCATCAGGGCGACGGCGAGCAGGAACCACGCTGGCGGGATCAGCCTCATGGTGAGTTATTCGTCAGATGATTGCGAGGATCTCGAATCGCTTGGGGCCGCGGGGGAGATCGACGCGGACGGTGTCGCCGACGCGGGCCTTCATCAGCGACGAGCCCATGGGGCTGCCGATGGTGACCTCGATGACATCGTCCGGGACGGCGCCCGAGGGTTCGCCGACGAGCTTGAAGAGCTCTTCTTCGTCGTCGCCGACCTCGCGGATTCTGACGGTGGCGCCGATGAAGACGATCTCGTCGGAGATGGAGCCGCCCTCGACGACCTTGGCGTTTTCCAGTCGCTCTTCGAGGCGTCGGATCTCGGCCTCGTCGAGGCCCTGATCCTCGCGGGCGGCGTGGTAGTCGGCGTTTTCTTTGAGATCGCCCATCTCCCTGGCGACGGCGATGCGCTTGGTGATGACGGGCCGGTTGGCGATCAGTTTGTTCAGCTTTTCTTCGAGCTGCGCCTTTTCATCGGGGGTGATGAAATCCATGACTGATCCTTTCGGTGGCGCTCCAATCGCCGGGTATTGGCGCTCGTGCGTTGGAGGCCGAAACAGCAAGCCCCCGGGTGTGCGAGGGCTTGCATGGTGCTCTTTCTGGGGTGTTGATTGTATGCGGCAGGCGGCGACGCCGCCCGGGGGAGGCCCCGGCTCACCGCATGGCGGTCGCCTCTGCGATGCCCGGGATCTCCTCGGAACCGACGGGGATGGTGATGGAGGAGCCCTCGAAGTCATCACCCACGGGCTCGTAGCGTCCGCCGAGGTGCTCGGCGAGGAAGGCCTCGGCGACGGCGGTGAAGGAGGTGCTGTTTTCGGGTCGTCGGAAGCCGTGGCCCTCGTCGGGGTAGAGGACGTAGGTGACCGGGATGCCCTTGCGGCGCATGGCCTCGACGATCTGGTCGGCCTCGGTCTGCTTGACGCGCGGGTCGTTGGCGCTCTGGGCGATCAGCAGCGGCCTGACGATCTGATCGACTCGGGTCAGGGGCGAGCGCGCTTCAAGGAACGCCCGGCCCTCGGGGGTGGTGTGGTCGCCGACTCGTTTCTTGAAGATCTCGACCATCGGCGCCCAATAGGGCGGGATGGTGTTGAGGAGGGTGACGATGTTGGAGGGCCCGACGATGTCGACGCCGCAGGCGAACTCCTCGGGTGTGAAGGTCATGCCGACGAGCGTGGCGTAGCCGCCGTAGGAGCCGCCCATGATGCCGACGCGGTCGGGGTCTGCGATGCCTTCGTCGACGGCCCACTGGACGGCGTCGATGAGGTCGTCGTGCATTTTTCCGGCCCATTCCTTGTTGCCGGCGTTGAGGAAATCTTTGCCGAGCCCGGTCGAGCCCCGGAAGTTGACGCTGAGGACGGCGTATCCGCGGTTGGCGAGCCACTGGTGGTAGGGGTGGTAGCCCCAGTTGTCCCGGGCCCAGGGGCCGCCGTGGACGAAGAGGACCATGGGCAGGGCCTTGGCGGGCTTGTCTCCTTTCATTGCAGATCCGTTCGGGATGGTCAGGTAGCTGACGAGTTCGTAGCCATCGCGGGACTCGATGGAGACGGGCCGCATTTTGGCGAGCGGGAGGTTTTCGAGGGCCGAGCGGTTGGAGAAGAGGTACTTCGCCTTTTTCGCGGGCCGGTCGTAGAGGTAGTACTGGACCGGTCCGTCGTCGAGGAGGTAGGCGACGATCCATTTCGAGTCGTCGTGCGAGCGGCTGATGATCTCGAGGTCGCCGTCGGCGACGCGGCGGAGGTAGGCGAAGTCGCCCTTGATCGAGTCGTCGATGATGACCCACGCCTTGCGGAGGTAGGTGAAGGCGACGGCCTCGATGTTCTTGTTGGTCGGGTGGACCATGACGTCGCTGAGGTCGGCGCGGCGATCGTCGGCGATGACGGCTTTCTCGCCGGTGGCGAGGTCGAGCGAGACGAGCGCGGAGGTGTTCCGGCCCCGGCTGTCGATTATATAGAGGGTCTCACCGGATTTGTCGAAGCCGAGAGGGCTGGTGGTGAGCGAGTCCTCCATGGGGATTTTGAGGAAGGGGACGAACCCGTCGCCGTCGGCGCGGAAGAGCTCGGAGCCGCCGTCTTCGGTGAACCGCGTCGCGAAGCGGACGCGGTAATCGTCGTCGGTGACGAAGCCGATGTAGCCGTTGTTCTCCTGCACGAGCTCGCGCTGGCCGGTGATGATGTTGACCTTGTAGATGTCGTGGAACTCGGGGACCCGGTTGTTGATCGCGATGAGGATCTCTTCGGGGAACTCGGGGCTGACTTCCTGGATCTGGGCCGCCACGCCGTCGATCGGGGTCAGGTCGACGGTCTCGTGCGTGTCGATGTTGGTGGAGTAGACGCGCCAGTTCTCGTCGCCGCCCTTGTCCTGGGTGTAGACGACGTGGTCGTTGTCGAAGGACCAGAAGAACGTGCGGATGCCGCGGGTGTCGTCGCTGGTGACGGGCGCGGCGTCCGAGGGGCTGTCGATCGGGGCGACCCAGATGTTGAGGACGCCATCGACGGGCGCGAGGTAGGCCAGGCGGCGGCCGTCGGGGCTGATGCGGGGCGACCCCTTGTCGGGGTTGCCAAAGAGCGCGTCGCGGGGGATGAGCGGTTCCTCGGCGGCGCGGGTTGGCGCGGCGGTCATCGCCAGGATGGTCAGCGACGCCGTGGCGGCGGCGGTCAGGATTCTGGGTCGGGTGATCATCGTGGGCGCTCCTTCAGGAGTCGGTCGGGTGTTGAAGCGGTCGAAGCAATGTGAATAAGGGCGAACCGGGGCGGCGCCGTGGGGCGTTGGCCTTGGTGCGTTGTACCTGAAAGTAGCGATTGGGATGCGAGCGGGCCGTGATCAGGCGGTTGTGCGCGGGTCGGGCGCTTTGCCGAGCGTCCGGCGGACCCCGCTGGCGATCGCGAGCATCGCCCAGATGACGAGGGCGAGGGCGGCGGGGATCTCGACGGCGGCCCATTTGTCTGTGGTCATCGCCGCGGCCCCTCCTGAGAGGGTGCTGGTCAAGCCCCAGCCCGTGGTCAGGGGCGAGCAGAGCCGCCAGTCGATCAGTTCGTGCTCGTGGACGGTCCAGCCGGTCGAGACGGCCCAGATTGGGGCGCCGGCGACGATGGCCAGTGCGATGAGCATCCAGAGGCTTCGTCCGATCCCGGGCCTGGCGCTGACGCCGAGCGCGATGATCCCGCCGAAGACGCCCATCCAGGCGATCATGGCCATCGCGAGGGCGCCGGTGACGCCCCACGCCCAGCCGCCGAGCAGCGTCAGGGGCCAGAGGACGGCCTGCGCGGGGACCCACAGGGCGAGCGCGTCGGCGAGCGAGGACTCGGCCACCTTTTCGGGTGAGGCCTGGCTGAGGCGGACCATGGGCCAGAGGGCGCCGATGCCGACGCCGATCATCGCGACCATGATTTTGCTTGAGATCCGGAAGACGTTGGCGTCGTAGATCCAGAGGTGATCCGCAGCGAAGATCGTCATCCCGGCGGCGACGAGCAGGTAGAGCGACCACAGGAGTGTCAGGGCCTTGGGCTCTGGCTCGTGGCGCCGGATCACCAGCCTGCCGCGCGTCGAGACGGCGCCGGGTTGGCGGGGGTGGTCAGGGGGTGTCGCCGGGGGCTGATTCATCGAAGTAAACATAGGGCGTGAAGAGGTCGACACGGGGGCGGCCGGCGTTGATCCAGGCGCCGCTGCGGAGCAGGGTGTTCAATCGTGCGAGTTTCTCGGCGTCGGGCTGCTCGCCTGGGGTGTTCGAGCCCGGGGCCCCGCCCCAGTTGATCTCGGCGCCCTCGGTGGTGCGGATGACGAGCAGGTTGTCATCGATGAAGCCCCCGACGTCGATACCTGCGATGTGGGGCCAGCTCTGGCCGGCCCGGAGCAGTGCGAGCAGATCCAGCCCGGCCTGGACATCGCCGCCGACCCACGCCTGCCCGGGTCGGCGTATCCCGGCGCTATCGGTTGGTGGGCCTGCCCAGGGGTTCTCGATGACGCGCAGTGGCCAGGCGGTTCCGGCGCGGTATTCGGGGGGGAGCATCTGCCCGCCGGAGGCGACGAGGTATTCGGTTGTTCCGACACGGACCACCGCGGCGGGGGCGCGCCAGCGGCCGTCGATTTCGATGACGCCCCGCGGCTTGCGGGTGATGGTCGGCCCGGGCTCGGGGAACCAGCCGGACTGGAGCAGGGCCCACTGGGCCTCTTCGAGTGACTGGGTGTCGAAGGGGTCGGGCGAGAGGCGGACGAGGACCATCTCGACGAGGTTGTTCCGGATGGACTCGGGGAGCCAGGTCTGATCTTCACCTGGGATCTGCGGCCAGTGAAAGCGGATGTCGAGCGGGTCGGCGCGGGTGGCGCCGACGTGCTGGCGCAGGGGGCCGACGCCGAAGGCGGCCGAGGCGGCGATGATGGTCAGCAGAGCGGCCCCGGCGAGTCGCCCGAAGGCGGTCTCGCCGTCTTTTTTGAAGAGGACGGCCCCGGCGGCGCGGAGGACGGTTGCGACCGCCCCCGCCGCACCGCTGGCGCTCTCGCCGGCGATGTGGTACGGGCGGGCCTTGCCCTTCTTTTTTCTGCTTGAACGCTTCGATTTGGCCATCGGTGCATCACTCCTGCCGGTGCGGATCGGGTCTGATCAACTTCGGCAAGGCGGGGGCGATCGCTGCACCGGCGGGGGTCAGGACACGGTGGCCGGGCCCGGGGCGCGTTGCATGGCGGCCTCGATGAGCGCGGCGCAGACCATCTCGAAGCTCATCCCGGCGGCCTTGGCCGCCTTGGGCAGGAGCGAGTGGGAGGTGAAGCCGGGCATGGTGTTGATCTCGAGGAACCAGGCGTCGCCGCGCTCGTCGAGGATCCAGTCGGAGCGGGAGATGGACTCGGCGTTGATCGCGCGGGCGATGGCGGCGGTCCCCTGGGTGATCTTCTGCGCGACGCCCGGCGGGAGGTCGGGCTCGATGGTGTAGATGGTGTCGTCGCGCTGGTACTTAGCGTCGTAGTCGTAGAGCCCGTTTGCCGGGGTGATCTCGACGATCGGGAGCGTGGCGCCGGTGAGCACGCCCACGGTCAGCTCGCGGCCCGCGATGAAGGGCTCGACCATCGCCGCGACGTGGCGCGTTGCGGTTTGCTCATGCGCCCGGCGCCAGTCGTCCATCGCCTTGCAGACGAAGAGCCCGACGGTCGAACCCTCGTGGACCGGTTTGACGACGACGGGCAGCGGGATCGGCGGTTCGGTGTCGTGGCTGTTGAAAACGCACGAGACAGCGGTGCGCACGCCGAGCGTGGCGGCGAGGAGTTTGGATCCGAGCTTGTCCATGGCGAGGCGCGCGGTCATCGCTCCGGCGCCGACGAAGGGGCGGCCGTCTTGTTCGAGGAGCGTCTGCATGGGGCCGCCCTCGCCCCAGGGGCCGTGGAGGGCGGGGAAGACGACGTCCCCGGGCATGTCGCGGAGTTCGGCCGGTGTGATCGCGTCGATGCACCGTTGCTCGACGATGTAGCCGGCGCCGGCGAGCCCCCTGCTGATGGCGGCGGCGCTGTCGATGCTGACCTGACGCTCGGCGTCGGGTCCTCCTGCGAGCAGGAGGACGGTTGGCTTTGTCGGCCCGGTGGTCATTGCCCGCGTCTCCAGAGAACGACCTCGCGTTCGAGCGTGACGGCGTGCGCGTCGAGCACGCGGCGTGCGACGATGTCCATGAGTTCGATCGCGTCGCGCGCCCGGCCCCCCGGGTCGATGCAGATGAAGTTGGCGTGCTTGTCCGAGACGTGGGCGGAGTTGTGGCGGAGCGACTTGCAGCCGGCCTGGTCGATCAGGGCGCCGGCGCTGACGCGCTCGTTGCTAACGGTCGGGTTTTTGAAGGCGCAGCCGGCGGATTTTTCCGCAAGGGGTTGCGTGCGTTTTTTGTGCGCCATGACCTGCTTGAGGCGGTCGCGGCAGGCGGCTGGGTCGCCGGGGGTCAGGGCCAGTTCGGCCTCGACGATGACGACATGGCGCAGGCCCGAGCGCCGGTAGCCGAAGTTGATCTCGCTGCGCTGGATCGTGCGCTCGGCGCCGGCGTGATCGACGATGCGGACGGCGCGCACGGCGTCTGCGATCTGCCCGAAGGCGCCGCCGGCGTTCATCGCGACGGCGCCCCCCACCGTTGCGGGGATGCCGCCGAGGCCTTCGAGGCCCCCGAGCCCGAGGCGGGCGGTTTCGAGAATGAGCCTGGGCAGGTTGACCCCGGCGCCGACGCGGAGGGTGTGGTCATCGGTGTGTTCGATCGAGTTGAGGCGTTCGAGCGAGAGGACGAGCCCGTCGATCCCGTCGTCATCGACGAGGAGGTTGGCGCCGTCGCCGAGGATCCGGATGTCGCGGTTGGCCTTGATGAGTGTTGCGACCTCGTGGACCGTTGTCGGGCGCGCGAGTGTGTCGGCGGTCCCGCCGACGCCGAACCAGGTGCTGATGGCGGCGTTGCGTTCGATGGGTGTCTCGGTCGCGATGCTCATGAGGCTCGGGCCGGGGCGTGCGGGGCGGTGGCGGTTGGTCGGGCGCGGTTGACGAAGTCGTGGGCGACTTGCCAGACGGGGCCGGCGCCCATGACGACGAGCAGGTCGCCGGGCTGGCACCACGCGGAGAGGTGCTCGACGATGTCGTCGAAGGCGTCGATGTGTGTCGCCTCGACGCCCCGGTCGAGGAGGCGCTGGACGAGGTCGTCGGCGCCGACGAGGGTTCGCTCGTGCTCGGTGTCGCGGACGAAGTAGATGTGCGGGACGATGACGGCGTCGGCGCCGCGGAAGGACTGGGCGAACTCGTCGAGGAGGAATCGAGTCCGGCTGTGCTGGTGCGGCTGGAAGACGCAGACCAGCCGTCCGGCCGGACGCTCGTGCTGGCGGAGGGCGCGGAGGGTGGCATCGATCTCGGTCGGGTGGTGGCCGTAGTCGTCGTAGACGCGGACGCCGTTGGTTTCGCCGAGAAACTGGAGCCGGCGGTCAACGCCCCTGAATCCGGCGAGCGCGGCGGCGGCGGCGGCCGGATCGGCGCCGAGGGTGATCGCCAGCGCGCAGGCCATGGCGCTATTGGTGGCGCTGTGGACGCCCGGGTCGGGGTTGATCCAGTGTGCGATGGTGGCGCCGGCGCGGGTGAGGGTGACGCGGGAGGTCTCGGGGTCGAAGCCGATGCGCCAGTCGGCTTCTGGCGAGAAGCCGATGGTCTCGACGCGGGCTCGGACCCCGGCGGCGACCTCGGTTCGGTGGGCGCCTTCATGGGCGATGAGCAGGACGCCGCCCTCTGATTCGGGCGGGAGCAGGCGTGCGAACCGGTTAAAGGCCTCGATGACGCCGGCGAGGTCGCCGTAGATGTCGAGGTGGTCGGCGTCGACGTTGGTGATGGCGGCGATGGTCGGGTGGTGGCTGTGGAAGGAGCGGTTGAACTCGCAGGCCTCGGCGAGCAGCAGGCCCGGGGCGCCGGCGCGTGCGCCGATCGGGATTGCGTCCGCGCCCAAGCGGAAGCCGGTGGGTGTTGCATCGGGATCGTGTGAGAACTGCCGGCAGGCGGCGCCGACGATGACGGTGGGGTCGAGCCCGGTCTGGATCAGCGTGTGGCCCAGCGCGGCGACGGTGCTGGACTTGCCGTGGGCGCCGGCGATCGAGACGGCGGTGCTCCCGATCATGCATCGCCCGATGGCCTGGGCGTAGGTCAGGCTCGGGAGGTTGCGGGCCCTGGCCTCGAGCAGTTGCGGGTGTTCGGGGGGGACGGCGGCGGAGGCGATGACGAGTTGGGCGTCCGGCGGGAGCCGGCCCGGGTCTGCGCACTCGACGGGGAAGCCCTCTGCGATGAGCGCCTCGGTGACGGCGGTGGGCGTCTGGTCGGAGCCGGTGACGCGTGAGCCGCGGGCGCTGAACATGCGCGCCAGGCCGGACATGCCGCAGCCTCCGATGCCGATGAAGTGCGCGCGGACGCCCCGGAGCTCGAGGACTTCCGGGTCGAGATGGAGCCTGGGGGAATCGGTCACGAGGAGTGCAGGGTATCGGCAAGCGGCGGCGGGTCGATGGAAAAAGCGGCGGGGAAACACCGTGGGTTGTCGCTGGCGCGTTGTCGCGGGGGGGGCGCGGTGAGGCGCGGGGGGTTTGTGCGGGCCGTTGCGCGGCGTATCGTGTGCGATGATGACAACCGCCTCTGCGATCCCTTATCGAATTGCCGTGCTGTGTGACCTTCGAGATGCGGATGGTCGGGTGCTGCTGATCCGGCGTGCGAAATCGCCCAACAAGGGGATGTGCAGCCCGATCGGGGGCAAGCTGGAGACGTCCATCGGCGAGAGCCCGGCCCGGTGCGCCCAGCGGGAGATCCACGAGGAGGCCGGGATCGAGGTCCCGATCGAGCGGCTTCGGCTGTCGGGGGTGATCAGCGAGCAGGCGTACGAGAACGAGACGCACTGGCTGCTGTTCCTGTACCGCGTGATCGGGCCCGTCGAGGTGCAGGAAGGCCCGATGGACGAGGGGATCCTCGAATGGCACAACCCGACGAGATCGAGGCGCTGCCGCTGCCTGAGACTGATCAGAAGGTGCTCTGGCCCCTGCTGAAAGAGCACGAGGAGGGGTTCTTCGCGGTTCACATCGATTGCACAGGCGAGGAAATCACATGGAGCGTCCAGCAATCGCAGCCGTGAGCCCGGGCGGGTCGAGGCCGAGTGGATCGAGTCCGGGTGGATCGGGCCCGGTCCGGCTCAGCCCGCTGGCGCCGTTGAGCCGGGCCATCGAGCCGGACATCCCGGCGCCCTGGTCGCACACGCCGGAGGCGGTCCGGGCGTGGGTTCGGTCTGAGGCGCCTTGTGATTCGTTTTCGCTGTGGCTGGTGAGTCTGGACAACCCGGCGCCGGACGAGTTGCTGGCGTCCTGGGGGTTGTCTGCGGAATCGATCTCGGACTGGACGCTGACTGGTCGCGCTCGGGATCGGCTTTTTCAGCGGGCGCTGCGGGAGGGGATTGCGGTGGGGAACGCATCGGCCCCGTCGACGCAGGTGCTCGCCGGGACGCCCGGGGCGCACGTGGCGTACCACCTGCACCCGGAGTCGCTCCAGCGGCGTCGGTGGTGGCTGGTGACGCTGGCCCGGTCGGGATCGGCGTTTACGCCCGAGGAGCTGCGATCGATCGAGCTGATGGCGAGGCAGTGGCAGGCGGTCTTCAACCGGCCCAGCGAGCGTGGGATGCGCCGGCTGCTCATCGGGAACGATGACCGGCTGATCCACGCCGACCCCGCGACGCGGCGGACGCTCGGGCGGGCCCGGATCTCTGGATCGCAGCTTTGCAGGACGCTGCGGGAGGTTCGGCGCCAGCGGTGGCCGGGCGCCGTGGAGGAGCAGCCGGTTGATATGACGATCACGGTCGGGGAGACGGTTCAGTGGGTGGTGATGCGGCGGCGCCGGGCGGTGGATCTGGCCTCGGCTTCGCACTGGCATGCGCAGCTGCGGCCCGTGTCTGGCCCGAACGCGCTGCCGGCGGTCGAGGAGCTGGCTGATGAGCGGGTGGCGCTGGCGCTGGCGGCGATCCACGAGGGGTTTGCCGGGGGGCTGAATCTGGACGCGATCGCCGAGGCGGCGGGGCTGAGCCCGCACCATTTCCATCGGCTGTTCTCGAAGCTGGTGGGCGTTTCACCCAAGCGGTACACGACGCTCAAGCGGATGCAGGTGGCGCGGTGGCTGCTGCGGACAACGCGCGAGCCGATCGGGATGATCGGGACGGGGGTGGGGTACGCGACGGCGGCGCACTTTGCGGTGGCGTTCAAGAGTGTGGTTGGGGTGACGCCGCGGGAATACCGAGTTGGGGGATAAGGGTGGCGCGGCTCTGGCTTTGCAGGGCCGCGAAGAGCGGTGTCCGGCGCGTGGCATGGCCTCGGCTTTGCGTGGACATGTCTTCGGTTTGAGGGATTTTTGAGTGAAAACGTGGCCACGCAAAGCCGAGGCCACGGCACGCATTCGTCACGGACAAATCATTCCGAACGCGCCGATCAGGGTCCCGAGGTCGGCCGTGTCGACGATCCCGTCACCGTTGATGTTGGCGCCGGCGCCTGCGGTTCCGAACTGACCGATCAGAATGCCGAGGTCAGCGGTGTCAACGGTGTTGTCTCCGTTGAGATCACCAATGCAAGGGATCGGACTCGCAACACGGAAGCCGTTGGTGGAGCCCTCGCCCGTCGGGAAGTTGCCGCCGCGGAGGATCGACTGCAGGGGAACTACACCGGTGAACCAAGAACCAGCGCGGTAGCCGCGAGTGGAAGCCGAGAGATGCCCGGTGTTCCACTCCAAGACATTGCCGCCCATGTCGAACAGGCCGTAGAAGTTTGCGGCGTAGGTTCCAACTGGCGTCGAGTTGCCGGTGACATTGCCAAAGGTCGCATCTACTCCGGCGACGGGATTGCTGTTGCCTGATTCCGGATAGAGCCAGTAGTCATCGCTGTCGCCACCCTGCGCTGCTGGTTGGTGGTAGGCGGCCTTGTACCACTCGTCCTCGGTGGGGATGAAGTATTGTGCGCCCGCGGCACGGGTCTCGGTTGTGCCGTCGGTGATGTTGTACACACCCGTCTCGGTGCCGCCCGATCCCTGCCCGTTGTGCAGCCAGTTCGTGAACCGCATCGCGTCGATGAACGAGGTGTACACCGCCGGGTTGTTCTCGCGACCGGGTGTGACAGCGTAGGTGAAGGAGCCGGCGGAGCCCGAGCGGGTGATTCCGGCGAACTGGTCGGACATGCTCGTGTTGTAGAGGTTCGGATCGGGACCGCCGAAGTTATCGGTCGCGGCGACGGCGTTGAGGAACTCGGCGTACTGCGCGTTGGTGACCTCGGTCGTCGCCATGCGGAAATTGTTGGCGACGGCGCCGAAGCCGGTCATCGGGTCGGCGGCGTTGCCGGCGTTTCCGATCGTCGCCCAGTCGAAGGTGACGGCGGCGAAGGTCGATGATGAGGCGGTCAGCAGGGTCAGGCCAAAGGCCAAGCCCACGGCGCGGGTGCTCATGGACATGTTGTGTTCTTCCTCTCACAAAGGGGACCGAGCGGCCCGGACGTGTTTTCCTGTGGGCAGGATACCGACCATTCCACCGAACACACAACGAAACTCTCTACTTTGAGTTGATCTGGCGTGTCCTCGGGGCTTTGCGTGGACATGCCTTCGGTTCGAGGGATTCTTGAGTGGAAACGTGGCCACGCGGAGCCGAGGCCACGGCACGCAGACTGCATCCGTGGCTCTGCAGAGCCAGAGCAACGCCATCCGGAAATTGGCTGTAAGATGCTCGCTGGGCCGGGTTTCGGCGGTTGTCCTCTTTGGGCGCCGACGGCGTGGCAACCCGGTCCGCTTTTCCTGCGTACTGATTCAGCAGACGCGGGAGCCCGGACGCCGGCTTGGGGCGGGCGCCCCGCGGGCTGTTCGTGTCCGCGATCGGTAGGAGCCCCCCGGCGTTGTTGGCTGGCGGGCGATTGCAAGAACTCCCCCTTGTCGCCGGCTGCTGGCGTCAAGAGATCTCGTTGGAAGGATCCCGTTCTCATGACCCCCGTTGAGACCCCCGCTCCCGGCGATTCCATTGTCGGGCACTGCACGCTCGACCCCGACACCAAGCACGACCCGCACGCGACACGGTTCGGGAAGTTCCTCAAGGCGTGCATCTCGTTCGGCGCCTCGGACCTGATCGTCAAGACCGGCAAACCGCCGGTGGTTCGTCTGCGTGGCGATCTCAAGACGCTGGACACGGACCCGGTTTCGGCGGAGGAGTACCGGTCGATCTGCGAGCACATCCTGACCAAGGTGCAGTTCGACGACCTGCACAAGTTCGGATCGGTCGATTTCGCGTATGACTACTCCAAGCGGGAGCGGTTCCGGGTGAACCTCTTTCAGACGCGGGGGAAGCTGTCGATGGCGTGCCGGCTGATCACCAGCGACATCAAGCGTTTCGAGGACCTGTACCTGCCGCCGATCATGACGGAAATCGCCTTGCAGCCGCAGGGGATCGTGCTGCTCGCGGGTGTGACGGGCTCTGGCAAGTCGACGACGATCGCGTCGATGCTGAACTACATCAACGAGAAGAAGGCGGTCCACATCATCACGATCGAGGACCCGATCGAGTACATCTTCGAGGACCAGAAGGCGACGATCCACCAGCGTGAGATCGGGATCGACTGCCTGGACTTCAAGGTCGCGCTGCGGGCGCTGGTGCGTGAGAACCCGGACGTGGTGCTGGTGGGCGAGATGCGCGACGCGGAGACGTTCGAGGCGGCGCTGCACGCCGCCGAGACGGGGCATCTGGTCTTCGGGACGATCCACGCGTCGAGTGCGCCGCAGACGTTCCAGCGGATCTACGACCTGTTCCCGTCTGAGGAGCGTCCTCAGGTGCGGAAGATCCTGGGGTACCAGATGCGGGCGATCGTGTATCAGAAGCTGCTCCCGACGCTGCACAAGGACATCCCGCGGATCCCGGCGGTGGAGATCCTGATCAACAACCCGGTGGTGCGCAAGTACATCCTCGAGGGGCGGGAGGGCGAGCTGACGGAGGTCCTGGTGTCCCAGGAGGCCCAGAAGAGCGGGATGATGGACTTCAACGGCTGCCTTGTGAAACTGGTGGAGGAGGAATACATTCACATGCGGACGGCGATGGACGCGACGCCGAACGCCGACGAGCTGTCGATGCGGCTCAAGGGGATCGGCTGAGCCCCCCTGGTTTCAGATCACTGCCTCGGCTCGAACACCTGACCGGATCACTCGCGGGGCGTCGCCCGCCGCACTCGCAACAAGCAACCATGACCAACGAATCCCTGACGCTCGCCACACTCGCTGTTGACGCCGACCCGGTGTTCCTGCTCTCGTGGTGGAAGCCGGTTCTTGTCGCGTTCCCGATCATGGGCTGGGCGTGGGTGGTGACGAGCATCTACGACCCGGACGCCCGGCGGCACCTGATGGGCGTCAACGTCTGGAACCCGATCCACATGGCGCTGGGGCTGGTGTCGCTGGCGGTGGTCCTGTTCTTCCCGAACTTCCTGATCGGCTACCCGCTGATGCTGCTGATCCTGCTGGTGGATCTCGGGGTGTACGCGTTCAAGCGCAACACGTCGCCGCGCATCCGGGAGGATGAGAAGTGGTCGATGGACATCTCGAAGATGAAGGAGCAGATGAAGGCCCGGAAGGAGGCCAAGCTGGCCCGGGGTGTGACGCTCGGGTTTCGTGGCCCGAAGGGGCTGGTCGCGCCGCCCGAGCGCGGGACGCCCGAGTACGACGTGCGGATCGCCGCCGAGACGCTGCTGATCGACGCGATCGGGGCCCGCGCCTCGCGGGTGGGGATCGCCCCGGGCGACGAAGGAAACTACAACGTGGCGCTGACGATCGACGGCGTCCGGCGTCCGGCGGACCCGATCCCGGCCGAGCGGGCGCTGGCGATCATCGATTTTCTGAAGATGACGGCTGGTCTGGATGTCAAGGACCGGCGGCGGAAGCTGCGGGCGGACGTGGCGATCGAGCAGGGCGCCACGAGCCGTCCGATGCGGCTGGCGACGAGCGGGTCGAGCGGCGGTGTGAAGATGACCGTCATCTTCGACCCGGAGTCGCAGGTCGCGCACCAGATCGAGGGGCTGGGCCTGACCGAGCGTCAGCTGGAAGAGCTTAAGGCGATCATCCTCCAGCAGGAGGGCGTGGTCCTGCTCGCGTCACCGCCGGCCAACGGGCGGACCGCGACCATGTACGCGCTGGCGCGTGACCACGACGCCTACACGCAGAACATTCAGATGCTCGAGATCGAGCCCTCGACACAGATCGAGGGCGTGCGGTCGAATGTCTTTGATCCGATGAACGCCGACGGGATGGACTACTCGACGGTGCTGCGATCGATCCTTCGTCGTGATCCTGACGTGGTGTTCGTCGCGGAGCTGCCCGACGTGGAGACGGCCAAGGAGATCGTCAAGGCGGACCAGGAGCGGACCCGGACGTTTGTGTCGCTCCGCGCTGATTCGGCGATGATCGCGGTGCAGACCTTCGTCAAGGCGGTCGGCGATTCGAAGAGCGTGGCCGACGCGCTGACGGGCGTGATCGCCGTTCGGCTGATGCGCAAGCTGTGCGAGAACTGCAAGGTCGAGTACACGCCCAAGCCCGAGATGCTCAAGCGGCTCGGGACGACGCCCGAACGGACGCCGAGCCTGTTTAAGCGCGGCGGGCAGGTGCTGATCAAGGGCAAGGAGGACGTCTGCCCGGTGTGCCAGGGGTCCGGGTACTTCGGGCAGGTGGGCGTCTTTGAGGTGTACCAGATCGGTCCCGAGGAGCGGCAGCCGCTGGCGAGCGGGGACCTGTCCGGGTTCCGCAACGCGATCAAACGCAAGCGGCTCCCATCGATCCAGGAGGCGGCCGTGCACAAGGCGCTGACGGGTGTGACGAGCGTCGAGGAGGTGGCCCGGATCACCGGGGGCGGGTCATCGAAGAAGAAGAAACCGGGCGCATCGGCGGCGAGCAAGCCCGCGGCGACGAGCTGAGCAGATCATCCCCGCGCCCCGAGCGCGACTACAGCAGAGGTCGAATGTCATGTCCATTATTTTCAACCTGATTGTCATCGCGATGGTCGCGTTCATCGCGTACATGTGGTCGCAGGAGGGGCTGCTCTCGTCGTTCATCCACTTCCTGTGCACCGTGATCGCCGGCGCGGTCGCGCTGGCGGTGTGGGAGCCGCTGGCGTACATCATGATGGGCGTGCGCGAGGATATCGCGTGGTCGGTGAGCCTGGCGCTCCCGTTCCTGGTGACGCTTGCGGCGCTGCGTGTGCTGATGGATGTGGTGATCAAGTACAACATGAAGTTCTCCAACGTCGCCAACATGATCGGCGGGGGCGTGTTCGGGGTCGGGTCGGGGATCATCGCGGTGGGGATCCTGGTGATCAGCATGGGCTTCCTGCGGCTGCCGGCGGGCTTCCTCGGGTACAAGCCGATCGCGTACGACGGGCAGGGCAACCTGGTCCGTTCGGGCGGGCTGTGGCTGCCGGCGGACAAGCTGACGGCGGAGCTGTACGAGCGGCTGAGCGTCACCGGTTTCGCCTCGGCGACCCCGCTCGCGTTGATGTCCCCGAACATCAACGAGCAGGCGGCGCTGATGCGGATCACGTTCGACGACCGGGCGCGGAACACCATGAGCCCCGATGACTTTGTCGCGATCGGGCGGTACACCGTCTCTGCGGCCAACCCGAACGAGCTCTTCGAGAACCAGCAGGTGCGCGATCTGGACGGCAAGCCGTTCCCTTCGGGCACGACGATCGAGGGGTTCGTCATGCGGTTCGAGTCTGGCGCCAAGGAGGGTGGCGGGCAGATCGTCTTCGGCTCCGGGCAGGTGTCGCTGATCTACGAGGACGCCGACGGTCGGACCCACCGGGCGCAGCCCATCGCCTTGGTCACGCAGGCCAAGAGCGATCGTGTGTCGTACGGACGATTTCGGTTCGACGCCGATGAGGCTTTCCTGGCGTCTGTCGGCGCCGCGAGCAATGCGACGATGGCGTTCGAGTTCCCGGTCCCGCCCCGCGCCACACCGACGTTTGTGCTGGTGAAGAACATCCGCGTGCCCGTTGACCGCTACCCCCCGCTTCCGATCGAGGACGCGCAGGGGGGCACGCTCACAACGGCGCAGCGTGACGCGGCGATCGATGCGGAGCAGATCCTGGTCGGTTCGGTGGCGCTGGCGGACGGCTCGAGCTCGGGCGGCTCGAGCGGCGGCCCGGTCCCGATCAACCGGGGTGGGACGGTGATCTCGGGGGTCGACGCCGATGAGCTGCGCAACTCGGGTGTGAAGGTCAGCACGAAGCTCAAGTTCGGGTTCAGGAAGGGGAACCGGGGCGGTATCGAGATTGATAGTGACAACAAGATCATCCGCGGTGAGAAGCTGTTTTCGGAGCTGTCGGCTGATATCCCGACGAAGCTTCGGGTGGACGAGTTCTACACGGATAGCGGTACGACGCTGGTGCAGATCGATGTCAGTTGGGAGAGCCGGATCAGCATCCTCGGCAAGACGCTCGACGCCGCGTTGCGGATCGCGCCGGTCCAGCTCCGGGCGCCGGGCTACCCCCCCTTCGAGGTGGTCGGTTATATCTTCAAGGACAACAACGGCACGAAGATCCGGTACGACCGGGGCAACCCGGTCCGGGCGTTCAGCCAGCTTCCGCAGGTCAGCCAGAGCAAGCCCGATGACAAGCTGACGCTGCTGTTCCTGGTCGACAAGAACAAGAATGTTGAGATCTCAACGCTCCAGGTGGGCACCAAGCCCATCGTGACGTTCGACCCGCCGATGCCGACGATTCGGCGGTTCTGATCGCCGCGTCGGCGCCCGGTCCCTGAATAGAAACAACCGCCCGCGGCGTGCGCTGCGGGCGGTTGTCGTTTTGGTCGCTGGTCGCCGCGGCGCGGGTCAGTTGTCGGCTTCGGCGGGGACGACGATCTCGCGGCGCTTTTTCGGATCGGGCTCGGCGCCGGCGGCGGGGGAGGCCGCGGGGTTGGCGGGCTTTTCGATCAGCTCGCCGTCCTTGTCGAACTCCATGTCCTCGCGGTCGTCGAGGTGCAGCTCGCGGTCGGGGACGACCTGGAGCTTGATGTCGGCCTCGAGGTCCATGTCGAGTCGGATGTGGATGTCGAACTCGTCGATGCGTTTGATCGCGTTGGGCAGCCTCACGGAGCGGGCGGTGACAGGGTACCCGGCGGCGGTGAGCGCCTCGGAGATGTCCTTCTGGGTGACGGAGCCGTAGAGGTGGCCGGCGTCGTTGCACGAGCGGATGAGCGTGAGCTCGACGCCGTCGAGCTTGTCGATCATCTGCTCGCGGTTGGAGCGGAGGGCGAGCATGTCCCTTTCGGCGACGGCGCGCCGCTCGGCGAGCTCGGCGATGGCCTCATCGGAGGGCGTCATGGCCATCTCACGTGGCATGAGGTAGTTGCGGGCGTAGCCCATCTTGACCTCGACGACATCGCCGACGATCCCGAGGGAATCGACATTTTCGGTGAGCAGCAGCTTGATGGTTTTCGACATTGGGTCGCTGTCCTTTCGGGTGAAAGTTGAGGAGCCGGGCGCAGGTCATCCGTGCGGGGCCCCAACGGGGATGTGGCTCCCGGGGTTGCTCGGGAGAGGGCGATGGTAGGCGCTGGGGATCGGAATTGGCACCTGCATCGAAGAAGGCGCCGGGTCGGTGATTTTCTGGTCGAAACCGACACCCGCGGCGGAAACGGAGGACATGATCGCCATTGCAGCGAGCGCGCTGGGCGTGATGCGTTTCATATTGTTCCCCAACGATGTCGATTCACGGTAGCCGTGAAAGAAAAAACCGCACCACAGATGGGTACGGTTTTCGGGAATAAATCAGTTGCCTGCCGGTCCCGAATCAGAACGGGATGTCGTCCTCGGAGACGGGGGTGTGGGCCGGGGCGCTGGGGGCGCCGGCGGTTTCGTAGCCGCCGCCCCGGTTGCCGCCGCCGCCACCATCGGAACGGCTATCGACAAACTCGAAGTTATCAATGACGACTTTCAGCTTGGAACGGTTGGAGCCATCGTTTTTGTCCTGCCAGGTGTCGAGTTTCAACCGACCCTCAATAAAGATTGGCTTTCCCTTTGAGAGATACCGATTCATTGCCTCAGCGGTTCTCCCCCATGCCTCGCAGTCGATAAATGTGACCTCTTCGCGCATGTCGCCGTCACGTGTCTTGAACTTTCGGTTGACGGCCAAGCCAATTTTAGCCACGGCGTTATCACCGGAAAGTTGCTTGAGCTCGACGTCGCGGGTCAGGTTGCCCATGAGCATGACTTTGTTAAATGATCCTGCCATCTGTGTTCACTCGCCTTTCGTGTTGTGTTTCGGGATTGATGCTCTGATTGGACGCGTG
>Ga0114931_10000968_pt1 | contig 36318 bp, 22 predicted proteins | sample 2SBtaG_FD_89579 | JGI IMG/M metagenome (GOLD analysis project Ga0114931, IMG submission 89579) | Deep subsurface microbial communities from Kolumbo volcano to uncover new lineages of life (NeLLi) - 2SBTROV14_V59a metaG | ecosystem: Environmental > Aquatic > Marine > Volcanic | place: Kolumbo... | reverse complement strand
GAAGACTTTCCAAAGACTATGAGACGCTGATCGAAAGCAGTGAAGCCATGATACGCATTGCCATGATCAACGTGATGATTCATAAGCTCAGACCGGGATAGCAATGCTTCTCACACACGTTCTTAGTATCGAAAACTTGTCATTCGTCGTCACGACGTAGCGTGCCGGGGCTTGGAATATCGCGATCCCGTACGTTTTTTGTCAGATTCTGTCGCAACGAACTACGGTTTTCATTGGATTCGACAAACCTCCGCTTGCATACAGTGTCGAATACTTTACGCTCGTCGTTGTGTCGGGAGGTCTTTGCGTCAGATTAGGAGAAATGAAATGAGCCTACGAATCAGACGACTCGCGGCGTTTGTGCTGGGCACGTTTGCCCTTACAACGACCGCACGCGCCGGCGATCCCATGATCGAGGCGCTTACCGCCATTCCTGAAGATGCGATCGGATTTGTCTGCATCCCAAGTCTCGAGCAGCTCGACGCGGACTATCGGCAAGCCATTGTCGATCTCGGCTTGCAGGACCAGATTCCTCCGATGGCCCAGTCGCTGCTGATGACCGTCAAAATGGTTCCCATGTTCATGACCGTCGATACGAAACGCCCGGTGATCCTTGTAGCCATGCCTGCCAAAACGTTGCCCGAACTGGGAAAGTCGACCGCGCTGATCCTGCCAACCGCCGATGCCAAACCGATTCTTCAGGGGCTGATGGCTGAATCAAATGAAGATGGGACATGGAAGGTCAACGTGTTCGGAACACCGATGATCGCAGCCACGGGCGCGGAGAAGCTTGTTCTTGCAAGCACACCGGACATCGCCAAGAGAGTCGCTGGGAACAAGAAATCGTACGCGTCGAAACTCACCCAAGAACAAAAGTCTTTCCTCAAGAAACTGGACTTTGCCGTTTGGGTCGAAGCGCCGCCGCTGATCCAAATGTTTCGACCACAGATCGACGGACTGATCATGATGAGCCTGATGTCCAACATGGGACAAGGTGTGATGGGCGAGAAGGCCGCGCGTGCCCAAAAGGAACAACTCGATACTTACCTCGACGGGATGGCGGGTCTCGGTTTGGGGATAGCGCTGAACCGGGTTGGACTCGACCTTCGCTTCGCAATGACCGCCAAGCAGGGCAGCGAACTTTCGAAGCAGCTCGCAACCGGTACTACCCGTGGGCCACTTCTTGACGGGTTGCCGAGTAACGACTTCCTGTTCGCCATAGGTCAAGTCATCGACCCCAACCAAACGCGCGACACGACACAAAACCTCGATCCGCTGTTCTCGATGCTTCAGACCAAGAATGCTTTGAACCCGGAAAAACTCGACGAACTCAAAAAGACAGTCAAAGAATGGGTCGTCCTTTTCACCGGCGTGCGTGCATCCTTTCACCTGCTACCCGAAGGCGCCGACGGGGTGTTCGGGGCAACCGTTGTCGTTAAGACAACCGATAGCCGAAAGTGGATGAACCTTCTGAATCGGATCGTGGATCTCGGCGGAGGTCTGTTGGAAATACCCGACTCCCAAAAAGATTTTCGCAACTTCGTCGATGCGCTTTCATTCAAGAAAGACGCCGAGGTACTCGGGAATGTCAAGTTCACCCACTGGAAAATGAATCCTTCCAAGCTCGACGAGTCGGTGGACCAAACGGAAATCGCCAAGATGAAAAAACTCGTCGGCCAAGACGGTCTGCTTGTTCGCATCGGAGCCGTAGACGACAAGACGGTGGTTTTCTCCTTTGGCGGTGGCAAGGCACATGCGAAGGAAATCATCGAAATGGCGCGTTCCGATCGCAATGTTGTCGGCGAGAGCGCCGGCGTTAAAAAAGTCAATGCCGAGCTACCGGCCAACAAGTCTGTTGCGATGTATTTCGCCATTGACCGAATCGTGACGCTCGTCAAAAGAGTCAACAAAACGCTCGGCGAGGAGAATGAGATTCCCTTTGATGTTCCCACGGTCGATGCGCCGATCGCCTTTGTCGGCAGCAGTGCCAGGGGGTGGACCCGCGTTGATTTTTACGTCCCCATGGACCTGGGCGAAGCCGCCGTAAAGATCGCCCTGGAAATGCGGGCACACAGACAGGCCGAGGCGAATAAAGCCGCGAACAACGAAGGGCAAGCGGGTTCAAACGCGCCGGAATAGAGCCATAGCACACCGATAGACGACCCTTGCTTCCGGGTTGGAACTCTCCTGCGGTCGGCGGTTGACCCGCATGCCTTGTTCTGCAACGATAGGCTTTCGCGCGGGCTTGACGATCGGCCATTGCGCGTGGGTAGCAGGATCGCAATGAGCGGTCGGTCGCATTAGCCTGTATAGAATCGGTCGAGAAGGCGTTAGGAGCAAACAGGGAATGATCAAGGCTGTCGATTTACGCAAGGGCAAGACCATTATTCATGAGGGCGAGCTTTCCATCGTCCACGAAGCGCAGCACGTGGCCAAGGGCAACAAACGAAGCTACATGCAGGCAAAAATCAAGAACTTCAAGACCGGAACGATCACCGATGTACGATTCAGCGTGGACGAGCGTATCGAGATCCCCTACGTCGAGTCCAAGAGCTACGAGTATCTTTATCGTGACGGTGAAAAATATATGGTGATGGACACCGACACCTTCGATCAGATTCCGATCGACCCGGATGTCGTCGGGGAAGCCGCCCAGTATCTCAAGCCAAACGAAAAGATCGCCTGCGAGATTTATAACGATCAGATTGTAGCGTTTACGCTTCCCAACACGGTGGCATTGGAGGTTGTCGAAGCTCCGCCAGTTGTGAAAGGGGCGACGGCTACCAACCAGCTCAAAGAGGTTACGCTGGAAACCGGACTGAAGATTCGCGTCCCACCTTTTATCAACACGGGCGAGAAGGTGAATGTTGATACCCGCACCGGCGAATACATCGACCGGGCGAAGTAATAAAGCACCGCGACATGAAAAAGACAACCCCTCTGAATCGTCATCCCTGAAACGAGGTTTACGTGATCGCAGGATGTGGAAATCGACCGCTTGGCGAGACGGCTTTGGCCCGCGCGCGGACGCTCGGGCTTCTTGGGGTTTCGTTCTCTATTGCCGTTCGGACGTCGTGCGTGAAAGGCGACACCTTTCGGTCGTGAAGACACGGATCGCTTGCATTTCCCGCCCGGATTTTTCGCCGGTGGTCGATGTGTTGGTCGGCTCCCTAACGGTCGCGGCCCTGATATTCAGCGTGGTTTGACCTTTCGACGAGTGCTATTTTTTGTCGTTTTTTTTCTTCTTCTTGATGATCGCGGGGATTTTTTGCCGGGCGACCAGTTTGTTGAACGCCGGCACGTCGTTGCTTTCGACCTCGGATAGCTTCTTGAGTTGCACGTCGAGCTGCTTGCTCAGGTAGTCGAACACCTCCAAAGCTTGATCGGTCGGGGGAAACTCGCCGCGACCGACCACGCCGGACAAGGCAGCCAACTTGTCGTTGAGCTTGATCGGAAAGTTGAGGGGGTCCTGCATGCTCTTGGACTTGGTCTGGAGCAATTCGACCTCGATCGATTCAAGTTTTTCGGTCAGCTCTTTGGCCTGCTCCTCAACCTTTTCGTTTCCGTTGAAATCTTTCACACGCTTGGCAGCCAGTTTTGCCTGACGCTTGATTTCTCGGATACGATTGACGGCATCGTGCGCATCGCTGACACGATCGCGAATCTTGAGAAGCAGAGCAGACCTGGCCTGCAGGTCTTTATCGGGAGCGTTGAGACGCGGGTCTTTGTAAACGACGAATTCCTGCGAGAACGACTTGTCGCCCACCGACAGTTTTACCGAGTATGTTCCCGGTCCGATGTGCGGTCCGCTCGTTCCGCCGCCCCACATAATCGCTCCCGGAACCTTCGTGGCGTCGGGATAGCGCATGTTCCAATCGAAGCGGTGCATGCCCGCGTCTGCGGAGACTTTCTGAGAAGGTCCACCACCAAAAAACCGGCGGAACGGCGAGTCGTCCTGTTCTTGTTTTTTGTCGCTGGCAAAGTCCTTGATGACTTGGCCTTTGGCGTCAAGAAACTCGAGCTTCACGAGGTCGTCGGTTTTCTCACGGAGAAAGTACAGGATACGCACGCTGCGATCGATCGAACCATACACGTCGCGCGGATCCAAAAGTACAACCGGCTGCTTGAGCACGTCGCCGGTCAACTGACGAAGCGGGGCGAGGTCATCGAGGATCCAAAAGGCTCTACCCTGCGTCGAGATTACCAGGTCGTCGTTTTTCACGACCATGTCTGTAATGGGCACCACCGGGAGATTCTGTTGCAGCGACTGCCAATGCTCTCCATCATCAAACGAAACGTAGGCGCCGGTCTCGGTTCCTGCGTAGAGCAATCCCTTGCGCTTGGGGTCTTCACGAACGACGCGGACGAAGGCATCGTCGGCGATCCCATTGGTAATCAGCGTCCACGTTTTCCCGTAATTGTCGGTCTTGAAGACGTACGGGGAAAAGTCATCGCTTTTATAAGCGTTGATGGCGACATACGCGGTTGCCTTATCATGTGATGAAGGATCAATGATGCTGACCTGTCCCCACTTGGGGGCGTCCAGGGGTGTCACATCTTTCCAGTGCTTGCCGCCGTCTCTGGTCATGTGAACAAGTCCGTCGTCGCTGCCCGCCCAGATCACACCGGCTTCGATTGGCGACTCCGCGACGGCAAAAATCGTGCAGTAGTATTCCACGCTGGTGTTGTCGTGCGTGATGGGTCCACCGGAGGGTCCTTGCTTGCTCTTGTCATTGGTAGTCAGATCGGGGCTGATGGGTTGCCAGCTCTGACCTTGATTGGTCGACTTAAAAAGGACGTTCCCCGCCGCGTACAAAACGTTGTGGTCGTGCGGAGAAAAAACGATCGGGAAAGTCCACTGGAAACGATACTTGAGCTGCCCTGCGCCCCACCCCATGGGATTTTCGGGCCAGACCGAAACGTTGCGTACGGTGCGCGTCCGGTCGTCGTAGCGGGTCATCAGCCCGTCGTAACTACCTGCGTAAACAATGTTCGGATCGTCCGGGTCGGGGGCGATGTACCCGCTTTCACCCCCACCGATGGAGCGAAACTCTGCGCCGGGTCGCGGACGGGCGCGACTCGATATCATCACCGTGCTGTTGTCCTGCTGCGCACCGTAGAGGCGATACGGAAACCGGTTGTCGGTGGCAACGTGATAGAACTGGGCGGTTGGCTGATTGTCCTGGCGCGTCCAGCTATCGCCGCCATTGAATGAAACGCATGCACCGCCGTCGTTTCCGTTGATCATGCGCCGGTTGTCCTCCGGTGCGATCCAGAGGTCGTGCGTGTCACCATGCGGCACCATCACAAACGAAAAGTTTTTCCCACCGTCGATGCTTTTCCCGATCAGCACGTTCAGACACCAGACGGTATCGGCGTCCTGCGGATCGGCGAAAATGTGCGTGTAGTACCACGCACGCTGACGCCACATGCGGTCATCCGTCATCAATTGCCAGCTTTTTCCCCAATCATCCGATCGAAAGATCCCGCCCTTTTCCGCCTCGACAATCGCCCACACGCGCCCGGGCTTGGCGCCCGAAGCGCTGACACCGATGCGACCTTTGATCCCTTCCGGCAGCCCCTTGGTAAGTTCCTCCCAGGTGTCACCGCCATCCATCGACTTGTAAAGTCCGCTGCCCGGTCCGCCGCTGTTGAGTCCATACGGTGTCCGCGACACCTGCCAGAACCCCGCGTACATGATGCGAGGGTTGGTCGGGTCCAGCGAAAGATCGACCGCGCCGGTTTTGTCGTCGACATAGAGAATCTTTTCCCAGGTCTTTCCGCCGTCTTTTGAGCGAAAAACGCCCCGCTGTTTGTTGGTGCCAAACACGTGACCCAACGCTGCCACGTAAACCAGGTCCGGGTTGGTGGGGTGAACGCGTATTTTCCCGATCTGCCGCGTATCCTCCAAGCCGATGTGTTTCCAGGTAACCCCCGCGTCGGTGGACTTGTAAACGCCGTCGCCGTGCGAAAAGTTGCCCCGCACACACGCCTCCCCCATTCCGACGTAGATGACATTCGGATCGGAGGCGGCGACCGCGATCGCACCGACCGAACCGGTGCGCAACTGCCCGTCGGTAATCGGATGCCAGGAGTTTCCCCCGTCGGTGGTTTTGAAAACACCTCCCCCGGTCCCGCCGAAGTAATACGTCAGCGGATCACCCACAACCCCCGCAACCGCCACGGATCGCCCCCCGCGCGATGGCCCTACATTTCGCCATTTCATGGGACCCAGCAGTTTCGCATCGACGCCGCGGAGGCCGGCCGTCTTCGACCCCGGGTCGGAGGCGGCCGCACCGACCGTTTGACACGCGGTAAGCACTGCGAATACAACAACCGATCTTCGAGTCAAAAGCATACTATTCACCTCTGCGCATTGCCCGCCCCTTTACGGTCGCGGTTTTTTGCGTGTTATTCAGTCTCGGGCTTCCATTGCGGGATGCGTCCCGGCGTCCACGGAGCATCGAGTTTTTCCATGCGATCTTCCAGTCCGGCGATGTCCGTTTCAATCACGGAACGCAGCTCGGTCAGCCACGAAGCAAACTCCTCGCCCGCAACGCGATACGCGTCCCGCTGGGTCTGCGTTGGGGCCGACGTAACGTACCAGTCTCCTGCGATGCTCGCGCGCCGGCTGATGGAAAGCGGAACGGGTCGCTGATGTTTGCGAAGCGTTGAGTCGCCGTTGAGGGCTACGCTCAGCTTGACCAAATGGGCATCGATCTCGTAGACCTCTTTGGTCATCGCCGGGTCCGCAGCGACGGTGCTTTCCAGCGCTTTGCGAAGGTGTTTCACGCGGTTTTGAGCCTCTCCCAGGGCGCGACCGGCCCCCTGCACCGCCCGCAAAAGCCGCGCGACCTTGCGATTGAAACTCATCACTTGTTCGCGGTCCTTGGCGGCGAACGTTGCAAGCTCAAGCGGAATCACCTCGAATGTCTCCGGTCCGGCAAGCGTTGAGACATCCCCGTCAACTTCCTTTTCCAGCGTCACGGTGTAGTTGCCGGGCAGCGCCAACGGACCGGCGGGCAGGGTCGCCCATGGAGGAAGATTCTTGGGTTTGCCAATTCGCGTCGGACGAAGAGACGGATCGCGAAGATCCCACGCGACGCGGTGGATGCCTTTGTTTCGAGATGCTTCGACGTGGCGAACCACTTCTCCCGCCTCTGTTTTGATCGTCAAAAAGACCCGGGGAGTCTTTTCCCGATCCTCGGCGCGCAGCTCTTGGATCGTGGGGAACTTCGGCGTCTTGCCTGCCTTGTAAGCCTTCTTTTCTTTTTCCTGCCGAATTTCCTTACGTGTCTTGAGTTTGTCCTTCAAATAATAGGTAATCACCGCACCGAACGGTGGGTTTTTTGCGCCAAAATAGGACGCTCCCTGCGATCCGCGACCGGACCATCCCCCGAGACGACCCGTCTGCACATAACGAAGGGCCGGTTTGACGGGGAAAATCAGGGCGTCTTTGTCAAGCTCCTCCTTCGATACGGTTCGAAGCGGCGTATAGTCGTCGAGAATGTAAAACCCCCGGCCAAACGTCGCAACCACCAAGTCGTTCTCGCGCCGTTGAATGGTCATGTCCTTGATGGCGATCGGCGGAAGTCCACCCTTGAGACGAAACCATTTCTCCCCGCCGTCAATCGTGAAATAAACGCCGAACTCCGTGCCCGCAAAGAGCAGGTCGGCGTTGACGTGATCCTGCTGAACGTTGTAGACAATTTGACGATCGGGCAGATCGCCAACGATCGACGACCACGTGCGCCCGCGATCGGTACTCTTGAGAATGTAGGGCTTGAAGTCGCCGTTTTTGTGGTTGTCGAAAGAGGCAAAGACCGTATCGGCATCATGCACCGATGCGACTACCCAACTCACGTACGTTTGATCCGGTACGCCGGAGAACAGCTCAATTCTTCGCCAGTGCTCTCCCCCGTCTTCGGTTACGGCAATCACACCGTCGTCGGTTCCGACATACAGCAATCCCTCAACAATCGGGGACTCGGCAAGCGCAACGCAATTGCCGTAAATCGACGTCGAGCGATTCTTGGAAACCGCGTCGATGCTTTGAATCTTGCCCATGACCTTGAGCTGATCGCGATCCAGTTGACGCGTGAGATCGTCGCTGATGACCGACCAGCTATTCCCCCGATCGTCGGAGCGAAAAACGCGCTGCGCAGCGAAATAAAGACGAGTGTGGCTATGCGGACTGAGAATAACCGGTGAGTCCCAGTTCCAGCGGTAAGGTGCGTCGCCGGGTCTTTCCCGCGGTTTGATATCAACAACTTCCCCGCTCTTTCGGTCGTGGCGAACCAGCCCGCCATACTGCCACTGACTGTAAACGGTATTGGGATCTTCAGGGTCCACGACGGTCTCGTACCCGTCTCCGCCAACGGTAATAAACCAGTCCTCGTTGGTGATCCCGGCTGGGCTTTTGGTTCGTAACGGTCCCCCCTGCGAATTGTTGTCCTGCGTCCCACCATACACGTAGTAAAACGGCTTGGATTGATCAACGCTGACGCGATAAAACTGGGTAACGGGAAGATTCGCCTTGAATTGCCAGTTGCCTGCAAGGTCGTAGCTTTCGTAGATACCCCCGTCGCATCCAACAAGCAGATGGTCCGTGTTGGCGGAGTCGATCCAAAGCGCGTGATCGTCCACGTGGCGGTCTCTACCGGGGACTCGCTTGAACGTCTTGCCGCCGTCGTTGGTTACATTCAAGAACGTATCCAGCGAATAGACCCGATCCACGTTGCCCGGATCGCACACGAGTTCGTTGTAGTATTGCGGACTCGAAGTGACGTGGCCACTTCGCTTCGACCACGATTCGCCGCGATTGGTCGATCGAAAGACCCCGCCCTTTCCGTCGGCCGCCTCAACAATGGCGTAGATCACGTCCGGATTCACCGGCGAGACGCACATTCCGATGCGACCTTTATCCACGCGGGGAAGCCCGCTGTTGACCTTGCGCCAGCTTTTCCCCGCGTCCGTGGATTTGTAAATCGCCCCCTCCGGCCCCCCGTTGATCAACGTCCAAACACGACGGCGCCGCTGATACGACGAGGCATAAAGCACATCCGGATTGCGCGGGTCGATATGAACTTCATTGATCCCCGTGTCCTCACTGACATAAAGAACACGTTGCCAGTTTTCACCGCCGTCGGTCGTTTTATAAAGGCCGCGATCGCCGCCCGAACGCCATAGCGGACCCTGCGCCGCGACATAGACCGTGTTCGAATCGCGCGGATCGACGACAATCATTCCGATGTGTTCGGAATCCTTAAGGCCCACGTTCTTCCAGCTCTTGCCGCCGTCGCGCGAACGGTACACGCCGTCGCCGAAGGATACGCTTCGCTGGCTGTTGTTCTCCCCGGTTCCGACCCAGATGGTGTGCGGGTTGTTTGGATCGATCGTAACACAACCAATCGAATACGATCCCTGTCCATCGAAGACCGGTTTATAGGTGATGCCCGCGTTTTCGGTTTTCCAAACGCCGCCCGAGCAGACCGCAACGAAGTAGTGACTGGGGTTTGCCGGATCAACGGCAAAATCACACACGCGACCCGATTGAAGCGCCGGACCGATGGAGCGAAACTTCAGCCCGGCAAAGGTGGCGGTGGACATACCACCTTTTGAATCGCCTCCCTCATCTCCGAAAACGGGGGAAGCAAGTACAAAGGCAAGTGCAATTGCGGACAGGACGGCAGATTGATTTGTTGTTTTCATCGTCGGACAATCTCCTTGGGGCTTTTTCCCCTGTGGGAATCAAAAATAAATTGAAAGCGGGCATATCCACGATTCTATCGGACGCCGGCGCACGCTGTTTGAGATCCGGTGTCACGGCGTGGAACGGTCGCTATGTCGTGGGGTTATCTCCCGGGCGAACGATATCGGCGAATCACGCGCGCAAACGACGATACCAGTGTTGCCAGTGGCGAGTGCAAGTTCCTTTCTCCCCCGGTCCGCGCCGACAGAGCATCGCGCGAGAAATCCAATCGTCCGCTTCGAAGTCGCATGGCACGACGTTTCAACCACGCAATCACGCAATCGAAACCCCGACGACACGCGTTCAACGGACTGTTTCGCGTGCGATTGTATGAACTATAACCCTGTTGGCAAAGCGAATTTGTCGTTTTTCGTCTTGCTCCGGGAACGCGGCGCGTCTCCCGCGGGGATGGGCGAAGGGGCGGCGGGGTTATTCAAGCGGACCCGTGAACCCTCGCTGAAAAACGGCTACGTCCTTTAGATCGGTCGATCGTGCGCACAGAGGGGGCGGATGATCAGCGCTCTGTGGCGGGGCGAAACATCCGAAAAGAATCGCGTAATCATCGAGGTCCACGTCGCCGTCATCCTCGAAATCTCCAGCGCTCGGCTCGTGAATCTCAAGCAATTGGTCGACGGCCACGTTGTGTCGAATCTGGACAATCGCGCTAACAGGCCACTCCACCGTAACGACGTCAACCGTTTGGACTACGGGACCGAACCCGAAATGGACGATTCGTTCATTTTGTCCCATATAATTGCTGTTGGCATCGACCAGTCGCATCTGCGCACTTGCACCAACCGCCGCACGAACGGTCGCACCGATCCCCATTGCATTGCTCACCGTTCCGCGCGCATCGACGCGAAGATAGGCATCCGTGTTACCACCGTCGTTGCGGTAGAGAACCGGATGATCCGCGTTGTTGACAACGAAGACATCCTGATCGCCGTCGTTGTCGTAATCGAACGTTAAGAGCCCCTTGCCCTCGTTGGCAGTCGTAAACCCCAGCGTCGCTCCCACTTCATCCATCGTGGACAGCCCGTTGTTATGCCACAACCGCCCGGGTTGATTTTGAAACTTGTCCTCCGCTGAAAGGTCTGAAAAACTGATTCCGTTGATCTCGGCGATATCAAGACGCCCGTCGTTGTCAAAGTCGAGAAAGCTCGTACCCCACCCCCATTGCCCGTCACGCACGCCCCAAAGACCGGTCGCGTCGACAAAGTGACCCGTCCCGTCATTTATATAAAGAAAATTGCCCGTCCCCTTCCAGCCTGCATTGCAAACCGTCGGGGTACATTCTACATCTGGATCGAAAATCGACGTGACAAACCAATCGAGATCGCCGTCGTTGTCGACATCGCCAACTGTCGATCCCATACCGTTGTCGTCTTGTCCAACCCCTGCCGCGGCGGTGATGTCCCGAAACGTTCCGTCACGCAAGTTTTCGAAAAGCAGGCTTGTACCAAAATCCGCCGCAACAAGAAGGTCTACCCATCCGTCCCCGGTTACATCCGCAAATGACGGTGCAAACCCCAAAAGCCCCGGCGCTTCGAGCCCGGCGTCTGCCGTAACCTCAACAAAGGTCGTCCCGTCCTCGTTACGATACAACCGATTCAACAAACCCGAAGAATCCCAACCGGTTAAATACACGTCCAGGTCGCCGTCGAGGTCATAGTCGCCAAACGCGATCCCCGTCCAGGCACGACTGGGTGCAAACCGAATGGCAATGTTGTAGGCCTCCGCCTGCTCCGTAAACCCCCCCATACCGTTGTTGATGTAAAGGTATTGTCTCTCCTGAATCGTCAATACGAGTAGATCAATATAACCGTCGCCGTTGACATCCCCCCAGGCGCACGCCGACGAACGTGACGCAAGATCAACGCCCGCGCTCGCGCCGACTTCCTCGAACGTACCATCGCCGAGGTTGTGGAAAAGCAAATTGCGCGTGTCAATGCGAGTCACATAAAGATCGACCCATCCATCACCGTCGTAATCACCGGCCGCCGCCGCTCCAATCATCCGAGGCAGTCCCAGGCAACTGGACTGACACGCCGAGGCGTCCCAATGGAGGTAATCCACCCCCGCCGCAACGGTCTGGTCCGTGAATGTGACGACAGGAACCACACCCCGCGAAGCAACGGAAGTTGCTCCAATCGCAAGCGTTATGATTATGGCGCGAATCCTCACCGCGACCCCCCCTTGAAGCCCACCGGGCAAAGGCATCCCGCAACGATTATAGCGAGTTGACGACTGAAGCGAACATTGATTTTCGTATCACACCGCAAATCAAGGATGTATGGCAGAATCGGCGAGGGAGCGAATCGCATGGCGAAAACCCGGTGATCCCCCTGTATCCGCCCCTTGTAAAGGGGGGACGAGCCTATCACCCCTTGTAAAGGGGGAACTTTAACTTATCACCCCTTGTCGAGGAGGGACGCAGCGAGCCTCGGACTTTAGTGTAACAGCGCTAGGTTGGCGGCATCGAAAACGCGGTAGCGCCGTTTTGCCGATCGGCGGTTTTGGGCCGCAATCACAGTTTGTAACGCTGTCATATTGATCCGCGCGGCTTCGTCGGCGCGGCGGCAGACTTAAAATGACACCGGGGAGCGGGTTCAAAATGACACGGACGACGGGACAAAACTTCCATCGTTACCCCACAAGACAAGACCGCCGATCCCGTCACGGACCCGCCAACCCATGACGCCGCCACAAGCGACAAGGCCCCGTTATCGCGTTATTATTGGCGGTATCGGGGCTGCTGACGCCGACAACCACGGATTCCAGACCCCCAGTTTAGCGGAGATTTTCGTGTTTCGAGCAATACAGATCATTGGAACGCTTCTTGTCGCCTCAGCGATCGTGGCCGCAGCACCCCCCAAGAAACGCGACCCTGCGACGGAAACCACCGCAAAATGGGAGTGGCAAACCTATGCCGAGCAAACGTCCTTCCAAAAGACCGCTCGCTATGACGAGACCGTCGCCTTTTGCAAACGACTTGCGGCTGCTTCGCCGTGGATTCATTACGAATCGTTCGGCGTCAGTCCGCGCGGGCGCGAAATGCCCCTGTTGATCGCGTCGAAGGATGGCCTGTTCGATCCCCAAAGCGCTCGTAAAAACGGCAAACGCGTGGTGCTCGTTCAAAACTGCATCCACGCCGGCGAATGCAGCGGCAAGGACGGCTCACTGATGCTCATGCGCGACATTGCAATCTACAAAATGCACGCGGATTTACTCGACCACACGGTGTTGGTTGTCATCCCAATCTTCAACCTCGATGGACACGAGCGTTTCAGTCGCTACGGGCGCATCAATCAAAACGGTCCCGACGAAATGGGATGGCGCGTGACATCGCGCAATCTCAACCTCAACCGCGATTATACCAAGGCGGATACTGTGGAAATGCGGGCGTGGCTTGGACTTTGGAACAAGTGGCAGCCTGACCTTCACATCGACAACCACACGACCGACGGTGGCGATTGGCAGTACGACGCCACACTCGATTGGGCGGAGGATGAACGAATGGCTTCGCCGGTCGTTGCGTGGATTAAAAACAACATTGATGAAAAACTCTTCGCCATGCTTCGCGAAGACGACCACCTCGCAATGACCTACTTTTCGATGGTGGATGGAACCGACATTTCCAAGGGGATCCGATCCGGAGCATTTTCGCCGCGATTCTCGCATGGTTACGTCGCAATGCGCAACCGCCCGTCCATCTTGGTCGAAGCCCACGCGATGAAACCCTATCGTACGCGCGTGAGGACCACCTACGACGTGATGAAGCGGGTTCTGGAAATCATCGAACGCGACCCGAAGGGTCTTGGCGCGGCGGTGCGTGCAGCCGATCTGGAAACATCGCACCTGGGCACCTTACGCAAGCCGCTCGCCCTTTCGATGCGAACAACCGACGACGGTGAACCGTTTACAATCAAGGGCGTTGACTACACCGTTGTCAAAAGTGACGTGTCCACGCGCGACTGGATCACCTATCACCCGGAGAATCCGAAAGATATCGCGTCAACCTGGTTTCATGATATCGTCCCCGACAAAACGATCATCCCGCCACGCGCGTACATCATTCCCCCGGAATGGACGGAAGTGATTGCACGACTTGGGTTGCACGGGGTCCGGTTTGACCGCATATCCGCTGCCACAACTTTGAATGTCGAACAGTACCGTCTTACCAACCCGCAGTTTGCCAAAACGCCCTTCGAGGGGCGTTTTCGCGTGAGCTATGAAATCACCACCGAACGAATCAAAAAAAAGATTCCCCGCGGCTCGGCGATGGTGCCCATGAACCAACCGGGGGCGCGCATCGCAATCCACCTGCTTGAACCCGACGCGCCGGACTCTTTGCTATCGTGGGGGTTTTTCAACGCCATCTTCGAGCAAAAGGAATGGGCATCGCCGCGCGTGCTGGAACGCCTGTCCCGTGAAATGATGGACAAGGACCCCAAGCTCCGCAGGCAGTTTGAAAAACGCGTCGCCCAAGACAAAGAGTTTGCCCAAAACGGCTGGGCACGCCTGATCTTTTTCTACAAACAGACGCCCTACTGGGACAAGACCATCGGCGTCTACCCGGTGGTGCGCGTCATCGACAACACCTTGATCGAACGCTTGCTGGCACACCAATAACCTTGTTCATCAGCGAGGAAACGCTCTCGATCCGCCATTCGATATGCGAACCACCGGGTGCCGCATGTGGGCATGGCCATGTCCGGTTTTCTGCACCCTTTCACCGCACAACTTCAGTATGCCTCCGCGATGGAGTGCTTCCAGATAGTTTCGTAGCTTGGGTCATCGACCCAACACAAACCCCGGTAGGTTGATCATGGCGGCGGTCATGGGCGGCGGGTGGAAAACGTGGATCTGGTCGCCTTGATCGAGTACTTCTGGAAGCTACCGAAACCGCAGGTTCTTATTGACGACGCGGTCGACGTTGAAACGAAGTACGATGTCATCGTCACAACGAAGGGGCGTTACGGGACAGACCTGGAGGAAGTCGCCAAGGACTTTATTCAAGTATCGCTCGGGTTAAGGATTCGACGCGAAAAGCGCGATATGGATGCGCTGGTGCTGAACATTCCGCCCGGTACGAAACCGAATCTCGTTTCCAGTCTCAGCGCGGTTGCCACTGACGATAAGCTCGGACTCAGTGCGCCATCACCGGAAATTCTCAGGCGAATGCAAGCCGGTGAGAAATTCTTTTTCACTATGGGACCATTTTCGTACCTTGCGCGAGGGCTGGGTACGGTGACGGGGTTGCCGGTGGTAAACGCCATCGCCGGTCCCTACGCCGAGAAGTTCTATACGTTTTGTGTCCCCTTCGATACGGAGAAGGATTCTCCCCGTGAGTCGTTCCGCCGACTTGAATCTGAGTACGGGTTGAAGTTTACGCCTACACGGAGAAACCTTGACGTGGTTGTCGTCGAACCACGTGGAAAACCATAGAGCCGGTGACACTTAATACCAATGCAAGGTGAAAAATGCCGATTGCGGTGGTTGTCGTGAACGGCATTCTAGCATCGCAAAAGCTTAGAACCCGCCCCCAATGGTGGGTGCCGCATCTTGCCGGTGTTCACGAGCTGAAAGTCCGCGTTACAACGGTTATTGGGGTAGGCTCTTGGGCTTGCGACCCAGGACGGCTCCCAACGGCAAGATCATACTGAATCTGGTATAAGCACAACCCACCTATCGTAGCGAGCTTACGGACTCAATTCCGGCACGTGTTTTCCAACCCCGTCGCCATAAAAAAACGCAGCCACGCTCCATTCTGTCGAGCACAACTGCGCTGCGATCCTGACCGGCGACGGCGCGGACGGGATAACCAAACCCCATTTCGCACCGGGCGCCGCCGTTTGATTACCTGAGCTGAAACGCGCGGTCAATCGCGGCGTTGAAGAAGATGCCGGTAATGGCAGAGGCCGTGTCCTTCACTCCCTGGGCGACACTCGCCGCAACATCGTTGTTCTGACAGCCAACAAGCCCAAAGCAACACCCCAGTGTCGTCAAAGCCGCAAAACGCCTGATACGCCTGAACATTGATCTTTTCCTTTCTCTTTTCTCTTGAAGCAAAACATCGTTTTCGATTCTTAGAATGCCAGCTGAACGCGCCACTGGAAGATGTTCACCTCTCCACCGTCGCGGCTGCGATTCGCTGCGTCCGCCCAAACATAGTTCCACGCCATCCGCAGATTCGGATTCAAATACCAGTTGATTCCCAACGTCACATCGTTGAGACGACCACCGTGGATGTTGTGGGCGTTGAGATTCAGATGGGAGTAGCGTGCGGCCAACTCCCACGCACCTTTTCCGCCGTCGTACGTATAGTTTTCCTTCGGCTTGACGCCACCGAAAACTCCGCCTGATTTCTTGTACGGTCTGTGCTCGCCCGTCAGAAAGTAGCTCGCCTGAATCGAACCGCCCCAGAAAACGGGATCATCGAAGAACCGGGAGCGACTTTGGACAATGGAAGTCGTCGCCTCCGCCTGTACTGAAAAGGGACCATCGACGACGGCGAGTTCCGCCTGAAGAATGTCAGCGTACTCCGCCTTGAAAGTCCCCGTATCGATCAGTCTCGGCGACAGATGGGATTCGGGTCTGGCCCGGTAGCGAAGCGTATCGCTCTCAAAATTGCGGTGTGCATAGGCCGCCCCAACGTGCACGAGCTTTTTTCCGCCGTTCTCATACACGGGAAGATAGGTGACGCGGGCGGCGATGTCCTGCGAACGATCCGGTTTACCATCACCAAACGAATCGCTCTGACGAAATGTACCCAAAGCCCAGGTTCCACGCTGGTTGTTGAACGTGTTGTGCAACATGACACCGGTGTTGCGACTGGGTGCGAAGATGGTATCCAGGTTTCGCTCCATGAAGGTGACGTACTTGCTGCTGGTCAGTTCTTCGATGCTAAAGGGCTCTTTAAAATGACCAATGCGGACGTTGCCGACCCAGTTGGGCAGGTTGCGGAAACCGACGTACACGTCCTTGAAGTCCACATCGCCGCCGGCAAAATCATATTGGGCTTTGAATTCGATGTTGTCGTAAATCTCGCCTGAAACATAGAGTCGAGACCGGCGAAACTCCGAGTTGTCGCCGAAGTCGATGCCCAGGCGCCGCTCGATGTGGCTGTTCTCAACGAAGTGCGCGGCGTCAATCTGCACGCGTCCGCCGATCTTCAGCTTGACGGACCCATCGAAGGAATCAAAACGCAGGCCATCCTTCCAGTATGACCTGAGCGAAAGATCGTTGGAAGCCCATTGTTTGACGCGTTGCCATTCCTTGGAATTGAGATCGGGTGGCGGCGCCTGACCGATTTTCTCCACATCCTGTTCAAGTTTTTCCACGCGCTGATCGGTGCTGCCTTCAAGCTCGGAGATGCGCGACTCCAGCTTGTCAACCTTGTCCGACAGCTTTCGAACAAGGTTCTCGAGTTGGCGCTCGCGGGCGGACGGTTCCTGCGCGCTGACAGATGCGCCGATCAAGCTAATACATACGACCGTAGCGAAAGACAGGACGAGGGGCCTTGATAAGTTCACTTTGCAGTCCTCCAGAATCGACTTGAGTTCTTGCGACTCCGTCTGTTCAATTGTGTCACGCAGCCAACTGGCGGGGAGGATCGTATACCGGCGCTTGCATGGAATAAAGAGAATGTAAAGAATCAACAAAGATAGGTTCGTCGGCGACCGGGCCGACTACAAGCAATTAGTTGTGAATTTAAGGAGGCAATTCGTGGAAACCACTAGGCGCCACGAAACTTACACCGTTTCGTTCCATGATGGGCCACGGTTTTTGGAAAACTGTGAAAATTGAAAAGTTAAGAGCTTCGCGCCGATTCGACGGCCACCGGAAGCGGAATCGAACCGTCGCTTCTGGGAAGCGGATCCGGGGGCACGATGGTAACAGCAGTCGCGTTTAGCGCGACCTCGCCGCGCTGAACGCGCTGGGAAAACAGCAATGTCTCCTCGTATAACGCATCAAGCATTTCCGCTTCGCTAACGGTGCGCGTCTGCTTTCCCTGTACGTAGATGATCCCGCGACCCTTTCCCGCGAACACCGCAACGTCGGCACCTTCGGCCTCACCCGGTCCGTTGACAACGCAACCCATGACCGCCACCTTGACCGGCGTTTTAATCGTCGCAAGTTTTTTGCGAACATCGGCGACCAGTTTAATCAGATCAATTTCTATCCTGCCGCACGTCGGACACGCGATGAGTTCGGGTTCGACCCGGTTGCGCAGACCCAGTGAGCACAGAAGTTCCCGGGCGTCCTCCACTTCAAGGACGGGGTCAGCCGCATAGGAAATGCGGATTGTATCGCCAATCCCCATCGCGAGCAGCGAACCAATCGCGGCGATTGAACGAATGCGTCCTGTTTCCGGGGGACCGGCATGGGTCACGCCAAGATGAACAGGAAAATCGAACCGCTCGCTGATCGCGCGATAGGCATCAATCACAAGGCGTGCGTCAATGCTCTTGGCCGCGAGCACCACGTCGTAAAACTTATTCTCATCGAAAATACGCAGGTAGCCTTCAAGTGTTTCAAGCATGAGTCGGACCAGATAGGCGTGGTGGTCTTGATCGAGACCGGCCTGCTGTGCGGCACGAAGGTCTTTGTTTTTACGTTCGACGACACTCCCTTCGTTGACCCCGACGCGGATGGGAATGGACCGCTCACGACAAGCGGCGATGACCCGATCAACCTGCTTGCGGTCGGAGATGTTTCCGGGATTGAGGCGGATTTTATGAACGCCCGCCTCAACCGCCTCGAGCGCCCGCTCAAAATGAAAATGCACGTCGGCGACGATGGGTACGGGGGATTGCTGCAAGATCGAGCCAAGCGCCTGGGTGTCGCGTTTTTCAGGAACGGCCACCCGCACGATATCGCAACCCGCCTCGGCGAGCGAGCGGATCTGGGCGACCGTGTTGTCAATTTCGTACGTATAGGTACTGGTCATGGATTGAATGGCAACGGGGGCGTTCCCGCCGACTGGTACGGCCCCGATTTGCACCTGCCGTGTTGTTCGTCGTTGAATCATCACACCTAGTGTAACGACTTTCGCGCCGTGACGCATTGGGGTTCGAAGCGATACTTGAAATACCCGCAACCCGGACGCCCTGATTAGCGGAGCAGGCAGATTTTGCTTGACGAAAGCGGGCGTTGGTGGTCTTCTTTCCCGTTGAGAAACCGCGATCTTGGCGTTGGCAGCGGGGAGGGAGTCGGTGGAGGGTGGCGTTCTTTCAGAGAACGTCCGAGAATCGGGTATAAAGTTGTTCAAAGGTGCCCGCGCCGCCTGTCGTTACTCGTGCAATCCCGGCGCAACTCGTCGGATCGCAAAGAAGAAGGCGTCGTCTTTTCCTCCCGGGACCGAGCCGGGAATTGTTGTCGTGAGATCGCCCGGGTGGATTCACCTCGGGACTGAACTTTGGGAGAAAGCTCTATGTTGAAAGCGAAGGGAACAATCGTTGTTGGTTTGGGTTTGTTCACCGCTCTGGCAGTAGTCGGTTGCTCATCTCGTGAACGTGCAACGGTGGGATTCAGTTATGCCGTCAACGCGGAAAAGGGACTTCCGCCGGGCATGGATACGATTGCGATTATGCCGGCCAAGGTCGGCCCCAACACGGATCCGAAATGGTCCGACATGTCGGTCACCGTCCTGCAATCGTTGATCAGCGAATCCCGTTCGCAGTTCGGCACGAACATTACCGTAACCGAACGTCATGATACCCAGCCCGTTTTTGACGAGGCGGACCTGGCGGCTGCCGGCATCTCGACCAAGCGAGGAGGAAGTGGCGGAAAACTGCTGGGGGCGGACGGGTACCTGCTAAGCAACATCAACGTCAAGATCGAAAAGCATCGGGGAAAGCAGCGAACGCTTTCCGGATTGTCGGTTGCCGGATGGCGCCACGGCGGCGCCGGCGATTTCCGTACGAGCGAAGTCGAGACAGTCTCACGTAACATGACGGTGCAGACTTCGTTCAAGCTGGTCGATTCGGCCAACGGAAAGGTCTGGGACTTTTTCAGCCCGCGAACCTATCGTGCCACGGACAAGACCCAAGCAAGTCCGATTTTTGGATCTAGTCAGACGGAAGCGGAATTGACCCCGCAGGATCAGATCATCGGAACACTCGTCGAGCGCGGTGCGAGAGAGTTCGTAAGCAGGTTGATGCCCTGTCGGATTGACGTGGAAACGGTCGTCACCTCCAGCGGGAACAAGGACTGCATCGCCGGGGTGAGAAACCTGCGGGCGGAGAATTTCGACATTGCGCTTAACCTCTTCCGGTCCGCACTTGCGGAAGATCCCAATGACGATCGGGCGGCGTATGGTGCGGGAGTTGCGAGCGAAGCGATGGGTAACTTTGACGGAGCACTACGGTTCTACAAGCGGGCCTGTGCAGGGGCCAATAACTCTCGCTATTTCGCCGCACGCGATCGGGTCAAAGTTTTCGGCCACCGGGTCAGAAAATAGCGTCGATACGGAAATATGGTTCGCCGCGAAGCGGGAGTACCAACCTTTTCCTCGCTCGGGTGTCCTACGGAATGTCTGTTTTCTAGAGAAAAAACGTCCTCAAACGGCGCCGTGGTGCAATCGCACCGGCGGACCGCGGGCGTGAATAACATCAGGAGATCAACCCATGTTGGTAAGTAGAAAGTTTTTCCCCGTCGCGACGGCCATGTGCTTGCTATGCGCAACGGCGGTTGTCGCCGCCCAGGACGCGGCCAGGCAAGCGCAAAACAAGCTGTTGGCCAAACGCGCCGCAGAAGCGGACTGTTACCGCAAGCTCGCGGAGACGGTCTACGGCGTAAAAATCTCGTCGGACACCTATGTTCGAGACTTCGTGACAGAGAGCGACGACATCCGTGCGGGCGTGGACACTTTCGTAAAGGGGATTCGCCTTTCACCGGCGCGTTACTATGACGACGGAACAGCAGAGGTGGACGGCGAGGTCACCGTTTCCAAATTGGTTACGACCCTCAAAACAATCCACTCGGAACATTACCGGGGAAGGCACGTAACCACGACCGATATTGAGCAGATCAAAAACCGCATCAAAAAGAACGTGATACGTGTGACTGGTTCGGGCGCGCCGCGCCCGGAGCTTCCTCCGGACCTTCCCGAGGGGGTGGAAGACATCATCACGCCGCTTCCGAGCGGATATCAGCCGACCATGACCATCCCCGCGATCTGGAAAACGGTGGGGCCCCAGGCACGACTGATGGCCGAGCGCGCCGCCGAGGTCGACGCCATGAGGAAGTTACTTGAGCAAATCCAGGGTCTTCGCCTCACGTCGAATACATTGGTCCGCGATTTTGTCACGGAGTCGGACGAAATCCGCACGCAGGCCCAGGGGATTGTGGTAGGCGCGTATCGTGTTGGAAAGTATTTGCACAACGATGAACTCATCGTCGAGGTGACCATGGAAGTTCCGGTTTCGCGCGTGGTGACCAAAATCAAGGAATTGCACGCGGAGCACTACCACGGAAACCGCGTCACAACCACCGACATCACGAACATCAAAAAGAGGATCCAACGGGACAAAATCAGGGCGACCGGTTCGGGAGTGCCCCGGGCGCAGTTTCTTAGCAAGGCGGCCAACGCCGGTTACGCGATGCCACCGTGGATGGACCGGACGATCGAAGCGACGGGACAGGCGACCGATCCTGATATTCAAACGGCCCAGGGAAAGCTCAAGGCCGCTCGCGCCGCAACCGTTGACGCAATGCGCAAGCTCGCCGAGCAGGTTTATGGTCTGGAGATCAGCGCGAACACCACCGTTCATGACTTTGTCACCCAAAATGACGACATCACAACACAGGTCGACGCGGTGATTTCGGGGGCGGTGGCGGGACCGGCGAGCTTTGAAGGCGACGTGGCCACGGTGCGCGTCACAATCCCCGCGGCGGAGGTCTGGTCGGTCGTACATCGTCAGCAGGAAATCATCAGCCATCGAGGGTAAACGCGCGACGCAACACCAGTTAGACCCGATCCGGGAGATAAGGGCGAGACGGGCGTTTCGCCCGTGGGTGCGCCGGCAAGACGCCGACGCAGCACCGTCGAAGGATCGTTTTTAGGAAGGAAACCCCCATGCGTTCAATGATACGGATCGCACTTTGTTGCCTCGTTGTGGTCGTTGCCGCAACGGGATGTCAGACCTCCTCGTATCGTTCCGTGCGAACGTACGAATACGGTAACGAGGGCAGACCGCAGCGGATGCAACATCCCGGGCGCGACTATCACATGGAGTCTCCGGGAAAAATGGAGGCGCCGGGAACGATGGAATCTCCGGGGACCATGACCAATGATCCGGATTGAGAATCGGCGGCAAACCCGCTGCCGCCTTACGCGCTGCGTTGTGGATCCGAAGGGAATCGCGCGACGACGGACCAAGCGGTAACAAAACAAGGGTGACTCGCCTGGGCTAGGTCGAGCCACCCTTTTTGCTGGAAAAAACGTGGGGCGAAGCGGTCGTCGCGAGATGCCGGCCAAACGCCGACTTACCCATGTTGTTGACCCACGCAGCCGCCCATCGTTGCACAAACGAGTCGCAGATGAGGGGCTGGTGCTTACGAGACAGTCAGCACCCGATCCGATCGGGTGCACACATTCGTCCGTTAAAAGTTGATCGAAAGATCCGCATCGGCAGCGAGTTGCCTCGCTTTGCTGATGGGCAGCCACGGGTCGCCGGAGAGCTGCGTCATCATCGTTCCGCCTTTCGAGACGATCTCGACCAGCGGACTTCTCCCGACGACCAGCGCGTCCTCCGGGACGCGGAAAAGGTTGCCCGTTTCATTGCTAATGTATGTTCCGGGATCGGCGATCTCAGAAAACGGAACTTTGCGGTTACGTTGTGTGGAATGCACCTTTGCAGGTTCTGCCAAAGTTGTCATCATTCAACCTCCTTGGTTGGTTTCGCAACGCACCGCCTCGCCACGCGTGTTATCCTCTGTATCCTCCTGTATCTCTGGCTCACCTTGTCCGCGCCGAACGCTGGGCGCAGCACGTCTCATGCCAACGGTTCTTCGTGGTCGACGCGTATCGGCTCAGAACCGAACGGCCTGCCCGAGCGCCCCCACCATCTTGCGCGCCGCACCGATGGGGACCCACGGATCATCGCTCAGGCAATGAACCAACACCGGGTCCGTACTGCAATACGAAATCAACGGACCGCGCCCTTTGGATATCCCATCCTCGGGAACTCGCAATAGCTGCCCCGTGCGGACAAGATAGTACGCACCGGGCTTGTGAATCCTGGAAAACTCGATGGTTTCGAACGCAAGACCCACATTCTTTCCGCTATTCGCCACAGTCCCCACCCCACCGTCCTGGTCTACGCCTCGCAACAGGTTGCGCCCTCTGCAACAAAACGCGCGCCATCAAAGAGCCCCCGCACCATGCTTAAGTATACGCCTTGTATTGCGGGAAGGTCGAAAAGAATTGTAATCAATCGTTAACGTTTTTTGGGTGGGTGCTTCCTATACGTTTCGCTTTTGCCAAGGGCGATCGCGTACCGAAAAACTCCGTCAGGTTCGTGTGGATCGGGAGATGCCCGGACGAGATTGCCCAGCTTTACCGAGCGCCAAGCCCAGCTTTGCACGCGTTGCAACGTCCCCCGCTTCCTTGTGTCGAGCCGGCGGGTGATAAGACAAACTCGATGGTCAAAACAATGAGGAATGATCGGGGCTGCATTCCGCGCCGCCAACGCAAAGCGGGGCTGGCGGCCGGCGCAGAGCACGCCACCCTTTCGAGAGGCGGACCCTGCGCTACTGCCCCCATGATCCTCCCCCTCCAGAGTCCCCTTTCGTACGCTTCCTCTCCCCGATCGCGCACGGACACCGCCTGCCGACCGTACACGTCCCGTGTGAACGAATCCCCGGCGACGCTTCTCGCCAAGGCCCGCGAAACGAATCCGGTCCAGCGACCTCACACGCCGCGGGAATCGATACCGGTAAAGCTACCACGATAAATGCGAACGGGGCATGCAGCACGAACGAGAGCGAACCGAATGAGATGAGACCAATTCCCGGCAAGCCCGTCGAACACCGCGAAACTACACCCGATAGGCCTTCCTCCCCAACTGTAGTGTGCGCAACGATTGCGCCTTTGTCAAATAAATCTTTACAACATTTCCCCCATGCCACAGCGCGGCACAAAGTTCGTAACCATGGCGATAACGGAAAACGCATCTTTTACCATCATCCTCGCGCGCCAACGCCCGTTCCCGTACAGGTACCGCCAGAGGGACTCCAACCATTGTGCAACATTTCCCGGAAAGATGGAGCGGAAAAAACCAGATGCCTATTTTCGCAAACATGCCGAGCTTGTACCATGGTTGCAAACAGATGAGATTTCCGACCAACGCTGGAAGACGATCATGCCTCTAACGATTTACATCGATGGGAACAACCTGTTGCACGCCATGAGGGCGAGCGCCCTCGTACCCAACATCGGACGCGAGACAATGGTGCGACGGATCGAAGAATGGGTCACCGAATCCAATGTAAACGTCGTGATTTTTTTTGATGGACCGAAACCACGTGGTGCGATGGGCAAACAAATGGATTCTCAAACACTTTGCGTGAAGTTCAGTGCTCCGCGAACGGCGGACGATCTTTTGATCGATGCCATCCGCTCGTGCCCCGACCCGTCCACGACTGAAGTCGTCACCTCAGATACCGCCATTCTCCACGAGGCGGGAATACGGCGATGCGTACGAACCAAGGCGCCGTCGTTTATCGAAAGACTTTTTTCCGTACGACCCGAAACGCAACCCGACAGCACAACGAAAGCCGAAAAACCGTGCAGCGTGTCGCAGGCGGAGGCGCAGGAGCTTCTCGATCTGATCGAGGATGCGCAGAAAAAGGGCAAGGTCCGTGACCTGGACGAAATGGGTTTTTGAGTGCGCCGGGCAAACTCGTGAAAATGTAAGCACACAAGAGATGGGTCCGTCTCGCACGCGGAGTCGCTGCAAATACGAGGTTCTCACTTCAGAGTACGGACGACGAATCCCCGATCGTTATCCCGATAATCAACTCGCCGAGAATCTCCCGCCGTCAGGAACCCCGCAAGGCTCTTGCGGCAAAGTACATGCATCATCGGCGATCATTATGGGTCTTGATAAATCTCGTAGCGACGCTTGAACGCCGCCCCGTGTATTCCGATGAACCACCACCGGCGCTACTTCTAACGCAGCGTGATCGAAGACCTGCCTCCTGGTTCAAAGGGTGCATTGTGCGGTACAGTTTCTGAGTAGGTTCGTAGGGATTCGTCGGGGGTGTCCTGTATGTTTGCAAAAATCGGACTTCGTGGGCGGGCGATCATTTTATGTATGCTCCTGGTGCTTGGTACCGGTGCGTGCATCGTTTCCACAATGATCTGGCGAAACCACAAGACTTCGGTTGTCAAACACAGAGAGCACATCCAAAACCACGCCGCGGGTCTTGCCCTTGCCGCAGCACCGGCCATCTTTTTCGGGGACACGGAAAGACTGGAGTGCATTGTTCAGACCATACGCGTGCATGATTCGATTGCCAGGGTGCGAATCGAAGATCGCTTCGGAAACGTGCTCGCACAGTTTTGCCGCGATCGCGACACGCACCCGGAAGAATGCACAACACCGTTCCCCCCCGGTGTCCGACAACCCGACACTCGGTCGCAAGTCACGGTGCGGACCGCGGATCAAATCTATGTAGCCACCCCCGTGTTTCGTCCGATCAAGGACGGAACCACGCGAACCGGGGCAAACTTTCAAGCAACCAACGGCACGCACGAATCAGAACCAATCGCGACGGTTTTTCTTTCCGCCGGTCTCGGTGACCTTTATGCAAAAACGGGGTCGGATATCGCGTTCTGCGTCGTGCTGATCCTTTTTGTAATGGCAGCGACAGCCGTCGTCGCCGTATTGGCGGTCAGGCAACTGCTGCGACCGGTTCAGAACCTCGTTGACACGACAACTTTGATCGCCACGGGCGATCTTTCGCGGCGTGCAAGTGAAAACGCGGTGGGCGAGATCGGTGTTTTGGCCCGTTCGTTCAACCGGATGGCCAACACCCTGAGCGAGACCATGGACGGTCTTGAACACCAGGTGCGGGATCGGACCATTCAGCTCGCCCGGACAACCGAAGCGCTCGCCGAAAAAGAACGGTATTTGCGTACCGTCCTTGCATCGCAACCGCAGTGCGTCAAAACACTCGACCGAGACGGGCGCGTTCTTACGATGAACCCGGCGGGGCTTGCCATCTTGCGCGTGGATTCGGAGGACGATATCAGGGGCATTTCGATTCTTGAGTTTATTTGTCCGGAGCACCATTCGGCGTTCAAAGACCTCCATCGCCGGGTGTTTGAGGGTGGGCGCGGCATACTTCAATTCGAGGTTCAACCGCGCGAGGGTTGTCGCCGTTGGGTCGAAACCAACGCCGTTCCTCTGTACGACGGGAGACATGAAGTCGCCGCGTATCTGGCAACAACGCGCGACATCACGGAGGAAAAGAAAAACTTGGATGAACTCCACTCCGCGAAGGAGCGTGCAGAGGCAGCCGATCAAGCCAAGGGCGATTTCCTGGCCAACATCAGCCACGAAATACGGACTCCGATGAACGGAATCATCGGAATGACACAAATTGTGCTCGATTCCGACCTGACTCAAGACCAACGAGGAAACCTTGAGACCGTTTCGGAGTCCGCCGAATCCCTTCTGCGATTGCTCAATGACCTGTTGGATTTTTCAAAGATCGACGCCGGGAAACTCAAGATCGAAACGACCCGGTTGAACGTCACGAGAATCGTCGAGTCCGCGGTCGGTGCGGTCGCACCAAGCGCCGCGGGCAGACCGTTGTCGATCGAGCACCATGTCAGCGATGAGATTCCGAACGATCTTCTGGGTGATCCACATCGACTTGGTCAGGTATTGATCAACCTCATTGGCAACGCCGTGAAGTTTACAGAACGCGGAACGGTCACGATCTCCGCAACCGCCGAACGCACCGCGCAAACGTCAGCCACCGTTCTTTTCTGTGTCAGGGACACGGGCGTGGGGATTCCGCCTGACCGCTTGAACGCCATTTTCGAAAGGTTTACCCAGGCAGATGGCGCAACGACGCGTAGATACGGCGGTACCGGACTTGGCCTGACGATTTCCAAGCGAATTGTCGAGCTTCTCGGCGGAACGATTTGGGTGGAAAGTGCGCCGGGAGAGGGCAGCGCGTTTTTTGTCCGCCTTGAGTTTGTCCGCGGTGGGCAGGGCGAAACGTCCCGCACCACAATGTCGACTACAACCAGTTCCCCGGCGACGCCCGCCCTCAATGTTGAGGAAGCGCTGGAACGACTCACCGGAGACCGCGAGTTGTTGCTGATGGCGGTCGAGTCCTTTGTCGAGAGTCTTCCGGTGGCGGTCGAGAGAATTCGCGACGCGATCGAAAACGGTCTAATCGAAACAGTTTGCAACGCGGCTCACGGTCTGAAAGGGGCGGCGTCAACGATCGGTGCCGATTCGGTTGGACAAGTGGCCCGCGATCTAGAAGAAATGGCGCGACGCGGGGACTGCCGGTTTTTGCATGAATCGCTGGAACGCCTTGTGCATGAAGCGAGCCGGCTGAAAGTCGAGGCCCGGCGATTTGCAGCCGGATCGGGGGTAGACCGTTGAGTACTGAGCATTCCATCCTGGTCGTCGACGACAACAGCACCAATCGCAAGATTCTTGTCCATGCTTTCGAAAAGGATGGCCACAACGTCCGCGAAGCGTCGGATGGGTTCGAAGCGATCGAACTGGTCCAAGAACATGCGCCGTCGCTGATACTGCTTGACGTAATGATGCCGGGACGCGACGGTTTCGAGGTTTGCAAGATCCTCAAGGCCGACCCGGCCACCTCGGCGATCCCAATCGTCTTCATCACGGCCAAAACCAACTCGAAAGACCTGGAACGGGCTTTTTCGCTGGGAGGATGCGACTACGTTACCAAGCCGTTTCGCCTGAGCGAGGTTCGCGCGCGGGTATCGGTCCATCTCAATCTTCAGAACGCCCAATCGGACCTGGTGGATCGCAATCAGCGACTCGAAGAATTGTCGCGAATGGTCGCGGAAACGAATCTCAAGCTCGCACGGCAGGCGCGGATTGATCCGCTCACATCCCTGTTCAACCGGCGCGCATGGGAGGAGTGTGTCACGGCAGAACACGATCGGCATCTTCGCCATCAATCTCCCTACTCGATTCTGATGCTCGATGTTGATCACTTCAAAACGTTCAATGACTCACTCGGACATCAGGCGGGTGACGAGTGTTTGAAAGAGGTGGCAGCGTGCATCACTGAACATAGCCGATCCAGCGATGTTGTTAGAAGATATGGGGGCGAAGAATTCGTCGTTCTTGCACCGGAAAGCAACGTCGACGACGCCCTCCGGCTCGGCGAACGGATCCGAAACTCCATTGAAACGCGTGGAATCTTGCACCCTGCGAGCACGGCGGCCGACGTTGTGACGCTCAGCATCGGCGTTTGCGAATCGGGTGATGATCCATGGGAAACGGTCCTACGGGCGGCCGACGAGGCGCTTTACGAGGCCAAAAAGAAGGGACGCAACTGCGTCTGCGTTCCCAACGCCGATTTCGGCAACGAAGACGTTGACGGAATCGCCTCCGGGAATGTTTCTGCGCAAAACAAGCCTGGTGATCGCCGATCGCAAACTTCTCCTGGAAGAGTTCTCGTCGTTTCTACAGACCAAACCATACGGTTCTCGTTGGGCGAGGTCTTGCTCGGTGAGGGGTGCCACGTCGCGAAAGCGGAGACGGTGGACCAGGCGCTCGATGAGATCGCCCGGTCACCTTGCGACAGCGTCGTCGTCGACGCATCGGTTTCGCACTCGCGAGCGCTAAAGCTGACGGAAAGTGCGCGTGAAGCCAAAGGGAGTCAATTCATTCCACTGTTTCGCGTCGCCCCGGATCATCCGCCGCGAAACCTTTTGGAACAAGACCCTTCGGGGAAAAACGGTTGCACCTCCGATCCCCCGTGCGCGTGCGAGGGAAACCTGCGAATCCGATGCGCTCTGCAAAGATGGTTGGATCAGCAAGCACTGGCAGCAAGCTATGAAAACTGCGGCGAGCAAACGCGCATCCTCATGCTCCTGTTCGAGTTCTATCGAAGTGCCTTTGAATGCGAAAACCAAAAGGAGGTCTTACAAGAAACCGTGCGCACCGTCGCCGAAATCGCCGGGTCCAGGCACGTCGCGGCGCTGACCTGCTCGAATCGCAATGCGTGGATGAATGTCGAATCCGCGACCGGGTTTGCAGCGGAACTCCCATCTTCGGTCCACGTGGAAAACTCGGTCTTGGCGGATGTCGTCGCGACCGGCAGAACGGTCATCCTAGATGCCGACCTTGCGCCGCCATCGCACGGCGGGGAAACGACGACGTGGTTTGGTGGCCAGACGCCGCAATTGATCGTCGCCATCCCCGGGCACGACTCGATCAAAACGGTCATCGTCGCCGGAAAGCGGATGTCCGGCCAACCCTTTGATCAGCGCATCTTGGATTCGATTGATCTGGTTATCGGCGTCGCTGCATCGCAGCGATTCGCACTCACCCCCCCGACAACAGGGACGACCCCGTCATTTCAGCAGGCGCATCCAGCGCAAGCATCGTAAGCGCCGTCGGTGCGATGTCGGCGAGGCGTCCCCCGCCGCGCAAACAAGCCCCCAAATATCTCTCGTCAACGACGATCAGCTCGACGTCGTAGTTCGTGTGCGAGGTGTGAGGTCCACCGGTCTGCGGGTCGATCATTTGCTCGCAGTTTCCGTGGTCGGCTGTGACGATCAGACCGCCGCCGCGTGCAACCACGGCATCGGCAACTTTTCCAACACATTCATCGACGGTCTCGACCGCGCGAATGGCTGCGTCCAGGTTCCCGGTATGACCGACCATATCACCGTTGGCGTAGTTGACCACGATCAGGTCGTCCTTCGCCGTGTCGATGCGATCGAGCAATGCGGCGGTTAGTTCGATCGCAGCCATCTCGGGTTTCTGATCGTAGGTGGTCACGTCGCGTGGAGAAGGGACGATCAAACGTTCTTCACCCGCAAACGGCTCATCCCGATAGTCATTAAAAAAGAAAGTGACGTGCGCGTACTTTTCGGTTTCCGCACAGCGAAACTGCCGCAACCCGAGATCGGAAAGGTACCGACCGAGAATATTTTGCATCTTGGGCGGTTTGTCGAACGCAACGCGCACGGGAAGGCCCTTCTCATAATCCGTCAAGGTTACAAAATGCACGTCGAGCTTCGCACCCCGGTCGAACCCAAACAGCCTTGGCGAAGATTCGGATTCTCGAAACGGAAACTCGTTGTACGTGAACGCCTTGGTCAACTGGCGAGGTCGGTCACCGCGATAGTTGAAAAACAGGATCGTGTCGCCGTTCTTGACCGTCGTCAGCGGCTCGCCGTTGCGCGTCACGACGCTGGGTTCAATAAACTCGTCGCCCTTACAGTCGACCTGCGACGGATTCTCATAGTAGTAACGGATGGCCTCATCCGCAGCGGCGAAGCGTCGCCCCTGACCCTCGGTCAACATGAGATAGGTCGCTTCGACTCGGTCCCAGCGATTGTCGCGGTCCATCGCATAATAGCGTCCGACAACCGTGGCAACCGGATTGATCCCAAGTTGGAGGCATTTTTTTTCCACACGGGCAATGTGATCCGCACCGCTCTCCGGGGGTGTATCGCGACCATCCGTGAACGCATGGACAAACACGCGTTGACCGGGGAACCTGATTCTGCGACTGAGATCAAGTAGCGCATCAAGATGTTCTGGGTCGCTATGCACGCGACCATCGCTCACCAACCCCATGATGTGAACGTTGCCACCGGTTTTACGCGCGTTTTCGAATGCCCCGAGCAACGTCGGGTTTTCAAAAAAGGCGCCGTCTCGGATACGTGCGGTGATGCGCATCAATTCCTGTTCGACGATGCGTCCTGCCCCGATGTTTTGGTGGCCCACTTCACTGTTTCCTGAAACACCGTCGGGAAGCCCGACATCGTTCCCACAGGTGATGATCTGCACGTGCGGATACGTAGCCATCAATCGGTCGTCCACCGGCGTGAGGGCGAGGTGAACGGCGTTGGCATGATTCCAATTCGGATGTGGATTCGCTCCCCAACCGTCACGAACAACGATTACAATGGGTCGATGTTTGTCGGACATGTTAGGACTCCGGTTGTCGAAACCTCACGACGGGCAACACTCCAAAAAAAGTTGCGACCACGAGTGCGGCGCCGGCATCTTGTCGGTGAACACTTTGGAAGAAAAGCCCGCCACCACGCTTTTTCGCTAGTGAATCAAGTCCGCGTAGATCGACAATTCTTCCTCAAACCCGTGCATCGTAAGTCCGAATGCTTTCTCGGCAATGGTATGATCGCAAACGCTGTCCTCCTGCGACATTTGCACCTGTCCGCGGTCAAAGCGGAGAATGCCCAGCGGTTTCACAACAAGTTCCGCCAGCGCCATCGGCGGACCGGTCACGGCGGCGAGAAACTTCGCAAAACCAACGGGCTGAGACACGATGGGTTTCCATCTTTTCGCCCTCGGGAAAACGGTGCGACATGCGTTGTAAAACTCCTTCCAACTGTAGACCCGCGGTCCACCAAGCGGAAAGACCTGCCCGATCGCATCGGCGTTCCCTAATGCAGCCACGAAACATCGTGCAACATCCTTGACATACACAGGCTGCACCTTCGCCACACCCGGTCCAAAATAGGGAATCACCGGCGGAAAAACCTTGCAGTGAAAGCGCTTCATAAGCCGCATGAATTCGCCATCGGGTCCGTGAATCAGGCTCGGGCGAAAGATCGTCCAATCCAATCCGCTGTCGCGCACGTACTGTTCGCCTTTCCATTTCGTCTGATGGTAGGGGGTCGCGGCGCCGGGATCGGTCCCCAGGGCAGACATGTGAACGAATCGGCGGATGCCCGCCCGACGCGCAGCATCGACGACGTTCATCGTCCCGCGGACGTGAATGCGCTCGAACGTCTTGCGCCTTAGCCGGCGCTCGAGAATAATCCCAACGAGGTGAATCACCGCCTGGCAGAGGTCTGCCGCGTGCTGAAGCGCGCGTCGATCGCTCAAACTGGCGATGATCGGGGTGATTCGGTCGGGATCGACGCGGGGATGCTGCCTGCGAAGCTTGGCCACGTCGCGCACGACACAGATCGGCTTGTACCCGCGCATAAGAAGCTCGCGGACGATACTTCTACCGACAAACCCGGTCGCACCGGTTACGAGAACATTGTTGATCGGCAGCGTTTCGCTCAAGGCAATCCTCGCAAACTTTGTCGTCGTGAGCACGCCAACATGACGTGGCGACGTTCCGGCATCGTAGAATCAGGATCTGGAAGCGTAAAGTGGACGATTTTGGAGAAAATTGCCGCCGCAAAAAAAAGATTTCATTTTTCTACCCGCCAACTTCGATCGAGCGGTGTTATAGAGGTGAGGGAACCCTCGCTTTTGCGGCGTCCCAAGACTGCTATTTGACGCGCATGGAGACTTATTGATATGCAAATCAACCTTTCTGATGATCCTACCGGCACACGCGGGCGACGTGGATTCACACTGCTGGAACTCATGGCGGTCGTCTCCTGCGTGGGTGTGGTGGTGGCGATTGCCTTTCCATCGCTGGATGCGGCGGTCCGGGAGTCGCGGCAGGCGCTTTGCACGAAGCGAATGTTTGAGATCGGACAGGCGAGCCTGATCTATTCCGAGCGTGACGTTTTTAACGCGGCGATTCCGATAAACCACCTTCAGTTTCAGCAAGATCCCGCCAACCCGACCTTCATCGGCGCGTACGAATGGGGAGGAAAAAGCGGGGTAGGACGCATCGGCTTTACGGAGCGTTTTTACACTCATTTTCTGAGCAGTAGGTACGGAACCAACGCCGGTTTCGGCCCTGCGGACAGACCGCTTAATGAAATCTTGTACGGTCATCGATTCCCCAACTACCGCGAGCGGAACGATCGCATCGGAATGGCCGCGGATACGAAGCTGAACCTCGACAAGTACCGCTGCCCGGCTGACGACGGTCCGCCGCTGGGAGACACCCACAACGATGTCACAGGTCCACACTGCGCGGATTGGATAGTCAATCCTGAGCGCACCTCGTTCGACCATTTCGGTAACAGCTACGCAGCGAACATCTTCATGGTTGAGACCTTTGGGACCTTCGGGGGCGAGATTTTCAGCAATTCTCCCTATTTGCGCGCCCACAGTCGCGTTCCGAATCCTGCGCGGACCATTTACTACGAGGAGAACATTGGGCGGTGGGCGTGGGCGGCACCGCAAGCAATAGACGGCTGCACCTTTCTCGCTCAGGGGTTGGGACCGACAGGCGCCATTCGCGGATGGCACGGCAAAGACTGGCGATACAACCACTCGTTCGGAGATGGCCACGTCGCGATGCAGACGATCTACAACGAAGGTACGGAAAAATACGGATTCGCCACGCACTATCGCAACGAAGAACTCGGCTTCTATCCCAGTCGAGACGCGTGCTGCCAGTCGACGGACGTCGGTTGTGACACCGGTTCCGGCGGATCGTTTGACTCATTCCGTTGCATAATTGTTCGCGGCGATGGTTGGCAGAAGGATACGCTTCCAGCACCACTGATCTGTACAGGGCTGACAGATAACTCATATGGAAGAGCATCTTTCGATGGATGCCTTATGGTGAATGACTGAAATGAAGATACAAATCGAGGCATCCACGCACAACGAATTATGGCGATTCCCGGCAAGAGTCGCGTTTGTAATCCTTGCCTGGGGCGTGTTTGTCTCCCCGTCGGCGTTTGCTGACGCTCCCGAAAACGACTCATGCACGTTCGCGACACCTTTCGAGATCGGAACGACGGTGTCCGGCACGACCGAGGGGGCGACGCGCGATGACGTGCCGATGTGTGACGTCGGCGGCGTCGCGCCGGGCGTCTGGTACAGCGTCATTGGGGACGGAAGCAAGTTCTCTTTGAATATCTGTTCTTCTTTTGATACTCCAACGGTCTCTGTTTACTGCTACCCCTGCGAGCGACCGGGATGCGTTGTTTCCAAGGCGTGGTTGACTGGTGACCCTTGTTCGGCAAGCTCACTGGAATGGTGTACACAGCTTGGAGTTGAGTATCTGATTCTCGTGCAGTCGTACAACGCGGGCACTTCCGGTCCGTTCAACCTTACCATCACGTCTGACCAAACGTCGTGTCCGCGCGGTGCGCCGTGTCTGCGACCTCCGTCGCCTCCGATAAACGATCAGTGCGCCGAGGCGGTTGCGATCGAGGGCGAAGACGAATTTCCATACACGCTGGACGGTGCGACATCGGCACCCGGACAGGGCGTTTGCGGTTTTGACCCGGTCGCCATTCAGAAAGACGTGTGGATCGCATGGACTTCAACTCGGACGGACACGGCAGCCCTGGGCATCTGCGGAAGCTCGTCCGCCCCGGTCACGGTTTCCGTCTATCAAGGATGTGACTGCTCGCAGCAGCTTGTACACAGCGAGTGCCTGCTGTTGGACCCGGTCGTTTGTGGGCAAACCTACTTGTACCCGCCTCTTGGTGCAGCATTCGCGGCCACGGAAGGACAGTGCTACCTTTTGCAAGTTGGTGTTGCGCATCTGTTGGGCGGCGGGTCCGGCGAGCTTCGAATCACCTACGGCGAACCAGAGAGTCTTCCCTGCACGATCACCACGAGCAGCTTTGAAAACCCATGCACCGCGCGAGGCGGTTGGGATGCGATCAAAAGCACCGGATCAAGCGAAGTGGTTGTGGACAACTTTCGGGTCGTCGGGGACGAGCAGCTCACGGGGCTTTGTTTTTGGGGTGCGTACTTCAACGGGACGCCGGACGATTGTCAGTCATGGACCCCCGACGACTTTGTCGTGACCTATTACGCCGACAACTGCGGGATTCCGGGTAACGTGATCGGCGGTCCGTTTGAGCAAAGCAATGGAACGCTCGTTGTTCAAGGTCCTGTTTTCACGGGACGGCGACTCACCGGCGGAGTTTTTGAGTATGAATATAGCGTCGAACACGCTCCACTATCACTCACGGAATCGACCGACTATTGGGTATCGGTGGCTAACTCAGCGGAAACGGACTGTCAGTGGTACTGGGAGCGGGGCAGCTCGACGCAAGGGCTGGCCTACGTTGACGGATTGCATGGCGAAGGAGCGAACGGGTTTGATCGCGACGAGGCAATCGTAGGAGACTTGTCGTACTGTATGCAGGCAAGCCTGGCCGAACCCGACCCCGATTGCAGTGATCCACCCCACAACGATCAGTGTGCCGATGCCGCGTTGATTGACGAGGGCGGCACGGAGTTCATTACCATCGGTGCGACAACGGATGGGGTCGGACGCGACTTAAGCGAAAGCGTATCCGTCCGCGGCTGCGACTTTTCGCTCGGTGACGAAACGGTGTCCAACGATGTATGGTTCGTATACGAAGCGACCTGCTCGGGGAACCTGCAAGCCGGGACGTGCGACAGCAATTTCGATACCAAGATCATCGTGTACCCTAAAACGACATGCCCACCGGCCTACAACGACGCAATCGCCTGCAACGATGACGCCTGCGGAGGCGGAGATGTTGCGCTACAGTCGCAGGTTGATGTTTCCGTCCGCAAAGGCGAACGCTATTTGATCCGAGTCGGCGGATATCGCGGATCAACGGGCGTGGGAACACTCATGCTCGATATCGCTCCCCCTGTGTTAACGAAGATGTCGGACTATGCGACGCTTGCGCGATGTTTCACCGGGTCGTGCTCGATGAGCGTGTGCGAGCCGGCGCTGTACGAGGATCGGTGCTGCCAATCGACGGACTTCGACGGGGATGGCGACGTCGATCTTGACGACTACGAATTCTTTCGTGTCGTTTTCACCGGACCGTAGACACCGCGCGCGCTAAGATCGCAGATACACGCTGAGCGCACCCATGCCGGCGGACCGAGCAATGGTGCATCAAGATGCACCCTACCCCTCAAGCATGGCTGCAATCTGTTCCGTCGTCGGCGCACGGGGGATGGGCAGGATCGGTTCGTTGTGTTCATCGAGTCGCAGCACGCGCGGTCGGTGACTGCCGTCACGAACGTAAACCTCCTCGACGTGACAAAACGACATGATGATGATCCGATCGCCGACGGTCCCTTTGCGAGCGGCTGCTCCGTTGAGAATGATTCGCCGCGAACCGAATGGTTCCGGGATGATGTAGGTCTCCAGACGTTCCCCGTTGTTCATGTTGGAGACAAGGATTTTCTCGTAGGGGTAAAGCCCGACCGCTTCCATGAGTTCAACATCAACGCCCAGACTTCCCTCGTAGTGAAGGTCCGCCTGTGTAACGCAAGCCTGGTGCAGCTTGGACTTTAGAATCTCAACGCGCATCGGCGCGAGTTTATGATCGTTCACTTTCGATCCATCCATCGGTCTTTGGGCCGGTCTTTGGGCAAAACGATTCACACGCAACGGGATTTCGCCAAACAACCACAACGCTTGCCATGAGTCACGGTGAACATTCTTACCACGCACGAGGGCAATGTCAAAAGAGGGCGACCCGACTT